>Ga0213872_10000667_pt1 | contig 25986 bp, 25 predicted proteins | sample VelepicomBERX_R2_FD_160071 | JGI IMG/M metagenome (GOLD analysis project Ga0213872, IMG submission 160071) | Rhizosphere microbial communities from Vellozia epidendroides in rupestrian grasslands, the National Park of Serra do Cipo, Brazil - RX_R2 | ecosystem: Host-associated > Plants > Roots >...
TGGAACTTTGAGAACGAGCACATGGAACCGCGATGAATAAAACAAGCGTGAACAGCAAGACTTTGGAGCTTTTTGCGAGAGACAAAACGATTCCTCCCTTCACCTGGCAGTACCCACGACATCGGGTGCTAGAACTTCCAACTGAAAAGTACCCCTGAGATTAGGACTTATGAAACTGGAAGATATACCGGAAACCGACTATTATTCCTAGTATCAACAAGGGAATGCGCTTGCTTCAACGAAAGGAGCCTGATGTATGCCCGCAACAGCACTTACTTACTTACAGCATCACTTCATTGCGAACGGCGATTGCTTTTATCTGTGATCCGCAGGACCATTCTCCGGCTGGACTATTCTCCGGCTGGACTTCGGCTATAAGCTTACTGTCGCGCTTTCGAGGTGCCTGCGCGTGTGCCGAAAAACATAGCGACCAAACCTGCGATCCAGAGCGGGAATGTATAACTTCCCGTTCCGTGCGAAGGCGGATGGTGCTGATCCGGCACTGCGTTCCGGTTTGAGGCGGCGCCTTCTATGAAAGGTTGGGCACTGGCCGCGCGCGAGGGCACACACAAAAGAGCTATGCCGAGAAGTGTGGAGGCAAACGGCAAGCGAGCGATTCTGATTGATTGTCTCAGTTCCGCCATGGGTTCGATAGCAAAGATCCAGGAATCTAGCTGTCCATAGTACCAGTATCGCCATGCCCCAGCTAGCGTTTTGTTGTGAAAAATAAAGATCGGCGTGAGAAAGTAAATCTTGTCCCAAAACCAAGCATCCTTGATCCTGTGTTTGAGTGTTCGCGCATTAATCCTGTCCGCTGCGGTCTTTGTGCTCAGCGGCAGCCTGGGTGCTGCGTCGGGCGCTGAGCACGTATCGCTCGCAACGAATGATGTCTTCTGTCCGGACGGCGTGTATAAGCCCGTGTGGCCTGAGGGCCGTCCGGCAGACCTGCGTACCTGGGGATCTTATTGCCAGGCGGGGGACCGCGCTACCGGTCAGGCGACCACGACGCCATTCACGGCTCCGGGGATCATTTCGCTTTATGTTTCGGGCTATCCGTCGGCGTGGCATCAAAGTCTGGAATTAGAGAACCTGGTAGACGGCAAGAAGCTGCCCTTCGTTGTGCGGAAGATTCCGCGAAGCCAGTGGCTAGGCTTTGAGTTCACGCTGCCTGCCTCGTGGGTTGGCAAACCGGTCCGGCTTATCGCGAAGGATGACGGAACCGGGCCCGGCTGCTGGTTGGGATTCAGCGAGCCGGTGCCCAATTCTGATCGCTTTCGATGGCGCAACGCAGTAGTTCTTCTCGGCAGGACCGTCACGCACTTTGTCCTGCTGATGCTGGTGTTCTTCGCTGCGGCTTCGCTCGTGGCGTGGAAAGTGAGCCGTGAAACCATCTTTGCCGGTCTGGCGGGCCTTGTTGCCGTGGCGGCGGCGGGCTATGTTGCTTTCTGGCTCTGGTTCCTTTCACCGCGCGCCGGCCACCTGGTGAGTTTTCTTCTGCCGCTGCTCGCTGCTGCATGCCTGATCTGGATTAGAAGCAAGCTGGATGTCGGCGGCCGGCAAGCACTGCGATCGCTGTTAGTGCCGGCAGCGCTCATGTTTGCCGCCTCGCTGCTCATATTGACATCTGGTTATTTGTATGGCGGCACGCGCGATGCGCTGGAAACGCCCGGTATCCGGTTCACCCATCCGCTTCCGGCCGACAATGCGCTCCCTTTCACGTTTGCCGAGGGCATACGCTATCAGCGCATTCCCCGGCCAATCAGTGCAGACTGGCTCACCAGCGACCGGCCCCCGCTTCAGACCGGCATCGCACTGTCGCAATATCCCTTTCTGCCCCAGCCGCGCGAGCTTGGCTACGAGATTGTCGGCGCGCTGGCCCAGAGCCTGTGGATCCCGGCCATGTGGCTGTTGCTTGTCAGCTTCGATATAGACCGGCGGCTGATGTCCACTATTCTGGCCGTTACGATCCTTTCCGGATTCGTCTTTGTGAACACGTTTTACGTCTGGCCTAAGCTGCTTGCGGGTGCGTATGTAATCCCCATCGCGGCGGTTATTCTGCAAGACAAGTTGCGAAAACGGCTGGAGTGCAGTATTACACTGTCCCTGATTGCGGGCGGCTCAATTGCCTTTGCCGTTCTGTCGCACGGCACCAGTTTCTTCGCCTTGATCGGGCTGGCGCTTACTGCTGCACTAATGCGCAAGCGGCTGCCATGGAAGCCGCTGGCTCTCATCGCGCTCGCTGGTTTTCTGGTCTATCTGCCCTGGCTGCTCTATCAGAAGTTGTATGACCCACCGGGCGACCGGCTGCTGAAGTTGCAACTCGCAGGCGTCGCACAAATCGATTCGCGCCCTTTCTCACGGGTGATACTAACCGCCTATCAAGACCTGGGGTTGAGGAATTTCCTCGAGAATAAGAGGCACAACCTTGTCGCTATGACAATGAACGAAGGGGAGGGGGTACGTAACGCAGCGGCTCTTGTTACCGGCTCCGAGCAGCGCGTCCGGGCAGCTAAGAACCTGAGAAATATATTTTTCTTTCAGTTTCTCGCTGACCTTGGATTCCTGGCGCCTGGTTTCGCCGCTCTCGTCATAGGCTTGAGCAGGCGGCACAGATCAACGAATTGGCGCCTGGCTACAGCACTTTCAGCCTATGTCGCATTAACACTGGCGGTCTGGTGCCTGCTGATGTTTATGCCGGGCAGCACCGTTATTCATCAGGGAAGCTATGCGACGGTGATCTTTGCTTTCGCCGCGTGCCTTCTGGCCTTATGGTCTGTCTCGCCGGCGCTCGCAACCGTACTTGGGGCTTTGCAGATTTTGCTGAACTTCTTGGCGTATTTCATATTTCGATACGATCCGCTATTTGAGGATGAACTGACACCGCGCGGCCTCGAATATGGGGAGCTCATACTCGCGACTCTTTCTCTCGGCGCAGTGTTCCTGCTACTGGCCAAGAATGCGGGTCTTATCCATTTCCGGATGGGGCGCCGGGTGTCAATTCCAGCGGCAGAACACGCACCACTCCAGACCCGCTAAGCCGGCGCGTCCTGACAAAACGGGCTCAGCCCTTATCACGGCTGGCGAGCACCGATTCGGCGTAGTAGTTCACGACTTTTGCTTCACTGCGCGCAACCTCATAAAAAGCGGAGCGCAACATCTGCTCTTTCGCCTGGAACAGTCCCTGCCGGATCTCTTCCTGCACGCGCGGATCGCTCAATTCGCGCTGGCCGGCCGGTTCTTTCGAAATCAGCTTGATAATGCGATAGCCTTCAGGCGTGTGCAGCACTGGCGAGACCTGGCCCGGAGTCATGTCCATAACGACCTTGCGGATTTCGGGATTGGCTTTGTCGAGAGCGGACAACGGCACGAAACCGACATCGCCGCCGTTGGCTGCGAACTGATCCTCCGAGTAGTTTTGCGCCAACTGGCCGAAATCTTCACCCTGGCGCACGCGCATATCGAGCATCTGAATCTTGTTGCGCGCCTGCTGATCGTTCTGCGCCTTGTCGTTCTTCAGGTTGTTCACCGTGCTGTCGGCCGCCGAAGTTACCAGAATCTGCGCCAGCCGGATTTTTTCCTCGGGCAGATTAAAGCTGGCTTTGTTCGCCTTATAGAAAGCTGCAACATCGGCATCGGAAATAGTAATGTGCGATCCGATCTCCTTGTTGAACAGTTTCTGCACGCTGAGTTCGCGCCGGATTTGCGCCTTCAGGTCCGCTACTGTCATCTTGCGCTGTTCGAGCAGCTTCTGGAACTCTTCCTGTGTGTAGGGAGCTTTCAGTTCGTTGAACTTTGCCTCCACGTCGGCGTCGGATGCAAGCAGGCCTTCCTTTTCGGCGCGCTGCAGCATGATCTCGTTGTCGATAAGGGCGCGCAAGGTCTCCAGGCGTAGCTGGATGGTCTGATCCGACCTGGGCTTCAGGGGCGCGTTGGGGAACTGCGCCGCAATGGTGCGGTCCAGCTCCGCATAGGTGACTGGCCGGCCGTTCACGGTCGCGGCCACATCACGCGAGACAGGATGATTGCAACTCGCAAGCATTGTCAGCGTGGCGCAGACGGCCACACCGGTAGCGCAACGGCTGATCCATTTCGGGCAACTTCTCATCAAACGCTATGCTTTCGCTTTCCTGATTTCTTCTACGATCGCGGGAACAATCTCGAAAAGATCGCCCACCACGCCGTAATCGGCGGCCTCGAAGATAGGCGCGTTCTCATCTTTGTTGATCGCGACTATTGTCTTCGAGCCCTTCATGCCGACCAGATGCTGAATCGCACCTGAAATGCCGATGGCGAAATATACTTTCGGTGAAACCGTTTGGCCTGAGCTCCCAACCTGCCGCTCCATGGGCAGCCACCCGTTGTCGCAGATCGGGCGCGAAGCCGCGAGCTCCGCTCCGAGCACTGACGCCAACTGTTCCACTACCGGCAGATTCTCTTTTTCTTTGATGCCGCGCCCCACCGAGACAATGATGTCGGCGGCACTGAGATCTACCGAGCGCTGTGCTTCTCGAAAAGGTTCTTCAGGCTTGGTGCGGATCTGTGAAGGCTCGAGCTCTGCCGCGACCTTCTCGACGGGCGCGGCCTCGCCGCCGGGCTCGGCCGCGCGGAATGCCCCGGCTTGAATGGAGACGAATTCCGGCTCGCCCGCCGCACGAACATCCGAATTCAGCTTGCCCTGGAAAAGCTGGCGGATGAAAGTGACCTGGCCCCCGGCGGTTTTTATATCCACCACATCGCTGATTAGCGCCTTGCCGAAACGAGTGGACAACTTGGGACCGAAGTCGCGCACCTGGTAGGTGTGAGGAAACACGACCACCTTCGGTTGCTGCGCCTTGATCAGTTGCTCCAGCGCTGCGGTGTGACCATCCGGCGTGTATCGCGCGAGCAGATCATGCTCCACGGCAAAGATTTTTGCAATTTTGTAGGTCGCCGCCTCATTCGCCAGTTTCTCAATGCCGGCGCCGATCACTGCTGCTTGTAACGGCGCGCCGAGCGCTCCCGCGATTCTTTCGCCCGCTGCGAGCGCTTCGAAAGAAAGGCGATTCCACTTGCCGCCGCGCTCCTCGAGGATGACCAGGACGCTCATAGCACCCGTGCCTCGAATTTGAGCTTCTCTACCAGTTGATGCGCCACCTGCTTCGCGTCACCTGTGAGTATTTGCGTCTGCTTGCTGCGCTGCGGAAGGTATACCCGATCCATCACTGTCGTGCTGCTGGTGTCCGCAGCAAGCTGCCCGGCGGAAAGTGTTTTTACTTCTTTAGTCTTTGCTTTCTTGATGCCCATCAGCGTTGCATAGCGCAGCTTCTTGATGCCCGACTGGATCGTGAGAACCGCCGGCAGCGGCAGCACCACGTTCTGAAACCAGCCATCTTCGAGCTCGCGCTTCACGCGCACAGCGCTCCCTTGCGGCTCCACTTCCATCACGATCGTGGCGTGCGCGTACCCAAGCAGCTCCGCCAGAATTACGCCGGTCTGCCCGTATCCGAGATCGTCTGATTGCAATCCCGTCAGGATGAGCTCCGGCGATTCCGGCGCCACAGCCTTCGCCAGGAGCCGCGCCGTGGCAAGAGCATCGAGCGGGCCCTCTTCGTCCATCTCGACGTGAATCGCACGATCGGCGCCCTTTGCGAGCGCTTCCCTGATGGTCTGGCCCGCCCGCTGTGGCCCGGCGCACAACACCACCACTTCGCCGCCCAGCTTCTCTTTCAACTGGAGCGCTTCTTCCAGGGCGTACGCGTCCGGTTCATTCATTTCGTACGTGATATCGGATTCGTCCAGCCACTTGCCCGCGCTGTTGACGCGGAGCGCGGAGTCCCGTGCAGGGACCTGCTTCACGGAAACGATGATTTTCATGCGTGTATAGCCGGTCGGCGGGTAGCACGAAGCACCCGTACTATTCTGCGACGGCTGAATGTTTCTCTTAACAGTATGACGGACGCGAATTCGGGAAGCGTGCGATTTCTTGAGGACCGCACGCCTCCAGGGTCAAAGTAGGGAAATTTCGTCCGCGGACGGACGCAGGTTAATCCTGATAGCGCTTGAAAATGAGGCAGCCGTTCGTGCCGCCAAATCCAAAGCTATTCGAAAGCGCGTAGTTGATTTTCATGGGCCGCGCCCGATTAGGCACGTAATCGAGGTCGCAGTCCGGATCGGGGCGCTCGTAGTTAATCGTCGGCGGCGCGATCTGGTCGCGAATCGCCAGCACGGTAATGCCTGCCTCCAGGCCGCCCGCTCCGCCCAACAGATGCCCGGTCATTGACTTTGTGGAACTCACGGCCAGTTTTGCCGCATGCTCGCCGAACGCTTTCTTGATAGCAAGCGTTTCGGCCCTGTCGCCCAGGCCCGTCGACGTGCCGTGCGCATTTACATATTGCACTTCGGACGGCTGGATGCCCGCATCGCGCAGAGCGTTGCGCATGACGCGATAGCCGCCGTCGCCGTCGTCCGGCGGCGCCGTAATGTGATGAGCATCCGCACTCATTCCATAACCGACAATCTCGGCCAGTATCGGTGCGCCGCGCCGCCTCGCATGCTCCAGTTCTTCAAGCACCACGATGCCGGAGCCTTCACCCACCACGAAGCCATCGCGCTCGCTATCCCATGGCCGCGACGCGCGCTGCGGTTCATCGTTGCGAGTGGAAAGCGCGCGCATGGCAGCAAATCCGCCAATTCCCATCGGGGTCACGCACGCTTCGCTTCCCCCCGAAATCATCACGTCGGCGTCGCCGTGTTGGATCAGCCGGAACGAATCACCAATGGAGTGCGCGCTGGTGGTGCACGCGGTGGCCGTCGCTGAATTCGGTCCCTTCGCGTTATAGCGGATCGAAACGTAACCACTGGCCAGGTTCACGATGCAGGAGGGAATGAAGAACGGCGATATCCGGCTCGGACCTCTCTCGAGAAGGACCTTGTGCTCCCGCTCGATCACCTCGAATCCGCCGATGCCGCTGCCGATGTACACACCGCGCTGTTCTGCATCTTCTTCGGAAGCTGGAGGCGCCAGTTTGGCTGACTGCACCGCAAAATCGCTCGCTGCAATCGCAAACTGGATGAAGCGTCCCATCTTTTTTACGTCTTTTTTATCGACGTACTGCAATGGGTCGAAATCTTTGACTTCGCCCGCGATCCGGCAGGCGAAATCGGAGGCATCAAACTGCGTGATCGGGCCGATCCCGGCCTTTCCTTCCCGTATCGCCTCCCACACCGGTTCGGTTCCGCTGCCCACCGAACAGAGAAGGCCAACTCCTGTTACAACAACTCTGCGTACTGCCATTAATAAATCATCCGCTGCGCCGTTTGCTGGCGTAAAGAAATCTGCGGACTCAAATTACTTCTTCTTCGACTCTATGTAGTCGATTGCGTCCTTGACGGTCTTGATCTTTTCGGCGTCTTCGTCGGGAATGTCGAGGTCGAAGGCCTCTTCGAAAGCCATCACCAGTTCGACAATGTCGAGGGAATCGGCACCCAGATCGTCCACGAACGAGGCGCTCGGGTCAACCTGGTTCTCATCCACTCCAAGCTGTTCGACGATGATCTGCTTTACTTTTTCTGCAACCGACATCAATTAATCTCCTGTGTTCGCAAATGCCCGCAGCACTCCCGGGCCAAAGTGTTCAGTCTAACTCACCAAGCTACATCACTGTGCAGGTGCGGGCGAATCGGCGGGGCGTTTTTTTCTTTCAGTTCAACAAGATTCTAGCGGTCCCGAGTACTTGTTCGCAAGTCTTCGAGGCGCGGTACCCAACGGCCTTCCCGCTACCATTGAAGATGTTGCGGGACCATTTGCGTATCGTCTACCTTCACGGCTTCGCCTCCAGCCCGGCATCACGAAAGGCGAACTTCTTCCTCGGATGCCTCGAAGCCGCGGGCCAGCACGTCCATGTCCCAGACCTGGAGCAGGGCGATTTTGAGCATCTGACTATCAGCCGCCAGCTCAGCGTGCTCGAGGAGATCGCTTGCGGCGAACCGGTAATCCTGATCGGATCCAGCATGGGCGGCTACCTCGCCGCACTCTATGCCGCACGGCATCCCGAGGTCGACCGGCTCATTCTGCTCGCTCCCGCATTCGGCTTGTATCAACTTTGGGTCGAACAACTCGGGCCGGAGCGTATTGCCGAATGGAAGCGTAACGGCACCAGGCTTTTCTTTCATTACGCCGCACAGCGGGAACTGCCTCTGGGCTATCAATTGCTCGAAGACGCCAGCCGCTTCGAGCCGTTTCCCGACGTTCACCAGCCGGTGCTGATCTTCCACGGGACGGAGGACTCAACCGTTCCGGTTCAACAATCACTCGCCTTCGTCCAGGCGCACCCGAACGCCCTGCTTCTCCAGATGAAATCCGGACACGAACTGACCGATGTGCTGCCCACCATCTGGGAGGAATCGAGAATTTTTCTGATTGAAAGTGTCGCCCTGAATGATGGTGGCGCTCGTCTCTGATATAGACTGTAGATACTGTCGTGGTGCTGGATTGAATCCCTGCAACGGCAATTTTGGACCGAACGTCCAATTTATGCATCAGATGTCGACAGCAGGGAGGCTCACAGCGTGGTAAATGGCGGAGTGTTCGGTGATTAGCGGAGTAGACAAGGAAACTATGGGGCGTCAGGATGTGGTTCAGCCTGAGGCTAATTTGAATCAGCTATTTTTGACGGCTGATCTCGAAGAACCGTGGTTCAAGTCGGTTATCCGAAACATCCGGGAGGCGCTGAATCCGCCCAAGCTCCCCCCACTGGAACTGACGTCCCGGCCGCTCGAAAGTGCCGAACTCGGCAACATGAGCAATATCGAGCAGCCGTGGTTCAAGTCGTTCGCTGCCAACATTCGCGACCTGGTCCACCCGCCCAAGCTCCCGCCGCTTGAAGTTACTTCCAAACCGGTCGAAGTCGGCAGCATCTGGGGTGCCTACGGCGGCGGCGAAAAGCGGTCGGGTCTGGTATCCGTCCTGATCCACGTCGCGGTGGTCGGGCTGATGTTCCTGGTCTTTCGTACGCCCCTCGTGCAGAAGAAGATCAAGCAGGTCACCGACATCTATTTTCCTGTTAACGAATTTAAGCCGAAGCTTCCGCCTGCCGCGGAGAAAGCGGGCGGCGGTGGCGGTGGCGGCCAGAAGGTGCCGACACCCGTCAGCCACGGCGCGGCTCCCAAGTTCAATCCGAAACCGTTCATCCCGCCGGCCGAAGCCATTGTCAAGCCGAAACTGCCCGTTGTTCCTGAGATCAGCGCGCCGGTTCCGCCGATCGTTGCAGACAACTACGGCGACCCAATGAGCAAGCTGATGCCGTTCTCCGGCGGTCCGGGCTCAAATGGTCTCGGGAGTGGTACGGGCGGCGGACTCGGTTCCGGTAATGGAGATGGATACGGTCCCGGCTCCGGCCACGGGATGGGCGGCGGCGCGTACCGCATCGGCGGTGATGTTTCCGCGCCCGTGCTGGTGAGTAAAGTCGAGCCTGAATACTCGGAAGAGGCTCGCAAAGCCAAGTACTCCGGCACCGTTCTGCTCTCCATTGTGGTTGACGCCAATGGTCTGCCGCGCGATATCCACGTAGTGCGTCCGCTCGGCCTGGGACTGGATGAAAAGGCCGTCGAAGCTGTATCGAGGTGGCGCTTCCGACCCGGTATGAAGGGCGGTCACCCGGTCGCCACTCAGGCCCAGGTAGAAGTCAGCTTCCGATTGCTCTAAGCCTTGCGTTCACCGGCGTTTGCATCAGGCGCCTTTGCACTCGTCACACGGGCAGATCCTGCGCAGGTGTTCGAACGAATAAATGCCGGAGCTGTGGCCATCGTTCCAGTAAATCCGCACGGCGTACGACCCGACCGCCTCTACTGAGTTCATCTTTAAGGCCGGCTTGAACATCGGGAAGGGGCCCGGAGTCGAGTAATTCGATCTCTGCGGTTCGGTGCCGTGTGAGCCGGTGCATGTGGCGCAGGGGCACTCATCGCGTAAATGGGCCAACGAGTAGTCGCTGTGATGCCCGTCCCGCCAATCGATCTTTATGCCGGTGGATTTCGAGATTGCTATGTGTTCGGGATCGGACGCCAGCATTAGTACGGTCTCTTCTTGCATGAAACTGTTTTGAAAGTAGGTGTTAGAGTGCCGTCTGCATCCGCTCGATGTCACGCACGCCGGGTATGCGCCGGAATGCGGTGATCACGCGCTCGAGCTGTTTTTTGTCGCGGACGTCAATAATGATGTCAATTACCGCGCTGTCGTCCGTGCGTTTCTCATCGCCGCGCGCCTCCAGCATCCGGATATTGCTCTTTTCGTCGCTCAGAATCGAGGTGAGCTGATGTAAAATCCCGGGCCGGTCGTCTGTGTAGATAACTACTTTGACGGGTAGCGGCTCGCTGGCGCTACCCGCCCAATCGACAGCAATCTTCCGCTCCGGTTCATACATCAGCTTCTGTACGTTCGGACACTGTGCCGAATGTACCGCCACGCCCTTACCTCTCGTGATGTAGCCAACTATCTGCTCTCCGCGCACGGGATTACAACATTTCGCGCGGTACATCAGAACATCGTCTGCGCCCTTCACTTTGATCGTGAGATCGCCATCTGCCAGCGCGCCGCTTTGCTGATGCGGCAAGCGTTGTGGAGGGGCCAGCGGAGCCGCATCCGGAATCGCGCTCTCCGGCGCAACTTTCTGCAGTACCTGGCGCGCGGAGAACCGCCCGAAGCCCAGCGCCGCGTATAGATCTTCGGTTTTGCTCACGCCATACTCGGAAGCCACGCTCTCCAGGCTGTTCTGCGAGATGCGTGCCATGCTGACGCCCATGCGCCGGGCTTCCTTCTCGAGCGACTTTTGCCCGATCTCCACCGCCTTTGCACGCTCCACCGCGTTGATCACATGGCGGATCTTGTTGCGCGCGCGTGTGGTCTTCACCACCGCCAGCCAGTCCCGGCTGGGTTGATGGCCCGGCTGCGTGAGGATCTCCACCACGTCGCCATTGCGCAGCGTCGATTTCAGCGGCTTCATCGAGCCGTTAATCCGCGCGCCCACGCAAGTGTTGCCGACGTCGCTATGAATTGCGTAGGCGAAATCGATTGGCGTCGAATCGCGCGGCAGCACGATCACGCGTCCCTTCGGCGTGAACGTGTAGACCTCTTCCGAGTAGAGGTCCATCTTGACTCCGCTCAGGAATTCGCTGGCATCGTGCATCTCGCGCTGCCAGTCGACGAGCTGCCGCAGCCAGGCAATCCGCTGATCGTCTGCGTCGGGCCCCTTGCTGCCCTCTTTGTATTTCCAGTGCGCCGCGATACCTTCTTCCGCAATCCGGTGCATTTCCTCGGTGCGGATCTGCACCTCAAACGCGCGCCCGCCCGGTCCAATGACCGAGGTGTGCAGCGACTGGTACAGATTGGGCCGGGGCATTGCGATGAAGTCTTTGATGCGGCCCGGCACCGGGTGCCATTCGTTGTGGATCACACCCAATGCCGCGTAGCAGTTCTTTACTGAATCCGTGATAATGCGGACCGCCAGAATGTCGTAAACCTGGTCGAGCGTGATGCGCTGCCGCTTCAGCTTCAGATAGACCGAATAGGCGCGTTTGACGCGACCCTGCACCCGCGCCGGAATATCTTCGCGCGCCAGCTTCTGCTCGATTTGTGTTTGCACATCGTGCAGCCACCGTTCGTTCTGCTGCCGCTGGCTCTCGATCTCGCGCATGAGGTCGGCGGCTTCTTCCGGGTGCAGCGCCTGGAATGCCAGGTCCTCCAGTTCGCCGCGCACTTTGCCCATTCCGAGCCGGTGGGCGATCGGCGCATAAATGTCGATCGTCTCCTGCGCGATGGCCTGCTGCCGCTCCTCCGGCAGCGACGAGATGGTGCGCATGTTGTGCAGCCGGTCCGCGAGCTTCACGATGATGACGCGGATGTCGCTCGTCATCGCGAGCAGCATCTTTCGGAGGCTCTCGGCCTGCCGGTCCTCGCGGTTTGCAAAACTGATCTTGCTCAGTTTCGTGACGCCATCAACGCAGCGCGCGACATCTTCGCCGAACGCCTCGCGAATCTGCTCGATCGTCGCCTTGGTGTCCTCCACCGTGTCATGCAGCAATCCGGTCTCGATACAAACCAGATCCATCTGCATGTCGGCCAGAATATGTGCCACGGCCAGCGGATGCACAATATACGGCTCTCCGGATTTCCGTTTCTGTACCTTGTGCGCCTCGGCGGCAAACCGGTATGCCCGCTCCAGTCCCGTCAGGTCTTCCTTCGGCCAGACCGCGCGCACCTTCTCCTCCAGGGAGCGATAGGCTTCTTCGACCTGCGGCAGGTCCAGGACCACGGTGGACATTAAGTCTTACTCTTAGGTTAGATCACAAGGACGCCAGCAAGATGCAGCAGGCGTCAGAGAAGCTGTTTTGAGGCAGCAAGCTGTTCTACTCCAGCCTCCGCAGCAACTCCACACTGACCGGCCACTTTCCGTACACATGCCCATGTGCCGCCTCGAACGTGCCGGCGGTCAGCAATCCCGTCAAATCGCCCGCGGCCGGCGGATCCTGCGCATGTTGCAGGGCCAGTTGCAGCATCTTTGTTTCAAGCTGAAGCTGCTTGCTCGTCGCCTGCGCCGCTGTCTCGCTTGGGAAGGTCGCATCCAGGCGCACAGCAAAAGCCGTCCCGGCATCCCCGGCACCGGCCGAGATTACCACCGGATCGGCTCCCTGCAGCGATATTACGAAAATTCTCAACGCAGCCGGCAAGCCCGCCGGGTCTTTCAGCGCCGTTGGCGAAATCTTCACCCACACGGGCTCATTCAATGGTGGCCGCGCGGGCTGACTATCCGCGCGCGCTTTCAACTGCTCGACCGCGCGCTTGTTCGTGCTGACAGCCAGGCCGATCACACCGCTTTCGATGGAGCGAAACGAACCCCAGCGCCCCGGTCTGGTCGTTGGCACGTCGCAGGTTTTCCGCTCGCAGTTTCCGCCATGCGCCTCCGCGTAGCGACGCAGTTTCTCCCAGTCAAACCGGCCGCGCGCCACAAAGAATAATTCCCTCGCATCCGCGCTGGCCGCGAGCACATCAACGTCACGCGTGTAGTCGAAACCCGTCTGCCGGACGAAATCTTGGTAGTCTCGCTCCTCTGCCGGCCTGACGCCCGCGAGCACTTTCATGAGTCCTGCTTCACGCAGAACAGCGAGATTTGCAAAGAAAACGGTGGCGTCGCGAGCGGGCAGCATTGCTACCGGCTGCGTATCGGAAATGCCGGTCTCATGGCGCCACCGATCGACGCTGAACGCCAGAGCCGAAATCAGTACGGCCAGAGATGCGATTGCAACAGCGGGGCTGAGACGTGCGCGCAACTGTGCCGCCGCTCTCAGACCAGGGCCATTTCGGCCACGCGCGACTGCTTCCACAGTTCTATGTACGGCTTCAAATTGCCCATCATGCCGGCAAATTGCGGCAAGGTCAACGATTGTGCGCCATCACTTACCGCCTTTTCAGGAGACGGATGTACTTCGACGATCAAACCGTCCGCGCCGATCGCGACGGCTGCTCTCGAAAGGGCTGGGACGAGGCTACGCTTGCCCGTGGCATGGCTCGGGTCGACGATAACCGGTAAGTGCGAAAGTTCGTTAAGCACCGCGACTGCGGTGATATCGCATGTATTGCGCGTCGCTGTTTCGAAGGTGCGGATGCCGCGCTCACACAGGATGACGTTCGGGTTGCCATGCGCGACTATGTACTCGGCTGACATCAGCAGTTCCTTAATCGTCGAACTCAAGCCGCGTTTCAGCATGACCGGCCGGTTCGCCTTTCCGAGTACCTTCAGCAATGCGAAATTCTGCATATTGCGCGCGCCGATCTGCAGGATGTCTGCGTACTCGGCCACCAGGTCCACATCGCGATCGCTCATCACTTCGGTGATGATTCCGAGTCCCGTCTCGCGCTTAGCCTTTGCCAGCAGTTTCAGGCCTTCCACTTCCAGGCCCTGAAAATCGTAGGGTGAAGTCCGCGGCTTGAACGCTCCGCCGCGCAGGAACCTCGCCCCGTTCTGCGCCACGAACCATGCCGTTTCGAGAATCTGTTTTTCGCTCTCAACCGAGCACGGCCCAGCCATCGTGACAAACTCATCGCCGCCGATCTCCACGCCGTTGGCGCGTATTTGCGACCGGTTCGGCCTGAACTCGCGGCTGACGAACTTGTAGGGCGCTGAAATACGCACGGCCTTCTCGACCTGCGGCATGGCCTCCAGCGACTCCAGGCAGGCAGTCACATCGCCGACGCCCACTACGCCGATGACCACGCGCTCTTCGCCTTCAATGGAATGCACCTTGTAGCCGAAGTCGTGTATACGCTCGCAGACCGCGTCGATCTCTTCTCGCGTTGCGTGCAGCTTCATCGAAATAATCATGGGACCTCGGTGTTTTCTTCAACTGTAGCAACGACTAAAAGCAATTCCGTGGGCATTCGAGGCTAAGTCCCCTAACTGCGCAAGCTTGTGAGTAACCCACCCCAAAGTGGTAACATTTTGTTTGCCCATGAAGTGGGTTTTCGCCCTGACGCTGCTAGGATCGGCCGCTCTTCCGCTCTTGGCCGGTCCTGTAAAAAAAAACACTCACACGAAAACAACGGTCTCCGCGTCTTCCACTAAGACCCGGAAGATAAGTGCGGAAGCGCACGCGTCCGCTTCTTCCGCGTCTTCGAACGGTAAAAAAGGTAGCACTTCGAGTCGAAGCCATCACGGCCGCGGTACTGCTCGTGCCGCCAAGCACACCCCTCCGGCCCCGAGCTATCAGCTTCACCCCGACCCTGAGCGTTACCAGGAGATCCAGCAGGCGCTCGCCGGCAAGGGCTATTTCAAAGGGGACGCGAATGGCCAATGGGGCGACGATTCTGTCGACGCTCTGAAGCGATTCCAGGCCGATCAGAAATTGGATCCGGACGGCAAAATCAATGCTCTCAGCCTGATTGATTTAGGTCTCGGCCCGAAGCACGGTGGCGGAGTTCGGCCCGCTGTCCCGCCATCGGCGCCCCCCGCGGCCAACGGCGCTTTAGGTTCACCTGGCGCCGCTCCCAGCCTGCAGCCTGCGGCACCGCCGCAGAGCGCCGCCGTCGCCGCCCCTTCTGGGTCTGCAGGGCCTCCCCAATAAGGTAAGCGCGCAACAATAAATACAGCAAGGAGATCACACGGTGGTCATCGGCGTTCCTAAAGAAATCAAAGATCATGAAACACGCGTGGGCTGTGTGCCCAGCATGGTGACGGCGCTGCGTGAGCGCGGGCATGAAGTGCTCGTTGAAACGAACGCGGGCGTCGGCAGCTCCATTCCGGATGACGAATATGCGGAGGCCGGGGCGATCATCGTCCAGAAAGCGGCCGATGTTTGGAACAAATCCGAATTAATTGTGAAAGTGAAGGAGCCGCAGCCGTCTGAATACGTGTTCTTCCGTCCCGGCCTGATCCTATTCACATATCTCCACCTTGCGCCGCTTCCCGAACTCACCCAAGCCCTGCTGAATTCGCGCGTAAATGCTGTTGCCTACGAGACGGTCCGCGAGCGCGATAATTCACTCCCGCTTCTCACACCCATGAGCGAAGTTGCCGGCCGCATGGCCGTTCAGGTCGGCGCGCAATATCTCGAACGTCCGAACGGTGGCCGCGGCATCCTCCTCGGCGGTATCCCCGGCGTCGCACCGGCGAACGTGGTTGTCATCGGCGGCGGTATCGTTGGCCACAACGCCGCCAAAATGGCCTGCGGTCTCGGGGCAAATGTCACCATCATCGATCGCAATCTCAACCGGCTCCGTGAACTCGATGATGTCTATTTCAACTCGATTCGAACGCTCGCCTCGAACACCTACACCATCCGCGAGACGGTGCGGCAGGCTGATCTCGTGATCGGTGCGGTTCTGATCCCGGGCGCCGCTGCCCCCAAGCTCGTTCGCCGCGACATGATCTCGATGATGAAACAGGGCGCTGTCATCGTCGATGTTGCGATCGACCAGGGCGGCTGCGTCGAAACCGGCCACGCCACTACCCACACCGATCCTGTCTATTACGTCGATGGCGTGCTCCACTACTGCGTATCGAATATGCCCGCGGCCGTGCCGCACACCTCCACTTTCGGCCTGACCAATGCGACCGTGCCGTATCTGCTGGCTCTCGCAGATAAAGGGCTGGAGCGCGCCTGCGAAGAAAGCAACGCGCTGAAGGAAGGGGTCAATACTTACCAGGGCGAGATCACCTACGCAGCCGTGGCCGAATCGCAAGGCAGGCCTTGGCGCGAACTCACCGCGGTGATATAGCGCCCCACATGCTATTTCGGCCTCAATGCTAGCATCGGTTTCGTGGAGGAACACGAGGTTTATTCAGCCGTCGGCGAGCAAGGATTTTGCGAACTGGTGGCTGCATTCTATCGCCAGATTCCGCAGGACGACATTCTGGGGCCCATGTATCGCGGGCGCGATCTTGCTGGGGCCGAACAGCGGCTGCGCGATTTCCTGATCTACCGCTTCGGCGGCCCGCAGCATTACATCGAGCGGCGCGGTCACCCGCGGCTGCGAATGCGGCATGCCCCTTTTGCCGTAAACCAGGCTGCGCGCGAACGCTGGTTGCGATTCATGAACAACGCACTCGAAACGGTCGAGCTGCCCGCGGAAGCAAAACAGGTTTTGCAAAACTTCTTCGACGGCACCGCCAGCTTCCTGATCAATACTCCGGAATAAGCAGCTCCTATCCGTAAGAAAACCAAATTCTGGAATCGCGCCATAGTCCGGCGGCTCTCGCTGTTGTCGCTTCTTGCCGTCGGTGCGTTCTATGTGTGCGTCACAGCCGGACTCGTGCTCCTGCGCTGGATCGATCCGCCCACTACCGCCGTTCAGATCGAACGTCGGGTACACGCCCGGCTCAACGACCTGCCGTACAGCAAGCGTTACCACTTCGTCCCGCTTGCTGAGATTTCACTCCCTTTTCAACATGCTGTGATCGCCGCCGAAGACGCCGGCTTCTACCAGAACCATGGATTCGCGTGGCGCGACATGGGTCATGCGATCGATGAAGACCTCACCGACGGGCGTCACCTCGGCGCCTCTACAATCGAGCAGCAACTTGCAAGGAATCTGTTTCTCTCCACTCAACGTTCGTTGCTGCGAAAGGCGATCGAGTTCTCTATCGTTCCGCTGATGGAGGTGTTGCTTCCAAAGCACCGCATTCTGGAGCTCTATCTGAACGTTATTGAGTGGGGTCCGGGAATTTACGGCGCCGAGGCGGCGTCGCGTACGTTCTTTCACATGCCTGCTTCCCGCATTACTCGCGAGCAGGGAATTGCTCTCGCTGAAGTTCTTCCGTCTCCGATTCACCGTAAACCGGGGCGTTTGCCGGCCTATGGTACGCGGATTCAGGAACGAATGCGGGAACTCGGCTGGTGAGTATTTTGCTGTAAAAAATACGATAGTCGAAACACCTAAATGGCTTCCACCACCGAAGCGCACTCCCTGTTTGCATACCCAACGCGCACGACGGGGAGCCAGACGCCCTGTGCGCTTAGAAGCGGTAAATCGCGGCTAGCGGCGCGCCGTTCGGCATCTTGCTGTTCGGCACCACCAGGACCTGACCGCTGTGCAGAATGGTTTGTACCGCCGCATCGTTGACCAGGTCTTCATCACTTGATGTCCCGGTTTCCCTTCCTCGTGCAGTGTGGGTTGTCCTATCGAACACGCCGATTGTTTCGAGCGAGTCCGAAACAAGCAGTGTGACCACTCGCCCGTCATAGGCGGCTGTCAGCACTTCCTTCAGCCGGTTAGAGGCGCCGCCGCCCACTTTGTGGTTCCACTCGTCGAGCTTGTTCTCGATTTGCTTTCCGTAGCAGCGTTCCCGAGCGTCGAGCGCCCGCGTGTGCAACTCGGTGTTTTTCAACCCATTGGGCGCCCCCTGAATGCTCTCTTCCATCAGGTGCGGATAACTGTTAATCGACCGGTACAACGGCAGCTCATACTCGACTGCAGCCACCATGAGAGGCTCCTTTTTGTCGCGAAGCACCTCATTGACGCCGCGATCAATCTGTTTGTAGAAGTGAGTCAGGTGTTCGGCCCAATCTTCGCTCTCTTTATCGGTGCCGAAGAACACGCCCTTCGAATGCCCTGCTCCGGGGCCGGGAGTGCCCCGGTTGTCGCGGATTCGATTGGGTTGGGCCGTGTTCATCCAAGCGTCAAAGCTGGTGATCACACCCGTTGGAAACGGCACTTCTTCCGAACTGCGCGGCGTACAGCGCAACATCCGGACGTTTTTCCGGCTCAGCCCTAATATGTCGAAAACTCTGCCGCGGGCGACCTCAGCCAGCAGCGGCCGGATATGGAAGCGCGGCTCAATGGAGGCCCGGCTGGCCACCTTCCCATCCATCCAGGTTGACCGAAACACATCGCGCGAACGAAAAACGGCAATCGACTTGCCCGGCGGCTGCGGATTTTGCGAAACCGTTTCCCAGTCGGAAACGGAATGGAGCAACTCGCTCCCTTGAGCGCCGAATTGCTCGACTTTCCCCTCCAGGCTGCCGAGCGTCTCTTTCCATTCGAGTGCGTTTTGCCTCGCGAGATGGGTGGGGCTCGCCAGTTTCAGTTGCATGTATACACTCAGGCACGGACCCTCGGCGGCCAGCATCGGCTTCAGATCCTTCAGTGACTGGAATTCAGCCAGTTCGGGCTTCAGCGTAGTCATACACCCTGAAGACCGATAGCCCTCGATAGCGTTACCTGTCTGTTTCGATAAGTAAAACTCAGGTCTCGAGGCCGGCAACCTCTATTTCGCGCTTGTCTTCGCCCGCATGCCGGATGCGGATCTCGATCCGTTCTTGCGGCAGGACCTCGGGGAAACGCTCGCCCCATTCAACTAGCACAATTGCCGGCTGGTCGAACAGGTCTTCCAGGCCGAGCCGCCGTGCTTCTTCGGCTGTATCGAGCCGGTACAAGTCGACGTGGTAAACGCTGACCGGATCGCCATATTCGTGAATGATGGTGAAAGTCGGGCTGGAAACGTCTTCGGCCCGGGCGGCGCCGCGTCCTTCCACAAACCCTTTCGAAAGCGTCGTTTTCCCGGCGCCCAGGTCACCGGTCAGCAGGACGACGCCACGCTGCGGCAGGCGAGATGCCAATTCCCGCCCGAGCGCACGCGTCTCCTCGTCAGAAAAAGTCTCAAATCGCAGGACGGAGTTCATCCATTGCCTCAGGCAGGAAATCGAGCAGGTCGGTCGCAAGCATGGCTTCCTGGCCCCATTCTTCGCCGCCGAGCTCACCGCAACGGCCGTGCAGCCAGACGGCCGCGACCACGGCCCGCTTCCAGTCCTTGGGGTGCTGCCCCACCAGCCCGGCGATCATGCCGGTCAGAATATCGCCCGTTCCGCCCGTAGCCATGGAGGGTGAGCCAGTCGGGTTCACCCAGGTTTCGCCGTCGGGGAAGGCAATCACGGTCCGGTCGCCTTTGAGCACGACGGTCGCGCCGCTCTTTGAAGCAAGGTGCTCCGCAGTGCCGAGGCGGTCCGCCTGCACCTGCTTCACCGACGTGCCCGTGAGCCGGGCCATTTCGCCAGGATGCGGCGTCAGAATCCGGATTTTGTCCGTGTGGGGCAGGTTGCCGGCCAACGCATTGAGAGCGTCGGCATCTACCACGGCCGGTATCTCGGCTTGCTCGTATAGCGTTTTTACCAAACGAACTGTCCCGTCTTCCGTGCCGAGCCCGGGGCCGAGTGCAAGGACGGTCATTTTCTTCGCTAAATCAAGCACATGCGCGGCTTCGGAGAAGGGAAGGCGGCCGGTTTCGGTTTCCTCGAGCGACTCGGTCATCAGTTCGGGTCGTACTGCGGCAACGGCGGTGAGCACGCTCTTCGGCACGGCGACGGTGACCAGTCCGGCGCCGCTTCGATAAGCGGCGAATCCGGCCATCGCTGGAGCCCCGCTTTTACCAAACGAACCTCCCACTACCAGCACATGCCCGTACATTCCCTTATTTGAGTCGTGGGGCCGTATAGCGAACAAATAGCGAATATCGTCTTGTGTGGTCTGGTTCACCTTGAGGCTGGAGTTCGTTTGGCAGAGTTCGTCCGGCGTACCAATCGGCGCGACAACCAGCTTTCCAACGGCCTCGTAACCCGGCGGGAGGCATTGAGCTCGTTTGAGAGCAGTGAACGTGACGGTGTAATCGGCGTAAACGAACTCGCCGGCGCCATTCCAATCGTCGGACGGCAATCCGGAGGGAATGTCGACTGCTATCTTCCTTGCCGAAGGGAAACGCCGGTTAATGACGCGAATGGCGTCGAGGGCGGGACCTTTTGCGGGTCCGGTAAGCCCCGTTCCGAGGACGGCATCGACGACAATCGTGGCGGGTGGAAGATCGTCCGGCAATTCGCGGAGTACGGGGCAACCGCAAACATCCAGCATCCGCCGGTTGGCCTGCGCATCGCCAGTGAGAGTCGCGGGATCGAAGATTTCAATGACGGTCAGGCTTCGGCACAGTTTTCTGACGAAGATCTGGCGGGCCACTACAAACCCGTCTCCCCCGTTGTTGCCTTTGCCGCAAAAGACGACCACGTGCTGCTGATCGAGCGGCGCGAAGGCCTCACTGAGAAGATCGACAACGCGGCTGCCAGCGTTCTCCATCAGAATCAAGCCGGGAATGCCGCGTTCAATGGTGAGGCGATCGACCTCACGCATCTCGGCTGCGGTCAAAATCTTCATGCAGGTTTGACGCCCCGCGCGATGAGCATCGTCATGTCATCATGCAGTTCCGGCGTGCCGGTCCACGTGCGCACGGCATCGAGCACAATTCCCACGATCTCATGATCCTCGCGATTCGCATACTTCTTGACGAGTTCGACCAGTCGTTCCTCGCCGAACATCTCACCGTACGCGTTCTCGGGCTCGGTGATTCCGTCCGTGTAGCAGATGAGCAGATCGCCGGGGCCCAGTGTCAGGGAGCTCTCGTCATACTTCGCGAACGGAAACGCGCCTACGACAGTGCCGTTCGAATCGAGCGGCGTGACCGTGCCGTTGCGGATGAGAAGGGGCGAGAGATGTCCGGCATTGGTATAAGTCAGGGTGCGCTTTTCCTGATCGAATAACGCGAAGAAGAACGTGGCGTATTTTTCGGGTGACGTATGCGCGTAGAGCTGCTTATTTAGAGTGGATACCAGGCCCGCAACTTCCAGTTCGGGTGCGCCATTGCCTTCGGCCGGGTGTGGCTGGCGCTGCCCGACCTGGGCGCGCAGCGAGGCCGCCAGGGTCGCCATGAGCAGCGCAGCGGAGATGCCTTTTCCAGCGACATCGCCAATGGCGAAAACGAGCTTTCCGTGCCCGAGATCCTGATAGTCGTAATAATCGCCCGAGACCATTCGTGCCGGATCGCAACGCACGGTCAATTTCAATCCGTAAATTGGCGGCGCTTCTTTCGGATAGAGCTGCCCCTGGACCTCGCGCGCGATCTCGATCTCGGTCTGAAGGCGCTCTTTTTCTTTTTCGACTGCCAGCAGGCGCTCAAGATTGCCGGTCATCTGATTGAAGGAATGGCCGAGCTCGCCGAGTTGATCGTGTGCGCGGACCGGAATGCGGTGGCTGAAGTCGCCGTAGATTACGCGGCGCGTACCTTCGTAGAGCTGATTGACCGCATTGGTAAGGCGCCGGGCGAGTTGCACTCCAATGATGACGGCAACGAGCTCCACCACCAGGAAGATGATGGTGACGGTAACGAACGCATCGAACAAAACACCCCGCAGGAATTCCGTTCCGGTGAAGATACTTCCCAACACCGCCGATGGACGAGAGTAGATCCAAATTACACCTTCGGAGGTCTTATTGGGCTCGTCAAGATGGTGGTGCGGGAGAGTGGCCGGCCACAGGGTGGGCACATCAAAGCGGAAGGCAGGCGGCGGAAGTTGAGTTCTGTGCCGGGCGTCGGATTGGGGGGGGGTGACGCTGAATTTCATATCCGGGTTGGAGGAATGTCCGGCGACAATCGACCGATAGGACCCTGCGGCGGCGGCCCGGTTTCCGAGGGTGCGTCCCTCCGAGTCCTTTTCTTTCGGATCTTCAAAAAGCGAGATTGCTCCGAGATGCGGCACGAGATTTTCGATCATCTCGTCAGAAAGCGGAGCGAGCGCGGTGATTTCCTCGTTGTTGCCTTTGTAGTGGGCCCAACCGTAAAAGTGATGATCGAGGACCAGCAGTCCATTTACGTCTCCCCAGCTCGTCGGTACCTGGATCTCCTGGCTTTCCGGCGGATAGCGGTGCTGTCCGGCGGTATCACTGATCTGCAGGGTGAGATTCGGAAAATCGTGCGAAAAGCCTTTTACGATCTCTGTGGCTGCCGCGTCGCGATGATTGGATGGGAAGCTGCGGACAGCATTGATGGCGGCATTCAGGGCCCCGATTCGCCGGTTGAGTTCGGACGTGGCGAGATAGATCGCGAGCTCGTTGATGGCAGCCCAGGTGCCGAGCCCCACCAGCACGAAAAGCAGAATAACGGGCAGCACTCCCATGAGGCCATAGGCAAAAAGCAGCCGGTTCCGGACACTCCACAGCGCGTTGCGCTGCACGAAACGGAGGATTCGGAAAACGAGAATGCAGCCAAGCGGGATCAGCGCCAGCCAGGCCAGGATTTCCAGGCCGACTTTATGCGTGAAACGAAAAATGAAATAGAGCCCGAGCGCAATCAGGAACGCAATTCCCGACTTGCCCAGAAACTTAACCGCCTGCCGGACCCGCGACATCATAAGAGATTATCGCGTTCCCTCTAAACTTCGTGGTAGTGAAACGGGTTTTCGCAATACACGAAACAGTTTACGACCTGACGTTCCGCGCGCAATGGCAACGTAAGCTAGCTCTTCACGGGTGCGGCGTCCTTCAGAATCCTTACTGGAGTTGAAATGAGCTCGTCTGGGTGGCAGTGGTTACGATTGTGATCCTCGAAGCGTCGGTTTTCAATACGACTATCTACCTTCACCGCTCAATCACTCACCGCGGTGTGGAAGGGCATCCGGCGGTTGCGCTGCTGATGCATTTGGAATTGACGCTTTTTACATGGATCGTTCGGAGAGAATGGCCGCCGTGCACCGCAAGCATCATCATTATTCGGATGAGGAAGGGGATCCGCACAGCCCGCGCGTATTCGGGATTTGGAAGGTTTTGTTCGGAAACTACTTCATGTACAGGAAGGAAGCCAACAATCCAGCGACAATCCGGAAATACACACCGGATTAGCAGCCGGACGCCAGCGACCGACTGCCGAGATTTATTCAGAACGACAGCCTTTTTCTTGGGCTGGGCATCTTTATGCTGCTGTTCGGCTGGAAATGGGGATTAGCGGCGTGGCTGTTTCACATCGTGGCGTACGTGCTGTTGAACTCCCTTCCTGACGGGCGGGGAAGGGCTGCACAACAACCATCACGAGTATCCGACCTCGGCCCGCTTTGCGCTACGCGGGCGGGAAGTAGATCTGGCGTGGCCGGTGATTCAGTTGCTCGAGAGATGCGGCCTGGCAAGGATTAACCGCCTGCCGATCGCGAAGGCCGCGTAAGAAGCCTTGTGCCGGTTCGAGGAAACACAGAAAGGGCGGCTTTCCGGGAAGCCGCCCTTTGCCATTTTGGAGAACTTGTTAGGCGAGCGGAGCCTTCTGCACCTTGCCGTTGCGGATGCAGGAAGTGCAGACGCGCACGCGCTTGCCGGCGCCTTTAACTACGGCGTGGACGGTCTGAAGATTCAGATTCCAGCGGCGCTTGGTCACGTTATGAGCATGGCTGATGCGGTGCCCGAATTGCGGCCCGCGGCCGCAGATTTCACAAACTTTTGCCATAAGGGTACTTTCAGCGTGCAGCGGACGCTGGGCACGCAAACCCTTACTGTAGCAAGAAGGCCGCCTCCGCCGCAAGCAAAAGGGGCCCACTCGTCGGAAGCCAAAATCCCCGAGCTCATTACCCTGAAATAATCCGCTTCACATCCTTGAGCAGAACGAAGAGATGCATGGGATCGGTAGGGGAGGGGATGAAATCGAATTTCAGATAGAAGTTGCGCGCTTCCTCATCCTTGGCGTGAACGGCGAAGGCGCGGATGCCGGCAATGTCGGCGGCCTGGAGCGTGCGTTGCATCGCATCCTTGAGCAGCGCTTTTCCGATTCCCTGACCCTGCCACCGACGATCTATCGCCAAACGGGCAAGCAGCATGATCGGCACCGGATGGCGCGCCAGTCCCTTGGTGAGACGTTCCGGAGCTCCTTCGCGGGTCACCTGGCCCACTGCGAGCGTGTGGTAGCCGACGACGGCGTCACCGACCAGGCCGAGGTAGGTTTGCGCTGCGCCCGCCTGCTGGTTCGTCCATGCATAGCGCAGCAGATAACGGTTCAGCTCTTCACGGCCACAGTCGAATCCTTCAAGCTTGTGATCGGGCCGCAGCTTTTCAACGTGGCGCTCTGCGCTCACTGATTCGGCCCGGCGTCAAAGAATCCGGGTTCTTTTAGTAGGCGCTCTAAACTGGGCAGGGGGCGGGGAGGGGCATCGAGTGCTGCTATGAACGCCTTCCACTGCGTGGCATTCAGACCGAAGGTGCGCCGGTCGGCGAGGGCTTCATCGGCGCGCGCCAATGCGCTTTCCAGCACGAACTCGCTCACGGAACGATGCGAAGCAGCGGCAGCCGCCTGCAACGCGCGTTTGGCTTCGCGCGTCAGCCTGAGATCGAGCTTTTCACTGCGCGTGGTGCGTGCTGGCATGCCGTTACTTTGTTATGTTGAGATTATCTTCTCCGCCCGACAATGTCAAGACAGTGCCTCGGGGTTTGAATGGCACGACCGGGCAGGGTTCGAATCTCTTCGCGGTTGCTAAATTGGCCCTCAAACGGTCAAGCATGAAGGCGCCACCAACGCCGCCTTTGAAAATCCGCTGACCCAATCAATCAAGCCTCGTGGCTGGATGTTTGTTCTAAGAGTTGTAATCTGAGGCGGTGGAGTTCGCCTTTGTCTGCCGCGGACTCCGGCCAATGACTGCCGCACGCCTAAAAGCAGGGCCATTACGTGTTATCGAAGGAGGTTCGGCTACATGCTCCCCACGGGTAGCGCCAAGAAAATCACGATCTATGTCAATCAGGACACGCGAACCCATATGGAACCTCTTTGGTCTGCGATCCTGGGGTATCTGCGTCACAAGCACGTCGCGGGTGCAACGGTTTTTCGCGCGGACGCCGGGTTCGGCAGTCACGAGCAGATTCACAACCCGCAATCCGAATACATTGCCGAACACTGTCCGGTTCGCATCGAGTTCATCGAAACGAAGGAGCGCGCAGACGAGTTGCTGCCGACTCTCTACGAGATGGTGACAGACGGGCTGATCGCAGTCCAGGACCTGACGATCGTAAAATCAGTGGCCAAGGCGAAGAAGTCCAAGCTCCCGGAATCAACTGCGCCCAAGAAAATTGTCAGCAGGGCGGCGAAAATGGTGCGTATTTATTTGGGCGAGTCGGACAGGTGCAACGATGAACCGCTCTATGAGGCGATCGTCAAAAAACTCCGGATGATGGAATTCGAGGGCGCAACGGTCTATCGAGGCATCCTTGGATACGGCGCCAAGGGACACACGCACAAGGCTGGTCTGTTTCATCTTTCACACGACCTGCCCATTATGATTTCCGTAGTCGAGAAGCCGGATCGGGCGAACGAGCTGGTTCAGGTGGTGGCAGACATGATGCAGGACGGGATCATTGTCACTTCAGACGTCGAACTGCACCACATTGCGCGCGAAATTTCGGCCTCGTGAGAGGTTGTATCCAATGAACAGCCAGCCAGGTAAGTTACTCCGGCTTCATGTCAATGAGCACGATCGATGGAGTGGCAAACCGCTGTATGAAGCGATTGTGGATCGCTGCCGGGGACTGCAGGTGGCGGGAGTAACCGTTTTTCGCGCGCTGGAAGGATATGGCGAATCTGCAGAGCTGCACCATGCCCATTTGCTTAAAGCCGACCAGCCGATCGTCATCATGATCGTTGAGAGGCCGGAGAAGGCCAGGGAGATATTGCCTGTGCT
>Ga0213872_10000668_pt1 | contig 25982 bp, 18 predicted proteins | sample VelepicomBERX_R2_FD_160071 | JGI IMG/M metagenome (GOLD analysis project Ga0213872, IMG submission 160071) | Rhizosphere microbial communities from Vellozia epidendroides in rupestrian grasslands, the National Park of Serra do Cipo, Brazil - RX_R2 | ecosystem: Host-associated > Plants > Roots >...
CCTATGTGCATTTGCGCTGGGGGGATGCACTTCTCAAGACCGGCCGCTTGAATGATGCGATCACTCAGTTTCAAGCCGCCTACGATGGTCCCGGCGATCGTACCCAGGCGGCCGCTATGCTGGCCCTGGCCTATGACCGCGCGAATCGAAAAAAGGACGCAATCGGTATGTATCGTGAGCTGTTGAAAGCACAGCCCGACAACGTGGCGGCACTGAATAATCTGGCGCTCCTGCTGGCTGATACCGGCGGTGATCTGGCTCAGGCTCTCGCTTTGGCGGAACATGCCGAGAAGGAGGCGCCCGGCGACCCTAGGATCTCCGATACGGTCGGTTGGATCTACCTGAAAAAGCGGGTCCTCGATGCGGCTGTCGCAGTCTTCTCAAAAGATGTGAGCCTCGCACCGCACGATCCTGTCTACCGTTACCATCTCGCCCTTGCGCTCGATGAGAAGGGCGAACCGGTGCTCGCTAAGAAATATCTGACCGCAGCCCTCGCTGACAATCCGCCTAAGGAAGACGCCAGAAATATTCGCGATCTGCTTTCTCGTATCCGCTCGGGTGCTGAACGTACTGGTACGGTGAATCCCGACTAAACCTTGGCGCCTCGAAGAGTTTCTAGTAGCATGTTTGTTGGATGCCGCACTCTCTATTCATCGGGACCATGGATGCGCTTTGAGAGGCGCATGAAAGCAGCGCTGCTCGTTCTGGCGGGGTTGGCGCTTGCGTCTACCCAGGCTTCCGCCGTGGTGGTTTTTTACAACTCCACCAATTCGGGAACCTACGGCTCCTCCGGACCGGGCGCGTACCCGATGTATGGTGCTACGGCGCACGTAGGCGCCATGGCACCCGCCAATCCCATCACTGGCGACCTCGGTTTCCCCACAGTCACCAACACTGCCAACGACCTTCCGGCATTCCCTCTCTCATCAACTTCGCTGACGATCGGTCCAGATATTTACGGGCTGACAGATCCGGTTTCGGGTTCGCCGAACAAGTCCGTTCTTCGAAGTCATGGTCCCACTGCAATCCACGCACGCACAAGCATCGCCTCGACTCCCGAACCCACGTTCTACTTCCTAACCGGCTGCGGGTTAGCGGTCCTTCTCGCGATGGCGCTTCGCCGCCGTGCGCAGAAGGGACAATCTTAGTTTTCGCAGTCCGTCACCGGTCTACATCGCTTCGAATCCATCATTGCCCGTTTCCTGAACTCAATCGGTCTTCCAACCGGCATACCTTGAGGTCTTCTTTCACGTGTATCTGATTCTTACTTCCGGATTGATCGCTTTCCTGCTTTCGCTGGTCTTAACTCCGGTTATAAGAGATATCTTCCGCAAACTTGGAATCGTCGACCACCCGGATACTATTCGCAAGTTGCATACGCATCCGATACCCAGAGTGGGCGGCATCGCAATCGCCCTGTCCTACTTGCTCGCATTTGGCGTCGTGCTGCTGTTCCCATTCAACTATGCCGCGGAAGTCGATGCATTCACGCCTTCGGTCATTAAGCTGTTTTGTGCGGCCGCTATCGTTTTCGCCACCGGTCTTTTTGATGACCTTGTTGGCTTTCACCCCTGGCAAAAACTCGCCGGCCAGGCGTGGGCCGCCGTCCTTGGTTATCTGGGCGGCGTGCAGATGCACATCGGGGCGAGCCATCCGTGGAACGTTCTCTGGAATCTTCCGCTCTCCATTCTGTGGATGGTCGGCTGTGCGAACGCATTCAACCTGATTGACGGTCTCGATGGCCTGGCCGCTGGTGTAGGCCTGTTTGCGACCTTGACCACCCTCGTTGCGGCGTTGATCGATCACAATCTGCAACTGGCGCTCGTAACCATGCCGCTTGCCGGATGTCTCGCTGGCTTCTTACGGTACAACTTCAACCCGGCGTCAGTCTTTCTCGGAGATTGTGGAAGCCTGCTGGTTGGTTTTCTGCTGGGCTGTTATGGCCTCATCTGGGGTGAAAACTCGGTCACACTGCTCGGATTGACCGCACCTTTGCTTGCCGTGAGTATTCCCGTACTGGATGTAACGCTCGCCATTTTCCGGCGCTTCCTACGGAACAAATCGATTTTTGAAGCGGACCGTGGTCACATTCACCATATGCTACTGGCGCGAGGACTAACCGTCCGGAGCACCGCTCTCCTGATGTATGGTGTCTGCGGCATTGCGGCGGCCGCTTCCTTGATTGCTCACGCTTTTCACAATCAGATGAGCGGGCTTGTGGTCCTGCTGTTCTGTGTCAGCGCCTGGATCGGAATCCAACATCTCGGCTACACGGAGTTCGCCACCGTTCGACAGTTGTTCTCGAAAGGCTCGTTCCGCCGGATTATCGACACAGCGAGCACCCTCCAGGAATTCGAGAAAGCCTTGCTTGCAACCACGACATTCGAAGAGATGTGGAAAGTCATCATAGAGACCGCCCGTATCTTCGACTTTCGGGCAGTCAGGTTATCGCTGGCTGGCGAGGTCTTCGAAGAAGTCCTGGAGACTTCCACCTCTGCTTCATCCTGGGAAGTTCGTCTGCCGCTTGGAGATGGGGATTACATAAACTTCAAGCGATCCATCAAGTCGGAATCCATTCCCTACATCAGCAGCTTTGTTCGAATCGTGCATCATAAGTTGACGATGAATCCGTCGAGCGGGCCGGCATACAGCCCGGTGCTCGAAACAACCGCTGTCGTCAGCCCGCGATAATCGTCGCTGCTGGAGCAGGCGCAGCCTTAGCGTTCTTCCGAAAGGTCTCTAACTCAAAGTAGTGCAACAAATCGCCTTTCTCACAATACTTTTGCTTTCCTTTGCTACTGCAGGTGTGTCACGCGCCGTGAAGAATGACGTGAGCGACAGACCCACGCCGTCGAGATCCAACAACACCAAGTCTGTCTCGCCGAATCTGTCCGCGTGTCTCGCAGGCTTGTCCTCGTGCGACGTCTCGGCATTGTCCCCGGGCGAGATCTCTTCCGTCGCCGCGGAAGAACGGAATCGAAACCTCCGGACCTGCCTTGCGGGTGCATCCACCTGCGACCCGCTTCGTCTTACGCCGGACGAAACCAGGCAGGTCCATGACGCGATGGCAAAGCGAAATGCCGAGCACTGCCTGGCCGGCTCAATCGTCTGTGACCCTGCTAGCCTCAATTCCGCGCAGCTCGCGAGGCTCAGGCAACTCCGCTTGCAACACAACTACGAGGTGTGCGCAGAGGGCTCGCAGAACTGCGATCCGGTTTTGCTCACAGCGCAACAACTGAGCGAAGTCTCAGCCGTCTTCCACCAGAAAAATTTTGAAAGCTGCAAGAACGGCCTTGCCTCCTGCGACCCGACCAAGCTTACGAAAGCCGAACGGAACACAGTAGAAGCTGAGAGGGAGAAGCGCAACGTAGTCAATTGTCTGAACGGGCTTTCCACTTGTGATCCCGGATCACTAGACAAGGATGCAGTATCTGAGATGAAGCAATCCCGCGAAGAACGCAATCTGGCTAACTGCATGAACGGTTTTGCGTCCTGCGATGCGTCTCTACTTCCTGCCGCAGCGCGCGGGGCTGCACTCAACTCCCTTCGGCAGCGAAATCTGGACGCGTGCACCGCCGGATCGTCGCAGTGCGACCCCTCCCTGCTTTCAAGTCCGGACTTTGCGCGCGTTGCCGATGCCTACCGGCGCCGGGCCGCCGCTAGCATTTCCAAACGACAATAACCCTTCGGCGCGCCTGTCAGTTCGCTAAAACCTTTAAGTCCACGTCGAGATTGGTGATCGAGGCGGGGTTCGCGAGAACGAAGCAGACCTCTGTATTCGCGGCAACAGCCAACGTCCAGCCAGTGAGCGTGGAATCCTGAAATTTGACCGCGTTAGAAAGTGCCGGTACATCCTGGGCGGCAATGCTGGAAGCGGATCCCAAACCGGCATAGGACGCGTACGGCGCGGTTCGTACGTCAATCGTCGCATTCCCAGGCTGGTCCGCAAGCAAAGTAATTTGCTTGATCGTTCCACTGAAATCCACTGTCCCACAACGGCTCCACGCTGCTAGCGGCGCGCCCCCGTTGTCGAACGTCATCCGGATCGTGCGTACGTTCTGATTTGCCGTCGCCCCACACGGAGTGCCGGCATCGATGGCGTCGTGTGCGCTGCCGACCTGCAGGCAGTCGCCCGCAGCGAGTGTTCCCGCCGCCGTCATTAGCTGGGTTCCCGGCCCCGTGAGCACGCCGCTCGAAAAGGCTGTGGTGGCGAGTTGCCCGCCGTCCGTTGCGCTCGTGTGTCCGTGATTTGCGTTAATAAAATCGCTGATCACGGGGTTTGTCAGTATGGGGTTCGACTGCAGCACAAACACGTTCCCCGAACCCGTCGTACTACCCGCTGTGATACCGTTTGTTCCCGTTCCTACCACTGGCGCCCCGGCTGGAAGTGCACCGTTCGCATATACCGCTTTTCTCCACGCCGAGCCGTCGAACCAGAACGGCGTATAGGTTGTATCGAATGTCCAATCGCCCGCCGACGGAGCGGTTGGGAGGGTACTTCCTGCGAAATTGAGCGGCGCCGTCGTCGCACTCGCCGAGAAGCTGTTCTTTCTCCCCGTGGCCCAGTTTTGCGCGGAGTTGAGCACGGCGACCTGTGACGTATCCAGTATGGGCTGGACCGTAACCGTACCCGGGCCATTTACCAACGACCAGGTAATGTAGTTATTGCCGCCGTTCAGAAACTGCAGTGCCGCTTCTGTCCCTATGTTGTTTCCCCCCGCGTCCTCAATTATCAAGCTGCCTGTACCCGATCGGGCTGTCCATGATGTTCCGTTGCTCAGGCACGCCACCATGTAGCTGCCGCCGCCGCTCGAACAGTCATTCGCCGCATTTCCATCCGTCACCCAATAGGTCGCACCATAGGTAGTTGCTGCGGCGGGCAGGTTCAGCGCTGTTGTTTCGTGCGCGATCATAGCGGCGTCCGTCAGATTCGCACTGCCTAGCGATACCGCGCCGGTTTTCCCGTTCACGCTTTCGACGGGCGCCTGCGCGGCGGTAATGTAATTGGCATTGTTTGTTAACTGTGAATCGTCTGTCGGAATAGTGGGCGCGCCGTTAATTTGGGAATAGGCGACGTGCCCGCATACTGCGTTGCCGGATGCCGAGATTCCCGTCGCGAATTGCCCGGCCGGGCAGTCCAGTGGCACCGCCGCCAGCGCCGTTGCAGTGGCGGCGTTGCCCGTTGTGCTGCTGGCGATGATTGCCGGCAAACGCGCTGCGCTCAGTGTCCCCGCAAGAATGTTTCCCGCATTGGTCGTGTCTGTTGTCGCGCTTGGAGCAAGGCCGGAGATGTCGGATGCAGACGGCTGTAAAGACGAAAGCTGGCCGGTAGTGCTGATGGTATTGATCCATTGGTGAGGAATTGCCGCGAACGACTGGACGCCGCCTAGTGTAGAGGCCGACGGCGCCGGAAGTCTGGCGCCGCTCAAAGTTCCCGAAGAGATGTTCGATGCGTTGGTTGTATCTGTCGAGGCTGAGGCGGCCAGCCCGAGATTCGTGCGCGCTGCGGCGGCATTCGAGAGGTCAGCGAGGTTGTTGGCTGCCTCCAGCGCACCCACGATCCGGCTGTCGTTACCTGCCGCAACCGTTCCCGCGGTTGCTCCCACGTTCGCTGAGAGCGCGCCATTTGCAATGGCCAGACCCGAGTTTGCCGCGATCGTGACACCTCCGAGTGTGTTTACTCCCGCTGCCGGCAGGGTATAGCTGCCGATGCTGGCCCAGGTATTGGCCTGGACGCAGACGTAGACATTGGCGCCGGCGGCCACCGCGGTGCTGAAGAACATCTGGCCGATTTGACAAGCCGCCGGCAGAGTCGTCCCGACACTGATGGGTCTGGTGAACGGAAGGTGGGAAAAGTCGGCGTTCTTGCCCTGGGTTCCCAGATTTACGCTGGTTTGACAAAGGCCGTGGATGGCCGCCAGTGCAATCGCCAGCGCCGTCCGTCCAATATTTTTGTTCATTGCCTCGCTCCACCAGCAAGTTCGTATGGACAGGCGCCCGCCTCATCGTCCGAACAAGTTGTAAATCGTTGAAGCGACATCAACAAATCAAATTTTCGATGCACGTGATCGTACCTCTCGTTATTCGCTTTGGTTCGAGCAAAATCGGGCGGCATCTGACGGCTGGGGCGCTACCGGCACCCCGGTCACGCTTCTCCGCAATTCCTGTATTTACTGTGCAAACAACAGCATGCAAGCACAGATACGTGTGTCCGAAAACGAAAGCATGCAAACCTTACGCCACGCTTCAGCGTGGAGGATTTTCCGATTGAATACTGAGTGCAGAAAGTTGTTTGCTTCGAACCGGCAAGGCAGCGAACATAGATCAGCGCGTTCGTGCGCGAGTGCTCTCGCCTGTGCCTGGATTGTCCGGCTTATAGTGCTCGCCTCCGTCTCGCTCGGCGCGTCATCAACGGCTGTGAGGGCGCAGACTACTCTCGGAACCGTCACGTATCAAGATTGGACGGGCGCCTCGGCTCCGGAACAGAATCTGCGTTTCTCCCATCTCGACTCTGGCGCTTCAATACCCTCGGGCCTGAAGTACACCGCGAATCGCGTCTTGAGTGCGGCCGGAGTGGAAGTCCCCTGGCAGGCCATGTCGAATGGCGACCTCATGGTCCGAACATCCGTGCCCGCTTCGCTAATGCCTTTGAGCAGCGCCTCCCTCACTCGCGCCGGGAATGCTTTGTATACCGTTAATGCGAGCGCCTGCGCATTCAGCACAAATTCAGCAGTTAAAGTTGTCCCGTTTTCTACAGGCTCGCTTCCCGCACCATTGTCCTCTGGAACCGTTTACTTCATTCAGGGTTGCTCGGTGAATGGAGGGCTCACTAACTATTATTTGTCTAATAGCTACAACGGGCCGCAAATTGCTCTCACGACCAGCGGTAGTTCAGGCGGTTTTTACCTCGAATACGTACCATTCGCTGTGTCGGGGAGCACGTTTACGTCAGCCGGGCACGGTTACCACAGCGGAGACACCGTCGAGTTCACCGCAACGGATAGCGGGACTCTCCCCGACGGTTTGAACCCAAACACGCTGTACTTCGTCTGCAACGCAACGACGGATACTTTCCAGGTCTCTTCTACTTCGAATTGCCAGAGCATCGTCATCGTCACATCGTCCGGGACCGCGTTACCGGCGATCATCAGCACGAAGGTTTGGACACTGCAGTCTGGCACCGAAACGACTGTTCATCAGACCAACGGCCCTCAAGCCGTGGTGCGTGGCAGCAACTGGGAAATCACGAATGAATTGACGGGCATTCGCATTCCAAGCCAGCAATCGGAGTCTGCCGGCTCTTACAAGCTAGCTCCCATCCAAGGGCTGCAACTAGCTGACGGCAGTTGGACTCCGATGGTTGGGAACATGCAGTACGATGCCAGCGGAGCGCACGGCGACACGTTTTCAACTGCTGGTTCGACAACTCCCGTCGGATACTCAGTCATCTTTACCGAGCAGGGTTTGCTCGAGATATCTCTTCAGGCATCGCTTTCCATCAGCCGCGCCCGCCAGTGGAGTCCCACCTTTACTCCTACATACAACGCTGCTACCGGGACGTTCTCCGGTCATTTTACAGGCATGATGTACGCCCTGTATGTTACAAGCAGTACCATTGCCGGACTATCGCCGGGCATGGTCGTCTATGCGGTCAACGGGGTAAACAGTACGTCTTTCCAGGTCTCGGCCAGCCCCGCCACTTACAGTTATGGCCAGTTCGCCGGCACTCCTATGGCGCTTGGCTCAAGTGGCTCAGCAACGTTTGAAGGGTTGTACCAGGAGCCGGACACAGGGAATCCTCCAAAGGGTTTCTACACTCTCACGGCCACGCTCGACGCCAATTCCAAAGCCGTGCAGATTCTTGAAGATCACAACGTCTATAACTACACCTACAACCTCAACATCCGCCCTAATCTGGTGGCCGACACGGCCCGCTTTCGAACCACGGCCCTAAACCCTCTAAATACCGGTTTCACTTGCGGCTATGTGCAAATGCCGATTACGAGCCTTTCGTTAAGCGGGAACACCTTAACGATTGTCGCTCCCAATCACGGCGTAACCGGCGCAAATCCGCAAGTGCAACTGGGTAGTACAGTGGGCATTGCAAATGCGAATAACCAGACGTTTACCGCAACCCTAGTGGATGCAAATACGCTGGCCGTTAACTGTCCGAACTGCTCTGGAAGTACCGGCTCCGGCGGATTCCTGCGCACGCTAAACAGCAGCTACCTGCCGGAAACGGACGAGACGATTGACCTTCTCGGCGCCAATCGCAACAGCTCATGGCAGTGTACGTCTACCTCGTTACGGCCGGTCGGCTCCCAATATCCGCCTAATGATCAGCAACAGACTGGATATTATTGGATGCTTTATAACTCGCACGGCGGCCCTGGCAGCAACGCCGTTGGATTCTTCCTCGGGAAAGGATCTCAGCAGTACATGGGAGAGTACGCTGCACACGGACCCGGTGTTTACGACACGCCAACCACCTCCTCGCAGGGCTTTTCTTTGTACGCGAATTCGGTTGCACCGACGCAATACTTTTACACCGGGGAGGCGAAAAAACCGTTCGGCTTTTGGGTCAGCACGAACACGGATATTTTGCCGCCGTACGTCATGCAGCCCATCGGCACAGTTCGCAGTACCTTGGTCGGCATCAATCTGAACAAAGTAAATTCGTACACGCTGACGTTCCCCGATCCTCCGGGCGGCTGGCCGTATCTTTATCTGTCAGATGCCGGCATGAACCAGCTCCAGGCGCTGCTCACTAACGGCACATCGGTTTGCGGCTCGCCAAATTGCCTATACAACGCCATTCAAAGCGACGGCAATCAGCAGCCCCTGGCTCAGATGCTGATGGACAACACACCGCCAAGAGTGGCATATAACACCTCGTCGCTACTCAAGCAGACGCGAACATTCGCGAACGATTTTTTCAATCAGACAGGTAACCTCGACTTTTTCCTGCTCGGCTACCAGGGAGCATATCCTTGCCCAAGAAATCAGGCCCTGGCCAACCTGATTTTGAAGAGCCCCGCCGCCACACCATGGGAAAAAGCCCGGGTCAAAGGTTTCTTAGCCTACTGCGCCTGCTTTATTTGGGATCCGGATTTCCAATCGCAAGATCCCTCGTCGTCTTTCGGGCTGGCCAACCAGCAGAGCCAATTCCTGCAGGAACAGTCTCAGCTCGCCGCTCAAATCTACACACATCCGCTCATGGCCGCACTGTACCCGCAGGCCATCCAAAATATCCAGAACAACTTGCTTGGCAGTATTAGTCAATACGGATCAGGGTACGCATCATGGCATTATCAGGGCGCGGCAACGGAGCTGGGACTCTTTGGTTGGCTCAGCCTCGTGAATAACGGCAGTGCCTCTGTTTCGCAGTTCCCGAAAATCGCGCAATTTGGGTCCTGGTACTTGAGCGGGATTACTCCTCCTGAGGTTCGTTTCGGAACGAAGCGCATGTACATCTCCGACGGCGACGGCAACACTGAGCCGGAAGCCGACCCAGGTCTGTTGGCCACGCTGCTCGCAAACAGTTCTCCCACGCTCGCTTCAAACCTCGAATATATTTGGCAAAGCCAGGGCCTCAGTTCCTCCACAATCAGCAGCTTCTTCGCGCCATCGCTGCTGGCCGACAACTTTGCAATCGCGCCCGTGGATCCGCAACTGACGTCGGAACATATAGCGGGTTATCATTCCATGCTCCGTTCAGGATGGGACACACCGTACGAAAATGCCGTCGACTTCCTGTACGGTGGCTACTATTCGGCACAGGGGCATGCCCATCAGGACACCGGTCGGGTGGCCACTTACCTGCTGGGTGCCCCAGTCAGCATCGACTGGAATCCCAATTTGTACTATCCGGAGGTCTCCGGCCGGTTCCAGCACAGTACCGTCTGCCTCGACAGCGAGCTTTCGCCGAATACCTGGAACCAGGACAATCCGCCGCTCACCGCTTGCACTTCAGGATGGACCAGCACATTCGCTCCTGACGTGACGAATCTCATTGAGACCAGCACCTTCACCGGTTCGTCATCAGCTGCCGCGTCCTGGACGAAGCCCATCGATGGCACTACCTTCCAGCGTTCGGTCACCCTTCTTAATTACGATCCTGGCTTCGCGGTAGTGCATGTCTACGATATGTTCACAGGAGCGCAAGCCGGTGGCGCCAAGACTCTTACCTGGAACCTGATGGCAGCGAACGGCCCGGTTGCCACCCCAGCAGGATCGTACACGCCCACAGTGCGGCAAAATCTGGGAAACAACGGTGTGATGCCAAGCAACGGTCCGGTCGACAGCCTCACCGGCAACGGTCTACAGCAGTTCGCATTCACCGGGGCTCCCTGGGCCAATCACGTAACTGACGGGGTTGATTTCGATCTCTACACGCGGAATGCCGATCAGGACCAGTTCCTGATCGGAAACTGGTGCCATAACCAGTATCAAAACAATTGCTTGCTCGAGTCACAGGATATTCTGCGGCTCCATGGAAGCGGGAACTTCGATACCTGGATCATTGCGCGGCCGAAAGGAACTCCCGACCCGTCTGTCTCCATCCAATCGTGCGGAATACAAGTCGCTCTCACCGGTACGCTGTGTTTCGATCAGACCTACTCCCGGTACGATGATGGCAAAGGCACCCAAACCCTCGCGACATATGACGCGAGCTCTCATTTGGCGTTTGGCATGACTATTTCAGGAGCGCCGGCAGAATGCGTCCTTAAAGCTACGTCGGTCGCGTGCACTGTTCAGGCCTGGAGCCCTGGAGTAGCAACAATCACTCTTCCTGCAGGCTTCTACCCACAGCAGCCGACTACATATGATAAGAGCGGAAACGTGATCGCATACTCCGAAAACGGTCTACAAACTCAGTTGTTGTTTGGGAAAACAGCGCAGGCGCTGCGTCAGATCTCTCTCACAGCACCCCAAAGCGGCTCGTACTCCCGCTTGAAATTCGCACCTGCCGTGGATTCGACTACTTCATATCTCACACGCGTGCCGGCTGGCGCGATCGTATCGGTCCAGGCTCCGACTGGGACCTATCAGGCACAATGGGTGACAGATTCGGCACAGAGCCAAATCTTCAATGTTGTGGTTCGTTAATCCGCCGTTGGCGCCACTCCCCTCGGAATACAGGGAGGCGGTAACCACTAGGAAACTTGACTGCGGGAAATGCCTAAAACAGGTGGCGAGTCAGCCCAAGGAAGCCTGTAGGTACTTCGTTTTGGGCATGGGCGTCGGATAATGGACTCTTTGGACTACGCTCGGGTCATACTGATCCGTGTGGGCGTTATGACATGTCAACTCGAGAAATTCGCCTTCGCCATCCACCGTCTCGTCAGGTCGTAACGGAACAAATCCTTCTTCTCCGCAGATTCTGCATCGAAACTTGCCATATACATCTGCCATATGTTCCTGTATACGAATTTTATCCCATCAATCGGGCGCAAGTCGGCACTCCTCTAGCTGTCCAGGTGAGTGCCGCCAAGACCGTCTTTAGCGGGATGCGGGGTGTTCGCTCGACGGTGGAGTAATTCCTTTCAGTCGCATGTAGACGCTGAGGATTCCATACTGCTCTTCATCATGCATCGCATTTCCGACTAGAATCGCGAGTCGCGACATCTGCCCGTGCGGCGTCTCGATAGATTGGAACAGGTTTGCATCTGTCACTGAATCGTACGCCCGGTCGCACTCCGAAAACGATTCGCGAAGCGCATTCAGAATGGCTGATTTCGTGTTGGCCTCCGCACTGATGTTTTGATGCTCGCCGAGGAGTGCACCGCAAGTACGTGTCTGAGCCGCCGTAACGTGGTTCAATACTTCACCGAGGCTCCGGATCTCAGATGTCGGCTTGAAATTATAGTCTTCGTCCGGAATCTTCTCCGCGGATCTCAGGATATTGTTCTTAACGGATTCGTAGGCGTGCTTTATTGCGGGCGCGCCGCCGGTACCGGTCTGCGCCTGCATGCTCGTTCCGCAGTACAGCGCGGCCGCAGCAAGAATTATTGTTAATCGTTTCACGTACTTCCTCCATCGTCAAAGTTCAGTCGCTCGACATTGTATTGCACCTGGGCTGAAGACCCCTTTTTGTCATACTTGGGGAATCATTTATGCGAATTACGCCATGGCTGGCCGTTATTCCGTTTTGCGTTCTTTTAAGTGCGCGAGAAATCTCTCCAGATCTGTTTAACGGACTACATTGGCGCCTGATTGGTCCATTCCGCGGCGGTCGTGCGGTCGCGGTCTGCGGCGTACCCGGTGGTGGTGCCACCTTCTATTTTGGTGCGGTGGATGGCGGCGTTTGGAAAACTACCGACGCCGGCACAGTTTGGACTCCCCTTTTCGACAGCCAGCCGGTTGGCTCTATCGGAGCGCTCGCCGTCGCACCTTCTGATCCGAACATTATCTACGCCGGCACCGGCGAATCCGATATCCGTTCCGATCTCGCATCGGGCGACGGCGTGTATAAGTCGCTAGACGGCGGGAAAACCTGGAAGAACATTGGACTCACGGAAACGCGCCAGATCAGCCGTGTTGTTGTCGATCCACGCGACCCAAACGTGGTTTTTGTTGCTGCTCTGGGACATGCCTACGCGTCTAACCCGGAACGCGGCATCTACTTTTCCAAGGACGGCGGCGCAACGTGGAAACATGTGCTTGATAAAGGTCCCGAAATCGGTGCCGCCGATCTCGCCATGGCTACCGACCAGCCGAATATTCTGTTCGCCGCTCTGTGGCAAGCGCATCGGCCGCCATGGAGCACTTATGCTCCATTGACCGGCCCCGGGAGCGGGCTTTTTCGTTCTACCGACAAGGGAACTTCCTGGCAGCAAGTGAGCGGCAAGGGTTTTCCTGAAGGGCCGCTCGGTCGCATTGGCGTCGCCATCTCTCCCGGTACGCACGGCCGGCGAATTTACGCCGCGGTTGAAGCGAGCGCGGACAAAGCCGGAGTGTATCGCAGCGACGACGGCGGCAATTCGTGGACGCGCGTAAATAACGATTCCCGCCTCACCAGCCGAGGTTGGTACTTTAGCTCCATTACTGCCGATCCTGACGATCCGGATGTGCTCTACATTCCGAACGTTGCCTTCTACAAGCTCACAGACGGGGGTAAGACCTTAAGTATTATTCGCGGCGCTCCCGGCGGCGATGATTATCACCAGGTCTGGATAGATCCTGGTAATAACAAGCACATGGCGCTCGCTAGCGACCAGGGCACTACCGTCACTTTGAATGGCGGCGAAACCTGGAGTACGTGGTACAACCAGCCCACCGCACAGTTCTACCACGTCGTTACCGACAATGAGGTTCCCTATCATGTCTATGGCGCGCAGCAGGACAGCGGAACTGCCGCGACCGCTGCCAGCACCACGCATGGGCAGATCGATCTGCGCGATTGGTTCTCTGTCGGCGGTAGTGAGAGCGGCTACATTGCGCCGGACCCCAAGAACCCGGACATCTTTTACCTCTCAGAAACGTACGGCAGTGTTGGCCGTCTCGATCGGCGCACGATGCAGACGCAAAATATCACACCCTGGCCGCTGCCCATGTTTGGCACCGAAATCTCGCAGCGCAAATACCGCGATCCGTGGACCCCAGTGCTCGTGTTCTCGCCGACTCAACAAAACGCGCTTTATCTCGGCACTCAATATGTGCTGCGCACTCTTGACGGCGGTTTGCATTGGCAACAGATCAGTCCCGATCTTACGGGTGCACAAACGAACGGCTCAGCGGCCGCGCAGTCAAAGGATCCCGTTACGGTTGCGAATGCAGAACAGCAGGGCTACGGAGTTGTGTACACTATTGCGCCCTCTCAACTGGCCGCGGATGAAATTTGGGCGGGCAGCGACACCGGTCTTGTCCATCTGACGCGCGATGCGGGGAAAAACTGGACGAACGTTACGCCTCCAGGTCTCTCGGCGTGGAGCAAAATTACTCAAATTGAGGCGTCTCACTTCACTGCCGGCGAAGCGTATGCCGCTGTCGATCGCCATCGCCTTGACGATCAGCGCCCCTATCTCTACCGCACACGTGACTTCGGCAAAACTTGGGCGCCTATCGTGAGCGGCATCGCCGATCATGCCTTCCTCAATGCCATCCGCGAAGATCCCAAGCGTAGAGGGCTTCTCTTCGCTGGAACGGAATTCGGTGTGTACGTATCTTTTGATGACGGGGATCAATGGCTCCCGCTTCAGTTGAACCTTCCTGTCACTTCTATCCGCGATTTAGCCATTCACAACGATGATTTGATCGCCGGAACGCACGGGCGTTCTTTCTGGGTGCTCGATGATATCGCATCGCTTCGCGAAATCAGCGCTCAACCTGCTGCTGACGATGTCCGGCTCTACAAGCCCGCAACCGCGATTCGCATGAGCAGTGACGGCTTTGTCGGTACGCCGCTTCCGCCCGATGATCCTCAGGCCGGGAATCCGCCGATTGGTGCCTACATCGACTACTATCTTCCCGGCGCGGCTTCCACGCCTGTGATCCTCGAGGTCCTCAATGCCAATGGCAAACCTATTCGCCACATCTCAAGTCAGGACAAGCCGCCTGCGCCGTCGGCAAACCTGCCCATCGCCCCGCGCTGGGTGCCAAAGCCGCAAACGCTCGGCACGGAGCCCGGCATGCACCGCTTCATCTGGGATCTGCGCTTTGGACGTTCGGGCGATAACACCACCGCAGATAGCGATGACTCCGATGAGGAAACCTGGGTCGGGCCGCTTGTCCTGCCCGGATCTTATACGGTGAAACTGAGCGTCGGCGGCCATACTTATACTCAGCCTCTGCGCGTTGTGATGGATTCGCGCATTCACGCTACACCGGCAGACCTTGCCGAGCAATTTCATTGGGCACGTCGTGCGTTCGACGATATGGTGCAAGCGCGCGAGAGCGTTCTTCAGCTAAAGGCTTTGCAGACGAGCTTAGATAAACTCCGCGGCCAAATCGGAAGCGATCAGCAGAGATTGCTCGCCTCCGTTTCTGCAGCGAAAGATAAATCCGGCGCGATCCTGGACGGTGGAAAAGAAGGGCCGGAAAAAGGCCTCCAAAGCGCCAGCCGTTCTTTGACCATCGTTCTCAGCGCCATCGAGAGCGCTGATCGCACTCCGCCTTCCCAGGTCATCGAACTCTACCGTGAATCGGCGGTGGTTCTGAAAGCACGCCTTGCCGAATGGACGCAACTGAAAGTTGCCGTCGTTCCTGAGCTGAATCGGCAATTACAATCTGCCGGTTTTGCGCCTGTTCAGCTTTCGATGCTGGAGCAGGTTGCCGAAGAGAGCCTCTCGAAATAGTTCACTCGCAAGCAGTAGGGCAGGGAACCAGTCGCAACGAAAAAAGCACCTCCGCCGCAGTCGGCCGGGGGTGCTTTTTCTTTTTGTTGTTATAGCTCGGAGCTACCTGCTTGCCCCCGCTGCAGCGTTGTGAGACCACGGCTGAGGCTGATAGGTCCAGTCGCGGCTGGTGTAATCGCTCGCAGTAAGGAGAATCATGATACCCAGCCAGACCAGGCCAGCAACCACGAACAGCTTCGTAAGGGAGGTGGTGTAACGCACCGCCATAAAGATCCACACCACCATCGACGCCTTCAACACCGCAATCGCCAGCGCGACAACGATGTTCAGCCAGCCGAGTTCGAGATAGGAAACGGTTGTTGTTAAAGCTGTCAGACACAACAATGCGAGCCACACGATGACCAGTGTTCTGACGTTGGGGATGTGCGCGTGCGATGTCATTTGCGATGTCCAATCAAGTAGAGAAGCGGGAACAGGAAGATCCAGACGATGTCGACAAAATGCCAATACAAGCCGATCATCTCGACTGGCGCATAGTATGTGGCGCTGAACACCTTTCGCGTCGCCTGTATCAGCAGATAACTCAGCAGCCCGAGGCCCACAATCATGTGGAGGGCATGCATGCCGGTCATACAGAAGTAGAGGAAGAAGAGAATCTGGGCGTGCCGCTCGAACTGCGGAATCGGATAGTGAAAATTAAATCCGGGAACCAGGTGCTCCACCCACTTGGCGTGGTATTCGAAGCCCTTGATTACCAGAAAGATTGTCCCAAAGATCATCGTCAGAACAAGGAAGAGCTGTAGTTGCTTCCGGTTGCTAAGCTGCGCCGCGCGCACGCCCAGCGCCATCGTCAAGCTGCTGCAGATGAGCACTGCGGTGTTGGTACCGCCGAGCACCACGTTCATAAATTCGCTGGTGCTTGCAAAGGCATCCATGTACATGCCGCGGTAGATCGCATAAGCTGCAAACATTCCGCCGAAAAACAGGACTTCCGTAATCAGGAACGTCCACATACCGAGCGTGGCAGCATCCATCTGCTGTGCAGGCGTGGCGAAGTGGTGACGGAGGTGGGTTTCCTCTGCGGTGGGTTCTTGCCCAACCGGAATGACGGTCTCAGCCAATGACTTCCTCCAGTGGGCCGTAGTTGTATGCTTCTTCGGTCACAATCGGTGTTTCATCGAAATTGAACGTGGTCGGCGGCGACTGCGTCTGCCACTCCAGTCCCGCGGCACCCCAGGGATTCGGTCCCGCTTTCGGTCCATATTTCAAGGACCACAGCAAATAGATCATCGGGATTATATATCCGACGCCAAGCACCGAGGCGCCCGCGCTTGACAGCACGTTCAGCGCCTGAAATTCCGGCGGATATGCGTGATACCGCCGCGGCATACCCATGTATCCCAGTATGAATTGAGGGAAGAACGTCAGGTTGAACCCAATAAATACGATTAGCGCGGCGAACTTCGACCAGGCTTCCGAGTACATCCGGCCGGTCATCTTAGGCCACCAGAAGTGTATTCCGCCCAGGAAGGCCATCACCATTCCTCCCACCATCACGTAATGGAAGTGCGCCACCACAAAGTACGTTCCGTGGGTGGCAACGTCGGTCGCGAGCGTCGCCAGAAACAGCCCCGTCAGACCGCCGATCGTGAACAAGCCGATGAAACCGAATGCATATAGCATCGGCGTGTCGAACGAAACGGAGCCTTTGTACATGGTTGCCGTCCAGTTGAACACTTTGATCGCGGAAGGAACCGCCACCATGAAGCTCAGAAACGAGAACGCAAGGCCCGTATAAACGCTCTCTCCGGTAATGAACATGTGGTGGCCCCACACGACGAAGCTCAATACGGCGATCGCCATGCTGGAGAACGCAACGAAGTTGTATCCGAAAACGCGCTTCCGCGAGAAACAGCTAACGATCTCACTGATCACGCCCATGCCCGGGAGAATCATAATGTATACGGCCGGGTGAGAGTAGAACCAGAACAGGTGCTGGAACAGAATCGGATCGCCGCCGATATTCGGATCGAAAATGCCCACGTGCGCAATCCGCTCGAACGCTAGCAGAAGGAGCACAATCGCCAGCACGGGCGTACCCAGAACTTGAATCAATCCGGTTGCATAGTTCGACCAGACGAATAGGGGAAGCCGCGACCAGGTCATTCCTGGCGCGCGCATCTTATGCACGGTGACGATGAAGTTCAGGCCGGTAAGAATCGAGGAAAATCCGGCTGTGAAGACACCGAACGCCGCCGCGAGCACGTAGGAGTTAGAGAACGTACTGCTGTACGGCGCATAGAACGTCCAGCCCGTATCCACGCCGCCCCGTACCACTGCATACATCGTCAGGATCGCGCCAACCACATAGATGTACCAGCTCAACAGGTTAATGCGGGGAAACGCCAGGTCCTTCGCACCGATCATAATCGGTATCAAGAAATTGGCGAGCGTTGCCGGAATGGATGGCACGAGAAAGAAAAACACCATCACGATGCCATGCATGGAAAACAGCCGGTTATATGTCTCCGCGGAAAAGATTCCCTCCGGTTCGAGCAGATTGATCCGGAAAAGGACCGCCATAAATCCGCCGACGAAAAACATCAGCGTAATGGAGATGAGATACAGAACCGCGATACGCTTGTGGTCCGTTGTGAACAGCCAGCTTTTCCAGCCGTGTTCTACGTTGAGATAATTAACAGGCTCTTCAGCCGCGATTTCGGGTGTTCCGTGTGCTAGCGTTGCCATAGTTTCTAACCCTTACTGCTTAACCTGCCCGCTCGTTGCCCCACCCGCCGCATTCGCCGCGGAAGCGGCCCGCGCTCCCTTAGATGGCGTAATAGGTGGCGGCGCTCCACCCGCCTGCTGTGAAGCCGGCGTGTTCGGTGAGAGCGACTTGATATACGCAATCAACTGAATCACATTCTCTTCCGATAGCTGCCCTTTGAAATTAGGCATGATGTTCGGTTCAAACCCCGACACAATCTTGGCGTTGGGATCCAGAATCGATTCCCGCAGATACGCATCGTCCGCCGTTACGGTGCGTCCGTCCGCCAGTTGTACCGGTTTGTTGTAAATGCCTCGGAGCATCGGGCAGCGGCCCTGCTGGTCGAGCAGATGGCAGGTGGAGCAGCCATTCTGCTGGAACAGCGCCTCGCCCTGATCCGCCAGGCTGCCCTCGCCTCCGCCTCCGCTCGCCCACTTGGTATATTCGCGCGGCTCCATCGCGTAAACCCAACCCACCATGCCGGCGTGCTGATTCCCGCAGTACTCAGTGCAGAAAAGGTGATACTTGCCTGGCTTTGTCGGCGTAAACCACAAGTTGTCGTAGTGCCCGGGCACCACATCGTGCCGCACCCGGAACGCTGGAATCGAGAAGCTGTGAATCACATCTTCCGAGGCCATTGTCAGCTTCACCGGCTGTCCTACGGGCACATGGAGCGCGTCGATCTCGCGCGTGCCGTCGGGATACTGTACCTTCCACATCCACTGCTTGCCCGTGACGAAAACCTCCATCGCGTCCTTCGGTGGGTTCTGCGCCTGGAAGAACAGCTCCGCGCCCCACCAGAACATGACCAGCATGACCAGGAACGGCAAAATAGACCATGTCAGCTCGAGCACCGTCGAGCCCTCAATCTGCGTCGGGTGGGCATTGGCGCGGCGCCGGTACTTGAAGGCGAATCCGACCACGCCGATGAAAATAACTGCCGTCATGATGGCGGAGACGGCCACCAGAAACCAGTACAAATCATCAATCTGACCGGCTTGCTTCGAAGCTACCGGTGGAAAGAGAGGTAAATCTGCGAAAAGAGGGAGCAGGTTAGCTAACATGCCTCACCTCTTTCCACGCCGTCCGCTTATCTTTGGGTTTATCGTTTCGCATCAGGAGGTAGAGAAGTCCCGCCAACATAAAAACCGTTATGCCTGCGGCGATCTTCAGAATGTTGACGATCGCCAGTGTGTATCTGCCCTGTGTTGCGTCGTAGTGAAAACAAAACAGCAGCATGTAATCCACCGCGCTGCCAATTTTGTGTTGTGAAGCTTCTACCAGAGCCATCCGGACATCGGCCGGCGCATAGTCGATCCCGTAAAAATACTTCGACATCTTGCCGTCCGGCGTCGCCACCGTGATGCCGCCCGCGTGGACAAATTGCTGCGCCTTCGCATCCCAGCGATACCGGAACCCGACCGCATCAGTCAGCCGCTTGATCGAAGTCTCATCTCCGGTGAGAAAATGCCAGCCCTCATTAAAGCCGGGCGCGTTGCCCGATTCTGCCCTGTACTTCGCCTTCGCCTCCGTTGCCTGCTGAGCGGTGTCTTTCGGATTGAAGCTGACCACCACCACGTTGTAGTCGCGCCCCGCCTTGAGCGAAATACGCTTTAACGATTGCACCGTTTCGTGCAGGCTCATGGGGCAGAGACTCGGGCAGGTAAAGTAGACCAGCGACAGAACCACGGGCTTGTCGCCGAAGTACTTCCACAACGCAACCGGCTGGTTTGTTTCGTCGTGAAAAACCGCATCGAGGGGAAGCTGAGAGTTGAGCTTCTGCTCGATCGTCACGCCCTTTGTGAGCGCGGGACGGGCGTATTGGGCGCCGAGCAGTCCAGCCCCCGCTATAGCCATCCAGACGCTCACAAACAACCTACTGCGCATTTTTCTGAATTTCTCCTTGAATCTGGGGCCGCTGATAGGGGGCCGGCATTTCGTGAATGCTGCCCGAAAAATCGCGCCCGCCGCCACCCGGCGTCGTGATGCCCTTCGGTGCGTCAGGTGCGATCTTCAGCCGCGGAAGCACTGCTTCCATTGCCACGTTGATTGGAACGTGGAAGCGCCCATCCTGGTATTTGCCGTAGCTGTTCAGCATCTGATCTTCGTGCGCTCGCATCTCCGGCAACTCCTCCCAGGGATGCACCTGCAGTTGCGGCGCAGGAGCAAGCACTCTCTCCGGAGCAAGCGGGCTCGGCAACTGCCCCGGCGGATGCTCCGCTGTCAGGATCTTCTGTATGCCGATAGTCAGCGCGAAGACCACCACGAGGGTGCCGCCGATGATGGCCAAGGACCAGATAACCAACCCGGCGCGGGCGTCGACATCTTCAAAACTCGTATGCTCGTGGCCGTGGATCGCCTGAGACGGTCCATGTGGATGAACGAGTTCGTTCGCTTTTGTTTCAGGCACGTGTGACTTCATGCGGCTACCTCCTCGGGCAGCGGATGCATCACTCGCGGATCACGCAGCGGCAGCAACGGCCGTTGCCTCAAGTTGCCGAGATACAGATAGAGCCAGATGCCTCCGATTCCGATGAAGGCCGCAAAATCGGTCCAGTAGATTGCAAAACCCTTCGTCCGGAAAGTCGGCTCCACAACCCAGAACAGGTCAACCGCGCGGGCACACAGAATCCAGACTGCCACTCGAATCAGCCGCTTCGGATCGCGCTTGCGCGTCTGCGAAAGCAAACCCAGGAATGGAATCAGGAACATGGTAAGCGACACCAACGCCGCAACTACGGTCCATCCTCCGCGCACGCGCACCAGGTACCAGCTAAGCTCCTGCGGCAGGTTCGCCGGCCAGACAATGATGAGCTGCGACACCGAAAGATAAGTCCAGAAAATCGTGAACGCGAACATCATGTTGCCCAGGTCGTGCAAAACCACCGAGTTGATGCGTCCGCCGAACCGGTCCCCCTTTGAAGTAAGGATCAGTACCGTGATTACTAGCGCGAACGTCTGCAGCACGTCGCCGAATAGCAGCATCGCGCCATAGATCGTCGAAAAGAACTGCGCATCTGCCGAAAGCAACCAGTCGATGTAGGCAAATGTCGCCGTGAGTGTTACCACCAGGCAGCCTGGGGCGGAGAAAGCTCGCATGCGATCAAGCAGCGTCGGATCTCCGGTCCGGTCATGCTGGTCGGCCATCTTGAAAACCCGGTAACCCCAGAAGGCCCAGACAGCGAAGTAGATTGCGGCGCGCACCAGGAAGAAGGGAACATTCAGGTACGGGGCCTTATGCTGCAGAATGGCTCGCGAAATCGGATTGCTGACCGTGTCGATATGCGTCCACGGATAAATATCCTTCAGTCCGATTAGCAGGATCACAAACAACACGAAGAAAAACGGCAGCGTGCGCATCGCCGCCTCCAGGTAGCGCCGGGACGTCACGCCCCAGCGCCCGCCTACCGTATGGTTGAGCATCAGGATGCCTAGCCCGCCGATGGTGAATCCACCCCAATACAGAAACGCAAACAAAAAGGACTGGAAGAAGTAAGCCCGGTTGTAAAAGAAGCCCGCCACACATAGCAAGGCCCCCAGGCCGCCCACTACGCCCGCAATCCGCTCTACGCTTGCCGCCTTGGGGCCTAGGCGGATCTCTGGTATTCGAAGATTGTCCTCGTGTACGTGATTGCTCACTTCATTCCTCCAGCGGTGCCGCCGCCCTGCGTTTTGTTTTGAGTCTGCTGCGTCAGGTCAGGCGGAGCGTTCTGGCTCAATTGCAGGGTGCGGATGTAGGCCGCAATGCGCCACCGGTCGTCGTTTGACACGCGCGATGCATAGCTGTACATGGCCCCGTAGCCGTTCGTCATGACGTCGAAAAAATGCCCGATCGGTGCGTCCATCAGTCGCTTGTCCGTATAGTTAGGCGGCTGCCGAAGCCCGCGCGCCACCACCATGCCATGGCCGTTTCCCAGCCTTCCATGGCACGGCGAGCAGTAAATGTTGAACCGCTCCTGCCCGCGCTGTAAGTCTTCCCGCGTAATCTGAATCGGCAGATATTCGACGTCTTTCCCGTTTATCTTGCCCGTGTACCGCGCCTCGTCGAGGTGCAGTTGCCCGCGCGCCACCGTGTCGGGAATCGTGGGCCTCTCTGAGCGCCCATCGCCGAAGAAGTCGGTTGAGGCAAATGGCTTGTAGCGCGGTTGGTTGTGCATGTCATCGCGACACGCGGTGGTGCCCGCCACCGTCAGCAGAACCGCCAGCCAGGCTCCTTTGCTACGCCGGAACAACCGTCACCTCTCTTCCTCCCAGATCCCGCAGAAATTCCAGCGTGTCCTCAACGCGGAACAGGGGATCGGACGACTCAATGCACAGGAAAAACCTATCGACCGACGCTCTCTCAAATGCCGGAACATTGAAAACCGGATGATATGGTTTCGGCAGTCCGTTCATCGCAAACATGCTGAACATCGCCGTCAAGCCGGCCAGCAGCACCATACACTCGAAAGTAATCGGAATATAGGCGGGCCAACTGTTCAGCGGGCGTCCGCCTACGTTGTGCGGATAAGCAATCACCGTAATCCATTCGAGCAGTCCGAAGCCCCCGACCGCGCCGCAGATGCCTGCTATCAGCACGCACAGCGCAACCCTGTTGCGCTTGAACCCGATGGCTTCCGCAAGTCCTTCCACCGGCATGGGCGCATAAGCGTCCATCCGCCGGAATCCCGCCCCATAGGCCCGTTTGCAAGCCGTTATCAGTTCCTCCGGCGTGTCGAATTCGGCCATTGCTCCGTGAATAGTAGGAAGTTCCCTGAGCTCTACTCCGTGGCTCATACCTTCTCCTCGTAAGCATGTTGCAGATGCTTTGCGTGGTGCATGTCCTCACGAACCTCGAAGATCGAGATGGAGGGGAGCGCGCGCACGAACAGGAAAATCAGGAATAGGAAGAACCCAATCGTTCCGGCGTAAGTCGCCACGTCCCACACCGTCGGAATGTAAGTGCCCCAGGAAGAGGGCAGGAAATCGCGATGCAGGCTGGTTACCACGATTTCAAAGCGCTCCAGCCACATTCCGATATTGATGATGATCGAGAGGATCCACACCAGCGTGATGTTCAGCCGTACCTTCCGAATCCATAACAACTGCGGCAGCAGAATGTTACAGAGAATCAGCAGGGCGTAAGTGAAGGCATACGGCCCGGTAACCCGGTTCCAGTACATGAAACTCTCGTACTTGTCGCCGCTGTACCACGCGAAGAAGGCTTCCATCGCATAACCGTACGCGACAATCAGTCCTGTGCCGAGCATGAGCTTCGCGGCGGCTTCAATGTGCCGCATGGTGATCAGATCACGCATGTTGTACCAGGAGCGCAGCGGAATAATCAGCGTCAATACCATCGCGAAGCCGGAGTAAATAGCGCCGGCCACGAAGTATGGCGGGAAAATGGTCGTGTGCCAGCCCGGAATTACGCTGATGGCGAAGTCGAAGCTGACAATCGTGTGTACCGAAAGTACCAGCGGCGTCGCCAGGCCGGCTAACAGCAGGTACGCCTTCTGATAGCGATGCCAATGTCTGGCAGATCCGCGCCAGCCGAGCGACAGTACTCCGTAAATCTTCCGTTGCCACAGGTGCGGCGCCGTGTCGCGCATGCTCGCCAGGTCGGGAACCAGGCCCGTATACCAGAACACTAACGAAATCGTTCCGTATGTCGAAACCGCAAATACGTCCCACTCGAGCGGACTGCGCGGTTGCGGCCACAGCCACATGGAATTCGGATACGGGAATAGCCAGTAAGCCAGCCACGGTCTGCCGAGATGCAGAATCGGGAACATGCCGGCGCAAGCCACCGCGAACAGCGTCATTGCTTCCGAGAACCGGTTCATGGATGTGCGCCAATCCTGCTTTAACAGGAACAGAATGGCCGAGATCAGCGTCCCGGCATGGCCGATACCGATCCACCAGACGAAGTTGACGATCGCAAAGCCCCAGCCGACGGGAATGTTCACGCCCCAGATGCCAATGCCTTTCGTAAACAGCACCCACATCGCTCCCATGAGTATGTTTACGAAGACAAACGAGATGAAGGCGCCGATGAGCCATTTCCTCGGCGCCTTCGTCAAGGGCAGATAAACGATGCCGGCAATGCGCTCCGTGACTGTGTTGTTGTCGTGCCCTGGCCCTAAAATCTGATCGGGACCAGGATCAGGCATTTCTTGCTTGGGAAGATACTCTGTGGTTGCCACGCCTAACCTCTCACCGTCTCACTCGGCTGGAGAGCCTCGTTGGGGTTGCGAACGTAACCGAGATACTGCGTGCGCGGGTGCGTGTTCAAATCGTCAAGCAACCCGTAAACCCGCGGCAGCGCCTGCAGCTTCGCTACCTTGCTGCTTTTTTCGTTCAAATCGCCGAAAGTAATCGCCTGCGTCGGACACACCTGCTGGCAGGCGGTCTTGATCTCGCCGTCGCGCACCCGCCGGTTCTCTTTCTCCGACTGGATCTTCACCTCTTGTATGCGCTGCACGCAGTAAGAGCACTTTTCCATCACGCCGCGGCTGCGCACCGTCACATCCGGGTTGCGCACGCCATAAAGGCTCTGGGTATTCCAGTCTGAGTACAGGTAGAAGTTAAAGCGCCGCACCTTATAAGGACAGTTGTTGGAGCAGTAGCGGGTTCCGACGCAGCGGTTGTACACCATCTGGTTGAGCCCTTCCTTGCTGTGAACCGTCGCCGCGACGGGACAAACCACCTCGCAGGGCGCATCTTCGCAATGCATGCAGGGAACCGGCTGGTTGTACGAAGCCGGGTTGTCGAGGTTGCCGTGGTAATACCGGTCCACCCGGATCCAGTGCATATGCCGTCCGCGCGCCACCTGGTCTTTGCCAACAACCGCTATGTTGTTTTCCGCCTGGCAGGCAACAATGCACGCGCTGCATCCGGTGCAGACGTTCAGATCGATCGTCATGCCCCACTTGTAGCCGGTATAGGGGAAGTCGTTAGGGTAATAAAGGGTTTCGTCCCGTGGAAGCGGCTTATCCTCCGCTTCCATCGTGGGAAAGTCGGGATGCTTGCGGTACTCGGCGATATCCGCCATGCGCACCGGGTCGCGCCCCGCCATGGTTTGTGTTTCCTGTACATCCGCGATGCCCATCTGCCGGCCGGTTGCAGTGATCGACCCGCCGGCTATCCACGGCGTCTTTGCATCCTGTATCAGGTAGGCGTTATAGCCGATGTCCGTGCCGACACGCCCGGATGCCTTGCGCCCATATCCCAGATGGACCGTGAAAGAGTCCTCCGCGTGCCCTGGCAGAACCCATGCGGGACCTTCCACTGTCCTGCCGTTTACCGTGACGCGGAGAATGTAGCCTTTATCCACCTTGAGCTGCGCCGCGTTCTTCGGGCTGACGAAAATGACGTTGTCCCACGTCATCTTGCTCTGTGGCTTGGGACATTCCTGCAACCAGCCGTTGTTGGCCCAGCTCCCGTCGCCGATCGTGGGATCAGGGCGAAACACAATCTCGGTGCCGCTGATCGGCTGCATATCGAGCGCCGGCAGAGGAGCCGCATTTCCGTTGATGGTTCCCAGTGCGCTTCCCGCAATCCAGCCGTCATGCAGCGACGTCTTCCATGTCCCGTCGAAATCGTTCTTGATCTGGCTCTGCCAATAACCCTTTACAATGTCGTGCGAGCTCTGATCGGGCTTTCCCAATAGAATCGTCAGCAGCTCATGCGCACTCTTGCCGCCATATAACGGCTCAATCAGCGGCTGTTGAATGGTCACTGTCCCGTCGAACGCCCGTGAATCTGACCAGGCTTCCAGGTAATGCGCTTCCGGAATATGCCAGTGACTCCACCGCGAGGTCTCATCGAACATCTGCCCGAGCCGCACCACCAGCCGCGCCTTCCGGATCGCCTGTTCAAAATTCAACGTTGCGGGCGCGTCATAGACGGGGTTTTGGTGGAAGATGACCAGCGTTTCA
>Ga0213872_10000669_pt1 | contig 25970 bp, 28 predicted proteins | sample VelepicomBERX_R2_FD_160071 | JGI IMG/M metagenome (GOLD analysis project Ga0213872, IMG submission 160071) | Rhizosphere microbial communities from Vellozia epidendroides in rupestrian grasslands, the National Park of Serra do Cipo, Brazil - RX_R2 | ecosystem: Host-associated > Plants > Roots >...
TCAATGTGATCGATGACCGGAGCATGTACCGGAAAGATACGCTCTACGCCCTGGCCGAAGCTCACCTTGCGAACCGTGATCGTCTCACCCATTCCGGTGTTCTTCCGGGCGATTACCGTGCCCTCGAACGCCTGCAAACGCTCCTTATCGCCTTCCCGGATCTTGACGTGCACGCGAATGGTGTCGCCCGGGCGAAATTCCGGATGCGGCGTCTGCCGGCCGTGCTTGCTGATGAACTTCGAAACTAGTGCGTTTTGCATGTTAGCTCTGCTTTCTCTCTCGGCTGGCGATTAAGTCGGGCCGCAGCCGTTCTGTTTTTTCGCGCGACGCAGCCCTGCGCCAGCGCTTGATCTCCTCATGGTTCCCGCCCAGCAGCACTTCAGGCACCTTCCAGCCGCGGAATTCCGCCGGCCTGGTGTACTGCGGACAGTCCAATAAACCTTCGCTCTCCTCGCTGAAACTTTCGTTCCGCGAGGAATCTTCATTGCCGAGCACGCCCGGAATCAACCGCGCCACCGAATCCACCAGGACCGCAGCCGCCAGTTCTCCTCCGCTCAGCACAAAATCGCCGATCGACACCTCATCGTCCGCAAGGTGTTCGGCTACCCGCTCGTCCACTCCCTCATAACGGCCGCAAATCAGCACCAGATCGTCCAGCGCCGCATATTCCCGCGCCAGCCGCTGCGTGAACGGCCTTCCCTGCGCCGAAAGCAGAACCACTTTCTGCCTTTGCGTTCGGGCCGGCAGTACTGCTTCCACTGCTTCAAACACCGGCTGAGGCTTCAGCAACATACCTTCGCCCCCGCCGAAAGGCCGGTCGTCTACAGTTCGATGACGGTCGCATGTCCAGTTTCTCAAATCGTGGACATGAATTGCCAATAAACCCGCCGACTCTGCCCGGCTCACCACCCCATGTTCGAACGGCCCGGAGAAAAACTCCGGGAAAATCGTGATGATGTGAAAACGCAATCGCCGCCCTACAATTCCAATAAACCTTCGGGCACATCGATCCGGATCAAGCGCGCTGCCAGATCCACCTGGCACATCGAAGCCACAAACGGAATAAGCACTTCCCGTCCGCCGCTCAAAACTTCCATCAAAGGAGGCCCGCCATACTGCTGCCAGCCGGCGACCGTACCGATGCAATCGCCTGTTGCTTTGTCCACCACCTGACAGTCGATGAGATCCGACTGGAAGAAATCCCCCTCGGGTAGTACTCCGCGCTCGGCCGCGGGCACCCACAAGTCGGCCCCGCGAAAGCGGTCCGCCGCATCAATCGAATCGACGCCGGAAAACTTTAGCACCCAGTCGCCTTTGTGCTGCCACGCCTCGACGATCTCAACCGCCACGTCTGACCCGTCGCGCAAGCGCGCTCGCGCGTGGCTCAGGGTTTCAAGCCGCCCCGGAACATCGGTCTCAGATCGTACAAGCAGCTCGCCCCGGTTGCCGCGAGGGCGCAGAATTTCTGCCACAACGGCCCTCTCACGATCCATGGCGGGAACAGCACCGGCCGCGTAAGGTCTACTCAAGAATCTCGAGCGAAAAGCGCCGGTTCAGTTTCGTACCGACAGCACCGAGAAGCGTTCGAATCGAACGCGCAGTACGGCCCTGCTTTCCGATTACTTTTCCCAGATCGCCCTCTGCTACCCGAAGCTCGAAAACAGTGGCGTGCTCACCGGCGATCTCGTTCACGACCACCCCGCCAGGCGCATCCACCAATGCCTTGGCGATCTCTTCTACCAGCGTCTTGACGCCGTTGCTGTCGTTCATTTTGCCCTACCAATGCCCGCCGTCGATGGCGAACAAAAAGCCGCTTGGCCGCTAGGCGGTTGCTGGCGCTTCCGCCGGAACCGACTTCAACAGCCGGGCAACCGTATCAGAGGGCTGCGCACCTTGCTTGAGCCAATAATCCACTCGCTCCCGGTTCAGGTGCACCTGAGCCGGCTGCGCCACGGGATTGTAGTGACCGACCACCTCCACCGAGCGACTGTTGCGAGCGCGTTCCTTGTCAATAACAACCACCCGATAGGTGGGTTTCTTCTTGGCGCCGAATCGCGCCAGGCGTATTGCTAACATCGTAACCTTTTCTTTTCTATATTGTTACAAACTTCTGGCGACATCTCGCCAGCGGGAAATAAGGACTGCCGCCGGCTTCCGCGGCTTCAGCCGCGTCGCTAGAACCCTGGCAGACCGGGCAGCTTCATCTTCGCCAGCTTCTTTCCCAGGAAACCCGCCTGCGACGTGAAGCTCTTCATCATTTTACGCGCTTGCGAGTACTGTTTCAGAAGATTGTTCACGTCCTGCACCGTTGTCCCGCTGCCTTTGGCGATCCTCCGCCGCCGCGCGCCGTTAATAATCATATGATTCCGGCGCTCCTGCGGCGTCATGGAATCGATAATGGCGACGGTCTTATTGATTTCCTTTTGCGTGTCCTGCTCGTTCAGCTTGACATCCTTCAGCTCTTTCAGCGGGCCGACTTTCGGCATCATTTCAAGCAAGCCGCCCAGCGACCCCAGTTTCCGTACCGTCTTGATCTGATCGCGGAAGTCTTCCAGCGTGAAATCATCGCCGAGCAGCTTCTCCTGCATCTTCTCGGCAGTCTTCTGGTCAATGCCTTCCTGAACCTTGTCAATGAGCGAAAGGACATCGCCCATCCCCAATATCCGGGATGCAACGCGATCCGGGTAAAACGACTCCAAAGCATCTGTTTTTTCGCCGACACCCACGAACTTGAGTGGTTGGCCGGTGATCGACCGGATCGAAAGCGCCGCGCCGCCTCGCGCGTCGCCGTCCATTTTGGTGAGGATTACGCCCGTGATGCCAAGCCGCTTGTGAAACTCGTCCGCCGACCGAACCGCATCCTGGCCTGTCATGGCATCCGCCACGAACAGGATTTCTGTCGGAGCCAGGGCGTCCTTCAGTTCGTGCAGCTCCTGCATGAGCTGCTCATCTATATGCTGGCGCCCGGCGGTATCCACTAGAAGGACGTCGCGGCCGGTCTGCATGGCTTCGCGCCGTGCCGATCGGGCCAGCTCGAGCGGTTTCGTTTCCTCGGCAGTTCCCTCGTAGATAGGAGTGTTGACGTTCTTGCCCAGAATGCTGAGCTGGTGCCTTGCCGCAGGCCGGTACACGTCCACCGATACCAACTGCGGCTTGTTTCCCTCTTTCGCGAGGAATCGGGCCAGCTTCGCCGTGCTGGTTGTTTTTCCCGACCCTTGCAGACCCACAATCAGGATCACGGTGGGAGGCTCGTTCGCAAATCGCAGCCGCGATTGATGGCTGCCGAGCATCTTCGTCAGCTCGTCTCGAACAATTTTGATCACCTGCTGCGTCGGAGAGAGCGCCGTGAGAACGTCTTCCCCCATCGCCTTCTCTTTAACCTGCTCGATGAACTGCTTGACGACCTTGAAATGTACGTCAGCCTCGAGAAGGGCCACACGGATCTCCCGTAGCGCCTCTTCCATATTGGCGGCCGTCAATTTGCCTTCGCCGCGCAGGTTCTTGAACACCCGCTGCAACTTGTCGGATAGATTGTCGAACATTTAAGGACTTGGGTGAGCCGTGAAGGGGTGGAAACGCACTTCTACCCGTACAGGGAACAACTCGCTATCTACCGAGTATAGCGGATGTCCGGCGTTCGTGTCCCGGTACTGCCTCGTCCCCTTCTGAAAACCCCGTGCCGAAGCCGGACCCGCAGTGGGACAGTCGACGCTCACCCGTGCCGGTGACACGCTGAACATTTTTCCTAAGTGACCTTCCATCAGCAGGTTACAAATCTCAACACTCGCCGCTCAGCCCAGCGCTGAAAGTACCTTCGTGTGCGAAGGAGGACACCGCATGATGCCACCAATCATCTTTGATCCCTGCATTGGCACGATTTCAGTACTGGCCGGGGACTAGTACTAAAGCGTTGACCCATTTACTCCGAAGCATTGTAAATCCTGCCACCAAGGTGGTAGATTACCTCCCAAATACAGTTCTAAGTAGGTACTCTGCCACCTACAAGGTGGGTCGGATGGCCGCTTGTCAAGCGGCTACTTCCGGCTTTGCACGTGCTGAGTGTGCTCGGACTCTTGCACTCGGTTCTGCCCGGCGCGGACCAGGCTCAGCAGATTTCGCCAGTCGCTAACTCGAGTGATAACGCGATGGCGGAGGGCCGAAAACAGAGAGCGAACGGCCAATTCGCGGAAGCGCTTCGCAGCTTCCAGCGATCCGCGGCTGCTGCACGGCAAAGCGGGGATGCCTCGCGCGAGGCGCAGGCTCTTACCGCTGCCTCAGCCGTCGAGATCCGGCTGTTAGATTGCGCTGCAGCCGCTGAGTCCGCCCTCCGTGCCAAGCAACTCGCTCTGCAGGCGAAGAACGAAACCATCGCCGGCGCTGCTGCGGGAAACCTCTCTGCCGTTTTCGCGGAGCTTGGCGATTTCGACCGCGCGAAGACCGAAGCCGCCGAGGCGGTCGAGCATCTCAAAACCTCATCCAACAAAAGCTTTTATGCGCGAGCCTGGCTCAGCCTCGCCACACTCGACTTTGATCAGAAAAACAATGCAGAGGGCGAGCGGGCATTCCAGCAAGCGATAACTGCGGCCCATGCCGCTCGCGATGCAATCCTCGAGGCCACCGCCTGGGATGATCGCGGCTTCTTGCTGCTGGACCAGGCAGCCGAATCGAAGGATCGCGATCTCGTGGCGGCAGCCGCGGAATCCCTCGAAAAGGCATATTTGATGCGGCGCAACATGGGCGACGAGCCGGATATCCCCGTTAGTAAGGTCCACCTTGCCGAACTCGAACTGCAAAAGCCACATTGCAACTGCCAGATGGCCCTGCAGTTAATCGATCAGGCATTGTCTTCGCCGAACAGCCGAATCAGAGAAATCCCGCCTTTCTTTCCGATCCATATCCGGGCAAAAATCCTTGAAAAACTGGGTGATCCTGCTGCTCTTCAAGAATATCGCCGGGCCGTACTTGCTGCCGCGGATTGGAGGCAAAGCACCCTCCCCGGCGATATTACAAATACCCGGACAGTCGCCTGGCTTCAGAATCTCTTTGCTGATTTCGCACGCATAGCCGCTGAAACTTCGTTGCGCCGGAATGATCGCGCACTCGCTGCGGAGGCATTGGAAGTTCTCGCCGCAAATCGGGCCGCCAATCTCCGGGAGCAGTTAGCCGCGACATTCGGACGCAAGATGCAACTTCCACCCGAGTATTTCGAGATCCTTTCCCGGCTCCAGCAGGTTCAGGCTCAGGTAATTCTGGGCGGCAACACCAAGGAAGATCGGGACAGATTGCAAATAATTCGAAACAATTTGCAGGATCTGGAAGACAACATTGGGCTCTCAAATCGACTTTTAAGGCCATACAACGAGAAAAATTCCCTTAAGAATTCACTTAGAGATATCCAGGTAAGGCTAGGGCAACAGGAGGTACTTCTCAGTTTTTGCCTTGGAGAAGAGAAGTCCTTCCTGTGGTCTGTCACGCGGACGGGGTTCAATTTGTACGAATTGGCAAAACGATCAGAGATCGAAGAAGCGGCCAAACTCTTTGCTGAAGATGTCCGCCTGGGCCGTGATGCCCGCGAGTCGGGACAAAAATTGAGCAGAAATCTCTTTTCCCAGCTCCCGCCCCGCATTCGGAAAAAACCGGAGTGGCTCGTCGTCGGGGATGGAGGCCTGCTCGATCGTGTTCCCTTTTCCGCACTCCCCGAGATCGAATCCGGCCACAGCCTGCGCTTCCTTCCGAGCGAGCTCTTGCTGCTTGCCCCCAATAAAAGCCAGTCTTCGGCGCGGTTCGTCGGCATCGCCGATCCCATTTACAACCTGGCGGACCCGCGCAGGTCAACGCCGCTCCTGCCTGTCGACGCCAGGAGACCCCGGATGGAACCCCAAGTCGCGCTCGCCAGACTGGCAGGCAGCAGGCGCGAAATCCTGTCGGCTGCTAAATGGAGTGGATTCGCCAGCCCGGAACTGTTGACCGGCGCGGAGGCCAACGGCGAGCGTATCGGGGCGGCATTGGCAAAAAACCCCGCCATCATACACTTCGCGGTCCACATCGTCAGCCCCGCCGGCCAGCCGGAAAACGCGGCGCTTGCTCTGAGCCTGACAAAGGACGACATACCCGAGCTGCTGACGCCGGAAATTATCGCGACCTATCGGCTTCCCGGCAGCCTCGTTGTCCTGAGCGGCTGCGCCTCAGAGCAAGGCAAGCTGCTGCCGGGCGCCGGGATTATCGGACTCAGCCGCGCCTGGCTGCTGGCAGGCGCCTCCGCAGTCATCGTGAGCGCCTGGCCCACGCCAGACGACTCCGGTGGTTTCTTTTCCTCTTTCTATCGCCATCTTCAAGCCATACCATCCGGCCCGCCGGCAAAGCGCGCCGCAATCGCGTTACAGCAAACCCAATTGGAAATGCAGCAACAGAGCGGTTACCGGAGCTCGCCTGCTTTCTGGGCCGCTTATTCGATCATCTCGGAGGAATAAATCCACGCAATGACGGCGATCCCGCAGAACTTCTCCCCCGTGCGCACTGGAGAGCTGAAGCAATGACTGGACAGGTTGTCGAAAAGAGTGCTTCTTCCACAGCAGCGGCTGTCGAATGGGGCACGCTCGTCGCTCAGATCAAAACTGGCGACGATGCCGGCATGGAACAGCTTTACAAAATGTTCAGCCGGGGAATCCGATATTATCTTTGCCGCCAGCTCGGGCCACAGGAGCTCGACGACAAAGTGCATGACACGTTTCTGATTGTCGTGAACGCGATCAAGCGTGGCGACCTTCGGGAACCCGAGCGGCTGATGGGATTTGTTCGCACCGTCGTGCGCCGGCAGGTCGCCGCCTACATCGAAGAGGCGGTGCACTCGCGGCGCGAGCAAGCCGATCTTGAAACCGGAGCATCCGTCGCCGACCGCAAACAGAATCCGGAACAGGAAGCCATGATCCGGCAGAAAAACGAACTCATGAGGAGCGCCCTCGAAGCGCTTTCCCAGCGCGACCGGGACATCCTCATCCGGTTCTATCTCAAAGAGCAGCCGCAGGAGCAGATCTGCCGCGAGATGTCGCTTACAGAAACACAGTTCCGGCTCCTGAAATCGCGTGCCAAAGCCAAGTTCGGTGAAATCGGTAGGAAAAAACTGACGAGCAGCGGAATTTTCTCAGTTTTTATGAGAGCCAAAGCCGGCTGATCGGACTCTCCTGGTATGGAGAGAGCAAGACTTTTTCTCACCTATATGACGCAACCGCATCTCGATCATCCCGACGACGAGGCTATCGAGCGGTTTGCGATGAATCGTTGCGAGCATGACGAGCAGGAAGCCATTGACACACATATTATCGGGTGTCCGTGGTGCGTTGACAGGCTGGAAAAGCTCCAGGACGAGATATTAGACATTAAAGTCGGCGGGACTCTGTTTCTCCGCTCCCAAGCCGCGCGCAAACGTTCCTGGCTGAAGCGTTGGACCATCCCATCGTTATCTCTTGCCGGGTTAGCGGCCCTGGCCGCCGCTCTTGTACTGCTGACAAGCCCCCACGATGTGAATTTGTCGGCTTACCGTGGCTCCGAGGTTGTGACTGTTCCCCAATGGCGGCCATTGCACCTTCATTTGAACGCGCGCGATCTCGATGCTGGCCCGGTCATCGTGCAGATTGTCGATGATCGGGGCATGGAAATCTGGAAGGGGCGCTCGACGGTCGCGCAAGAGCAGGTTGACACGCGCGCGCCCGCCGTACGTAACCCTGGCGAGCACTTTATTCGGCTGGAAGATGGGGACGGCAGTGTTTTGCGTGAATTTGCAATTGAAGTAAAGCTGTTCCCGTAAGCTAAAACACGCGTCGGCGCAATCTCTCGATCGTAAACTTGGCGGTGTCCGCAACCGCCATCACCGCCATCACTCCGGCCTGAACGGGATCGGTCACGACCAGGTCGCAAGCATCGGGCACGCTACCCGCCATGTTCAGGCTGATGACAAGGAGCCCTTCGCTGCGAACCTCCCGCACCGCAGTCTCGATATCTCCCCCCATCAGCGACCCCGCCAGAACCAGCGCGCGCACACGGGGCAGGCGACGGACGGCCCGTACGGCCGCGGCGAGCGACTGCTCACCAACCAAAGGAATCGTGTCCACCGAGATGTGTTCTCCGCGGATGTTATGGCGATCTGCCTCTGCAATGGCGCCGAGGGCAACCTGCCCGACCTGTGCGCCGCCGCCCATGATAATGATCCGCTTGCCGTATATTTTCTGCAGCGGCTCGACGGCGGAAACAGATCGGACAACTGACAGCTCCTGCAGATCTTCGACCAGCACCTGTTCCGAGCCCGGCAGATCCAGCTCGAAGTAAATGCGGGTGTCGGCGGGGTGCTCTTCGATGATTGAAACAGAGCGGATGTCACCATGGTGTTGGGCGATTACCCCGGTCAACTGGTGGAGAACACCGGGCGCACTGAGCGTCGCAATCACCAGGCCTACGCGGCCGCTCGGGAGCTCGCTCAGTCCACCACCTCGTATTTCTTCAGCAATTCGGGCCAGATCCCGCGAGCCTTCAGGATGAGCTCGATCACCTCACGAACCGCACCCTGCCCGCCGGGAACACCGACTACTGCCATCGCCGAGCGCTTCACTTCCTCGCGCGCGTTCGCCGTCGCGAACGAAAGACCAACCCGGCGCATGATGACGATATCGGTGAAGTCGTCTCCTATATAAGCGACTTCTTCGGGCAACACTTTCGCCTCGGCGAGAACCTGTTCGTAAAGCGGAATCTTTTCAATATGCCCCTGGAAAACCCAGGTCATCCCCACCTGGCGGGCACGTTCGGTGGTGGCGGGAGATTCGCGCCCGCTGATCACGCCGGTTTTGATGTCGTACCAGCTGAGCCAGCGGAGGCCGATGCCGTCCTGCGAATCGAAGCCCTTGGTTTCCACCATTTTGCCGTCGCGATCGGGGACCAGGTAAAGACGGCCGTCGGTCATGACGCCGTCCACGTCCATGAGCAGAACCTTTATTCCGGCCGCAAGTTCATAGAGTCTCTCTTCTGTAAGAGGCGGATTGAGTTGCATTTGGGTTAAGTCAGCTGCGGCTTAGAATATCGATATTGGCCGGTACGCTGATCGATCGGGTAGCCGAAATCATCACTCGTTATAGCATGCTGTCGGCCCGTGACCGGGTGGGCGTCGCCGTATCCGGGGGAGCCGATTCGGTCGTCCTGCTGCACATCCTTCACTCCCTGGCTGCACAGTTCGCAGCCGAGCTTTCGGTCCTTCACGTGAATCATCACCTGCGCGGGGCCGAATCTGACGAAGATGAGCGGTTCGTGCGGGCGCTTGCCGGCTCGCTGGGGCTGGAGTGCCTGGTGGAACAGGCACCGGTCCACGAAGGGAATCTGGAGCAGGCGGCACGGGACGCGAGACGCGCCTTTTTTTTCAGTCTGATGCAGCAGGAACATCGGGTGGATCGCGTGGCGCTGGGGCACACCTCGAGTGATCAGGCGGAAACAGTGCTTTTCCGGCTGCTTCGCGGGTCGGGGCTGGCGGGACTAAAAGGAATGTCCGCCAAGGAACCGGCCGGGCTTATCCGCCCGCTGCTCGAAACCGGCAGGAGTGAAGTGCGCGAGTGGGCGCGGGCTCAAGGCCTGGTCTGGCGGGAGGATTCATCCAATAGCGACATCCGTTTCGCCCGCAACCGGCTCAGAAACGAACTGATGCCGGCCTTGGCCGCACACTTCAACTCCAACCTGGAACAGACGCTTGCCGGCACGGCCAGCCTGGCACAGGCGGAAGAAGAGTACTGGCAGGAAGCCGTCGAGCCTATTTATCGCGAAATTGCCAAACGAACTTTCCCAGGCCTTGAGTTAGACGTTAATTCATTGAATTTATTGCACCTAGCGGTCCGGCGGCGGGTTCTCCGCCGGGCCTTGTCGGAGCTTCGCGGGGATCTTCGCAGCCTGGACTTGAACCATATCGAAGCGGTTCTCGCGTTGTGCCGGAGCGTCGAGGGACATGATCGGGTGGTGATCCCCCGCACCGACGCCCTCCGCTCCTTCGACCGGCTTCTGCTGGCGATCCCGGAAACCGTGAACAGCGGCCCCCGCCATTACCGGGTGGAACTACAGGAAGACGGCAGGTACCAACTACCCTTTCGGGCAGGGTCATTATATGTCAGCCGGATGAACGGAAGGCCCTCAATTTGTGCTAATTTCAAGGAGGAAAAAGAAATACCCCTGGAAATTGCTTATCTTGACGGTGACGCGCTGGCTCGGCATGGTTCCCTTTACGTCCGAAATTGGGAGCCGGGCGACGAACTACTTCGTTCCGGACACAGATCGGCGAAGAAGGTGAAGTCGCTTTTTCAGGAATATCGGGTGCTTCTCTGGGAGCGCCGGCACTGGCCGGTAGTGGCAGCCGGCGATCGAATCGCCTGGGTGCGGGCTTTTGGCCCAGCGGCGGAGTTCGAAGTGCTGGATAAAAGCCGCAATGTGGTTTGTCTCGTATATCATGCCGAAGAGGCAGGTGGGGTCAGGCGTCTGTGAATCGAAAGTGACATCACCGACGTCTTTGTATATGAGGGCATTGTCTGGGGTTTCATACCCTATCCGGCAGGAAGTGAGCCGGAAGAAGGTGAGTTCATGAGTTCAAACGTAAAGACCGCAGTTTTTTGGGTGGTCATTATCTGCGCGGTCGTGCTTGTCTACATGGCCGTCAAGACGGGACGAGGGCCCACGCCGACCAACCTCACGGTGTCGGACTTCGTCACGGCCGTGCAAGACGGAAAGATCAAGGACGCCAATATCACCGGCACCGAGGTGCAGGGCACGATCGCCGAGAATGGCGTAACGAAGCCTTTCCACACATCGATTCCGCCAAACTATCCCGACATCTACAAGATGCTCCAGGATAAGGGCGTCAAGTACACCTGGAAGGATTCGACCGGAAGCGGCTGGATCGGCATTCTTTTCAACGCCGTACCGGTTTTGATTCTGCTCGGATTATGGATCTTCATGATGCGGCAGATGCAGAGCGGCGGAAACAAGGCGCTCAGCTTCGGAAAGAGCCGCGCGAGACTGCACTCTTCGCAGCAGAAGAAGGTGACGTTCAAGGACGTGGCCGGTGTCGAGGAAGCGAAAGAGGAACTGCAGGAGATCATCGAGTTCCTGCGCGAGCCGCAAAAATTCCAGAAACTGGGCGGCCGCATTCCGAAGGGTGTGCTGCTGATCGGACCTCCGGGTACGGGCAAGACGCTGTTGGCGCGCGCAATTGCGGGCGAGGCAAACGTGCCGTTCTTTTCGATTTCGGGGTCTGACTTCGTTGAAATGTTCGTCGGCGTGGGCGCAAGCCGCGTTCGCGACCTGTTCGAGCAGGGCAAGAAGAATGCACCTTGCATTATCTTCATCGACGAAATCGATGCGGTTGGCCGGCATCGTGGCGCAGGCCTCGGCGGCGGGCACGATGAGCGCGAGCAGACGCTCAATCAGTTGCTAGTGGAGATGGATGGGTTCGAATCGAACGAAGGCGTTATCCTGGTGGCGGCAACGAACCGCCCTGACGTTCTGGATCCGGCGCTTCTCCGTCCCGGCCGTTTTGACCGCCGTGTGGTAGTAGACCGGCCCGATGTGCGTGGACGTGAAAGCATTCTGAAGGTCCATACCAAGAAAACGCCGCTGGCAGACGACGTGGATCTCTCGGTAATTGCGCGCGGCACGCCTGGCTTTGCGGGTGCTGACCTGGCGAACCTGGTAAACGAGGCTGCGTTAGTCGCAGCGCGTCAGAACCGCAAAGTGGTCACGCAGTATGATTTCGAACTCGCCAAGGACAAAGTCCTGATGGGCGTGGAGCGGAAGAGCATGATCATCAGCGACAAGGAAAAGCGAATGACGGCTTATCACGAAGCCGGTCATGCGCTGGTTGCCGCTTTGCTTGAGGATGCAGACCCGCTGCACAAAGTGACGATCATCCCGCGCGGCATGGCACTCGGCTTGACGATGCAATTGCCGATGGACGATAAACTCTCCCACGACAAGAAGTACCTTGAAGCGCGGCTGGCCATTCTGATGGCGGGACGTATTGCGGAAGAGATCTTCCTGGACCAGATGACCACCGGCGCGGGCAATGATATCGAGCGCGCGACCGAGATGGCCCACAAGATGGTCTGCGAGTGGGGCATGAGCGAACTTGGCCCGCTGAGCTTCGGCAAGAAAGACGAACAGATCTTTCTGGGTCGCGAGATTGCTCAGCATCGCGATTACAGCGAAGAAACGGCTATCAAGATCGACCAGGAGGTCCGCAAGCTGGTTGAAGACGGCTATAACAAGGCGAAGGAAATCATTCAGCAGCGTTCTGATGCTTTGGTCCGCATAGCCGAAGCGCTGCTGGAACGCGAAGTGCTTGACGGCCACGAGGTGATCGATCTCATCAACGGCAAGCCGCTGCCGAAGATCGCGTCTACGCCGAAGACGACCACGACCACGCCGCCACCGGACGGCACGGTGATCGCACCGCATCCAAGTCCGGTTCCCGGGCTGATGGGCGGGGAGAGCCCGCAGCCGGCGTGATTCCGCAGTTCCGCTACTATCTTTTCGACGTAGACGGCACCCTGGTTGACTCCGCAGAAGACATCTGCGGCGCCATCCAGGGTGTTTTATTTAAGACCGCCCGAAATGACGTCTCGTTTGAATTCCTGAAGGGCTATATCGGGCGGCATTTGGTCGATTTGTTCCAAGATCTTTTTCCCGATTACACGGTTGAGCAGCACGAAGCACTAATTAACGAGTACCGCGCGACGTATCCGGCCCGAAATCACGGCTGCACGCGTGTCTATCCCGAGGTTCCCGGAGTGCTTGCGGCCCTGCCCGGACTAAAGGCTACGGCGACAACTAAGGGCACACCGACGACGCGGGTAGTACTTGAGAAGTTCGGGCTTCTTTCCTACTTCGACCATGTGCAAGGCACAGACGGATTCCCGGCAAAGCCGAATCCGGACGTGGTGTACAAGGCGCTGCAGGCACTGGGCGGGACTACGGAAGAGTGCCTATTTGTAGGCGATTCGGCCGCAGATATGGAGGCGGCGCGGCGGGCCGGCGTGAAGTCCTGCGCGGTGACGTACGGCTACGGCAAGCCTGAAGATCTGGCGCGCTGGGAACCGGATTACTGGCTCAGCGATGTACGGGATCTGCTGGGGGGCGGGTAGCGTCGAGTCCACGAGGAGCAAAAATGGGGACAGTCCACAAGGGACAGTCCCCATTTTGGTTTTGCAACAATGTACGCCAGGTTTGTGAGGGTGGTTTTCGGCTGTGCACCAGATACTTATTGACGCTGGTCTCGCCGATGTCGATGCCGAGTTTGAGCAGTTTCCCGTGAATGCGCGGTGCACCTGATTGCCGAGACATGCGTGTGGAATATCTCTCAGCCGCTCGGCAGGCGGCAGTGGCTGTCCACAATGTGACAGTGAACCCACTCCGATGAGACGCAGTTCTACCGATGCACTCTGCTGACCCATCGGCATTTTGCTGAGAATCGGACATGGCTCTTTGGACGAGACGGCGCCGCAACTTCAATTTGAATCACTTGTGCGCGACGCCGCACACCCGAAGGAAGAGTTAAGACCTACCCCAAGTAAGTCCTTCAAAGATACGAAGTGTGCGAAGTAAGTTCACTCGCGCTCATGAGATCGACTTCGTAGCGGCGGAGGCTTGAACTGCTCAGTTAAGAGGAGTGAGAGTGCAGAAGAAGCGATTGGCGCTGACTTCAGTTTGCATCTCCTGACGATGGCCAGTGGCGTGCTTTCGTGAAATTGCCACAAAGAACTTTCGGCCGATCTTGCCGGCAAAGGAAAGTGTCAGCAAGCGTCCTCACGATTTTTGGTTAGAGAGCCAAGGTATTTGAATCCGGAAGGAGCCATTATGAAATTCGATAAGAACGACACCGCAGTCGTAATGATCGATCCTCAGAATGAGGTGTTGAGCGAAACGGGCCTGGGATGGCCGCTGCTCCGCGAGAGCCTTCACGAAAACAACACCGTCGATAATATGGAGCGTGTTTTCAAAGTCGCGAAGGAGTTTGGATTCGAGGTTTTCATCTCTCCGCACTACTTTTACCCCACTGACAAAGGGTGGAAGTTCAACGGACCACTCGAAACCGACGAGGCTGCCTCCGGGATGTTCTCTCGCAAAGGAGTCTTGAATCTCGACGGCCTCGAAGGGTCCGGTGCGGACTGGCTGAAGCGGTTTAAGCCATACATCGAGGACGGCAAAACCATCGTCGTTGCGCCGCATCGGGTATTTGGGCCAGAGACAAATGATCTCGTTCTGCAGCTACGCAAACGGAAGATCAGCAAGATCATCCTCGGCGGAATGCTGGCCAACATGTGTGTCGAATCCCATTTGCGAGAGTTGTTGGAACAGGGGTTCGAGGTAGCCGTCGTAAAAGACGCTACGGCGGCACCCAAGCACCCGGAATGGGGCTACGGCTATACGGCGGCGCTTATTAATTACGCGTTTCTGGCGCACGCGGTGCTGACAACAGATGAAGCCGTGAATGCGATGAAGCGTGGATAACAAAGACAACGACATGTTGTGGATGGCGAGTCCAAAGCTTAACCAATTATCGGGAAGTAAGCATGGCAGATAAGAAGACAGTCATCGTGGCCGGCGCCTCACGAGGAATACGCGAAGAAAACATCCCCTTCAATACGGTCGCGCCCGGTCCGGTCTAAACTGCGATGCATAAGAACAGCCCGCAGGAGTTTCGCAAGACACTCTCGCCAATGGGCACGATCTCTGATCCAAAGGACACCGGCGTTCGTCATAACGCTTGTGTAATCCGGTGTAGCTCGGATCATCGAGAAGTCTCGAACACTGGAGAAGACATATGAAGTTTGACTCAAATAGCGGCATTGTACACCTCAGCAGCCCTCATTCTGTACCGGAAACACTGGCACGGTTGGAGGAGGTGGTCAGGTCAAAAGGCATACCAATCCTCGCTCGGATCGATCACAGTGGGGACGCTGCCCGGGCGGGGCTAAGGATGAACGCAACCGAGTTGCTCATCTTTGGCAATGCCAAGGCAGGGACGCCGTTGATGGTTGCCTCTCCCACTCTGGCGATCGATCTGCCTCTGAAGGCACTGGCCTGGCAGGAAGCAGATGGTAAAGTATGGCTCTCCTATAACAGTCCGGAATACCTAGCCGAGAGACATTCCGTGCCGCAGGAACTGCTGCGAAACATCGCTGTTATCAAAGTGCTCTGTGAAGAAGCCGTGAAAGATTGAACTCTCGAGTTTCTTAATCACAACCCAACTTATTTTCAAGAAGGAAACTGCATGCTCACTCAGGAAAAGGCGCTCCATATCGACATCCCGGTCAAAATGGATAACGTCAAGATCGTATTCAGCGTGGCCTCACTTTCGTTTGAAGGCGACCTGCCAGCCGCGCTCTTCCACATGGGACTCATTGTGGATGATATTGCGGGCTGGAAGGCCAAGTCACAGGTTGTTGCAGTTTTTCATACAAACGCCGGACACGTCACCCTGCACGATGAGGCATACAATAAAGATCGCCATATCTTCACCGGCAATCCATACCGGAAGCTCGTGACTGACCTGATGGAAAAGGGTGTGCAAGTCGAACTCTGCGGCGCCACGGCTAAGGCACACGGATGGGGAAATGCGGACATAATTCCCGGAATCAAGGTCAATACCGATGCCATGGCGAGGACAACGCAGCTTGTACAAGATGGCTTCGTCAAGATTTCGGAGTCCTAGAAGACTGGAGACTCCGAAGCCGTCAAGTTAGCCGATCTAATTGTCGAGCGTTCACCAAGACTTCGCGCCTAGTCTTCGTATGGGTCGCACATGAGTGTGTCCGGCGAGAAGGATACCAATACCGGAGCCCGAGGAGGTTGTTTGTGCCCTCCGGGCCATCGCAAATGGATCGAAAGGATCATCAAGTATCATCATGACGAAGTTCATAGTCGTTACGGGCGCGTCGAAAGGGATCGGACGCGCCACCGCTGACGCCCTCGCTGAGAGCGGTTGGTCTGTTATAGGAGTCGCACGAACTTCGCCCCCGGGCTTTCCCGGGAAGTTCATTGAAACCGATCTCGCAGACCGGGTGAAGACTGAGGCTCTAGCGCACGATTTAGTTGCGCACGGCCACGTATTGGGGATCGTCAACAACGTTGGCGTCGCAAAACATGAAAGTTTTGGCACTGTTGATCCAGAGACATTCGCCAGGGTAATGGACTTGAACGTACGGCCAGCACTGCAGCTTACTCAAGCCCTATTACCCGGCATGCGCAGCGAACGGTTCGGCCGCATCATTAACATCACGAGTCTTGTAACACGCGGGCTAGCGTTTCGCTCAAGTTACGCAGCGGCAAAAGCTGCGCTTGAAAGTATCACGCGCACAATGGCCGTAGAGCTTGCGGCGGACGGCATCACAGCGAACGCCGTGGCGCCAGGTCCAACTGAAACTGAACTGTTTCGATCCAATAATCCTTCGGGGAGCGAAGGCGAGACTCGCTACCTGACACAGGTGCCTATGCGGAGGTTCGCCCAACCGGATGAGATTGCTGCGGCGATAGCATTTCTTGCCAGCCGGAATGCAGGTTTCATCACAGGTCAAACGCTGTTTGTGGATGGCGGCGCAAGTCTTGGGTCCTTATAGGCGCGTAATGAGTCTGAAAAGAGATCACCTGAATTTATGCAAACCTGTGAGCCGCAAGAATCCGATAGGGCAACGAAATCAGTAAACGCGAAGGGAATGATGCGACAACGTTCGTGTGCGAGCACCAGGAAGACATAGAGGATCTGGAAGTGCATCGTAGGAACCGTGAAGGAGCCTCCGCGCGCCAGCTGCTTCGTTCTGACCCCGGCCAGGCCAAGACGGTGACCTTCACAGTGCCTGTCACTGCCGCTTCGTCACACTCGCACTGAATGTCGCGGAGGCCTGGCAAGCAGATTCTGCCCGGCGTTTCGACGCTCGGCAGTCTACTGATTGCCCTGCGATGGCCTATCCGGAAAAAGTAAACATCGAAGGAAAAATCGCAAATCCCATTTTGGTCTCACGGGAGTAACGGGTGGGTCATCAATTGCCCCTCCACGGTGCCCGAGCCCGTTGTGATCGTATGTCCCGAAGGGTCGACCACGTCTAAGGAATAGCCGCCGCTGAACTGTTCGGCCAGCGAGTTCAGCTCAACGGTCAAAGTGAAAATCCTCTTGGAGTGGAGAGTCCCATTGGGATTCGGTACGAGACTCACAAACCGTATAAACCAGCTTCCGAACGCCGGGCTTCTCTGCCAAATGCCGTGGCCCGGCGTGAGATGTAGAGCGGCTTCGCTTGTGTCGCTCTCGATCACGGTCCAACTGGGCGCGAACGTTGCTAAGCCGGTGACCGGACCTTCCGTGGAACGGCTCGAATTCGGCCTAAGGGTGAACTCCCACGTCCCGACTAAGGACGGTCTAGGTACGGCCTGCGCCCTTGCGACCAACTGAGTGCTCAGCAGAAGAAGAGCGCGAAGCGCGAAGGCGACCACAACAGTTCGTGGCATACGGGCTCCGATCTTTGGTTTCCTCGAACAAAATGGGGACAGTCCACGAGGGACAGTCCCCATTTTCGGGCTGGTCCGCAAGGGACAGTCCCCACTAGCGAACGGTCTTTTCGACGGTCAGCGGTGATGTCAGGGTGAAGGTGAGAACGGTTTCCGAAGGAATTTTTACCTGCTCTCCGTGGGTGAGCGCCTGGAAGCCGACTCCAGCGCCGCCGCCGGCAAGGGCGCCAATTCCAGCACCCTTTCCACCTCCCGCAAGGCCGCCGATTAATGCTCCAGCGGCAGCTCCGATGCCAGTACGCACCGCGGTCTGCTTGCCGCGTCCTTTACCCTGTTGTTCGACAGCGCTGGTGTCTACGTTATATGCCTGGCCGTGATATTCGATACTCGTCGCCGCCACCGCCAATTCGCTAGAACCTTTGATGCGGCCCGCCGACTTAGCGTTGGTCAGCGTGAGGGTCACGGGGGAGCCGGACGGGATGACGGTACGCCCGTTATGTGCCAGCGGTCCCTCTAAGGTCGCACGGAATGTCTGCCCGGTCGTGTTGTTTTTGGAATCGATTGAATCGATTGTGCGGACAGAAAAGCTGGTGCCCGCAGGGGCAGTGATATGAACGATCCGAGGCTGGGGCGGGGGCGCCGGCTCGGCAGCAGCAACGGGGGCAGCGGCAGGGGCAGGCGCCCGTTCCGGAGACGCTGCTGGAGCGGGCGACGCAGCCCCAGGAGGTGCTACAGCCGGCGGAGTAGCAGCGGCGGAAGATGAAGGCTCGCCCGCCGGAGCCTGAGGATTTCCCGCGTTGGGAAGCTGAGCACCCGCTGCGGCTGGATTCACCTTCAACTGGTCACTTAGGCTCTTCACTCCCGCGGTGGCGTTCGCGACCTTCATGGCTTCCAGTTCAACATCCGAGCTCGGGACGTCGCCGCTCAGGGTGACGACCCCGTCTTTTACAGCAACATTGATATTGGCCGCCTTGGTGGTGGCATCGGCATAGAGCTTTGCTTGAATATCCGTCGTAATCGACTGATCGCTCGCCGACTTCCCGCCGCAGCTGATTGCCACGGCTCCCAAGGCGGCAGCAGCCAGGATTGCCAGCAATTTACGATTCATAAATCTTCTCCCGTTTGCCCTTGCGTGGCGGGCTTAATGGTTCTCTACTGTCATACCGCAATCCGGCCGGACCCGGCTAGAGGCTCAAAGATACAATAAGAATTTCAGGAAGGCATTTCTCAAGGACTCCATGGCAGAGGACACAGTCACCGCTCATCAAGCGAAGACAGATCGAAAACCGGAGAAGAAGCATCGGGAACAGCCGCGGAACACGATTGCGGAATGGGTAGTAACCATCGTTCTTCTGCTGTTCGGCACCACAACGCTGGTGCAGGCCTTTGTGATTCCCACGGGCTCGATGGAAGATACGCTGCTGATCGGCGATCACCTGCTGGTGGACAAGCTGACGTACGCACCCGACGGCGGCTTCAGCAAGTACATTCTTCCGTACGAGAACCCGAAACACGGCGACATCATTGTGTTCCGCTATCCAGCGGATATCACGCAGACATTCGTGAAACGGGTGATCGGCGTTCCGGGCGATCGGATCAAGGTCGTGGATCGCGCGGTCTACCGCAATGGCGTCCGGCTGAATGAGCCGTACGTGTATCACAAGCAAGGTTATGGCGCCGGCATGGGCACCTTCCCTGGCGAACCCAATGCGTATGCAGATCCGCAACACCCGCTGCAGGGGATTCTACAGGCGGATATGCTCCAGCATCACGTCGTCAACGGCGAGGTTGTGGTGCCGCCGGACAGCTATTTCGCGATGGGAGACAACCGCGAGAACTCCCTTGACAGCCGTTATTGGGGTTTCGTTCCGCGCGACTACATCATCGGCAAGCCGGTGCTCATCTACTGGTCTTACCGGGCATCGACGGAGGATCTGGCGGGCAGTTCCGTTAACTCTCTGGTCAGCCATGCCACCGACCTGGTGGAACACTTCTTCACGCGCACGCGCTGGGATCGCACGTTCAAGCTCATCCGCGGCTATCCGGATTCGCGGCTGCCGGATCACCCGATACCGGATAATCCGGGCTCGGCCAATCCTTAAGCAGGCCGTCAGGACGCTTGATTCTACTCAGGCTCTAAACTAAAACTCTATGGCAAGTCACCGGTACGGCCTCATCATGGCCGGAGGCCGCGGCACACGTTTCTGGCCGCGCAGCCGCAAGCAAAACGCGAAGCAAGTCTTGCGTTTCTTTGGAGAACGAAGCCTGATTCAGCAGACGGTGGACCGTCTGACACCGCTGATTCCGCCGGAGAACATCTGGGTGATCACGAACGACCTGCTGCAAGCGGAAATCCGCAGCCAACTGCCGGAGGTTCCGAAGCAACAGATCGTCGCGGAGCCGGCGCAGCGCAATACGGCGCCGTGCATTGCACTGGCAGCGCAGATTCTGCATGAAGCGGACCCCGAGGCGGTGCTGGGCGTGTTTCCCGCCGATCATCTGATCCTCAAAGAAGCACGCTTCCGCAATGTCGTGAAAGCGGCTTATAAGGCAGCCGAGACGAACGATGTAGTAGTGCTGGGGATTCAGCCGCGCTGGCCGGAGACGGGTTACGGCTACATCGAATTCCCGAAGAGCGTGCGCCCGGGGCTCACGGATGCACTGGCCGTCACCAGCTTTCGCGAAAAACCGGACGCCAAGACGGCGAAGCGATTCGTCGAGCGTGGAAATTTCCTCTGGAATTCCGGGATGTTTTTCTGGCGCGCCGAGACCGTGCTCGACCTGATGCGCCATCATCAGCCGAAGACCGCCACCCTGCTGGCCGGGCTGCCGGCATTCCGAAGCCGAAGCTTTGCCAGCAAGCTCGCGGCAGTGTACCCGTTGTGCGAAAACATTTCGATTGACTACGCGATTATCGAGAAGACCAGGCAAGTAGCTGGGATCGCACTCGATGACATCGGCTGGAACGATGTCGGGAGCTGGGAAGCAGTGTACGATCTTGCGGACAAGGATGGCAACGGTAACGCGGCTCGCGGTGAACTGATTGCGGAGGATAGCACCGGCAATTACGTGGATGCAGCGAAACCGGTGGCGCTGGTGGGAGTGAACGATCTGGTGATTGTCGACACGCCCGATGCACTGCTGGTGGCGAACCGGGCTAACGCGCAGGACGTCAGCAAGGTTGTGAAGGCACTCGACGCGAAGGGTCGGGAAGAATTGCTCTAGATTGAGCCACGAATACACACGAATGCACGCGAATTAAGAGATCGAGGACGCGGCACCCTTAGAATGGTGCCAGATGCACCGGAGACGTTTCCTGCATTCCGTGGGCGCCGGCGTTATCGCGGCCCTTCCTGTGGCCGATTCCAAAATCAAGGCTCAGGAAGCGCAAAGCGCCTCGCGAGCGGATTTTATCCTGCGCATTCAGCCGGTAACGGTCGAACTTGCGCCGAGGCACTACGTCAAAACCGTCGGTTACAACGGCGCATCGCCAGGTCCAATTCTCAAAGTTCCCGAAGGTAAGAATATTTCTATCGATGTCTTCAATGAAACGGATACGGAGGACATCGTGCATTGGCATGGGTTGCAGATCCCGTCGAATGTCGACGGCTCGATCGAAGAGGGCACACCGGCCGTTCCGCCGAACGGCCATGTGCGATACAGCTTCACCGCCAGTCCCAGCGGCACACGTTGGTATCACACGCACGCCGCCGCACACCGAAACCTAAATCGCGCCACTTATAGCGGCCAATTCGGATTCTTCTACATACAGCCGCGTAACGAACCGGGCAACTACGACGCGGAATTCCTTCTCGCTCTGAAGGAATGGGACCCCTTCTGGACCACGCAAATGGGCGGAGATTCGCTCGATGTGGGGTACAAGCGATTCTCTGTCAATGACCGCTCCCTCGGGTTCGGCGAGCCGCTCCGCGTCAAACAAGGCCAGCGCGTCATGCTGCGTATTCTGAATGCCAGTGCTACGCTGCCGCGCCGCATCGCGCTTGCAGGGCACGTTTTCCGTGTTCTCGCGCTTGATGGAAACCCAGTGCCGGCGCCGCAGGAAGTCGAAGTGCTGGAACTCGGCCCCGCGGAACGGGTGGACGCTCAGGTCATTATGAACAACCCAGGCATTTGGATATTGGGCGCCACCGATGATCATGACCGTGAAGGCGGCATGGGCATCGTGGTGGAATATGCCGGGCAAACGGGTCCGCCGGTGTGGCGTACACCGGCCAGCATGGCATGGAACTACGGCATTTTTGGAGTTAAGGAAAACAAAACTGAAACCGCAGCGGCGGAGCGCATTCCGCTCGTCTTTCGCAAGAAGTTTGTCAGCTCCCACTGGCAGGATAAATGGACGGTGAACGGAAGAGAATTTCCCCATACGGATCCTATCCAAGTGAAGGCAGGCCAGCTTTACCGCCTCATCTTTGATAACCGGAGCGACGAAGCACATCCTGTACATCTGCATCGCCACACATTTGAGCTGATCCGCATCGGCGGAGTAGCCGTCCGTGGCATACGAAAGGATGTTGTCATGACGGCGGCCAACTCACAGGTGGAAGTGGAACTGTTAGCCAATAACCCGGGACCTACCCTCTTCCATTGCCACAATCAGATGCACATGGACTTTGGTTTTATGGCGATGTTTCAGTACGTGTAGTGCCGTACGAACAACGTCCCCGCTGGCCTCAGCCTCGCCGCCACAGCGTCATCTCAGGCCGATCGATTCGAAATAAGCCGTCGAAGGAGATGGCCTTTCCACATCCAAAGCCCCGAAAGGACAAGTAGAGGAAGGAAGACAAACCGAACAGCGGGGGCGTAATTTGGGATTTGTTCAAACGGACTATAAATATAACCGAATATCGGAATGGCAAAGACGATGTGAATCCAGCGAAGAATCGTCCGCAAGCGTGGTCGGTGCATTGTTTTTCGATCCCCTCGATTTACAACTTTTGAGCCGCCTGAGGCGGCCAAGCGCGGGGCTCGATGCCGAACCGCTTTGCGTACTCGGCATTCAGCCGCTGCCAACCGCTGACCTTCATGGCCTCGGCACCAGCGATGCGGTCGATGGGAGTTCCGCTGAGGAGGTGATCCAGAACATCGAAACAAATGTGCCAGCCCGCGGCGCCCCACGAGATGAAGCGGCGGTCGATGTTGTGCCACAGCGTCAGGCGCGTGCCGCCACCAAAGCCTTCAAGTTCCCACCGGATATCGTTGTACTCAAGCACCTTGGGTGCGTCGGCTCGCGCCACTCTTGTTTCCAGCGTCGTCTGCGTTCCCACCCAGGTGAGATTCACCGTAGTTCCAGCCGTACCAAGGTTCCCATCGGTTTCAAAGGGAGCCCACTCGCGCAGATGCGCCGGGTCGGTTAGCGCCTGCCAGACTTTTTCCGGCGAGTGGCGCAGCTCTCTGACGAGAATCAGCGTCCACTTGTCTCCGTCCTTTCGTACCTGCGCCCCGCTGGCGGGACCCGGCGTGTACTGCTCGCGATCGGTCATCTTCTTCTCCTTGTCTTTCTTTTCGTCGGTACGGGTTGATCCATGTGGTCGAGGTGGTGTTCGAGAGCATCTACGTGACGACGCTGTTCAAGCCGCGGCCGTCGGCGCCTACCGGACTGCCATCCTGCTGAACGTGCGCCCTACCAGCGCATCAACTGAGTAACCTGAATGAGATTGCCGCAGGTGTCGTTCAGCATGGCGATCTTGGAGGCCGTCACGTCGGTTGGCGGCATGGTGAAGTTGGCGCCGCGCGCCTTCATACGCTCGTAATCGGCCTGCACGTCGTCGGTGTAAAACATGGCCGCGGGCTGGCCCTGTTGAAACAGCGCCTGCTGATACGCTTTGGCTGCGGGGTTGTTGTTCAGCGCCAACTGCAGCTCAGTGCCGTCCGGCTCCTCGGGCGAGGCTACCGTCAGCCAGCGAAATGGGCCGCGACTGAAATCGGCCTTCTTGGCAAAGCCTAGTACCTCCGTATAGAAGCGCAGGGCCTTGTCCTGGTCATCCACATATACGCTGGTCATTTTGATTTTCATCTTATTTCTCCTATGTCACGTTTGCGGTTTGCCCGCGTCATCTTTTCCTCGTCTTCCTTTTCGTTGGTGTTGATTGATCCATGCGGTCGAGGTGGCGTTCGAGAGCATCCACGTGCGCGGACCAGAAGCGACGGAACGGAGCCAGCCAAGCATCGACCTCCTGAAGCGGTTCAGGTTTCAGCCGGTAGAGACGGCGCTGTGCGTCCACGGTGGATTCGACGAAACCGGCCTCGCGCAGCACTCGCAGGTGCTTTGACACGGTCGGCTGCGGCATACGAAGTTGACGCTCGATCTCTCCAACCGACTGTTGTGACGAGATCAGGAGGCTCAATATCGCCCGGCGGTTCGGCTCGGCAATGATTTCGAACACAGATTCCACCCTCTTGATATACCCCACAGGGCATATACCTGTCAAGACATATAAAGCCTCGGACTAGGCAACTGTTTCTAAGGCGACTCACGGGGGACGCACTTTATGAAAAGGTTCATATTAACCGGGGCACCCGGCACAGGGAAGACGGCGATTATCCGCCAACTGGAAGTTGAGGGGTTTAGCGTTGTCGAAGAGGCCGCTATGGACGTCATCGCGCTGTCGCAAGCGCGGGGTGTCGCTGAACCGTGGACTGACCACTCGTTCATCGATGCAATCACCGATCTGCAAAGACAGCGGCAGGTTCGTGCATCATGCGTGCCGGATGACGTGCAGTTTCATGATCGGTCAGCCATCTGCACCGCTGCCCTGGCGACCTGGCTTGGATATCCTTTCTCCGACGTGCTTGCGCGCGAACTGCAGCGCATCAGGTTGGAGGATATCTATCAAAGAGAGGTATTCTTTATACGGAATCTCGGCTTCATCACGCCTACCCAAGCGCGGCGGATCAGCTTCGATGAATCCCTACGCTTTGAACAGGTACATGAAGAACCCTATCGTAACTTCGGCTTTGAGATCGTCTCTATCGAACCGGCAGGCCTGTTAGACCGAGTGACTGCGATCAAGGAGGCACTTCAAGCAATTCAGACGCGGTCCAGGTGATCCATTCCGCGGGCACGCAGGCGAAAGCGCCTGCGCCACCACATGGAATCCACAATTTGCAAACTCGATGCAGGCATTCAGCCTACCGGAACTTCTGCCGGCTGCCACGCACCGCCCACGCATTTGTAAGAGGAAAACGCTCGACGCAATTCTTCCATTTTCTGCTGGATTAGCAATTCTTGCTCGGCATCAAAGCCCATAGTTGCCTCTCTTAATTTGAGTGGAGTGTGCAAGGTCCTGGGCCCGTGACGGGTGTTCCCAGGCTATAGTTGAAACATCTTTTACGCCACCCTGGGAAGGCTTGGAACGTTAAATAGCCCTCGACATGGAAGGGATGACAAAAGCTGCCGCCCGGAACTTCCCGAATAGTCCATCTATGCGGAAATGGAGGTTTGGACCCGGGACACGATGGTTGTTCGTTCGGCGCTGTGGAAGAGCAGTATGCGCGCATCAAAGATAGCCTGCCGGTGCAGCGCGGCAACGTAAGTCTGACCAACCTGCAGATGCTAAACGCGATTCTCTATGTGGCGGAACAGGGTTCCAAGTGGCGTGGGCTTCCGAAACGGTTCGGCCGCGTGAACACTCCCTAATTATCGGTCGGATTCTACGGTAATCCGAAGGCGATAATGCTCGGTGTGCTTGGGAAGGGCATACCGATTTGAATGCTTGTGGCAAAAGCTGTTCCTGTCCCGACATACACCTGTCCGCGTGAAACCGAGGGCCCACTGATTCCGCCGCTTACTGGTAAGTTCGCAAGAACTGTACCGCTTTTCGAATCTACGGCATATATTGAACCTGGGATGTTAGATACCTGAAAGTAAACTACGCCGTTCGCGACTGCCAAACCACTAAACACGGGGCCTTCTGCGAACTTCAATTTCCACAATTCCTTGGAAGCATCTGATGCCAAGGCTGCAACTGCGCCCACAGGCAGCAGCGGGTTGCTACTCTGCGCTTCGCAGTCTTCACCGTTAACAAAAACCAGATTGGCTGCAACAGCACTATCAGAGAAAAGCCCATTGGAGTTTGGACAAGACGGCACAACCTGGTACTGCCGGACAACGTCGCCTGTTCGGGCATCTAAGACCGAATAAACACCTGTGTATTTCTCGCCGGCACCGACCACCTTGCGGCCATCGGCGACATAGACCTGAGGCGAATCGCCAACGTCGGCCTCGGGGTTCTCGATGTCATTAGCAACGAATTGGTGCTTCCAAACGATCGCTCCCGTGTCTGCGTTCAACCCAATTAAGGAATCGCTAGGAGTGTGTCCGAGAATCAGAACGCTGAAAACTGACTGGAATGAGGAAGGTAAAGATCGAGATATTAGTACTGTGCCATAGAATAACTCGACGCACCATTGTTTTTCAGCCAGAATCGACTTGC
>Ga0213872_10000670_pt1 | contig 25970 bp, 20 predicted proteins | sample VelepicomBERX_R2_FD_160071 | JGI IMG/M metagenome (GOLD analysis project Ga0213872, IMG submission 160071) | Rhizosphere microbial communities from Vellozia epidendroides in rupestrian grasslands, the National Park of Serra do Cipo, Brazil - RX_R2 | ecosystem: Host-associated > Plants > Roots >...
GACTACCGGAAGTTTCAGATCAAATCCGTCGCGGGAGTCGACGATTTCGCTGCCATGCGCGAGGTTATCTCGCGGCGCTACCGGCGGGTGGTTGAAGAGAAGCGACCGATGCCCAGCCTGATCCTCGTTGACGGCGGACTTGGCCAATTGCACGCTGCCGCGGAAGCTCTAGAGGAGCTGGGGCTGACGACGCAGCCGCTCGCGTCCATCGCGAAGCGCGAGGAGATCATCTACCTCTACGGTCAGGAGAACGAGCCCGTCGTGCTGGAGCGGCGCTCTCCGGTGCTGCACCTGATCCAGCGCGTGCGAGACGAATCACACCGCTTCGCGGTCGCCTACCACCGCAAGCGCCGCGAGATGCGCGACCGCGACTCGGAGCTGCTGACAATCCCCGGCGTGGGTGCTCGCACGCGGACGCGTCTGCTCGAACACTTCGGCAGCCTGCGCAGCGTGCAGCAGGCAGGTCTGGAGGCGCTCACGGCCGTCGTCCCACGCAAGACAGCCGAGACCATCTATGCGCATTTCCATGTGGAAGAGGTTGTGAATCCACTGCATGTATTGAATAAAGAGCTGTAAGCTCTGTAGGGAATCGCAAACTATGGAGCACGCATGGGAAGATCTGATCGTCGTACATTTCTGAAATTTTCCGCGCTCGCCGCGGCAGGCGCATCAAGCCAGATCCAAGCTCTGGGAGCATTGAATCCGGCCGACGGCCAGATCAAAGCATGGCGCACCGCGGGCTCACAGCGGTTTGCGTCCATCGAGGCGCCGGCATGGCAGGCGGGCGCGGTATCGCAGGCGAACATTCATCTTGATCCCGACCAGCGCTACCAGAGGGTACTCGGGTTTGGCGCCGCGCTCACCGATGCCTCCTGCTATCTGCTGGAGCAACTCGATGCAGCCCGGCGGTCAGCCATTCTTGAGGAGTGCTTCGGCGCGTCGGGACTGCGCTTCTCGGTTGCGCGCACCACAGTCGGGGCCAGCGACTACTCCGTGAGCGCATACAGCTATGACGAATCGGCCACGCCCGATCCAGACCTGACGCATTTCAGCATCGAGCACGATCGCGCCTACATCCTTCCACTGCTTCGGGAGGCACGGCAGGTGAATTCGGACCTGTTCTATTTTTCCTCGCCGTGGAGCCCTCCCGGCTGGATGAAGGCCGGAGGATCATTGCTCGGCGGCTCGATGCGCAAGCAATACTTCCCTGCCTATGCCCAGTACTTTGTGAAGTTCTTGCAGGGCTACGCCGGCGACGGAGTGAAGATTCAGGCGGTGACTGTTCAGAATGAGGTCGACACCGATCAGGACGGACGCATGCCGCAAGCGCTCTGGGGGCAGGAATACGAGATGGACTTCGTCAAGGGTCATCTGGGCCCGGCGCTGCAGAAAGCTTCGCTCGACACGAAGATCTGGATCCTCGACCACAACTACAACCTGTGGGGCCGCGTCGTGGACGAGCTCAGCGATCCCGATGTGTACAAATTTGTCGATGGAGTGGCCTGGCATGGCTACGTTGGTTCGCCGTCCGCGATGACTCGCGTGCACGACATGTTTCCCGAAAAACACGCCTACTGGACCGAGGGCGGCCCCGACTACACGGAGCCGGATTATGCGACCAACTGGGCAAAATGGTCCAGCACCTTCACAGGAATTCTTCGCAACTGGGCCAGATGCATCGTGAGCTGGAACCTGGCGCTCGATGAGAAGGGCCGCCCCGACATTGGTCCGTTCTCCTGCGGAGGAGTGGTTACCGTCAATTCCCAGACGCACGAGGTTTCGCGCAGCGGCCAGTTCCATGCCTTCGCGCACTATTCGAAGGTGGTTCAGCGAGAAGCCCAGATTTTTTCGTCACGCGGAGATGTGCCGGGCATCGATCACGTTGCCGCGGAGAATCCGGACGGCAGCCGCGTGCTGATCCTCACCAATCAAGGCCGCGAGCAGCAGGTGCAGTGCGCGCTGCACGATCAGTCTTTGACGATCACTCTTCCGCCCGACTCGATTACTACTTTGATGTGGTGAACGACCCTTGAGCCTTGATCACGATCGCGACAAGCAAAATTAGAAAGCCCCCGGCGAAGAGCCGCGTGTATAACGGATGGGCAGGTTGCGGTTGGAATTCACACCCATCATAGAAAGGAAACAACGAAATGATCCGACGCCTGGCATCAGTTCTCGGAATCCTGGCGCTGGCCACGCCATTGGCGCTTGCGCAGACCTCCACCTGGGTCCCGGACAAGGCACACAGCGAAGTCGACTTCACTATCCTGCACATGAGCCTCTCGAACGTCCGGGGCCACTTCGGCAACATTGGCGGAACAGTTGTCTGGAACGACGGCGATATCACCAAGTCCACGGTGAACGTTACCATCGACGCTTCCAGCATTGATACCGGCGTAACAGCCCGCGATAACGACCTGAAGAGTCCCAACTTCTTCGACGCCGCGCAGTTCCCTACCGCAACCTTCGCGAGTACGGGTATCAGCAAAACCGGGGGCGGCCTCCAGATCTCAGGCAATCTGACGCTGCATGGCGTGACGAAGCCGGTTGTCCTGCAGGTGCAGGGCCCCAAGGGACCAATCACGGGAATGGATAAGAAGCCTCATTGCGGCTTTTCGGGCACAACGACGATCAAGCGTACCGATTTCGGTATCGGCGTGAAGGTGCCGGCCGCTGTTGTCGGTGAAGATGTAGCGCTGACGTTTGACCTGGATGTGGTGAAACAATAGCCGGCTCGGTTGATTGCAGACACGCGGGAACCGTAGCTACTTCCGAGGTTTCTGTCTGCGCGGGAAGAGCGGGCATATCAATTCGCTATGCCCGCCGCTCTCTTAAGAAGCCGCTAGAACGACTCCCCGACCATCTCTTCACTCTTCTTCCACAGCGCCTCAGCGTTGGCAGAATCCAGCGCATACCCGCGCACGCCTTCGCTGATCACGCTAATCGGCGTCCCGTCCGGTACGATCGTTCCGACGTGGCAATTCTCACAATATTGCCCGCCGATCTCGTCAGCCCCTGCCACGACTCCAGCCCACACGGAGGTCGCGGACCCCTGTGGAATCGTCTTCCATTGGAAAGGTCCCCTGCCCTGCGCCGCCAGTTGCTCATTGACCTGGGCGATCAGCTTTTCGATCCGGCCCGGTTCCGCATAGCGGCCCAGTTCGGTCTGAATACCGCCCGGATGCACCGCAGCAGCCCGCACGCCCCGCTCCCGATGCCTCCGGTCAAAAGCGACGGCAAACAGAATATTCGCCGTTTTCGACCGGCCGTAGGCGACGAACGGCTCATACTGCGTGCGCTCGAAGTTCGGATCATTCAGATCGACGTTCGAATAACGATGTCCTGCCGACGACAGGTTGATCAGTCGCCCACCATCTCGAATCAGCCGCGCGATCCGATTCACGAATACAAAGTGGCCGAGATGATTCGTGCCGAACTGTGTCTCGAATCCATCCACCGTGTGTCCGAACGGCGTGGCCATCACTCCGGCGTTGGCGATGACCACATCGAAGGGTTCACCGTCTTCAAGCAGCCTGTCGGCGGCGGCGCGCACGCTCGCAAGGTTGGCAAGGTCGAGTTCCACAAGCTCGAAGCCTCCACCGTTCGCTGCCGCATCCTTCCGCACCTCGCCCGTGGCCCTTTCGGCCTTGTCCAGATCCCGAGCCGCGCCCACCACATGCGCGCCGTGCGCAGCAAGAGATCGCGCCGTCTCCACTCCGAGGCCGGCCGAGACGCCCGTTACGAGAATCCGTTTGCCCGCCAGATTCACACCCTCCAGCACATCCTCTGTTGTTGAAGTCGCTCCGAATGCTGTTGAAGTTGCTCCAAACACCTTTGCCATTGCTTCTCCTCGTTAAACTTGTTATGCCGCACATCGCGATTGACTCCTGTCCACGGTGCGGGTAAAACGGAGAATTTCTCCGTAATAGAAAGGATAATCGGAGACAATCTCCGGTTGCAAAATTTTTGAATGCCAGGCAAACGCACACAACCGGCCACGCGAAAACCCCGCGCAGACGCTCGGCGCAATCGCGAGCGCATTCTGGAGATCGCCAGAAAGGCTTTACCGTTCAGGCGCAAATGTCAGCCTGGACAATATCGCAAAACGGGCAGGCGTGGGCGCCGGAACCTTGTATCGGCACTTCCCCACGCGAGAGGCGCTGCTTGAGGCCGTCTATCGCTCCGAAGTAGAAAAGCTCGCCGCAGCCGAGCGCGAGCTTTCCGCGAAGCTGCCCCCCACCGAAGCCTTGCGTGCATGGATGTTGCTCTTCATCAAGTACATCGCAGCCAAGCACATCATTGCTCCGGCGCTGAATTCACTCGTGGCGGGAGGGTCGAAGGTATTCGAGGCGACCCGCGGTCAGGTCCAGGGGGCGATCCATGCATTGGTCGAGCGCGCGATCGAGAGCGGCGACATGCGCCCGGACATCGACCCGGTCGATCTGCTTCGGGCTATGATCGGTGTCTCAAACGTGGCGTCCGGGCCGGACTGGCAGCAGAGCGCAAGGAGGCTCGTAGACATTCTCATCCTTGGTTCCCGCCCAATCCCCTAGGACCTCAAATTGTTTCCTCGATGCGTCCATCGGGGTTGCAGCACTTTTCACATTCAACGGAACCGCCGCTCGCGCGCGAGCGTATCTCCGACAGCCTGCGTGCGGGGCGCGCACTACAGGCCCGCGCTGCAGCTACCGAGGGACAACCATGAACTCCGACTTGCGACTTGCCCTGCGCCAGTTGCGCAAGGCGCCCGGATTTGCCATAACCGCGGTGCTCACGCTGGCTCTGGCCATTGGCGCCAATGCTGTCGTGTTCAGCGTGCTGAATGCGCTGGTACTGCGGCCCCTCAACGTGCCGCATCCCGAAAATCTATTCATGCTGGAGCGGACCTTTGGAGCGGAGAGCGCTCCATCGCAGTCGTATCCCGACTATCGCGACCTGCGCGACCAAAACCGCAGCTTCGACGCCCTGGCGACGTACGACATCGTGGGCGGAGCTGGGCTCGATACCGGCAGCGGCAACCCCTCCGTGGTCTGGCCCTACATGGTCAGCGGCAATTACTTCGATGCGCTCGGCATCCGGCCTTATCTCGGCCGATTCATCCACGCTTCAGACGAGCATGGCAAGAACAGCATTCCCTATATCGTTCTGAGCTATGCCTTCTGGCGCAACCATTTCAACAGCGATCCCGCGGCGGTGCGGCGCACCGTTCAACTCAACAAGCATCCTTTCACCATCGCCGGAGTTGCACCGCCCGATTTCCGCGGCACCGAGCTTTTCTTCGACCCTGACCTCTGGGTGCCTATCGTGGACCTCCCGCAGATCGGCGGATGGGATCCGGTGGACGACCGCGATTCCCATTTCACCTGGATTGTCGGCCACCTGAAATCTGGCGTGACACCCACCGCGGCGACCGCGGACCTGAACACGATTGCCGCTTCGCTGGCAAAGGCCTATCCGAAAACGGACGATGGCCTGAAGTTCACGCTTTCGCGGCCGGGGTTGGTAGGAAACACGCTCGGCCGGCCTGCACGTGCGTTTATGGCCGGGCTGATGCTGCTGGCTGGCCTGATTCTGCTGGCAGCATGCGCAAACCTCGGCAGCCTCTTTGCCGCCCGTGCGGCGGACCGCTCCCGCGAGATCGCCCTGCGCATGGCTCTTGGATCGCGCCCACAGCTAATCCTCCGTCAGCTTCTCACTGAAGCCATTCTGGTTTCAGTCGCCGGAGGAGTCATCGGAATGGCGGGTGCCGTGGGCATTCTGCGCGGGCTGAGCACCTGGCGGCCTATCTCCGGCATACCCATCAACGTGCCGGTCAATCCCGACGCGAAGACCTACGCCGTAGCGCTGCTGCTCGCTATCTTCAGTGGTCTGCTCTTCGGCCTCGTTCCGGTCCGCCAGGTGCTGCGTGCCGATCCATGGCAGGTCATCCGGTCGGGATCATCGGGCTTCGTCAGCGTCAGCCGTTTCTCGTTGAGAGACGTGCTGCTCGGCCTGCAGATCGCCATCTGCGCTGTCCTGGTCACATCTTCTCTGGTAGCGGTGCGCGGTCTCGCTCGCTCGCTCGAAAGCAATTATGGTATTCAGCCCGAGGGAGCGATGCTGGTCACCACCGACTTACATATGGCCGGCTATAGCGGCGATCAGCGCGAACAGATGCAGCGGCGCATGCTCGACACGGCCGCCGCCATCCCCGGAGTCACCGCGGTGGCTTATGCCGACCGGTTGCCGCTGGGGCTCTCCGGTAACGACACAGACGTCTTCACTGACAGCACAACGGATTTCCGGCCCACGAACGGCATCGGCGATGCGCAGCAGTTCAACGTCTCGCCGGATTATTTCAGCGCAGCTGGTACGGCGCTTCTGGCAGGCCGGAGTATCACGCTGCACGATGAGAACAAGGCTCCCCTCGTCGCTGTCATCAACCGCCAATTTGCGCGCAAGGTTTTCGGCTCAGTTGAGAAGGCCGTAGGTGGCCACTTCAAAATCTGGGACGGAACGCGGGTCGAAGTCGTCGGCGTAGTGGAAGACGGCAAGTATGAAACGATGACCGAAGACCCCAAGCTGGCGATGTTCTTTTCCTTTCTGCAGCAGCCCTCCGGCAGAACCTGGCTCATCGTTCGATCGCACCGGGAGCCGCAGGAAATCGCCGCCGCCCTGCAGCACACTCTGCGGAACCTAGATCCCGCGCTTCCTCTCGAAATCAAGACCTGGAACAGCGAGCTGGATTCCGCTCTTTTTGCGGCCCGTGTGGCAACGGTGGCTTTAGGTGTGCTGGGACTGCTGGGTGCGATGCTCGCCGTCACCGGCATTTTCGGTATGGCCTCGTACGCGGTGAGCAAGCGCCTGCGGGACCTGGGCATCCGCGTAGCGCTCGGCGCGAATCAGCGCAAGGTGCTCGCCGCTGCGCTGGGACGCACTTTCCGGCTGCTGGCGATCGGCTCTGCGGTGGGAATCATCCTCGGTGTGCTCGCAACCCGGGTGATTTCTTACATCGTCTATCAGGCCACACCGAAAGACCCGATCGTGCTCGCCGGGGTAGTGCTCACCATGTTGGCCGTGGGTGTTCTCGCTGCCTGGATCCCGGCCCAGCACGCTCTCGCTGTCGACCCGATGATTCTGCTGCGCGACGAATAAGGGGACGGGTTTTACTCAGAAGCTTCAGCAGCCATCGCCTGTTGATGCCTCAACAGCGCCTCGGCCTCGATTCCAAGGATCGGCAGCACCAGTTCCATGATGGTGTCCGCGATCTCCTCTGACGGGGCACGCTCCGGCGTGGCGGCCCACTCCTTGGCAGCGCCATAGATGCCCCAGCTTACCGTGGCGGCGATCATCTCCGGACAGACCTTCCGCTCGGGTGGATGCTGCTTCATCCCCTCCAGAAGCATCTTCCGCACTACGGCGACCACCGCTGATTCGAGATGCGGCTCGAGTTGCCGCTGGCGCTCCGTCCCCGGAATCCCCGCCACATAGTCGCAGACCCCAAGCACGATGCCTCGGATTGCCGACGGGCATGTTCCGTCGAATTTCACGTCGCGCTGTGCCAGTAGTCCCAGAAATTGCCGCGCAACCATGCATTCGAGCAGCGCGAACTTGTCGGGATAGTGGTCATAGAAGGTGGCCCGGTTCAGGGTCGCCGCCTCGGTGATGTCCTGCACCGAAATGCCTTCGAAATCCTTTGTTTCCAGCAGTTTTTCGAGGGCCTGCTGCAGCAGATGCCGGGTCCGGCGGATGCGCGGATCGATCCGGGCCACCTCACTCTCGAAGCTGTTTGCGGATTCCAGCATGAAATTGCACTCCACGGTACTACAGATGAGATGTATCTAACCCAACATTTGTTGTTTTTATTGAATCGACATTTGTCGTCTAGTCATCAACTGCTGTGAAGGAGAACTCATGTCAACCCTGCTCCACGTCGATTCCAGCCCGCTCGGTGACGCTTCCGTTTCTCGCAACCTGTCCAAAGAGTTTGTTCAGAACTGGAAAGAGGCCAATCCGCACGGGAAGATCGTCACCCGCGACCTTAGCAAAGCCATCCTCAAGCCGGTTACCGCCGAATGGGTCGGCGCCGCCTATACCCCGGAAGACGCCCGCAACGCTGGACAGCGCAACCTGCTTTCCGTCTCCGATGCTCTTGTTGCCGAACTACAGGAGGCCGACGAATACGTTTTCGGCGTTCCCATGCATAACTTCGGCATTCCCTCCGTCCTCAAGCTCTGGATCGACCTCATCGCTCGCGCCGGAAAGACTTTTTCTTATGCCAACGGAGCTCCGGAAGGCCTGCTCAAGAACAAGAAGGCCACCTTCCTCGTGGCAGCCGGCGGAAATTACGATGCGGACACCGCGATGGCCTCATTCAACTTTGTCGAGCCGTACCTGCGCACCGTCTTCGGCTTCCTCGGAGTGACTGACATCCGCTTCATCACGGCTGGCGGTGCTGCGGCGCTGAACTACGGCAAGATCGACCGTCAGACCTTCCTCAAACCGCATGTTGAGAGCATCCGGGCCCAATTTCAGGTTGCCTGATTACGGTTTGGTGGGCACGAACGGCTCAGGCCGTAGTCCTGTGCCGCTGCCACGAATCCGCGGCAGCGGCAAGTCCCGCCGCCTTCTGGAACTTATACGCAGTGTGCGCGTATCTTCGGACTGAACGTCCGACAGATCCCATGAGCACAACTGCGATCTCCGCCTCGCCTGCCTCCACACGGCGTTCGGCTCTCTCCGCGATCGTCTGGATCGCCCTGGCCTTCGCAGCGGCGAAGGTCGCACTGCACATTATCACGAACATCATTGCGCAGCGCGCCGGATACGGCATCTTCCGCGATGAGATGTATTACCTCATCTGCGGACAGCGGCTGGCCTGGGGCTATGTCGATCAGCCGCCGATGATCGCTCTCGTCGCACGCATCTCGGATACCCTCTTCGGCCACGAGCGCATGTGGGCGATGCGTCTGATCCCGGCACTGGCCGGCGCAGCGAAGGTGTTCCTGACGGGAATCCTCGTCTGGGCGCTCGGCGGCGGACGTCGCGCTGCGGCTCTCGCCATGCTGGGCGTCATGGTCGTGGGCGTCTATCTCGGCATCGACAGCTTTCTGTCGATGAACTGCTTCGATCCTGTTTTCTGGATGCTCTGCGCGCTGGCACTGATCATGATCATCCAGGCGGAGCGCCTAGAGACATCGCGCAATTGGTGGATCGTGCTCGGGGTCAGCGCGGGGCTCGGGCTGGAAAACAAGATCTCGATCGTATTCTTTCTCGTCTGTCTGCTCGTAGCGCTGCTCTTCACGCCGCAACGCCGAATCCTCGCGATCAAGTGGTTCGGCGTCACCGTGCTGCTGATGGTTCTGATCGCCCTGCCGAACCTGCTCTGGCAGATTCACTACCACTTCCCCACCCTCGAATGGCTTCATGATGTGCAGAACAGCGATAAGGACGTGAAGCTGGGGCCGCTGGATTTTCTGAAGACGCAGTGGTTCACGCTGCATCCATTCACGGTGCTGCTGTGGGTGAGCGGAGTGGTGTGGCTGCTTGTGAGCAGGGCCACGCGGCTGTTCCGGTTTTTCGCGGTTACCTATCTCCTCTTTCTCCCCCTGCTGATGGCAATGCATGCGAAGGACTACTATCTCGCACCGATTTATCCGGTCTACTTCGCTGCAGGCGGAGTCGCGTGGTTCTCATGGGCGCGTGACCGTGTCTGGAAAAATGCCTTGATCATTGCGTACGCAGTCTTTCTCGTCTGGGGATGCTACCGGTCACTGCCCTTTTCAATTCCGGTTCTGCCGCCCAACGATTTTGTGGCTTACGAGAAGAAGCTTGGCTTCACGCCGCAGGACACGGAGAATCATGACCCGACGATTCTTCCGCAGTTCTATGCCGACCGCTTCGGATGGCACGAGTTGGTCGCGCAGGTGAACGCGATCTATCACGCGCTGCCTCCCGAGGAGCAGAAGGTTACGGGCATCTTCGCGGGCAATTACGGCCAGGCGAGCGCAATCAATCTCTTCGGACCCCAGTATGGATTGCCGGAAGCGATCAGCGGTCACCAGAACTATTGGATCTGGGGTCCGCGCGGATACACCGGGCAGGAGATGATCCTAATCAGCGGCGCGTCGCTCGAAAAGGTCACGCCCTACTACGCCTCCTGCAGGATCGTCGGGGTACGCAATCATCCCCTTGCGATGCCGTGGGAGCACGGCGACATCTAACTTTGTTATGGCAGAAAGAAGTCGTATGCGGCAGACTGGAATGACCTCAAGAGTTATCACTAGGGTCTGCTAATACTGTTAGGAGGCCCCTAAGCTGAGGGCTTTCATCCGGAGCCACGCCGCATTGCAACCTGCCTTAACTGAACCACAACAGCACACGCACGAACTGCCTCGAGTCCTGCGCACATCGCACGCAACGGCGATTGTCGTCGGCACACTGATCGGCAGCGGAATCTTCCTTGTCCCTCACGAAATGATGCGCGCGACGGGCTCGTCGGGCCTCGTGTATCTCGCGTGGATCGTCGGCGGCCTGCTGTCGCTCTTCGGCGCAATGACCTACGCCGAGTTGAGCACGCTGCTGCCGTACACCGGCGGCGAGTATGTGTATCTGCGCCGCGCCTACGGAGACCTGACGGCATTTCTCTACATGTGGACGTGGTTCGCGGTGGCAAAACCGGCCTCAATCGCGAGCGTAACGACCGGGCTGGCCCGCACGCTGGCAATCTTTCCCGCCTTTCGATGGCTCGATGGCACGGCGTTTCAGATCGGGCTCGCCGTCACCTGGGCACAGATCTTCGCCATCAGCATGACCTGGCTGATGACCGGCCTGAACTATCTCGGCATCAAGAAAGCGGGCGATTTCCAGCTTGTGTTCACGTGGCTCAAAGGCGTGCTGATTCTGGTAATCGCGGGATTCTGCTTCGCTTCGAGCGGCGGCCACTGGAGCAACTTCGGGACGATATACGCGGGCGCCACGGGCGGCTTCGGCGGTTTCATGGTCGCGCTGATCGCGGCCCTCTGGGCCTACGACGGCTGGAATGACCTGACCATGGTTTCGGGCGAAGTCAGGAATCCGCAGCGAAGCCTGCCCATCGCGCTGATCGCCGGCCTCGCGATCGTCGGCGTGCTCTACATGGCGACGAACGCGGCAATCCAGTACATTCTGCCCGCAGCGCGCATCGCGGCCGAGCCAAGACCGGCGGTCGCCGCACTGAACGTGGTGACGGGTCCGTGGGGGGCGGCGCTTGTCTCGGCTGTGATGGCGCTGAGCATATTTGTAACCCTGAACGGCACAATCATGTCCGGAGCGCGCATTCCCTTCGCCGCAGCGCAGGACGGCCTCTTCTTCCGGCGAATGGCCGACATTCATCCGCGCTTCCAGAGCCCATCCACATCGCTCATAGTGCAGGCGCTGCTGACGACGGCACTGCTGCTCGCCGTGGGGCGGTTCCAGGAGCTCTTCGAGCTGGCTATCTTTGCTGAGTGGCTCTTCTACATGATCACCGCGACGACCATCTTCTACTACCGCCGGCATCAGCCGAACGCCGCGACTTATCGTGTCTGGGGATACCCCGTAGTCCCGGCCCTCTTCGTCATCGCCGCAGGCGTGTTGCTCTATTACTCCTACGCCGAGAACCTGAAGAACTCACTGCTGGGTACAGCCGTCATTCTGCTTGGTGTTCCGCTGCACTTCTTGTGGAGGCCGCGTCAGCCTAAAGCCGCTTCATAGACAATTCTTGCCACAGCAAGGTCTTCGGCGGCGATGCCGAGGCCTTTATAGACGATGCGGCTCTCTTCCGGAGGTGGAGGGGTTGTGCCTGCGAGAATTTCCCCCAGTTCGGCGTAGATGGGCGCGCCGCTCGCGATGATGTCGCCCGATTCCAGCCGTGCGGCTTCAGCGGATTCGACGATGATGCTGGCGTGTCGCATGGCTTCGTCGTCGAGTTCTCGCCGGGCTGGTCCCACGGCGGCAATTGCCGCAACGAACTGCGTATCGCCGAGATAACGACCCCCAAGGTACCGACCTAAGATCAGCGGCTGCGAGACATTGGCCACGCCGACGACCATGTCGGCTCCGCGAATCGCTTCTTCGAGCGGCAGCGGGACGGCTCCGGTTGCGTGGGCAAAGGCCGCGGCGTTCGCGGGATTTCGGCTCCAGACGCGGACTTCGCCGAGTTCGCGCACCAGTCGCAGGGCAGTCAGATGCGAGCGAGCCTGCACTCCTGACCCGAGAATCGCCACAGTCAGCGGCTTGTGAGGAGTGAACAGGCGCGCCGCGATAGCAGTAACGGCGGCCGTGCGCATCTCCGTGATGAGGCGTCCGTCGAGCACGGCGAGCGGCTCGCCGGTCGTGGCGCTGAACAGTTGGATAACGGCCTGATGCGTGGGAAGACTTATGTTTTGCTCGAAGAACGTCACCAGCTTCACACCCATGAGGTCGCCGTCGACAGCGGGCATGAGTACGAACCGTCCGTCGCGCTCCGGGATGGCGAGCACACTGCGGACGGGCTGTATGATGGCGCCGGTCGAAACCCTAACAAGCGTCTGCTCGAGCACCGGCAGAAGCGCTTCGTAGGTGAGGTGCTGGCGGACCTGGGCTTCGTCGAGAATGAGCATGCCCGACCATGATAACGGGCTGCCGTCGCAGTCCGCTGTTAGACTCGGAGCAGAAACCAACTTCACAGGAGTTTTTGTGGCCGAAAACGAAATTCAGCCAACCGAGGTAAAGATTACGGTGCGTCCGAACGGATCGCTGCGCATCGAGGGACCGGTCAGGCTGCTCGACGCGAATGGCGGCGAGTGGGACCTGACAGGCAAGCCGGCGTTTTCGCTATGCCGGTGCGGGCAATCTTCGAACAAACCTTTCTGCGACGGAACGCACGCGAAATGCGGATTCGAATCAGTTGTGGTCGCTCCGTCCAGGGCCGAAACTACCCAAAGCTAGGCTGCAGGAATCGTCCGGCGCAAGGAGATGGCCTCGCCTTTTACGTTTGAGGCGCATCTTCCCGGTGCCGGCCGCATCTCTAATAGGAAGACTGTTTCAGAGGATTGCATTGCCCCCACGAGTTTCGCGACGATCTTCGCCTGGCCTGAAATTCGCTTTTGATCTTGTTCGCAGATCGGCCTTCGAGCCGATGGAAGGAGTCCAGCAGAAACCGATGCTGGCGGCTCCGGGTGAACTGGCCGTGACCTTCATTGGCCACTCGTCGTTTCTGGTCCAAATGGGCGGGCTGAACATCCTGATCGATCCGGTATTCGCCAAGTGGCTGGTTCTGATACGCCGGGTGCGCCGGCCGGGTGTGCGGATGCACGATCTACCCGCAATAGACGCGGTCCTGCTCACCCACGCCCACATGGACCACCTGAACCTGCCGTCGCTGCGCGCGATTATTCGGCATACACGCCGGCTGCGCGGAAGCACGCCCGTGGTGGTGGTTCCCGAGGGCGTGGAAGACCTGGTGAACACGCTGGGGTTCGCCGACGTGCTGCCGCTCCGCTGGTGGGGCAAGGGGAATGTGGGCGCATTGGAGATCACCATGACTCCCGCGCAGCACTGGGGCGCGCGCATGATGCACGACACGCATCGCGGCTTCGGCGGTTACGTTCTCCGGTACGACAAGCAGTCGGTCTACCACTCGGGCGATACCGGCTACTTCGGGGGCTTCAGGGAAATCGGCGAACGGCTTCGGCCGGAAGTCGCCTTACTGCCCATCGGCGCGTACAACCCGGACGGGTTCCGCCGCGTTCATACGAGCCCCGAAGACGCCTTGCGTGCCTTTCTCGATCTCGGCGCCCAGGAGATGGTCCCGATGCACTACGGCACGTTTCGCCTTTCGCATGAGCCGATGGATGAACCCCTGCCTCGGCTGAAGCGGGCGGCCGAGCGCGCTGGCGTGATCGACCGCTTGGTTCCTCTGGCCGAAGGCGAGACCCGGATTTTCGCCCGCGCGGACTTATTCGAGAAAGCAGCCCGCTGAACTCGTTTTCCCGCGCCGCCGGGTTACGGTATTCTGCTGCTGGATAACGATTTCAGTCCGAAGCACTGTGCTCTTTTGCTGACGTCGATCCACATTCCATCTGACTGGACGATATGACGCAGGAGCAGGGGCAGCACTACACCATCGGTGTGGACTTGGGCGGGACCAATCTCCGAATCGCCGCCTACAAGCGAGACGCGGGGCTGCTCGATACGATTCTTCTTCCCACGCGGCTTTCCGCCGGACGCGATGCCGTGGTGGACGACCTGTGCGGCGCGGTTCAAACCCTGGCTGCTCGTTTCAGCGCACAATACAAACTGGCCGGCATCGGTGTGGGAACACCCGGGCCGCTCGAATTGCCCGCCGGACGGTTGCACAATCCGCCGAACCTGCCCGGGTGGGATGGCTTCGATCTGCGCTGCGAACTCGAGAAGAACCTGCGGCAGAACGTGATGGTCGAATCGGATGCGAATCTGGCCGCACTGGCCGAATGTCTACTGGGGCGCGGCCGGACCATGGGGGTCGATTCGCTCTGCATGCTCACACTGGGCACGGGCGTTGGTAACGGCATCATTCTCGGCGGAAAAATCTTCGATGGGGCTGCGGGAATGGCTGGCGAGGCAGGCCATGCGACGATCTACCCCGAAGGCGTGAAATGCCCCTGCGGAAATCACGGCTGCCTCGAGATGTATGCATCGGCGACGGCTATAGTCAGGACCGCGAATCAGCGCATAGCGGCAGGCTCGGCTCCGGCGCTCGCCGGGAAAACCTGGTCGGCGCGCACGCTGGCGGAAGCGGCATTCGCAGGTAACGAAGAGGCGCGGCAGATCTATAGCGATGCGGGCCGCGCGCTCGGCATCGGGCTTGCAGCGCTGGTCAATACACTGCAGCTTCCGCTCTATGTCGTTGGCGGCGGGCTCGTGCAGGCGTGGGATCTGCTGAAGCCGGCGATCTTCGACGAGCTGCACCACCGCAGTTATGTTTACCGGCTCACGGAGCCGGGAAGCCCTGTGGCACAACACAATCCCAAGGGAGCGACCCACGTGCTGCCGGCTGAGCTTGGACCTGACGCTGGTCTGCTGGGAGCGTGTATTCTTCCCTTCACGGCCAACGGACAAAGTTGATCGCACTCAGAGTCCGGGCCAAAGGGAAAGAGACTAGATGCGGGTGAACTACTATCTGGCTAAAGGCTCGCTGGTCGGTGCGCTGGGCGGCCTTCTTTTCGGCTTTGACACGGCAGTCATTTCCGGCACCACGCACCAGCTCACGCAGATCTTCCACCTCACGCCGAGCGAACTCGGCACCACTGTGTCCATCGCGCTGCTGGGCACCGTGATCGGCGCCATGAGCGCGGGCGAGCTTGGACAGAAGCTTGGCGGCCGTGAGGCGCTGCGCATCATGGCGGTGCTGTATGTCATCTCGGCAGTCGGTTCAGCATTGGCGTGGAACTGGGGTTCGCTGCTTTGCTTCCGTCTACTCGGCGGCCTGGGCATCGGCGGCTCCTCGGTGCTGGGCCCGGTGTATATCGCCGAGCTTGCGCCGGCGAAGTGGCGCGGGCGTATGGTCGGCCTCTTCCAGATCAACATCGTAATCGGCATCCTGCTGGCATACGCCTCGAACTACCTGGTTGCGATCCTGATCTCCGGGGACACCCAGTGGCGCTGGCAACTCGGAATAGCATCCTTGCCGGCGGTGCTGTTTCTGATTCTGCTCTACGCCATTCCCCGCAGTTCGCGCTGGCTGGTCACACAGAGGCGCATCGACGAGGCCCGCGAAGTGCTGAAGCTGATGGGCTCGCCCGATTACGAGGCAGAGCTGAAGGAGATCATCGACTCCATTCACCTCGAGCGAGCGTCAAAAGATGAGCCGCTCTTCCAGTGGAAGTACCGGCTGCCGATCTTTCTCGCGGTCACGATCGGCATGTTCAACCAGCTCTCGGGCATCAATGCAATTCTCTACTACGTGAATGACATTTTCGCCGCGGGCGGTTTCAGCAGCCTCTCGGCGGACAAGCAGGCCGTAATTATCGGCGGAATGAATCTCGTTGCGACGGTGCTGGCCATGTCCGTCATCGATAAGCTCGGGCGCAAGACGCTGCTGCTGATTGGTTCGGTGGGAACATCGGCGTGCCTTGCAGGCGTCGCGTCGATCTTTTTGGCAAACAGCCATCAGGCAGATCTCGTCTGGCTGCTGGTAGGCTTCATCTTCTTCTTTGCCATCTCCCAGGGCGCGGTCATCTGGGTGTATATCAGCGAGGTTTTTCCGACGCGCGTGCGGTCAAAGGGACAGAGCCTGGGCAGTTCCTCTCACTGGATCATGAACGCGATCATCACGAAGGCGTTTCCTTCGCTCGCGGCCAAATCGGCAGGAGCGCCCTTTATCTTCTTCTCGGCCATGATGGCACTGCAGTTCTTCGTGGTCATGTTCATCTATCCGGAGACGAAGGGCATCACCCTCGAGCAGATGCAGCGGAAGCTGGGAATCGACTGAGTTGAGGAACCCAGGTCTGGATATTCGAACCTGGGTCACCTCAGTGTCAAGGGAAGACGAGACCGTATCCACGTCACCAATCGCTAATGGCTAATCCCTGGTCTCTACTTGATTGTCTTGCCGATGGTGAAGCGCAGGCCCGCGCGGATGTTAAACGGCAGCGACGTGTATCCGATGGGCGAGATGTGCTGCTGGCTGAGCAGATTATCGACCTGGGCATAGACGGCGAGCCACCTTCTGATCGGTGCGCTTCCACCCAGGTCCAGCTTGGCGTAGCCGTGGTCGAGGTTGCGATTGGGCAGCAGCAGCGTATTGCCGAAATTCACATCGCTGCCGCCAAGGAAAGTTGAGTCGTCACTGCGGCTGGCAAACGCACCGGTTGCGACTACGGTAATGTGGCTGCCGGTGTAGGTGACTCCCGCAAACCCGATATGCGGCGGGCGGCGGAATGGGCGCGCGCCGACCAGAGGTGTGTCGTTGCCGATAGGAATCGTGGGAAACGCAGGATTGTAGCTTGGGCCCACCGCGTCAGACGTGAACGACCGCTGCACAACAGCATCGAGATACGTGTAGCCGCCGCGAATGAAGATGTTTTTGCCGATGCCGTACTGCACTTCAGTCTCGACACCCTGGGCGCGGAAAGCTCCCGAATTCAACGTAAGCGAAAAGGCGCCTTGCTCCTGGAGAAAGGCCTGCAAGGCCTGCTGCTGCTCGGGGGTGAGGTTGGGCAGAAGCGTAGGGACGAGATTGGCGTTGACGTATTCGATCTGGTCGCCGAATTCGTTGTGGAAGTATGTCGCACGGAAGACGACCTTTTCGCTGAACAGGATCTGCTCGACCCCTCCGTCGTAAGAGCGCGAGAGTTCGGCACCGATGGGCTGAATGCCGTACTGCGAGACCGTAGCTTGTCCTCCGTTCTCGAGCAAGAAGTGATAGAGCGATCCGAATTGGTCATCGATAGTCGGCTCTTTAACGCCTTTGGCGAAGTCGAAGTTTACGCGCGTGCCGTGGAAGGTGCCTCTACCGGGCCGGATGGGATACCAGGAGAAACCGATCCGCGGCGTGCCCTCGGTCCCGTAGAGCTGGTTCTTCTGGATGCCTCCGCCAAGCGAGTAGAAGAAGCGCTGTTTGAAGTCCCCGTTGATCTGGAGCATGTAGTCGTAGTTGGCTCGCTCGAGATTCTCGTTGAATCCGTAGACCCACTCGTTTTCAGCTCCGCGTTCGTCTTCAAAACGAAAACCGCCGACAATCGTAAGGTGCGGCGTGATGCTGTAGTCGGTTTGCGCGTAAAGATTGTCGCGGTTGTTGACCAGGTTGATGGTGTAGGGATAGATTCCGCCGTAGTTCATCAGCGCATTGCCGGACGCGAAGTATCCATTTGCGCCATCGATAGTTACAAAATTTCCGTAGTAGTTGCCGTTGATGGGATTGCCGGCAGCATAAGGCTGCCCGGACTCTTCCCTTTTGCGCGCCAGGCCGTAGCGAACCCGGCCGTGCCAGCCATCGTTGAAGGTGTGGTTGATGACACCAGCGAAATAGATGTCCTGATCGGACTGCTTGCCAATGTTGGACATGCCGTAGAAAGCGTAGGCCCCGGGCAGATCCGTTGCGATATCGGCAAAACGGGCGGTGGCGCGAACTCCCGTTGAGCCGGTGATGGCATAACCGATGTTCGCCGCCTCTGTAATGTTGTGGTACTCGTCGTGTGGAATGGAGTTCTGCGTCTGGAAGTCGCTGAACGCTCCGTAGTAGTCCAGCTTGTGCAGCGTTCCGCCGAGCTGGACTTCGTTTCGATAAGTTCCGAACGAGCCGGCGTCGCCTTCATAGAGCAGCGACGGGAAGGGCGTGGTTCCGCGCGGCGTAAAGAAGCCCATCACGCCCGCAGCTGCATCGGAGCCCCACAGGACGCTGTTGGGCCCGCGATAGGCCTCGACGTGCGACAGCCCAGTGCTGGACATCGTCGACAGATCGAAACGGCCGCCGATGTCCTCGATGGAAATGCCGTCAAGGAGCACCTTGTTGTCGTCGGAGTTGCCTCCGCGAATGAAGACCGAGGTGACGCCGCCGCGCTGGCCTGTCTGGACCACATCGAATCCGGCGACCTGCCGCAGCGGATCGACCATCACGGCGCGATTGAGAAAGTCGGTCTTGTTGATGACGGAGACTGACGCGCTGACCTGCGCCTCCGGCTGGGGCACTCCTGTAGCGGTGACGACGATGGACTGGCGCACCCATTCGGGCTCAAGCACGATGTTCTGCTCGACAGCGTCAAGCTCGCCGCCATAGAAGCTGCCGGTCGTCAGCTCGCGGAAGGATTTCCCTCCGGCGAGGATATAGAACTGGCCTGCCGCCGCATTCGAGAGCTGGTAGGTGCCGTCGTAATGAGTACTGACGGACACGACAACTTTGCCGTTCTGCACCAGCGCGACGGTCGCGTTGGCGATGGGCGCGCCCAGGGAGTCCGTGACGGTGCCGTGGACGGTAACGGCGTGCAGGATGGATGCGACAAGCAGAAAGGGAGTGACGAACAAGGCGCGGCAGAGGCGCCGTGAAAGATGCGGCATAGGTTTCCTCCGTTCCCCTCGGAACGCGGTATGAACCGCAAGGGACCGGTCTCCTGACTTGCGCCTGAGCTGGACTTACCTTCCCGGAGCGGGGTGCTCCAGTGGTTGCTGCGATCCAGGCTGTCTGCGGCCGTCCTCTAAACACGACGCACAGATGCGCTCACAGTTGCGGGGCAGTGGCGGACTTGCACCGCCTTCCCGAACATCCCGTTGCGTTATGGGTAACGGTTCACCGCGGGGCGACTGCTCACTCCGCAGCACGGACAAACGCTGTTACAGATGAGTTTTTTATATGGATATCGTGCAGCAATGTCAAAGATAGGCCAGGCAATTTCGATATTGCGCAAGGCGGGATGGTGACCCTGGGAAGATTCGAACTTCCGACCTGCGGTTTAGGAAACCGTCGCTCTATCCATCTGAGCTACAGGGCCACTCCTTCGAGTTTACAACGTCGCCAGACAGTCGCGGCGACGGCCTGACACCTCTTCAGGCGACTCCGAAGCCGCTTCTCCGCATCGTATAATGCCCCCCGGATGAGCGCCTCAACAATCGAACGCTCGTGATGGACAGCCACGACGTCGCAATCCCGCAGGACCGCATCACCAATGGCGAAGACATGGCTGATTTCCTGCTTCGCCACGCAGCTTCGCAGTGTATGTTCCAGTGGATTAAACCAGAACCCGCGTCAGCCTCTTGTTGATCTCTCAGTCGTGGAATCAGGATAGAATCCACATGCAGCAAGAGAGACGGGTGAGGCATGAGCGCGATCCTGGCAATCAATAGCGGATCTTCCACATTGAAGTTCGGGTTCTTCGTCAAGGACGGAGCGGACGAGCGCGCTCTTGCACGCGGCGGCGCCGACGGCATCGGCAAAGCTGCCGGCAAACTCGAGATCTTTAACGGCGACGGCGCGATCCTCCACTCCGAGGACACCCCGATCGAATCGCAACAAATCGCCGCCACCCGCATCGGCGGCGCTTTGAAGAGGCTCGGATTCCCTCTACCCGTCGCCGTAGGTCACCGAATCGTTCACGGAGGCCCGCGCCTGCGCGACCACACACGAATCACGCCCGACGTCATCGCGGCGCTCGAAGCCGCCGTTCACTTCGCGCCCGTACACATCCCCACTGCGTTGGTGCTCATCCGCCACGTGTCGGAAATTTTCCCTGATATGCCGCAGTTCGCCTGCTTCGACACCGCCTTCCACAAAACGCTGCCGGAAAAGGCGTATCACTACCCGCTTCCGCGCAAGTACCTCGATCAGGGTGTACAGCGCTTCGGATTTCACGGCCTTTCCTACGCCTCCATCGTGCATCAGCTTGGGCCGGAGCTAAAGCCGCGCACCGTGGTCGCTCACCTCGGCAACGGAGCGAGCCTGGCGGCAATCCGCGACGGCAAGTCCGTCGATACCAGCATGGGACTGACCCCGACCGGCGGCATTCCGATGAGCACGCGCACCGGCGACCTCGATCCGGGCGTGCTGCTGTACATCCGCAGAACCGAAGGGCTGAGCGGAGACGAACTGGAGGACCTGCTGAATCACCAATCAGGGCTGCAGGCGCTCGGCGGATCGAACGACATGCGGGAGTTGCAGAAGGCCGCCGCGAACGGAAGCGAACCAGCAGCCCTGGCCATCGATGTCTTCTGCACGGCCGTGGCGAAGACGGTCGCATCCTTCGCCGTCTCACTCGGTTGGCTCGAAATGCTGATCTTTGCCGGAGGCATCGGCGAACACAGCGCAGACGTGCGCGCGGGGGTATGCGAACAGCTGGCGATGCTCGGCGTCGAGATAGATCCCGCTCGCAATGCCGCGTCGGAACCGATCCTGTCCACGGACTCCAGCCGTGTTGCGGTTCGGATCGTTCCAGCCCAGGAAGAGATCCAGATGGCCCGCGAAATCCGCGCCAGGTTGTAGCGTTCTGCACCGCCAGATTAGCTTCTTGTCCCGTGCACCCGCAACTCGTGCGCAATGGCTTCCAGCACTCTCTCCGGGTTGACGTCCTTCGGCGCTTCGATATTCATCCTGGCCGCGAGCTGGCCTGCCATCCGAGCGGCGATCTGGGCGCGCGTGGTCAGATCCATGTCGAGGGCGCGGGCAAAGAAGCGATCGATCACGTTCAGGTCCGCGGCTGAGAGCCGCGCGATAGCATCCGCGGGCAGCGCCACAGGAAGATTGTGCTGCGACAGGAAATCGGGTTCCGCTTCAGCCGGCCGGAAGGCGGCGGCGGTAATCGTACGCGGGCCCGTTCCGCCCCAGATGGGCTCTTCGCTCGCACGTTCATGGACGACCAGTGTTCCGGCGGCCAGGTCTCCCAGGCGCTTGTGCCGGCGGTTGCAGGCCATCGCGATCACGCCGACCAGGTAGAACGACGGCAGCAGGTCGACCGCCCGGACCAGGTTGCGAATCATCGCTTCGAAGAAGGTGATCTGGCGGCCGGAATCCTGAATCACACGTATCTTGAAGAGCTTCTTTCCGGGCGTCTGGCCATTCCAGAGGGCTTCAAACAGCGTGAAGTAGCCCCAGTACATGACAAAGTGAACGAGGATCAGCCCGGCAACCAGCCACTTTTCGCCCGCGCGCGAGAGTTCCCCCGCAGCCCCTTTCGGAGCAGCCGAAAGAACCAGGATAAAGACGAGAACCAACGCGCCGTACGCCGCAACCTGCAGCAAAGTATCGATGAGAATCGCAAGAAACCGGCTGCCCATCCCCGCAATCGGGAAGCGGATCGAGACCTGCTCCGGCGTGTCGATCGTCAGCTGGCCGCCTGAGTGGTCGACAGAGTCATCGATGGCGGGCCGATGGTGAAGCGCGTCGGTCATTTATGCTGATTTCCATCGTCGCATGATTTCCAATCGCTGGATCGAGCAACGAAAAAGTTCATGGAGCCGCCTGGAAGCCCTCACGCACCAGGTGGAAAGCTCCGGCATTGGTGCCCTCACTGGTGTCGAACTGCGCGAGTTCGGACTGCTCTACCGCCAGGTGGCCGCCGATCTGTCGGCCGTTCGCTCCGACCGGGGCTCGAACACGCTCGAAGAATACCTCAACCAGCTTCTGAGCCGCGCGCACAACCGCATCTATTCCGGACGGAAGTCCGGCCTGCGATCCGTCGTGCGCTTCATGGCATACGAGTATCCGCGAATCTTCCGCCGGCTCTTCCCTTACGTGGCGGCTGGGTTCCTTATTTTCCTCGCCGGAGCGGCGCTGGGAACGCTGCTGTCGCTGAGCCGGCCGCAGTTCGAGCGGCTGATGCTGCCTCCTAATATCTTGCAATCCATCGACCGGCACGAGATGTGGACACATTCCCTGCTGAGCGTGAAGCCACAGGCGTCGTCGGCCATCCTCACCAACAACATCAGCGTGTGCTTCTCTACCTTTGCCGGAGGCATCGTTGCCGCGCTCGGCACCATCCAGCTGCTTTTCACCAACGGCCTCTTGATGGGCGTCATCAGCACAGCATGCGCCCGCGCACACATGGCGCTCGATCTGTTTAGCTTCGTCTCCGCGCACGGAGCACTGGAGCTGCCCAGCATCTTCATCGCCGGAGGAGCCGGACTCAGGCTGGGTGTGGGCCTGCTCTTTCCGGGAATGCTTCGGCGAAGGGACTCGCTGGTGCTGGGCGCACGCGAGGCGGTCCGGCTGCTGGCCGGCGTTATCCCCCTGCTCTTTGTGGCGGGATTACTGGAGGCCTTTCTGTCGCCCTCCGGCGTGCCGCGAGCAGTGAAATTCGCTGTCGGCGCGGTACTGCTTAACGCACTTGGATTCTGGCTGGCGGAAGGCGGACGGAACAGCAACCCAGAAAACTAAAGAAATCTATTGGGTCTGTTTGAAGTCGAAATACGCCAGATTCATATTGCCTTTCGTCAATATGTGCACGGTGAGAACATTTCTCCCTTTGTTGAGGCGAACCTTGAAAAGTTGGGGAGCCAGATTCCAGTGGTGCCAGTGACGCCAGGCCAGCGGGTCTGTGGGATCATTTGTAGACGTGATCTCCAGAGGTCCTGTGGCGTCGTTTCCATTCACATCGATCGATATTGTTCCGCCTCGATTCGACGTGTAAAGAAAATCAGCAGCGTAGGTTCCCGCGTTCGCCACGTCGACTGTTATGTTGAACCACTCTCCGGGCTCGGTCCAGCCAACATAGGGCAAGTCTCGAGGAGGAACAATTTTGTCGAAGGGGTTATCGTCAATCTGATCTGGCTTCCTGTCGAACTTCGTATATGAAGTATCCACTCCCTCATGAATTCGAAATTCATTGAGGTAGGTCCCATCGGCCGGATTCAACTCTCCACTGCCGTGGTTCTGTGGATCGGTGTCGTGATACGCGACTCCTTCGCCGCCCAGGTCATAGTAAGCGCACAATACTCGTCCAGGTATTTTCTGTGGACCGCCTTGATAACGGCTGTCGTGATAGGGCAAGCCCTTATACTGGCTCAAAAATGACTGAGAAAAAACAGTTGCCGGTACTATTGATCCGGCAATCAAGCATAGGGACAACACTTTCCGGCTCATCTTCAACTCCCTCTCAACACTGATCAGCTGTGCTTTTCCCAGATTGCGCGAATTACTTTTTGTCCATCCCATTGTTCCAATGTTCATGCACACCAAGGCTCCGGCATCGAATCGGTCCTGAGTTCTGCGCTCCTCTTGTTCTCGTGCGATGGCTCGTTTCATCTCGCCCATGCGTACAAGGTGGGCGAACAAGAGACGAAGAAGCACGAGAAAAAACCGCGTCAGGACGACATGCGGAGGGTCATAATCGGAACGATCTGTGAGGCGTTTTGGGAAATTCGACTGGACCTTGCTTGTAATGGGCGCGATAGCGGTGATCGTTGTTATGAGTTGCTGCGCTATCGGTGAGGCATGACAAGGGCTCCTCCAAACGGGCACACCTTTTCGTGCTATTTGTGTCCCTCTTGGTTCATGTTATGGTTCTCGTCACCCCCCCACAACGATTACAGCGATTTAAACAATGGAGCACCTCTGTCCAAAGTGCGCGATCTTGCGGGTGGAGTGGCTTGCCGCAACTGAGAGATGGGCGGCGGCGACAAGAAAACCTGACAATCGTGAAGAAGAATTGGCTGCGCGTCTCGCCGAGCACCGCCTCTTCCGCAGATATATTGACCGGCATTCTACTTGTGAGGAGTGCCGTCGGATGAACCAGTGAGGAAGGTGCGAGTTTCAAGGGAGACCTGATGACGCGCGACTGCCAATTGCAGTGCATCGTCGCCAACTTGAGGCATTCAAGAAGACGCTGCTGGCGAAGGCAACGAAGATTCCACCCAACTGGGCCCCCCCGGTCCGCTCTCCACTCACTTGCGAACCCGTTCCGCTCCAAGCCTTACGCTTGCGTCAAGGTCTACTGCAAAGAATTCAATCGTTGCGCATAGTCGCGCTATTGCAGCCGTAATGTATTCCTCGGGATGAATAGCTTTTGTTCTCATGATCTCGTCATAAATGTGCTTCGCCCGTTCTCTCTTCTTATCTTCACGCTGCGCTGGGAGATTCCATCGAACTCACTCTCTTTCTCCTGGGTTTGGTCCGGCATCAGTGTATTCGTAGAGGAAGCGGAGCATAGCGCGCTAGGCGGGAATTGACTTGAGAGCGCTTCTGGGGGTTAGGCGACCTTACAGGCTATTCTCGCTCCAGGATCACGCGGATCACGCGCGCCAGCATCGGAATCACGCCCAATTCACTTGTCACGAGAAGAGTTAACATAGCGCTGCAGGACCTTGACGACCAGAGCATCGATCTCCTTTGAGGACCGGCATTTCGAGCCCGATTTCCTCCCCGAGCCTATAACGATTCGGGACGGGACGCTTGTCCTCACCGCGTTTCGTCATTGTCACGATCATGGTTAACTGCAGATTGCAGTTCATTGCTCTGGCGCAAGTACGCCCACGGTGCAGAGCTTTCGCTTGTTACCGAAGAGTTTGATTTTCTGACAGGTTTCAACCCCGGTCAGGAAATGGCGGATTCGATCAACCGATACCAACCCGGACATAAATCGTCAGCATCGAACACTCAAGGAGAATCGCTGCTGATGGATGCCGTGGATAGGCCTTCCCCCAACCTTGTCCAGATCCTACGTTCAACTCTCCGGAGGCTGGAACAGTCGACGGAATTCAGCTCGGACGACCTGGCACTTCGGGAGCTTAAACATTCTGTTTTGAGACTCATCGCTGATCTGCAACTTCGAAAAGAGAGCAAACAAGAGACTGGTAACGAGCAAACCGGAAAAGCGGGTCATTCAGCGGTCACGTTGATTGTTAGACCCCGCGGGAAGGGCCGTGCGGCCTAAAGCATTTTCAGAGATGGTCTACCCCGGGCGCTAGCCTCAAGTCGCCCCGACCAACAGGGAGTCGGCGACCCTGCACAACGCCGATGTGGGCTACGGTGTCTCTGAAAATGCCGTAGGATTGAGTTGGCGGACTATTTCCGGCTGCCCGGTATAATAAAAATAGAGAGACGAAAAGGCCCGGCTGTGATCCAGCCGGGCCTTCTTGCTGCCGGCATTGCAAATCTAACAAAATAGGTCACTTATCCTAACTAACTGATATTTGATGAGGGAGCTGTAAGCCATTCAAAACAAATGACGTAAGCCCGACGTCCACCCTAACCCTTTTCGAATGAATGACTCGCAAGAGTGGAAAGACAGACGTATGGTTTAACTCCTTTGCTATGAATGAATAACAGAATTCATAGGGGAGGGGCCTACCGTTGCGTAAAGTGTGTCGCTGAAAGCGACCGGAGCCGTTCCGCGGCACTCTCCGGGGTGATATCGCGCTGCGGCATGCCCAGCATTTCGAATCCCACCATGAATTTGCGCACTGTCGCCGAGCGCAGCAGTGGCGGATAGTAATGCGCGTGGAAATGCCACTCGGGATGCGCCGCACGGTCAGTCGGCGTCTGGTGAAAGCCCATCGTGTAAGGAAAGCTGGTCTCGAAGAGGTTGTCG
>Ga0213872_10000671_pt1 | contig 25967 bp, 23 predicted proteins | sample VelepicomBERX_R2_FD_160071 | JGI IMG/M metagenome (GOLD analysis project Ga0213872, IMG submission 160071) | Rhizosphere microbial communities from Vellozia epidendroides in rupestrian grasslands, the National Park of Serra do Cipo, Brazil - RX_R2 | ecosystem: Host-associated > Plants > Roots >...
TTCGAGGAGATCGTGGGAACTTCGGCGCCCCTGACAAAGGTGCTCTCTAATATCTCCAAGGTCGCGCCAACCGACTCAAGCGTTCTGATCAGCGGGGAGACCGGCACTGGCAAGGAACTGGTGGCGCGCGCCATTCATAGGCGGTCAGGGCGATCTTCGCATGCCTTTGTGAGTTTGAATTGCGCCGCGATCCCGCGGGACCTCATCGCCTCGGAACTATTTGGCCACGAGAAAGGCGCCTTCACAGGCGCAACACACCGTCGTTTCGGGCGATTCGAACTGGCCGAGAAAGGCACAATCTTCCTCGACGAAGTTGGAGAGCTTCCGTCCGAAACTCAGATCGCCCTTTTGCGGGTTCTTCAGGAACGCGAATTTGAGCGCATCGGAGGAATCGGGACGATTCGCGCCGATGTGCGGGTTATTGCCGCCACCAATCGCGACCTGGAGGCTGCCATCGCCGCGGGTATCTTTAGGAGCGACCTGTATTATAGGCTCAACGTCTTTCCCATCGAGATGCCTACTCTGCGGGAGCGAAGCGAAGACATCCCCTTGCTTGTCACGTATTTCCTGAATCGGTACGCGCGGAAAACAGGCAGGCATTTTACGGCGGTCGACAAAAAAAGCCTCGATCTGCTGCAATCGTGCGCCTGGCCCGGTAATTTCGCGAATTACAGAACGTGATCGAGCGATCCGTCATTGTAAGCGAAACACAGACACTTTCAGTCGATAAGAGTTGGCTTTCCCGGAGGCCTTCGTCGCCTGGCCCGCATGTCCAACCGAACCTCTTCAATCGGCTTCCTGCTCAGGAGAAGGCTGTTATTGAGGCTGCCTTGCGGGAATGCGGAGGACGCGTGTACGGGCCCTCGGGCGCCGCTACCAAGCTGGGTATACCGCGCAGCACGCTGGAATCGAAGATCCGGTCATTGAAGATCAACAAGAATCGCTTCAAGGGGCAAGATCCTTGCCAGATACTTTGAAAGACAGCTAGCTCGGCTGATTGGGTGTGCATCTCTCGTGACGACGGAACTCGCCAATTGACGATCATTTGAATAGCTGGCGATGACTTGAAAGAACTAAACAGAGCCAATGCCAGAGCACTAGTGGCACGTGGGTCAGAGATGTGCTTCTTTGGTTTCTTGTCAGAATAAATATCTGCGTTCAGCCCGGCGACGTGGACGCTCTCAATGGCACCTGCTTCTGAGTACATGTTGGAGTCGATCCGTGATGGGGCGGAATTCACGCTTTACCGCGCGCGGCAGCGCGGCAATCCATCGCCTCTCCTGGTAGTACCTCCTACCGCAGAACCACCGCTGCCGCGGACTCTTCGGCGGCTGGAGCACGAATACTCACTCGCAGCTGAACTTGAGTCCGCGTGGGCGGCCAAGCCTCTGGCGCTCACGCGTCACGAAGGACGGACAATCCTTGTTCTCGCCGACCCGGGGGGTGAGCCTCTCGACCGCGTTCTGGAGCAGGACAGGGAGCAGCCTCTCGATCTGGCGCGTCTTCTGCGCCTTGCCATTAACCTGGCAGTGGCGCTCCGCCATGCTCACCAGCGCGGTCTGGTCCACAAAGACGTCAAGCCCGAGAATGTGCTCGCCGACGCCGGACACGTGTGGCTCGCCGGCTTTGGCGTTGCATCCCGATTGCCACGCGAGCGCCAGGCGCCGACGACGCCGGAGATCATTGCAGGCACACTTGCCTACATGTCCCCAGAACAGACCGGGCGTATGAACCGCTCGATCGATTCCCGCAGCGATCTCTACTCTCTCGGCGTCACCTTATATCAAACGTTGACTGGCGTGCTCCCATTCACCGCCGCCGATCCTCTGGAGTGGGTCCACTGCCACATCGTTCGTCAACCGGCAGCGCCTAGCGGGCCTCGCGGAGTGCCCGAGCCGCTGTCTGCCATCATTATGAAGCTCCTCATGAAGCTCCTCGCAAAGAACGCCGAGGAACGTTGCCAGACTGCCGTAGGCCTCGAAGCCGACCTTCGGCGATGCCTGACAGAGTGGCAATCACATGGTCGCATCGATTCATTCCCTTTGGGCACAGAGCATGGCAAGCGAGGCGGGACCGGTGCTGCCTGCGGTGAGCTGACGCCGCTGCTGGCTGAAAGGCGAGGCCCCGAATGAACCTATCTTCTGGGTATGGTGAGTACGATCGACGTCAAATTTCCCTAGCCTATCTACCCCCGACACCGCGGCAGACACGGTTGGCGCTCGTCGGCGGAGCAGTTTTGCTCATTGGATTGGCGGCATTGGCTCCATTCGCGGGTAAAGCGCTGCCGCAGGCTAATGGATTTATTCCAGCCTTAGATGCGATTATTTTTGTCACCGACCTCATCACCGCAAGCCTTTTCCTGGCGCACTTCTCGATCAATCGTTCGAGAGCGCTTTTGGTGCTGGCATGCGGTTATCTTTTCTCAGCACTGATGGTCGCCGCCCATGTGCTGAGCTTCCCAAAAGCTTTTTTGCAGCCAGGAGATCTCGCCAGAGCTGCCCGCATCAATTTCATGATTTATCTGGTCTGGCATCTTGGGCTTCCCGCGGCCTTGTTTGCCTATGTCTGGCTCAGAGGTAAAGAACGGACAACACCTGGCCCGCGCACGCCAGCAGCGCTCATGGCTATTAGTAGCGTTGCGGGAATTTTTGCTCTGGCGGGCTGCGTCGTGTGGCTCGTCGCCGTGGGAGACAAGTTCCTGCCGTCCCCCCAAAGCACCTTCCACCCTTTTCCCACCCCAGTTACGCCCTTACTGATTGATCTGGCAATACTGATATGCGCCGCCGCGCTTTTCGTATTGTGGGCCTTCCGACGCTCCGTACTTGATCAATGGCTCATGGTTGTGATGCTGGCATTGATGGTGGAACTGGCGATAACAGGCCATTTGGGATGGCATAACTATGAGCATTCGCGCGTGTGGGAGTCGCGCTTCACTCTTGGTTTTTACGTCGGCCGCTCATTATTTTCGCTCCTCACCTCAACAGCCGTCTTGATCGCTCTACTCGCAGAAACAAACAAGCTATATGCCGGCGTTGCCCGCGCAAATATGCTGGCAAGGATCGTCGACGCATCTCAGGCTCTGTCCAGCGAGATTGAATTGCCGAATCTGATCGAGCGGCTCATGGCGATCGCGATCGAGAACGCGGGCGCTGATGGCGGCCTTTTGATTCTGCCATCAGCGGATGAATATCAGGTTCGGGCGGAGGCGCGTGCGACCGGCAACCGGATCGAAGTCACAATGCGCCGTGAGCCCGTTATCACCTCTGATCTCCCGCAGTCTGCGGTGCAGCAAGTGATCAGCACACAGAAGCTTGTGCTTCTGGACGATGCTTCGGCAGACGACGTGTATTCCAAAGACGAATATGTCCGGCGAAAGAACTCCCGGTCCGTACTGTGCCTGCCCATCGTCAAGCAGACGAAACTGATCGGCGTGCTCTATCTGGAGAACGATCTCTCGCCGTTCGTCTTCACGCCGGACCGTGTTGCCGTGCTGCAGTTGCTGGCTTCGCAAGCCGCGATTTCGCTGGAGAACGCCACCCTCTATTCCGATCTGCAAGTACAAGTTGGGCTACTGCAGCTTCTTCCTGTGTCCGCCTGGACACTCAAGCCTGATGGGACACCGGATTTCGTAAATCAAGTTTGGCTCGAATTCTCCGGTCAGACCCTCGATTTCGTCCGGTCGCATCCCGAGGCCTGGATGGCCGCGGTCCACCCCGAGGATCGCGAAGCAGCATCGAGGGCCTTTTGGGACGGAGTACGCTCGGGACAGGGTTTTGCGATGGAAACCCGCTTTCTCCGCGCTCAGGACGGGACCTATCGCTGGCATCTCAATCAAGCTGTGGTCTTGCGCGATGCGGAAGGAAAAGTCCTTAAATTCGTCGGTACGACCACCGACATCGACGACCAGAAGCGTGCGGAAGAGAAGATCCGACAAAGCGAGAAGGAAGCCAAGCAACTTCTCGACCTTTCGCCGATGCACATCGCCGAATTGGGGCCCGATGGGGTACGCCTCTACACCAATCGGGCGTCGCTGGATTACTATGGCATCACTTTGGAGGTATGGCAGGACGCCGACTTGAAGCTGTTGTTGCATCCGCAGGACACCGAATTCGTAACTTATGACTTTCCCAAGAAACTCCAAAGTGGATCGGCGTTTGAATACGAAGTGCGGCTCAAGAGAAAGGACGGGCAGTACCGCTGGTTCCACTACCGTTTGAGCCCGATGGCAGACGAGGAAGGGCGCATTACGCGGTGGTATGGCGCCGGGACCGATATCGACGATCGCAAGCTGGCCGAGCAGAGGCTCCAGCAAGAGAATGTTGCGTTGCGCGAAGAAATCGACAAGGGGTCGATGTTCGAGGAGATCGTGGGAACTTCGGCGCCCCTGACAAAGGTGCTCTCTAATATCTCCAAGGTCGCGCCAACCGACTCCGGCGTTCTGATCAGCGGGGAGACCGGCACCGGCAAGGAACTGGTAGCGCGCGCCATTCACCGGCGGTCACAGCGATCTTCCCATCCATTTGTGAGCGTGAATTGTGCCGTGGTTCCCCGTGACCTCATTGCATCGGAATTATTTGGCCATGAGAAGGGGGCCTTTACGGGGGCAATGCAGCGTCGTTTAGGACGTTTCGAACTGGCAGAGAAAGGCACGCTCTTCCTCGACGAGGTTGGGGAGCTTTCGGCCGAAACTCAGATTGCTCTTTTGCGTGTTCTTCAGGAACGCGAGTTTCAGCGCATCGGAGGAACCGGGACGATTCGCGCTGATGTGCGGGTGATCGCCGCCACCAATCGCGACTTGGAATCTGCAGTCGCAGCGGGAACGTTCCGCCGCGACCTGTTTTACCGGCTGAACGTCTTTCCCATTGAGGTGCCGCCTCTGCGGAAGCGAAGCGAGGACATTCCCTTGCTTGTCACGTATTTCCTGAATCGGTACGCGCGGAAAACAGGCAGGCATTTTACGGCGGTCGACAAAAAAAGCCTCGATCTGCTCGAAGCGTACGCCTGGCCCGGTAATATTCGGGAATTACAGAACGTGATCGAGCGATCCGTCATTGTAAGCGAAACACAGTCATTCTCCGTGGATGAGAGTTGGCTTTCCTGGCGGCCATCGTCCCCTGACCCGTCTATCCAACCGAACCTCTTCAATCGGCTTCCTGCTCAGGAGAAGGCGGCGATTGAAGCGGCCTTGCGGGAATGCGGAGGACGCGTGTACGGGCCCTCCGGAGCCGCTGCCAAACTGGGTATACCGCGGAGCACGCTGGAATCGAAGATCCGGTCATTGAAGATCAACAAGAATCGCTTCAAGGGGCCGGATCCCCTGAAGGACAACTAGCCCCTCTCAGCTGATTCGCGTCCACATGTCGCAAGAGTTTTTGTACGACACTCGCCAATTGGCGAAGGTCGCCAATTCTAGAACCCATCAACATATTTAGTTTCACTAACTTCCGCTTGGCGCTCGACCTGCATTCCATACGCCCAGGAACGGGAATGCTAAGAATTCACAAGACGGCGAACGGGGACGTGGTCTTTAATCTAAGCGGCCGGATCGACAAAGAGCACATTGCCGAACTGGAAGCGCTCATAGACGCGGAAGGGGAAGATCGCCGCATCATCCTCGATCTCAAGGATATGATTTTGACCGGTCAGGACGGCATCACTTTTCTCGCCCAGTGCGAAGCGGCCGGCGTTGCACTCGTAAACTGCGATCCATATATCCGCGAGTGGATCACGAGACAAAGAAGCGGAAGCTAGCGTATGTTGGCCTGATCAGAGGAAAACGCGGAACGATCAGCATTCATAAAGGAGAACGTTATGCCTACTATCGATTTGATTGGCTCCAGTCCGAAATTCCAGGCATTGCTGACAGAAGTGGCGAGGGTCGCCCCGGTGGACTCCGCTGTCTTGATCCAGGGTGAAACAGGCACTGGAAAAGAAGTGATTGCGCGCGCGATTCATGAGGCCAGCCCTCGCCGCCAGAACCGCTTTATAGCCCTCAACTGCGCGGCGATTCCGAGTACGCTGTTGGAGAGCGAGCTGTTCGGCCACGACAGGGGCGCGTTCACAGGAGCGTGCACACAAACGAAGGGACGATTCCAGATGGCGGATGGCGGCACGCTTTTTCTGGACGAGATCGGCGATATGCCGTTGGAACTTCAGCCGAAGCTCTTGCGCGCCTTGCAAGAACAGGAGTTCGAGCGTCTGGGCAGCACCCAGACCCTCCGGGTGAACGTGCGCGTGGTGGCGGCGACGAATCAGGATCTCGCACAGCTCGTGAGTAAGAAGCTGTTTCGGGCAGACCTGTTCTATCGGCTGAACGTCATTCCCGTGTGCATCCCTCCGTTGCGTGAACGGCTTCAGGACATCCTGCCACTAACAGAGTTCTTCGTAGCAAAATTTGCTGCACGCCTCAATAAGCCCATCGATTCGATTCCCGATGAAGTGGTCGGGGTTCTCAAAGCACACGACTGGCCGGGGAATATTCGTGAACTACAAAACTTTGTCGAGCGCGCGGTGCTCTTTTCGCCCGGGTCGGTGCTGCGCCTGCCAATGGGCGTGAAGCACACGGTGACGCCGCGCTGCGAGAGCGTTTCACGTACCCTTGCCGACGCCGATCGGGAGCATATCCTCGAAATATTGAGGCAAACCAACTGGCTAATCGGAGGGCAGGACGGAGCGGCGAACCGGCTTGGATTACCGCGAACGACGCTGGTTTATAAGATGCGAAAGCTTGGAATTGAAATGCGCCGACCCCCGAGGGCACGCCCCAGTCGACAGTTGACGGATGAACAATGCTTTGCCGCCGCGAACTGTTGAGAGACGCCGCTTCAACATCTCCGCTCTTCCGGAAGACGCGCTTGAATGAATTAATCGCATTCAGATCAAACAAAAGTTCAATAAGGCAGTGAACACCAGCAGCCCTGGTTGCATTTCAGAAGGTTATGGTCATGCAAGACGAACAGATACGTGAAGTTCTCAATAGGCACTGGCAGGCGTCGGCAACCGGCGATGCAAACGCGGAACACGACATTTACGATGAAGATGCCATTTGTGACTATCCTCAGTCAGGCGAACGCATCCTCGGGCGAAGCAATCTGCAGGCTTTGCGAAGTCATCATCCAGGGAAGCCGGCGGGTTTCAACATCAAGCGAATTCTCGGAACAGGTGATCTCTGGATCACGGAATACACAATTACGTACCAGGGGCGGCCCGCGTACACCGTGAGCATTATGGAGTTCCGCAATGGCAAGGTCGTGCACGAGACACAGTACTTCGCGGATCCCTTTGAGGCACCAGCCTGGCGGAGCCAGTGGGTTCAGCGAATCGCGTGAGGCGGCATTGCGAGTTATAACCCACTTGCATCTGTGGAAGGAATTCAATCATGTGCCATGAGTTCGTACCCGGAAACGCTTTTCCTCACTATCAGTTGCCCGATCACACCGGCACACCGCGCAGACTCAGCGAACTCCAAGGCGATGATCCCCTGATCCTAACGCTTGCGCGCGGCCACTACGGCCCGAAAGAACGCCAGCAGCATTTGGATCTTGCCGCGTTTTATCCGAAGATCGCTGTGGCATATACCCAGGTTGCCACGATCTCCACCGATGACCACCACACTCTCCGGGAGTTCCGCGCGTCGGTGGGTGCCCAGTGGACATTCCTGTCCGACCCCGAAAGAACCGTTCAGAAGGACCTCGAAATCGCGGAGTATACCGACCCGGAGCATAATCCGATGATTCGCACACGCTCGTGCTCAAGCCGGGACTCATCATCCACAGCATTTATAACGGCAATTGGTTCTGGGGCCGGCCTTCTGTCATCGACCTCTGGCACGACCTGCTCGCGGTGACGAGGGAAATCCGCCCCGACTGGGATCTCAGGACTTCTGGGCTCCGTGAGGCTCGGAACGCCGGCGATTTGTCGGCCTTCCATGAATGGAACAAGGAGCCAAAAGGAGTGTAGCTTGGAGGCAAAGAAAAGCTGTGACAGCCACACCATGAAAAAGGCGGCCGCTGCGCCGCTCTTATGGCGATTCTGGCTTCAAACGCTTGAATACTCTCGTGAATCAAGCTTCGGCCTAATTTACAAGTTACGAACAACCCTTTGTTCACTACGTTCCGAGACTTAGCCCAGCTGCCTGCGGCGGTGCCCATGTTCACGTAGAAGCTCGGAACCGCCCCCGATCGGACTGCGAAACTTTTTGGAAAGAACTCTGCGGTTTCGATTTTCGATTGACTGCGATTACCGAAGGCCCGCGAGCGTGAGCGCACACCACTGGAGTGGATCCGTCCATGTCTGCTCGATCGTAAAGCCCGCATCATGTAACAAGGCGCCGAGCGTTTTCTGGGTGAATTTGTAGCTGCTCTCGGTATGGATGGTTTCAAAGGCCGCGAATTGAATACTAAGTTGCGCGGCCGGAATATTTACGCACTGAGCACGCCTGCTCTCGAGGTGCATCTCGATGCGCGACTCCGGGCAGTTCCAGCGGACCCGGTGCCGGAAGAAGTCGGTATCAAAGTTCGCACCAAGTTCTCGATTCAGACGATGCAGAACGTTCAAATTGAACGCCGCGGTGACGCCATCTCTGTCGTCATACGCACGCACGAGAGTCCCCTCGTCTTTTACCATATCCGTACCTAACAGCAGCGCATCGCCAGCCCTAAGCTCAGATCTCAGATTGCGAAGAATGGCGCGAGCCTCCTCCGGCGAGAAGTTGCCGATGCTGGAACCAATGTATATCGCGAGCGTGGTCCCCTTGAACCGTTCAAGCTTCGGCGGGTGGGTGACGTAGTTCGCCACCATAGGTTGTAATTGCACATCCGGCAACAGGCAACCGATGCTGCCACACGCCACATCGAGTGCATCCGACGAGACATCAACCGGAAAGTAAGTTACTTCGTTTCGCAAGCGCGTTGCGGCTTCCAGCAGGATGCCGGTCTTGGCGGCTGTCCCCGCTCCCAACTCCAGCAGGCGCAAGGGCCAGGAGTAGTCAGAACCAGTCGCTGTAATAATCGCTTCGGCATAGCTCGCCAAAATGTCGCGCTCTCTTCGCGTGGGATAGTATTCCGTCAGGCTCGTGATGCACTCGAAAAGACGTGACCCCTCGGAATCGTAGAGCATCCACGGAACCAAGGATCGTGGACGTTTGAGCAGGCCGCTCCAAACCTCACCGATCAGCGCCTCGCGCGTGTCCAGAGGGCAGAGGCTTTTCGTTTCGAATGTTTGAAAATCGCTCGTGACATTCATATTTGAGAGTCCTTAGGCGGCCAAACGTATTCCCGTGAATTGCCACCGCGTCTCGGGCTGAAAGAAATTACGGTAGGTTGCGCGTAAGTGATTCGCGGGCGTGACGCAGGATCCTCCACGCAGAATCATCTGGCCGGACATAAACTTGCCGTTGTATTCGCCCAGGGGACCAGGAAGGGGCTTGTAACCCGGATAACCCGTGTAGGGGCTTGCTGTCCACTCCCAGCAGTCTCCGAAGAGTTGGTCAAGACCATCGCCGGACGCGATTGCGGGATGTAGCCTTCCGGTGTCGAGCAAATTCCCGTGAATGGAGTTTCCATTCGCGGCAAGTTCCCATTCCGCTTCGTTAGGAAGGCGGAAGCCTCTCCAGCGTGCGAACGCATCGGCCTCAAAAAAGCTCACGTGGCATACGGGCGTATCAAGCAACGCGGAAAGCGGATGCCAACCTCGAAGAGTGAAGATGCGCCAGCCACTGCTGTCCGTGGAATCACTTTCCCAATAGAGTGGCGCCCGCCACCTCTGTTTCCTCACCGCTTCCCAGCCCTCGGAAAGCCAAAACTCGGGGCGCGCGTATGCGGCATCGGACATGAACTTGAGATACTCTCGGCAGGTCACGCTTCGGTTTGCGATCCGGAAGGCTTCCAGGTACGCCTTGTGCCGGGGAGTTTCGTTGTCAAAACAAAAATCCATACAATTCGTCGAGTCTATGGGATAACCAATTTGAATGACACCGTCATCGAAGCGATGCCACATGAAGTCGGATGCTGAAATATCGGGTGCTCCCGCCAAGGGAGAGGCGTTGTACGCCGGACGAAGTGGATTCGAGAAGAACGCATGCTTAATATCGGTAAGCATTAACTCTTGGTGTTGCTGCTCGTGGTTCAGGCCCAACAGGATGCGCCGCGCTGCCTCCTCATTGATGTGGTTTGCGAAGAGTTCCTCTATGGCTTCGTCCACATGCGTGCGAAACGCGATGACTTCAGCGAGCGACGGACGCGAAAACGAAGCGCGCAGGTGCTTCTCCGGAGCCTCCTCGCCGAGTGAGTTGTAATAGCTGTTGAACAGCCAGCAAAACTCGTCGCGAAAGGGCCTGTAATCCGGAAGAAAGGGACGCAGCACGAACGTCTCGAAGAACCAGGTTGTATGCGCCTGATGCCACTTCATCGGGCTGGCTTCCGGGAAAGATTGGACCATTTGATCCTCTGCGGAGATGCCTGCGGCGAGAAACCTTGTCACCGAACGCACGGTTCTATATCTGATGCCGAGACAGCCATTTGCTTGCTTCAAGTCCGCAGCGTCCGACGTCAACGGCCGATGGAGTGATGTGGTCACGAGGTTCGAGGATGCATTTCAAGAACCAGCGCGGACTATCGTGCGGAGAAAAGGCAACGTTCTCGAAATCAAAGTTTTTGCCGTCGTCGAAGGGCTGACCCATCGCACGGAGCGCCGGGAAAGCCATCGGCCTGATACCGAGAGCCGACTGCTGACAGAGATGAAGCGCAGCGAATGTGCTCATGGCCGGGAATCTCGACCTTGACGACAACGGTCCAGCCACGGGAGCCGCGGCTGTTTCAGTTCATTCAGGAGAGGCAGCTGCTGCCCGCAACTTCGAGATGAAGGCCTGCAGATCGACAGCCGGTCAAAATGCCGCGTCGGAGATTCGTCAGCCGTCACTTCACCCGACTCTCTTGAAACCGACAGCACCATCCAGATGCAATGTAGACGCAACTTCCGAGCGTGCGAGCTTGCTGATGCCGCGGCGCCGCAACTGCAACTGCGATTTCGCGCGGTCAGCAGATGCAATCGAAAACAGCGGACACGCTCCTTTTTGAGCATTCGCCGTAAGGTGCCCAAGCCGCCAAACAAAGGGGAGTTAAATGACCAACACCTACGACGCAATTATCATCGGAACCGGTCAGGCTGGTCCCTTCCTGGCGCAGCGCCTGGCGGGGGCAGGAATGAAAGTTGCGATCATTGAGCGCAACTTGTTCGGGGGTACGTGTGTTAACACCGGCTGCATACCCACCAAGACTATGGTCGCAAGCGCGTATGCGGCCCACATGGTTCATCGCGCAGCCGATTTCGGAGTAGTTAACAATGGCCCGGTGAGCGTCGACATGAAGCTCGTCAAATCGAGGAAGGACGCGATTTCGTGGCGGTCGAGAACCGCCGTCGAGAGCTGGCTGAGAGGTATGACAAACTGCACCGTGTATCAAGGCCACGGTCGCTTTAAGTCCTCGAAGGAGGTGAGCGTTGGGTCAGAGACGCTCACTGCGGATCGGGTATTTATCAACGTAGGCGGTCGCGCATCGGTGCCTGAGATGCCTGGTATCGAAGGAGTCCCATACCTTACCAATAGCTCCATCATGGACGTCGACACTCTTCCGCGTCACCTGATCATCATAGGCGGTGGCTACATCGGCTTGGAATTCGCGCAAATGTACCGCAGGTTCGGGAGTGAAGTGACCATTATCGAGACGGCGTCGCACCTGACTCAGCACGAAGATGAGGATGTTTCGACCGCCATCCGGGAGATCCTCGAGCACGAAGGCATCAAGGTTCGGGCAAACGCCACTTGTATTGGCTTTTCGAGGCGCGGCGAGGACATTCTCGCTCACGTTGACTGCGCCAGTGGCGATCCCGAGGTAAGCGGGTCACACGTCCTGCTGGCGGTGGGACGCCGACCAAATACCGATGACCTCGGTCTCACAGAGGCAGGCGTCGTCGTCGATAAACGCGGGTACATTGTCGTTGATGACCATTTGCACACCACCGTCCCGGGAATCTGGGCGTTAGGGGATTGCAATGGGAAAGGCGCATTTACCCACACGGCGTTCAACGATGCTGAAATCGTCGGGGCGAATCTTCTGGACAATGACCCGCGCAAGGTCAGTGATCGCATTACCGCGTATGCTCTGTACATTGACCCCCCGCTCGGCCGTGCGGGCTTGACGGAGGCAGAAGTCCGGAAGAGCGGCCGCTACGCGCTGATTGGCCGGCGGCCCATGACGAAGGTTGGTCGCGCGGTTGAGAAGGGCGAGACGAAGGGGTTTATGAAGATCATGGTGGATGCCCAAACTCACGAGATTCTTGGCGCTGCCATCCTTGGAACCGGCGGCGACGAGGCCATTCACTCGATCCTTGACGTGATGTATGCCAGAGCGCCGTATACGGTCATTCAATGGGCTATGCACATTCACCCGACCGTTTCGGAACTCGTCCCCACAATGCTCGGCGAACTCCAGCCGCTTTCAGACGGAACCGACACTCCGCGGTCGCGTACTAAGGAATGAAACGCGCGGGCAAGACAATTTCCCTTTGTCGTCTTCGGCGTCTCCGTCGAGCGGAACCCCCGGCGAACTGGGGAAATTTCAACCGGCGTTGACATTGAAACCAGTGATGACGCCGGACATGAACTAACGCCCGGCGGCGATCAGTAAAGAGACGGCCAAGAATCGCTTCGACGCCAAAACAGTACATGCCGTGCGCAGACTTCGACCTGGCGAAAGAGATCTCGCCAGGTGGCCTCACAATCACAGATCAACCTCGACATCGCCAGAGGGCGTCGAACAACAGATCAGCACATTTCCAGCGGCGGGCAACTCCAGTGGATCGGGCCGATATTCGACAGTTCCGCCAATCAACGCGCATTCGCAGGTGTGGCAGACCCCCGTACGGCACGCCCACTGAACAGGAACGTCGCACGCTTCTGCAAGCTCCAGCAAACTGGAAAAGCGTGAATTCCACGAAACCGTGAGACCGCTTCGCGCAAATGAAATTTGAGGACCCGCGCCGGGCTCTCCCGAGGGAGGGTGAGCGGGAGGCCGCGAAGATTGCACCATTCCCGGCGTGATCGGTTCTTCCGGCCCAAACACCTCTGCGTGAATTCGTGTGGAATCGGCGCCCCATGTCTTCAAGCCCGGGAGCAGGTCCCGCAGGAATGATGGTGGACCACACAGGTAAAAATCCGCATCGCGAGCTACGCCCAAATGATCGAGCAGCGGCATGTCCACATGCCCAACCGAGTCGTAATCTACACCGGGTTCATCCTCGGAGTTGGGCTTGCTGTAGACAACATGGCTCCGGCTGTTCACGAGCCTTTGCAAGAGTCCACGCGACTCTTTCGCGAACGGGTGCTCCGCTCGGTTACGCGCTCCGTAGATCCACCAAATCTCCCGCGGAGATGCGGCCGCAGACAGCGATTGCAACATGGCGAGTACGGGCGTTGCCCCAATTCCGGCACTGAGCAAAACGACCGGCCCATCGCCAGACCTCAACGTGAAACCTCCCCGAGGCGCACTAACCTCCACAACATCGCCGACGTGTACGTGATCGTGAAGATACGAGCTGACAAGCCCGTTCGCCTCGCGTTTGACACTTACGCGGTAAGTCCGGGCCCCGGGCATACCGGACATCGAATAATTGCGGAGCAACATTGGGCCCTCCGGTGTTGTTCGCAACCGTAACACCAGAAACTGTCCGGGTAAAGCTGCAGGCAGAGATCCACCGTCCGGTGTTTCTATAAAGAACGAGAGCACATTGGCAGTCTCCCGGTCTACACGGGTGAGGCGCATTCTTCGAAAGCCTGCCCACGCTGGTGGAGGTCCGGTTGAAGCCTTGAGCCCCGGATTCCCTGACTGCGAAGGGTTCTGCTCTGCAAGCGCCCTCAAAGACGTTTTCCAGCCGGGGCTGAGTGCCGGCACTCGGAGGGAGCGTTCAAGTTGCTCGCGCGAGGGGTTTGGCAAGTACAGCAGGGCATCAACGTTTGCCACCGTGACTCGTTCGGGGCCATCCAACACCTTCACGATTTCATCCCCGGCGCCGACTTCACCTTCCTCCAGCACGCGAAAGTAAAAGCCAGGCCGGTGATGTGACACCAGCAGAGCAGCCATTGCCGGCTCTGCCATTCGGATACCCACGCGATAGCATGTGACGCGCGGCTGAGTGACCTCGAAAAGCGCGCTCCCAACGCGGTATCGATCGCCGATGCAAACTTCATCATCCGGTAAGCCGACAACTGTGAAGTTCTCACCAAACTGTCCGAATGAAAAATCGTTGCGGCCGAGGTGAGCCTCCCAGTAGCGATAAGCGTCCGTTTGATACACCATCACCGCGCGGTGCTCGCCTCCATGCCCAGCGAGATCCCCCTGTCCATCGCCTTCCACGTTCAGGCGACGGACTGCGACCCTGCCCTGCACTGGCTGCTTCCAAACCGCGGTGTGGACTTTCTCGCCCCGCCATGTGATATCACGAGGAAGCCCGACATTCACTGATACAAGGCGTGCCATCAGATGCTGCTCCTTGAAATAGATCTGGCGGAACAAACGAGCGACCGTCGATTCTGTCGTGGTTCCTTCTCGCCTGGGCACTCCATGCTTGGAGGCTAAGTATTGCGCCCATACAAATTGGTTGGCAGATCTGATTCCACACGTTCCGCGTTTAATATCTCAGGGATACGCAGAGCATAAACGGGAGGTGATGGCAGTCAGTGTCGCGATATCGACGAAGGCCTGAATTAGAAAGTCGGCTCGTGTCGACCCGCTGAGTCGGTCCGCGAACAATGGTGGAGTCGGTCTCTGGTTCAGGCTTTCGTTTCTTTACTTTCGTCGCGGTCCGAGACTTGCGTGCACAACTATGAGCAATTGCCAAAAGTGCTCGCAGTCCTACGTAATACCCAAACAGAGGAGAACGAACATGGAAGATAGTCATGGTGCTGACGTCCCATGATCAATTGGGAAACACTGGCCGCAAGACCGGTTTCTGGCTGGAGGAATTCGCGCCCCGTACTTTGTATTCCGGGACGCTGGTGTCGAACTGACGCTGGCTTCGCTAAAAGGAGGACAGCCCCCGATCGATCCAAAGAGCGATTTGCCGGAGAATCAAACTCCCGCGATGAGGCGGTTTAAGCAGGATACGGAAGCACAGAAGAAGTTTACGGAACGGTGAAGAAGCCGCGGCTCATGGAAATTGCTACCGCGTCGATCATTGGAGTCGGCCCGCGGACACTGGTCTATCGTGCTTTACCTCGCCGGCCTTGTTTTCACAGTCTGAGCGATGGCATGAAGCGTGCATCTGAGCTTCTATGATCATCGCGCCGGTGGAACGTGTGTTGCCTCAGCCGAACTGCGCTGAAAGGTTCAAGTCCTGCAGAAGAGGCAGCCGCTTCTGCTTCGCGCGGTGGCGTCGGCTCTTAATAGCGGACAATGTCAGGCCTAATTGCCGCCCCGCTTCACGCAACGACACTCGCTGAAGATCGCACAACTCGACAACACAGCGATACGTCTGCGGCAGGCGGGAAATTGCCTTGCGCACAACAACGGCTCGCTCATCCACCTGGTAAGTGTTGTCTGAAGACTCAAGAAATGGAACGAAATCCACGTTCTCCGTCATCAACGGAACGGTACGTCTATGCCATCCACACCGATAAACCTGACGCGCTTCGTTCATAGCGGTGGAAACTAACCACGTTTTCAAACTCGACTCGAAACAAAACTGGTCGGCATTCGTTAGAGCCTTTAGCACGGTCTGCCGAACTATGTCTTCCGCGCTTTGATCGCCGCGCATAATGCCACGAACGACTCGACTCAAGAACGGAAGATGCCGGGCTACACAGTTGGCGACATTTCGGCTGTTTCGGCATGACGTCATCAACCCGCGGAACAAAAATCGATCACAATCGATGACGGTCTTGCACGCGATTGGCCAGGAGCACAGTTTCGACGTATCAGAAAGGTGTGCCAGCTGTAAACGTTAGTGACTTAGAAAATGGACATCTAAGTGCTTCCATGACTGCGGAACATGTGGCGCAGACCTTGGAGTAAGCTCCTCCTGATAAGTCCTGTCCTTCTCGGCGGAGTAGCAGCCCTTGCGCAGTACAGCCCGCCAGCTACGCCGGCGCCCTACAACCCGATTGCTCTGGCCGAAGTAACAGGAGCGCCGCGTGCAGCTGTTCAAGGAGGGCAAACCCTGTCGCAGAATCCGTACCTCGGCGGAGTTCCTGCCGGAAAACTCAGCGCAACACCAGTGGCGTTGTCCCTAGAAGACGCCGTCGCCCTTGGACTCAAGCATAATCTCGGTGGAGTTTTGGCTACGGATGTGGTTGCCGACGCGCGGGGGCAACGCTGGCAAGCGCTGAGTGAACTGCTTCCCAATGTAATCACCGATACCGGTTTCGGAGTTCATCAAATCAATGTAAAGGCGGCCTTCGGTCTAACCATTCATGGAGAGCCTCCGATCATTGGCCCCTTTGGCTATTTCGACTCGCGGGCTTACCTCACAGAATCCGCTTTTGATTGGTCATCCATTGAGCGGGCGCGAGCTTCACAGGCGCAGCTGAAGTCGGCAAAGTTCGGCTCCAAAGATGCTCGCGAGCTTATCGTGCTTGTTACTGTCTCCAACTATTTGCTCGTCATCGCCGATCAATCGGAAGTTGAGTCTGCCACATCGCAACGGGACACGGCCAAGGCACTTTTTCAACAGGCGTCTGACCAGAAGACCGCAGGCCTTGCCTCGGCCGTGGACGTTCTGCGCTCACAGGTCGAACTGCAATCACGCGAACAGAAACTGATTGTCGCGCAAAACGATTTAGCGAAGCAGAAATTGGTCTTGGCGCGAGCTATCGGTCTCCCTCCGGGCCAAAAGTTCGAGATAACCACCCACGTACCTTACCAAGAGCTGACGCCCTCGAGCCTCGATGAGGCAATCCAAAGCGCCTACAAGGCTCGCCCTGACTTTCAGAGCCAGATGTATCAGGTCCGGTCCGCTGAGCTCGAGAGAAAAGCCGCTTCTGCCGAGCGTTATCCATCGTTAGGCGTGGAAGTCGACTATGGTCTCTCGGGAGTTAACCCGGGCTCGTCGCACGGCACCGTTGATGCGGCTGCCACGCTGCGCATTCCTATTTTTCAGGGTGGAAGAGTACATGGGGATATTCTCCGGGCCGACGCTTCGCTAACAAGAGAAAGACAGCGAATGGAAGACTTGCGCGCCAGGATCGATCAGGAGGTTCGCGACGTCTATCTCGATCTGGAAGCGGCTGCGCAAGAAGTTTCTGTCGAGAGAAACGCGGTAACACTGGCCACTCAGAACTTGGAACAATCTCGCGATCGATTCACTTCGGGAGTTACAGACAACATCGAGGTCGTTCAAGCGCAAGATGCGCTGGCAATCGCTACTGACGCGTATATTGCCAGTCTTTACAGCTACAACCTTGCAAAAATATCTCTGGCAAGATCGACCGGCGTCGCGGAATCGCGCTTTGCAGAATACATGGAGGGAAAATGAGTATGGCTGAGCAAAATCCGGCAACGAATCCACCGCAGGCAACTCCGCCAAATGCACCAGAGGACAAGGCCGGCGCAACTGGCCCGCCGATTTCGACTTATCCGAGGAGGCGCTCGTACAAGCGCTGGATATTGCTTGCCTTGTTGGTTTTTCTGGCTGTTGCTGGTGCTTTCCTCTGGCACTATTTTTCCGGCTTCGAATCCACCGACGATGCACAGGTGGACGTCCACCTTTATCCTGTCAGCTCTCGTATCTCCGGATATATTCAGAAGGTCAATGTTGAGGACAACCAATGGGTCAACGAAGGTTCGACACTCGTGGAAATCGATCCGAAAGACTATGAAACGGCATTGGCAAGAGCCCAGGCAACGCTGGAAACTTCAGAGGCCGCGGCAAAAAGTTCGAATATCGACGTGCCCATATCGTCCGTCGAGACCTCAAGCCAATTAAAATTCACCTCCTCGGACATTGAGAATGAGGAAGCAGCGATCGAGGCAGCACAAAAGCAAGCCGCCGCCGCCCACGCGCGCGTTTTGGAAGCGCAAGCGGAAAATGTAAAGGCTCAAGATGACGTCGCCCGTTATCACTTGCTGCTCGTGAAGGAGGAGGTGCCGAAGCAAGTCTACGACCATGCTTACGCCGCCGCAGCGACCGATGTCGCCGCCATAGCTGCGGCAGAAGCAGACGAGGCAGCAGCTCAACAAACCGTTCAAGAAGCGCGCAGCCGCCTCGTTGAGGCCGAGGCACACTACGAAAATGCCGAAGCCGGGCCGCAACGCGTTGCCTCAACGCGCGCCAAAGCGCTTTCGGCCACTGCGGATGTACACCAGAAGAGAGCAGCGGTCGACCAAGCGCAGTTGAATCTGGGATACACCAAAATATTTGCACCTGTAGCCGGCGAGGTCACGAAAAAGGTTGTCGTCGGGTTGAATGTCGACCCTGGGGAGCAGCTGCTCACTGTGGTTCCCCTGGATCAGGTGTGGATCACCGCCAATTTCAAAGAGACCCAACTCAAACAGATGCGGGTGGGCCAGAAAGCAGACATTGAACTTGACTCGAATGGCCGCACGTACCACGGTCATGTGGACAGCATTGCGGGAGCGACGGGACCCATCTTCAGCTTGCTGCCACCCGAAAACGCAACGGGCAACTACGTGAAAATCGTTCAGCGCGTTCCGGTGAAGATCGTTCTCGAGCCAGGCGAAAATCGTGACCGCCAGCTTCGGCCGGGTATGAATGTCGAAGCGAAAGTGTACTTGCGATGAGCGCCGCAGCGCTGACTCTTCCTTCAGAACAGGTTGTCTGGCGCCCTAAGGTAAATCCTTGGGCGATTGCCGCTACCGTGTCGATGGCGGCGTTTATCGAAGTCCTGGACACGAGTGTCGCCAACGTAGCACTGCCTTACATCGCCGGAGGCTTGGGAGCCAGCTACGACGACAGCACCTGGGTGCTCACCTCGTACCTCGCCGCAAACGCTATCGTCTTACCCATTAGCGGATGGCTAGCGGAGGTGATCGGCCGCAAGCGGTACTTCATGATGTCGCTTGCCATTTTTACTGTGAGTTCACTGCTTTGCGGGTTAGCACCCAGTCTGCCTCTATTGCTGTTGTTTCGAGCCGTGCAAGGCATCGGTGGCGGCGGACTGCAACCGATGGCACAAGCCATTCTCAACGATACATTTCCTCCGGAGCAACGCGGCTCGGCGTTTGCTGTTTACGGCATTACCGCGGTTCTCGCTCCTACAGTCGGACCGATGCTGGGAGGCTGGATTACCGACAACTATTCCTGGCGTTGGATATTTTTCATCACGCTGCCCGTGGTACTTCTGGCTCTGTATCTGACGCACACCCTGGTCGAAGATCCGCCGTTCCTCCGTCGCTTAAAGAGGGGGGGTATCCGGGTGGACTACATCGGAATATCCATGTTGGCGCTGGGAGTGGGTTCGTTGCAGATAGTTCTGGACAAGGGGCAGGAAGACGATTGGTTCGGCTCACATTTCATCGCGACCTTGGCGATAACCGCAACCGTTTGCCTTACCGCGCTGGTCATCTGGGAATGGTTCCGCAAAGAGCCGATCATCGATGTCCGCATGTTCAAGAGCTTCAACTTCGCGGCAGCGAACTTAATGATGTTCATGATGGGATTTATGCTCTTCAGCACCCTGGTCTTGATTCCAGAATTTCTGCAAACGCTCATGGGTTACACAGCAGAGCTTGCGGGCCTCGTCCTGTCCGGCGGCGGCGTTGTCTTGCTGGTGATGATGCCCATCGTCGGCCGGCTTAGCTCAAAGATTCAAGCCAGATGGCTGATCGCGACGGGATGGCTGTGCCTTGCAATTGGGCTGTTCTATTGCGCGCACCAGATTGATTTGTTTGTCAGCTTCAACTTTGCGATGTGGCTGCGTGTTGCCCAAGTGATAGGAATCGGATTTCTATTTGTTCCCATTACGGCAGCCGGTTACATAGGGGTTCCTCCAGAAAAAGGCAATAGCGTCTCCGGCATGATCAACTTCATGCGCAACATCGGCGGCAGTATCGGAACCTCCGTCGTGACCACGATGATCACTCGACGGGCTCAATATCACCAGCAAATCCTGGTCGGCCACATCACTCCCGATTCACCTGCATATCGTTCGGCAGTGCATGGGCTGAGCTCAAAAATCGCGCACTCTGGGCTTCGGGCCGCGGACGCGCACGACCAGGCAATTGCGAGGTTCTACGATTTGGTGCACCAGCAAGGCGGCGCACTGTCCTACATGGACATCTTTTGGGTATTGGGCGCGCTCTGCTCCATCATGTTTGTGCTTGCGTTTTTCTTAAAGAAGAATGATCCAGGAGCGGGCGGAGATGTCGCGGTGGGCTGAAGATAAACACAATGGTTCACGCCGTCACAATTGAGCGCGAGTTCGGCTGCGGAGCATCCGAAATTGCCAGTTTGGTCGCCAGCCGCCTTGGATGGAGTCTGTGGGATGAGCGGTTGACACAGGAAATCGCGCGACTGACCGAGAGTACGCCGCAGGCGGTCGAGCGGAGAGAATGGCGAACCGATCCCGCCGTGTATAGGGTTTTCAAAGACTTTCTTCGGGGCGCGTTTGAGGGAGGCTTGCCGCCCACCAACCGGCTCCACTTGCTCGATGCACGCCGGATCGCCGATGTTTCGAAAATAGCGGTCAATACAGCCCTTTCCAGCGGCCCCTCGGTGATTGTCGGCCGAGGTTCGCAATATTTTCTGCACAATCGCAAGGATGTCTTCCATGTGTTTCTCTATGCATCTCGCGATTACAAGATTCGCAGGCTGATCTCCGGAGGCGCATCTCAGGGCCAAGCCATCGAGCAGATTGACACTACCGACCAAGCGCGAGCTGCCTTCGTGCGGCAGTATCTCGGCCTGGAATGGCCGGGACGGCACCCATATCACGCGATGTTCAATACCGAGATGGGCGAGTCTTGTACCGCCACGATGCTCGTTGACTGTGTCCAACAGTTCGAATCTGGCAATACTTATCACCATCAACAGAATGACCGGGAGGAAAATCCATGAAAGCAACACAGCAACTTCACGACCTGGGCCAGAGTCTATAGCTCGACAACATTACCCGAGACCTGCTCGATAACGGCACTTTGAAACGCTATATCGATGATCTTTCGATTACAGGCTTGACCTCTAATCCGACCATCTTCGAGCACGCCATATCTAAAAGCAGCTCGTACGATGCGGAGGTTGGCCGCCTGATGAAGACGGCATCTCCGGTGAAGAACTGTTCTTCGAACTGGCATTGCAGGGCTTGACGCGAGCTGCCGATCTGTTCGCGTCAGTTCACGAACGCACGGCAGGCATCGATGGTTTCGTCTCACTTGAATTGTCATCCCTCCTCGCTTACGACACCAAGAAGTCCGTATCGGCAGCAAAGGTCCTGCACCGGAAAGGAGATCGTCCCAACCTCTTCATCAAGATTCCAGGCACAAGTAACGGCGTACCGGCGATCGAGGAATCAAATCCATTGCAAACGACATCGCTATTAATGTCACGCTTCTTTTTCTCGGGAGCAATATCTTGATCGGCAGAAGCATATATGCGCGGGTTGGAGCGGCGCGTGTCCGCTGGGCTTAGCCCAGATGTTCGCTCGGTCGCTTCGGTTTTTCTGAGCCGTTGGGATGGCGCAACTATGGACAAGGTTCCCAATGCATTGCGCGACAAATTGGGCGTTGCCATTGGGCAACAGGTCTACAAGGCGTACCGGGATATGCTGGCGTCAGATCGCTGGCGGCCGTTGGCAAATTTTGGTGCTCGTCCGCAGCGGCTGCTCTTTAGCGAGATACTGAGCGGGCCGGCGGCGGTGGCGGGGCCGGTGATTACGACGCACCTGGAATTCTTCAGTTCCGCGGTGCAGCCGGCACAGCTTTGCCAGCACTGGAACCAAGGATCCCAAGGCGTCGGATGTTCTCTATATCAACGCGCTTGCTGCGCCGAACACGATCAATACCATGCCGGAAGAAAACTCTACTTGCGTTCAGTGAGCATGGGAACGTGACCGGTACACTTCCGCGAGATGGCGGCGACTGTGAACGGTCCTCGCCGATTTCAGAAACGCAGGGATCGACCCCGACAAGCTTGCAGCCGATTTGCAATCACAAGGCGCCAAGGCGTTCGATGAGTCGTGGCGCAAGCTGCTTGAGGCGATAGAGGCTAAGGGAAAAGTGCTGCAGGGAGCCGCCTAGGCTCCGGCAAGGGACTCCCCGCGGAGCTTATCGGAGCCGAAACACCAGCGTATTTCGATATCCGGAAAGGAACAATCATGCGATGCAATCATTATCGGCGGCGGTCCGGCGGGAATCGTTGGTGCGGTTACGCGGCGAATCTCGGCTATAGCGTTGCCATCGTGGACAGCCACGCCGAGCTCAGCGGCGCCGGTGTCGATACGGGTACTATTGCGAGCAAGACGCTGGTATCGTGGGACCGGTTGCTTCGCAGGTCCCCACAGCGTTCGAGTACGGCCGTCGGCAGGCGATGATGAAATATGTCGTTACGTGCGGAAAAACATTGTTATTGCGACCGGTTCGGCCCGCACTCTTTCCGTTCGGCAGTCCGGGACGTATACGATTCCGACAACATTCTCCAATTGCCTCCGAGGAAACGACTCATTTTCGGTAATTCCAGCCTGGGAACGCCGGTGATGTTAGCGTCTCCGAGCCGCGCCATTGATCTCTTACTAAAGATCGTTGCTGCTCAGGACGAGAAGGGCGCCGTTCGCGCGTCTTACAACAGCGCGGATTATTTACAGGCGAGGTAATAGATGAAGAAAGTTGCAGAGAACATCCCCGCTTACGACTACGGCAAGGAGTCCGTTGGTGTCTCGCCGGCCTCAATGACAGACCTTGAGAACCTAAAACAGTCGGTCCAATTTACAGAAGAGGACGAAAGGTATTTGCGCTTAGCGGGCGAAGTGCTGGCTGACCAGACAACGCGCATCGTAAACCATTAGCGAAGCGGTATCATCGCCGCCATTCCCCATTTAGCCAGGCACTCGTGCACTCCGGAAGGCGATCCTCTTCCTGAGTATCTCAAGCGAAGCAATCTTCGCTTCGAGCAATGGATATTGGATACTTGCCTGCGGCCTTACGATCAGGACTGGCTGAATTATCAACAAGAAATTGCTTTAAGGCACACCAGCCTGAAGAAAAACCAAGCGGATGGAGTACGGTCGAGTTCGCATGTCCCGTATCGCGATATTGTGAGTTTCGTAGTGGCCCTTGAGCAGACCATCCGGCCGTATCTGGCAGCGAAAGGGCATAGCGAGGAGCAGGTGGAAGGAATGCACCGTGCATGGCAAAAGTCGCTGCACATCCAGATGTCACTGTGGGCGAAGCCGTATATCAACGCGTTGAAGACCTCTAGTGAATGGTAAGTGGGGCCCGAAGCACCAGCGCGCTTCGGGCCGCGGAACTAGCTCTGGCATCGACAGTGCGGGTGAGTCGAATCGCCCGTTGCAAAGACGACTGCCCAGGAATGCTGTCGATTGACAGACGAGAGCATAGGGAGTTTGGGGCTACGCCGTCACCAACGATGCTTCAGATCCGTATTCCAGATCGGCTTCGTTGTTTTTGCCCAAGAGGCGAAGAGCGGCAGCCGCGACGTGATCCGCCGTGAAGCCCAGATGGTCAAGAACGTCCTGGCCAGGCGCCGACGCCCCAAAGCGCTCTAGACCAATGACCGCACCCTCGTCGCCGGCCCAGCGATGCCATCCTATCGGTGCGGCAGCCTCCACCGTGACGCGTTTCTTGACGCCTCGCGGAAGGACGCTTTCACGGTAAGAGTCTTCCTGGGCCTCGAACAGGCTCCAACTCGGCATGCTGACTACGCGTGCCTTTACTCCGAAACTCTTCAACTTCTCCCGCGCCAGCACACAGAGACCAACTTCGGAGCCAGTGCCGATGAGGATCACATCCGGAGGACCGCTCTCGACGTCCGCGAGCACATAAGCGCCGCGTGTGACACCAGGGCCTTTTGCCCCGCTGCGGTCAAGATGTGCGACGGTCTGCCGCGTGAGCACTAACAGCGTCGGACCGTTATGTTGAACTGCAAAAGCCCACGCCTCCACGGTTTCGTTCGGATCAGCAGGACGGATGACCGTAAGACCTGGAATTCCGCGCAACCCGGGGAGGTGCTCGATTGGCTGATGAGTCGGGCCATCCTCGCCGAGTCCTATGCTGTCGTGTGTAAAAACGTAGATCGCTTTGAGGTTGCTTAAAGCCCCGAGCCGTATGGCAGGCTTCATGTAGTCGGAAAACATGAAAAATGTTGCACTGAAGGGTAGTATGCCGCCATGTGCGGCCATCCCATTCACGGCGGCTCCCATGGCGTGCTCGCGAACACCGAAAGCGATGTTCCGTCCGGCATAGCTCCATTCCCCGCCGACCGCGCCCAACGTTCCCGGCCCTGATACTTCCGGCGATTGGAAATCTCCCAGGCCTTTGAGTGCCGTCCTGGTCGAAGGGTTCAGGTCCGCCGATCCACCAATCAGGTTGGGGATGTGTTTGGCGATGGCATTAATCGCCTCGCCTCCTGCCGCCCGGGTTGCGATCGGTTTATCGGTCGGCTTCCACTTGGGGAGATCGACGTCCCAATTTTGCGGGAGCTTGCCGCTCACCATGCTCTCGAACTCGGCGGCTTCCTTTGGGAACGCTTGCTTGTATGCGTCCATGCCTTTCCGCCACTGTTCTTCAAGCTGTGCACCGAGAGGGATCGCTTGGCGAAAAGACTCCATCGCGTCCTGAGGTAGGTAAAACTTTTCCATGGTCGGCCAACCCAAGGCTTTCTTTGCAGCTTGTAATTCCTCTTCTCCTAGCGGGTCCCCATGCGCGCTGAAGTTGTCTTGCTTGTGAGGGCTGCCATAGCCGATGTGGGTCCGGACCAGGATTAGCGACGGCCTTTGATCCTCGGCCCGGGCTTCCCGAATCGCGGATGCGACGTCTTGAGTGTCATTGCCATCCGGAACCACGCGAGTGTGCCAGCCAGACGCTTCGAAGCGTTTTGCCACGTCCTCGGTAAAGTCAATTTCCGTTGCTCCGGCGAGGGAAATATGGTTCTGGTCGTACAGATAAATGAGTTTCCCCAGATGTAGATGTCCGGCCAATGAGGCAGCTTCCTGACTGATGCCTTCCATCAGATCACCATCACCGCAGATCGCGTACGTATAGTGATCGACGATCTTGTGCCCAGGCCGGTTAAAGCGCGCCGCGAGCCACGCCTCAGCAATCGCCAAGCCCACGCCGTTGGCGAATCCTTGCCCAAGCGGTCCCGTGGTAACCTCGACGCCGGGCGCTAGACCACGCTCAGGGTGACCTGCCGCTTTGCTCCCCCATTTTCTGAAATGTTTGATCTCCTCGAGGGGCAGATCGTAACCAGAAAGGTACAGCAGGCTGTATAACAACATCGACCCATGTCCCCCAGACAATACGAAGCGATCGCGGTCGAACCACTGCGGGTTCCGGGGATTATGCTTGAGAAACTGCGTCCAAAGGGTGTAGGCCATAGCAGCAGCGCCCATCGGCATGCCGGGATGACCGGCGTTCGCGTGTTGGACAGCGTCGGCCGACAGTATTCGGATCGTGTTGATACATCGCTCTTCCAGCTCTCTATTCGGCTTCACATACATATTTGCCTCCAACGACACTGGAGCAATCGCTGAACCATTTAGATCGAGTAGGCTCCTCAGGCTCTAGTTGTGCACTCCGTTGACCAGAGTCGATCCGCCGACACGGAAAGGAATGGCACCGTCAAAGGAAGAACTATTCTGCGCAAGCCTTCAGTGCGCATCTTCAGCGGAATTCGTCATGCAATAACAAGATCAGCTCCCTCGGGGGGAGGATGTGGCCGGGAAGTCAAAATAGAAGGCCCGCTAAAAAATCCGATTGAGGAGGGCAGCATGGCGGTCATCTCGGAAA
>Ga0213872_10000672_pt1 | contig 25868 bp, 37 predicted proteins | sample VelepicomBERX_R2_FD_160071 | JGI IMG/M metagenome (GOLD analysis project Ga0213872, IMG submission 160071) | Rhizosphere microbial communities from Vellozia epidendroides in rupestrian grasslands, the National Park of Serra do Cipo, Brazil - RX_R2 | ecosystem: Host-associated > Plants > Roots >...
GCGCGGTATCGCTGGCCGAAGGCGTGGAAATGGTGATGCCGGGCGACAACGTGTCGATCACGGTTGAACTGATCGCTCCGATCGCCATGGAAGAAGGTCTGCGCTTCGCGATTCGCGAAGGCGGCCGTACCGTCGGCGCCGGCGTTGTAGCTAAGATCCTCAAGTAATCGGGAAGCAATCATGCAGAGCCAAAAAATCCGTATCCGCCTGAAAGCTTTCGATTACAACCTGATCGACCGTTCGGCTGAAGAAATCGTTGAAACCGCGAAACGTACCGGCGCCGTTGTCAAGGGCCCGGTTCCGCTGCCGACCAAAATCGAGCGTTTCAACGTTCTGCGTTCGCCGCACGTCAACAAGACGTCGCGCGACCAGCTGGAAATTCGCACCCACCTGCGCCTGATGGACATCATCGACCCGACCGACAAGACGGTTGACGCGCTGATGAAGCTCGATCTGCCGGCCGGCGTGGATGTGGAAATCAAGCTGCAGTAATCGAAAATGCAGCAGGCAAGCATGCTAAGTGCTTGCAATGCTTGAATTTTTGGTGATATAGTAGCGGACTCGTCATTTTGGCGAGTCCGCTATTGTTTTTGTAAGCCGGTCAATCGTAATCGGCCCTGCAAAAGGAAATAAACATGAGTTTAGGTCTTGTCGGTCGCAAAGTCGGCATGACCCGCATTTTTGCCGAGGATGGCGCGTCCATTCCGGTAACTGTGCTGGACATGTCCGCAAATCGCGTCACGCAAATCAAAACCCCCGAAGTGGATGGCTATCGTGCCATTCAAGTCACTTTCGGCGAACGTCGCGCTAATCGCGTGAACAAGGCAGCCGCTGGACACTTTGCCAAGGCAGGCGTTGAAGCCGGTCGCGGTATGAGTGAATTCACGCTGACCGCCGAACAGCTGGCAGGCTTCAAGGCTGGTGATTCCGTTACCGTCGCCGTTTTCTCCGAAGGCCAGCTGGTCGATGTGACCGGTACCTCGAAGGGTAAGGGTTTCTCCGGTGCCATCAAGCGCCACAACTTCTCGTCCAACCGTGCCTCCCACGGTAACTCGCGTTCGCACAACTCGGCGGGTTCCATTGGTCAAGCGCAGGATCCGGGCCGCGTGCTGCCGGGTAAGCGCATGGCGGGTCAATACGGTAACGTTCAGAGCACCATGCAGTGCCTGGAAATCGTCCGTATCGACGCGGAGCGTCAGCTGCTGCTGGTCAAGGGTGCTGTGCCCGGAGCCAAGAACGGCGACGTGATCGTACGTCCTAGCGTGAAGGCGGGTGCATGATGGAATTGAAAGTAATCAATACCCAAGGCCAGGCTCAAGACAGCCTGCAAGCTTCCGAGTCCCTGTTCGGTCGTGAGTACAACGAAGCCCTGGTGCATCAGGTCGTTACCGCCTTCCTGGCTAACGCCCGCAGCGCGAACCGCGCGCAGATGACCCGTGCTGAAGTGAAGCACTCCACCAAGAAGCCGTGGCGCCAAAAAGGCACCGGCCGCGCTCGCTCCGGTATGTCCTCGTCGCCGCTGTGGCGCGGGGGTGGTCGTGCGTTCCCGAACAAGCCGGATGAAAACTTCAGCCAGAAGGTTAACCGCAAGATGTTCCGTGCCGGCATGGCCGCTATTTTGAGCCAGCTCGTGCGCGACGAACGTCTGATCGTGGTTGACAGCCTGACTGTTGAATCGCCGAAGACCAAGGAATTCGTCGGCAAGGTGAAGTCGATGGGCTTGGAACAAGCCCTGTTCATCACCAAGGAACTCGACGAAAACCTCTATCTCTCGTCTCGCAACCTGCCGAACGTGCTGGTGATCGAGGCTCAACAAGCTGATCCGTACAGCCTGCTGCGCTTCAAGAAGATCGTGGTCACCCGTGACGCCGTGAAGCAACTTGAGGAGCAATGGGCATGAATCAAGAACGTCTGATGCAAGTCATTCTTGCTCCGGTTGTTTCTGAAAAGAGCACCATGGTGTCCGAGAAAAACCAGCAAGTGGTCTTCCGCGTTGCTGGCGACGCGACCAAGCCTGAAATCAAGGCTGCCGTTGAACTCCTGTTCAACGTCAAGGTTGAGGGTGTGTCCACCGTGAATGTCAAGGGCAAAGTCAAGCGCTTTGGCCGCATGACCGGTCGTCGCAAGGACTGGAAAAAAGCTTACGTAAGCCTCGTGCAAGGTCAGGAACTCGATCTGACCGGCGCGGCAGCTGCTGAGTAAGGAGATAGAGCATGCCTATCCAAAAAGTAAAACCGACTTCGGCAGGTCGCCGCGCAGTAGTCAAGGTCGTTCACCCTGACCTGCACAAAGGTGCGCCGCTGGCTTCGTTGGTCGAGAAGAAATCGTCGACCGGTGGCCGTAACAACAACGGTCATATCACCACCCGTCACAAGGGCGGTGGCCACAAGCAACATTATCGTATCGTCGACTTCCGTCGCGACAAGGATGGTGTGCCGGCAAAGGTGGAGCGTCTCGAATACGATCCGAACCGTACCGCGCATATCGCCCTGCTGTGCTACGCCGATGGCGAACGCCGTTACATCATCGCGCCGCGTGGTGTGAAGGTCGGTGCCGAGCTGGTGTCGGGCGCTGAAGCCCCGATCAAGGCCGGCAACGCGCTGCCGATTCGCAATATCCCGGTGGGCACGACGATCCACTGCGTGGAACTGCAACCTGGCCGCGGCGCGCAAATGGCGCGTTCCGCCGGATCTAGCGCAATGCTGCTCGCTCGCGAAGGCGTTTACGCCCAGCTGCGTCTGCGTTCCGGCGAAATCCGCAAGGTTCACGTTGACTGCCGCGCAACGGTAGGCGAAGTGGGTAACGAAGAGCATAACCTGCGCAAGATCGGCAAGGCCGGCGCGAACCGCTGGCGCGGTATCCGCCCGACCGTGCGTGGCGTGGTTATGAACCCGGTTGATCACCCGCATGGTGGTGGTGAAGGTAAGACCGGCGAAGGCCGTGTGCCGGTTAGCCCGTGGGGCACGCCGACCAAGGGCTATCGTACCCGTCGCAACAAGCGTACCGACAATATGATCGTACGCCGTCGCTATTCCACTAAAGGGTAATTGACACATGGCACGTTCGCAAAAAAAGGGCCCGTTTGTTGATCTGCACCTTCTGAAGAAGGTGGACGCGGCGCGTGCGACCAAAGACAAACGTCCGATCAAGACTTGGTCGCGTCGTTCGACCATCCTGCCGGATTTCATTGGTCTGACCATCGCCGTACACAACGGTCGTACCCACGTCCCGGTCTATGTTTCTGAAAACATGGTCGGCCACAAATTGGGCGAATTCTCGCTGACTCGTACCTTCAAAGGCCACGCGGCCGATAAGAAGGCGAAGAAGAAGTAAGGTGAAGCGATGAGAGTATCTGCATATCTGAAAAGCGTTCGCCTGTCGGCACAAAAGGGCCGCCTGGTCGCTGACCTCGTCCGCGGTAAGTCCGTGGAGGAAGCCCTGAATATTTTGGCCTTCTGCCCCAAGAAGGGCGCCGATCTGGTCAAGAAACTGCTGGAGTCGGCAATCGCCAACGCTGAGCACAACGAAGGTGCTGATATCGACACCCTGAAGGTGGAGACCATCTACGTTGACAAGGGCCCGAGCCTGAAGCGTTTCACGGCACGTGCTAAAGGTCGTGGCAACAAGATCGAAAAGCAGACTTGCCACATCATGTTGACCGTGGGCAATTAAGGGGTAAGAAATGGGTCAGAAGATTCATCCGACGGGATTCCGTCTTGCCGTTACCAAAAACTGGTCTTCGAAGTGGTTTGCCAGCAGTGCCAATTTCCCGGGCATGCTCAAGCAGGACATCGAAGTCCGTGAGTTCCTGAAGAAGCGCCTGGCGCACGCTTCGGTTGGTCGTGTGACCATCGAGCGTCCGGCGAAGTCCGCCCGCATCACCATTCACAGCGCCCGTCCGGGTGTCGTGATCGGCAAGAAGGGTGAAGACATCGAGGTTCTGAAGGCTGAGCTGCAAAAGCGTCTGGGCGTGCCGGTTCATGTGAACATCGAAGAAGTTCGCAAGCCGGAACTGGATGCGCAAATCATCGCCGACGGCATCGCTTCGCAGTTGGAAAAGCGTGTGATGTTCCGCCGCGCCATGAAGCGCTCCATGCAAAACGCCATGCGCATGGGCGCCCTGGGCATCAAGATTATGAGCTCGGGCCGTCTGAACGGTATCGATATCGCGCGTAGCGAATGGTACCGCGAAGGCCGCGTTCCGCTGCACACCCTGCGTGCCGATGTTGACTACGCTACCTCTGAGGCCAAGACCACTTACGGCATCATCGGTATCAAGGTGTGGATCTACAAGGGCGAGCTGAAGCCGGGCCAAGTACAGGCCGCTGCTCCGGCTCAACCGGAAAAGAAAGTGAGAAAGGGCCCGCGCAATGCTGCAGCCAACTAGACTCAAGTACCGTAAACAGCAAAAAGGCCGCAACACCGGTATCGCCACGCGTGGCAATAAGGTGAGCTTTGGCGACTTCGGTCTGAAGGCGCTGGGTCGTGGACGTCTGACCGCACGTCAGATTGAAGCTGCCCGTCGTGCCATGACCCGCCACATCAAGCGGGGCGGCCGCATTTGGATCCGTATTTTCCCGGACAAGCCGATCACCTCCAAGCCTGCCGAAGTGCGTATGGGTAACGGTAAGGGTAGTCCGGAGTACTACGTGGCCGAAATTCAGCCTGGCAAGATGCTGTACGAAATGGATGGTGTTTCCGAGGAACTCGCTCGCGAAGCTTTCCGTCTGGCCGCAGCCAAGTTGCCGATCCCGACTGTGTTTGTAATTAGACAGGTAGGTCAGTAATGAAAGCGTCCGAACTGAGAGCGAAAAGCGTGGACGAGCTGAAGGCCGAACTGCTGAGCCTTCTGAAGGCCCAGTTTGCGCTGCGCATGCAGCACGCCACCCAACAGCTCGCCAAGAACAGTGAACTGAAGAAAGTGCGCCGCGATGTCGCTCGTGTACGCACCATTCTGAAAGAGAAGGCTGCTTAACATGAGCGAAACCAAAGTGGTACGCACGCTGACCGGCAAAGTGGTTAGCGACAAGATGGACAAGACCGTAACCGTTCTGGTCGAGCGCAAGGTAAAGCACCCGATCTACGGCAAGATCGTCCGTCGTTCCAATAAGTTCCATGCGCATGACGAAAACAACGAGTACAAGGCCGGTGACATTGTCGTTATCAGTGAATCGCGCCCGCTCTCGAAGACCAAGTCGTGGGTGGTAACTGCACTGGTCGAGAAGTCTCGTCAAGTGTAAAGCTTGCAGAGGGGCTTGCTCCTCTGTATAATGGCCGTTTTCCTGCCACCGTTTTGGCAGGACTCTGCCCTTACGGGGTCCAAAACTGGCCGTTTGATACGCCGCAGAGTCATCTGCGGCGTTTCGTCTGTGGTCGCGAATGGGTTCGCCCTAACGCGTAACCATAGGTGAAAGTGACGGGATAAGTTGGATAGAAAGGTAATCATACAATGATCCAAATGCAGACCATTCTTGAGGTCGCAGACAACACCGGTGCGCGTTCGGTTATGTGCATCAAGGTGCTGGGCGGCTCCAAGCGTCGCTATGCAGCAGTTGGCGATATCATCAAGGTGAGCATCAAGGATGCCGCTCCGCGCGGTCGCGTCAAGAAAGGCGACGTCTACAACGCTGTTGTAGTTCGTACCGCCAAGGGCGTGCGCCGTCAGGATGGCTCGTTGATCAAATTCGACGGCAATGCGGCTGTGTTGCTCAACAACAAGCTTGAGCCGATCGGCACTCGCATCTTCGGGCCGGTAACGCGTGAACTGCGTACCGAACGCTTCATGAAGATCGTTTCGCTGGCTCCTGAAGTGCTGTAAGGAGAACACATGCGCAAAATTCGCAAGGGTGATGAAGTCGTAGTAATCACCGGCAAAGACAAAGGCAAGCGTGGTGCCGTATTGCGCGTTCTGGACGAGAAGCTCGTCGTAGAAGGCGTGAACGTTGCCAAGAAGCATCAAAAGCCGAACCCGATCCGCGGGATCGCCGGCGGCATCGTCGAAAAGACCATGCCGATCGCCGTGTCCAACGTGGCTATTTTCAATCCGGCTAGCCAAAAGGCTGACCGCGTGGGCTTCAAGGTACTTGAAGACGGCCGTAAGGTGCGCGTGTTCAAGTCCTCTGGCGAAGTCATCGGGGCGTAAGGAGTCAACATGGCACGTCTCTACGATTTCTACAAAGACACTGTGGTGCCGGACTTGATGAAACAGTTCGGTTACAAGTCGGTAATGGAAGTTCCGCGCATCGAGAAGATCACCCTGAACATGGGTGTTGGCGAAGCCGTTGCTGACAAAAAGGTGATGGAACATGCTGTGGGCGATATGGAAAAACTGTCCGGCCAGAAGCCGGTCGTGACCACCGCCCGCAAGTCCATCGCAGGCTTCAAGATTCGCGATCATTATCCGATCGGCTGCAAGGTGACCCTGCGCAGCGAACGGATGTACGAATTCTTCGATCGCCTGGTTACCATCGCGCTGCCGCGCGTACGTGACTTCCGTGGTGTTTCCGCCAAGTCTTTCGACGGCCGCGGCAACTACAACATGGGCGTGCGCGAGCAAATCATCTTCCCGGAAATCGAGTACGACAAGATTGATGCTTTGCGCGGTATGAACATCACCATTACCACTACGGCGAAAACTGACGAAGAAGCCCGCGCGCTGCTGGCTGCTTTCAAGTTCCCGTTCAAGGGTTAAGCACATGGCGACACAAGCACTGATCAACCGTGAAGAGAAGCGCGCTAAGCTGGCTGCGAAGTTTGCCGCCAAGCGCGAAGCGCTCCTCGCCATCATCAACAACCAGAGCCTCTCGGAAGAAGAGCGTTTTGCGGCCCGTCTGAAGCTTCAGCAACTGCCGCGCAACGCCAGCCCGGTGCGTCAGCGTCGTCGCTGCGCCATCACCGGTCGTCCGCGTGGTGTGTTCCGTAAATTTGGTCTCGCTCGTAACAAACTGCGTGAAATCGCCCTCAAAGGCGAAATCCCGGGCGTTACGAAGGCCAGCTGGTAATAGGAGACACATAAATGAGCATGCATGATCCTATTTCCGATATGTTGACCCGCATCCGCAACGCTCAGCGCGCCGCTAAGGTCGCTGTGGCGATGCCGTCTTCGAAGCTGAAGGTGGCTTTGGCGCAGGTGCTGAAAGAAGAAGGCTATATCGAGGACTTCGCCATCGCTGGCGAAACCAAGAAGCCGGTTCTTGATATCCAGCTCAAGTACTACGCTGGCCGTCCGGTGATCGAGCGCATCGAGCGCGTGTCCCGTCCTGGCCTGCGCGTGTACAAGGGCACCACTGAAATTCCGAAGGTCATGAATGGCCTGGGCGTAGCCATCCTGTCCACCTCCCGGGGTGTGATGACCGATCGCAAGGCACGTGCTGCCGGCATCGGTGGTGAGCTGCTCTGCATCGTGGCGTAAGGGGAGGGTGTAATGTCTCGCGTAGCTAAGAATCCTGTAGCGATCCCGGCCGGCGTTGAAGTCAAGTTCAACGCAACCGAGGTGAGCGTTAAGGGCTCCCTTGGCACCCTCAGCACCGCGCTGAGCGATGAGGTGGATGTCAAGCTGGACAATGGTCAGCTGACGTTCGCAGCCAAGAATGACAGCAAGTTCGCACGTGCCATGTCGGGCACGCTGCGTGCGCTTCTCAACAACATGGTCCAAGGTGTGAGCAAGGGCTTCGAAAAGAAGCTGACCCTGGTTGGCGTGGGTTACCGCGCACAAGCCCAGGGCGACGTGCTCAACCTTTCTCTGGGTTTCTCCCACCCGGTGGCGCATAAGATGCCCGCCGGCGTGAAGGTGGAAACGCCGAGCCAGACCGAGATCATCATCAAGGGCGCCGACAAGCAGCAAGTCGGCCAAGTAGCCGCCGAAGTCCGCGCGTACCGCGCGCCGGAACCTTACAAGGGCAAGGGTGTTCGCTACGCTGATGAGGTCGTGGTTCTGAAAGAGACCAAGAAGAAGTAATTGAGGCCCTGATATGGACAAGAAACAAACTCGACTCCGCCGTGCACGCAAAACCCGTGCGCGGATTGCGGAGCTCAAGATGGTGCGGCTCACCGTACACCGCACCAACTGCCACATTTACGCGCAGATCATTGACGAAACGGGCGGCAAGGTACTTGCCAGCGCTTCCACTCTGGAAGCCGAAGTACGCGCCGACCTCGCCAATGGTGGCAACGTGAACGCAGCGGCCCTGATCGGCAAGCGTATTGCTGAAAAGGCCAAGGCCGCCGGCATCCAAACCGTGTCGTTCGACCGCTCGGGTTTCAAATACCACGGTCGTATCAAGGCACTGGCTGACGCTGCCCGCGAACACGGTCTGGTATTCTAATTCGGAGTGAAGAATGGCTAAGCACGAAATGGAAGATCGTGGCGACGGTCTGGTCGAAAAAATGATCAGCGTCAACCGCGTCACCAAAGTGGTGAAGGGCGGTCGCATCATGGCTTTCTCCGCTCTCACCGTGGTAGGTGATGGCGACGGCGGTATCGGTATGGGCAAAGGTCGCTCGAAGGAAGTGCCGGTTGCCGTGCAGAAGGCAATGGAACAAGCTCGCCGCAACCTGGTTAAGATTCCGCTGAAGAACGGCACGCTGCATCACGCCGTACACGGTCAGCACGGTGCCACCACCGTCCTGATGCAGCCCGCTAAGGATGGTACCGGTGTGAAGGCCGGCGGTCCGATGCGCGCAATCTTTGAAGCCATGGGCGTTCGCAATGTATCCGCCAAGATCCAGGGTTCGACCAACCCGTACAACGTGGTTCGCGCCACGCTGGACGGCTTGAACAAGATCTGCGTTCCGTCGCAGATCGCGGCCAAGCGTGGTCTGACCGTGGAAGAAATTCTGGGGGTAGATCATGAGTAACACCAAGACTGTCAAGGTGACTCTGGTGAAGAGCCTGATCGGCCGCATCGAGTCGCATCGGGCGTGTGCTCGCGGTCTGGGTCTGAAGAAGATCCGTCAGACCGTCGAAGTGATCGATACGCCTGAGAACCGTGGCATGATCAACAAGATCAGCTACCTGCTGAAATGCGAGGGCTAACCATGGAACTGAATACCATTAAGCCTGGTGCCGGCGCCAAGCATGCCAAGCGTCGCGTAGGCCGTGGCATCGGCAGCGGCCTGGGCAAGACGGGTGGCCGTGGTCACAAGGGTCAAAAAAGCCGTGCGGGCGGTTTCCACAAGGTAGGCTTCGAAGGCGGTCAAATGCCGCTGCAACGTCGCTTGCCGAAGCGTGGCTTCAAGTCCCTGACGGCTGGCAAAGTAGCGGAAATCCGTTTGTCCGAACTGAATCTGCTGCCGGTTGACGAAATCGATCTGCTCGCCCTCAAGCAAGCTGGTCTGGTACACGCCGTGGCGACCTCCGCCAAGGTGGTGCTGTCCGGTAAGATTGAGCGTGCTGTCACGCTGCGTGGCCTGGCCGCTACGGCCGGCGCTCGCGCCGCCATTGAGGCAGCCGGCGGCAGTATTGTTGAATAAGGCACACGTACGTGGCGAATACTTCGATAGTGGCAAAAGCCAATAAGTTTGGTGATCTGAAGAGCCGGATCTGGTTCCTGATCGGGGCGTTGATCGTTTTCCGAATTGGTGCGCACATTCCGGTTCCCGGGATCAATCCAGCCGAGCTAGCGAAGTTGTTCCGCTCGTCGCAGACAGGGCTCCTCGACATGTTCAACATGTTCTCGGGGGGCGCCCTGTCCCGATTTACGGTATTTGCCCTTGGCATCATGCCGTATATCTCGGCCTCCATCATTCTGCAGCTTGCGGCTGAGGTTCTGCCCAGTCTCAAGGAGCTGAAGAAGGAGGGCGAAGCGGGGCGTCGCAAGGTAACCCAGTACACACGTTACGCGACTGTAGTGTTGGCCTCGTTCCAGAGTTTCGGCATTGCGGTTATGCTTTATAAGCAGCCCAATCTGGTGGTAAGCGCCCAATGGGAATTTTACCTGACCACCGTGGTTACCCTGGTAACCGGCACCATGTTCCTGATGTGGCTTGGTGAGCAGATTACCGAACGAGGTATCGGCAACGGTATCTCTTTGATCATCTGCGCCGGTATCGCTTCCGGTGTGCCCGCGGCGATCGGTAAGACCCTGACCCTGACTAGTCAGGGTTCGCTGCCGCTTTTGTTTGCCGTCTTGCTGTTTGCCGGCGTTCTCATGGTGACTTACCTGGTCGTGTTCGTTGAACGCGGTCAGCGCAAGGTGCTGGTGAACTACGCCAAGCGGCAGGTCGGTAATCGCGTCATGCAGGGCCAGAGCACGCATTTGCCGCTCAAGCTCAACATGGCAGGGGTGATTCCGCCGATTTTCGCTTCTAGCATCATCCTGTTTCCGGCCACCGCACTCGGCTGGTTTGGTAATACGGATGGTCTGGGCTGGATGAAGAGTGTTGCCGATAAGCTGCACCCTGGGCAACCGATCTACGTCCTCCTGTACTCAGCGGCCATTATCTTCTTCTGCTATTTCTATACGGCGTTGATGTTTAATCCGAAAGATACGGCAGATAACCTGAAGAAGAGTGGTGCGTTCATCCCGGGCTATCGTCCTGGTGAGCAGACCTCTCGTTACATCGAGAAGATCACGCTGCGTCTGACGCTTATCGGTGCGATCTATATCACGTTGGTTTGCTTGTTGCCGGAATTCCTGGTGCTGAAATGGAACGCTCCGTTCTATTTCGGTGGTACCTCGCTGTTGATTATTGTCGTGGTCACCATGGATTTTATGGCACAGGTTCAATCCTACGTTTTGTCTCACCAGTATGAGAGTTTGCTGAAGAAGGCTAACTTCAAAGGCAACGCGCTCTCCCGCTGATAACGAGTTGACACTGGGTTCTATGGCTAAGGAAGACACCATCCAGATGCAAGGCGAGGTCCTTGAAAATTTGCCTAACGCAATGTTCAGGGTCCAGCTGGAAAATGGACACATAGTGCTCGGACATATTTCCGGGAAGATGCGGATGCATTACATCCGCATTCTTCCGGGGGATAAGGTGACGGTGGAATTGACGCCGTACGATCTGTCCAAAGCACGGATTGTGTTCCGTGCGAAATGACGCACTCGCTCTTTTAGATTGAAAGGAACTGAAATGCGAGTACAGCCTTCGGTAAAGAAAATTTGCCGTAACTGCAAAATTATCCGCCGCAATCGCATCGTACGTGTGATCTGCACGGATCCCCGTCACAAGCAAAAACAGGGCTAATATTTGTTAGTCCTGGGATTGCGTGTTACAATCGCAACCTTTTCAAGGTCTTAAGGCTTAAGGAAAGAGAATGGCCCGTATTGCAGGGGTAAATATCCCCAATCATGCACATGCCGTTATCGGCCTGCAGGCAATCTACGGCATCGGTCAAACCCGTGCGCAGCAAATTTGTGCTGCCTCCGGCGTTGCAACCTCGACGAAAGTCAAGGATCTGACCGAGTCGGAAATGGAAGCTCTGCGTGTTGAAGTCGCGAAGTTCGTCACCGAAGGTGACCTGCGTCGCGAAGTCACGATGAGCATCAAGCGTCTGATGGACATGGGCTGCTATCGCGGCATGCGTCATCGTCGCGGTTTGCCGTGCCGTGGCCAACGCACTCGTACCAATGCCCGTACCCGCAAGGGTCCGCGCAAGGCGATTGCCGGCAAGAAGTAACTTAAGGAACACAGATAATGGCTAAAGCAAACACAGCTGTCCGTGTACGTAAAAAAGTGCGCAAGAGTGTGAGCGAAGGTATCGTGCATGTGCACGCTTCGTTCAACAACACCATCATCACTATCACCGACCGTCAGGGCAATGCACTGTCTTGGGCTACCGCTGGCGGCGCTGGTTTTAAGGGCTCGCGCAAGAGTACACCCTTTGCTGCTCAGGTAGCGGCGGAGCACGCTGGTAAAGTTGCCCAAGAATATGGTGTGAAGAACCTCGAAGTACGGATCAAGGGCCCGGGACCGGGTCGTGAATCCGCTGTTCGTGCTCTCAACGCGCTTGGTTTCAAAATTACCAGCATCTCCGACGTGACGCCGGTGCCGCACAACGGCTGCCGTCCGCCCAAGAAACGTCGTATTTAATTCGGAGAGTGTGAGACATGGCACGTTATATCGGCCCGAAATGTAAGCTCGCGCGCCGCGAAGGCACCGACCTCTTTTTGAAGAGCGCGCGTCGTGCACTGGATTCCAAGTGCAAGCTGGACAGCATCCCCGGCCAACATGGCGCCCGCAAAGGCCGCCTGTCGGATTACGGCGTACAGCTGCGTGAAAAACAAAAGATTCGCCGCATGTACGGCGTCCTTGAGCGTCAGTTCCGCAACTACTTTGCGGAAGCTGTTCGTCGCAAGGGCTCCACGGGCGAAAACCTGCTGAAATTGCTCGAGTCCCGTCTCGACAACGTTGTGTATCGCATGGGCTTTGGCTCGACCCGCGCGGAGTCGCGTCAGCTGGTCAGCCACAAGGCCATCGTGGTAAACGGTCAGGTTGTGAATATTCCGTCTTTCCAAGTCAAGACTGGTGACGTGGTTGCCGTGCGTGAAAAGGCCAAGAAGCAGGCTCGCGTTGCCGAAGCGCTGTCCCTGGCTGAACAAAGCGGCTTCCCTTCCTGGGTTTCCGTTGATTCGAAAAAGATGGAAGGCGTTTACAAGAGCGCTCCGGAACGTTCCGAACTGTCTAGCGATATCAACGAACAGCTCGTTGTGGAATTTTACTCCAAGTAATCGCTAGCTCTTAGGGAATGACTATGCAAAACAGCGCTTCGGAATTTCTGAAACCTCGAATCATCGACGTCCAACCGATTTCGGCAACGCATGCGCGTGTATCGATGGAGCCGTTCGAGCGTGGCTATGCCCATACGTTGGGCAACTCGCTACGTCGTATTCTGCTGTCGTCGATGCCGGGTTATGCTCCGACCGAAGTGACCATTGCTGGCGTTCTGCATGAGTACTCGGCGCTCGACGGCGTTCGTGAGGATGTCGTCGACATCCTGCTGAACCTCAAGGGCGTCGTACTTAAGCTGCATGGTCGCGACAGCGTCGTACTGACCCTTCGTAAAGAAGGTGAAGGCGCTGTTTTGGCTGGCGATATCGAATTGCCCCATGACGTCGAAGTGATCAACCCGGATCACGTGATTTGTCACCTCGCCGCGGGCGGCAAGATCGAGCTCGAAGTGAAGGTCGAAAAGGGTCGCGGCTATCAGCCCGTCTCGGCTCGTTCCAGTCACGATGACAACCGCTCCATCGGTACGATCCAAATGGACGCTTCCTTCTCGCCGGTTCGCCGCGTGAGCTATTCGGTGGAAAGCGCCCGTGTGGAACAGCGTACCGACCTCGACCGCCTGGTGCTCGATATCGAGACCAATGGCGTGTTGGAACCGGAGCAGGCAGTGCGTAGCGCTGCGCGCATCCTGATTGATCAGCTGTCGATCTTCGCGGATCTCCAGGGCACTGCGGTTGAAGAAGTCGTCGAAAAGGCGCCGCCGATCGATCCGATCCTGCTGCGTCCGGTCGACGATCTTGAACTCACGGTTCGTTCTGCAAATTGCCTGAAGGCAGAGAACATTTACTACATCGGTGACTTGATCCAACGTACCGAGACTGAACTGCTCAAGACGCCAAATCTGGGCCGCAAGTCTCTGAACGAGATCAAGGAAGTTCTCGCCTCCAAGGGCCTGACTCTGGGCATGAAGCTGGAGAACTGGCCGCCGGCTGGGTTGGAAAAGCCGTAAGGCTTTGCGGAACACCGCAAGGTTTGAGACTAAAGGACATTAACAATGCGTCATCGTTACAGTAATCGTAAACTGAACCGCACGACCAGCCATCGTCTGGCGATGCTGCGCAACATGGCTAACTCGCTGTTGCGTCACGAAGCTATCGTGACCACCCTGCCGAAGGCCAAGGAACTGCGCCGTGTGGCTGAGCCGCTGATCACTCTGGGCAAAGCGCCTTCGCTGGCTAACCGCCGCTTGGCTTTTGACCGCACGCGTGATCGTGACATCGTCGTCAAGTTGTTCGACGTGCTCGGCCCGCGCTTCGCTGCCCGCAATGGCGGTTATGTGCGTATCCTGAAATGCGGCTTCCGCAAGGGCGACAATGCGCCGCTGGCTCTGGTAGAGCTGGTGGACCGTCCTGAAGGTGTGGTTGCTGCTGACGAATCCGCCGAATAATTTTCGACGGCATTCGAAAAAGCCAGCTCTTTCGAGCTGGCTTTTTTTATTTCACATTTGGCCGAAGACTGAAGACTTTAGAAAGCGTATCGGCTCTCCAGTATTTCCAACGCATCGCCCACATGTACCACGCCTTCGTTCAACGCGCGCAGGTTGACGCCGAAACAAATTCCCTCCGGGAATTGCCGGGTGCGGATCAGTGTTTTTAGCGGTTCGGTCCGAGGATCTTTTTCGCCGGTTTCCGGATCGACCGTGGTCAATACGCAGCGGGAACAGGGCTTGGTGACCTCGAAGTCGACCGTGCCGATGCGAATGCGGCGCCAGTCGTCTTCTTCGTATGCCGCCATGCCGCCAACGATCAAATTAGGGCGGAAATGGCGCGTGGTCACCGGCGCCTGCAGGTCATGGTTGAGCGCGTCCAGTGACGCTTGGTTCACCAGCAGGTAGGGGTAACCGTCGGCGAACGACAGGGTCTCGTCGACGTCGCCCTTTTGTTTCCGGTTTGACGTTTGGCCTAGCCATAGTAGACGGCACGGCTGCCCGGCAACCTGACTGAACCAGGCATCCAGCCGGGGGTCGCCCTGTTGGGCGACGAAATAGTCATCCCAAACCTGACAGTCGACCGGCTGATTGAACTGCGTGGTCAGCGCTGCGATCGGCGCCATGCCGGGTGCTTTGAATAACGCTGCGCCGGGCATGAGTTCGATTTCGACCCGCACGAGCTGCGGGTGGGTTCTTGCGGTGAGGAACTGGCCTTGTGCATTGACGACCAGCCATTCACGGTCATGCAAGAAACCCTGCGTGCTGGCGTAGGCTTGCGAATAGGCGATACCGCGCCCTGACTTGAGCGGGTGGACGAAGATGCCGTTCAGTTGCATACCAACCCTTGCGCTTGCGCGCCCTATCAAAGATTAAATGTCCGGAGGAAATCCCACAGCGACGACTCTTGACAGAATGCCACATTAAAGCGCAGCCAGGGCGAGGTTTCGCCGCCTGGGCGGAACAAATTACCGGGCGCCAGCAAGAATCCCGCCGCCTTGGCTTGGCGCGCCAGCGCTAGGCTATCGTACGGCAGGGCCGGGCGAGCCAGTTGAAATAGGCCGCCTGGCGGACGGGTGAATAGCTTCCAGCCGATCGCGCCGAATTGATCGGCGCAACGGAACTGTGCTTGCGACAGCCGATTTCGCAGCCGTTCGAGCTGCCGCCGCTGGCGCGGGTCTTGCAGCATGGCCAATGCCAGCCGCTCGTTGAGCGTCGGGGAGGTCATGCCGGTCATCATTTTGAACCGCGTCATCTGTTCCAGGAGCGGACCCCGCGCGGCCAGGAAGCCCACTCTCAGCGCCGGCGACAGCGACTTGGAAAAGCTGCCGATGTAAATCACGCGCGTCAAACCGTCCATGGCCGCCAAGGTCGTTTGCGTCGTATTGACGAGCGACGCCGAGACGTTGTCCTCCACGATATAAAACCGGTGCTGCTCGGCCAAGCTCAAGACCTGATGTGCCGTCTGCGTGGTATAACTCGCACCGGTGGGGTTCTGCAGCCATGGATTGGTGATGAATGCCTTGGGGCGATGCTGGCGCAACAGCTCGGCCATCACCGCCGTATTCGGGCCTTCCGGGGTCCAGGGGACGCCGATGACGCGAATGCCGTGAAAGGCCAAATTGGACAGGATGTTGCAATAGCCCGGGTCGTCGACGAAAACGGTCTCGCCGGGGCTCGCCAGGCAGGCGGACGCGATCGTGAGCGCGCTGCTTGCGCCTTGTGTCAGCACAATTTCCTGCTCGTTGAGTGCAATGCCTTGCTCGGCAAGCGCTTGCGCCAGCCAGACGCGCAGATCGCGCAAACCCAGCGGATCGCCATACTCCACGCTGGGAGCGCTGTCGCGTGCGATCGCGCGCAGGGCCCGTTGTTGCGCCTCCCTGTCATACCAGTCCGGCGGCAGCCAGCCACACCCCGCGGGCAATCCTTGCTCTGATGGGCTGTAGACGTTGTGTAACAGCCAATGCTCGTCGACGGGCAAGTCGATGAGGGAGGGGGGCGACTCGACGGCGCGCGACGCGCGTTGTCTGACGAAAAATCCCGAACCGCGCCGCGACTCGATCAGGCCGCGTGCCACCAGCCGATCGTAAGCATCGACCACGGTAAAGGGGCTGACGCCCACCAGCGCGGCTTGCTGGCGGATGGATGGCAGGCGCGTGCCTGGTGCGCAAATCCCCTGCTCAATCGCCTCGGCGACCGACTGTTCGATCTGCTCCACGCGGGTCAATGCGGCCCTCAATAGCGGTTTCATGCCGCTACGCTACCAGGATCCATGCAAAATGACTAATTTAAATCTACCCCTATTGAAAGCCTGTTCAATGTGTTAAAAATGTCATGCAAAGATTGACAAGTAGTTATCTATTTGACGCATTCTCTGTCTATAGTGGGGAGGAACAAATAGAGCCATGAACGAGCACGGTAGAAACCGTGAGACGTGGTCAGTGAAAATCAGCAGCCAATAACCGGCGGCGCCGGATGGCGGAAATAAATATAAGAGTTCGGGGAGCAACAATCATGCGGTCATTGAAGGTCAAACTTATTGTCTTTGTTGCCGTGCTGATGACGATACTTAGCGCGGTGATCGCGGGGCTGGTTTACAGCCAGATGCGCAGCAGCATTGTCAGTGGCGTGGATAACGAATTAGCCGGCACGGCCAATGGTTATGCCACGTTCGTCCAAAGTTGGTACAGCGATAAATTGCAGACGGTCGTCGCCGCCAATCCGGTGGCCAATAGTGCCGATCCGGTGCCGACGCTGGCGCGGATGAACGAAGCGGCAGGCTTTGCCACAACCTACGTAGGTTTCGCCGACCATCACATTGTTTATTCTGACGGTCATCCGCAAAAGGCCGGCTATGATCCGGCCAAGCGTCCTTGGTATCAACAGGCGGTCGCTATGGGCAAACCCGGCGTGTCGGCGCCCTACGTCGATTTCGATACCGGCAAGCTTTGCCTGACCTTCGTTTCCCCGGTGATGGAGGGCGGCAGCCTCAAAGCCGTCGTGGGCGGCGACGTCTTCATCGACGCGCTGGTCAAGGCGGTGCTGTCGATCAAGCTGCGCGGAGATGGTTACGCCTTCCTGGTCGATAAGAGCGGCAACGTCATTGCCCACCATAACCAGCAGCTGACGCTCAAGCCGCTGGCCTCGATCGCGCCGGATCTGACCGCCGATAAGCTCAATGCGCTGGCCGGCAGTGGCGACACCCTGCAGACCCAGTTGGAAGGTAACGACAGTTATGTAAAAGTGGTGCCGATCGCCGGGACCGACTGGTTGTTGGGCATGACGATGGGCGCCTCGGTGGTGTCCGAGCCGCTGACCAAGCTGTTGCTCACCATCGTGGGTATCGCCGTGGTCGCGCTGATCGTGCTGGTGCCGATCGCCAGCGCCGTGTTGGCGGGGATGCTGGGCGGATTGAAGCGCCTGAGCCAGGCCATGCGCGAAATTTCACAGGGCGAGGGTGACCTGACGCGTCGCATCGATGTCAGCGGACATGATGAAATTGCCGAGACCGCGCGCGCCTTCAATACCTTCATCGGTCATTTGCAAGAGATGTTCCGGGCGGTCAAGCAGGAAGCCGACCGTGTGATCGAGGGCGTGGAAGAAGCCGGCACCACTGTGCGCCGCGTGGCCGACGATTCGCGTGAAATTTCTGATGTATCGAGCTCGAATGCCGCTACGCTGGAACAGATCACCGTCAGCATTTCGCATATCGCCGATGCCGCGCAGGAAGCGGATACGCTGGTCAACCAGACGGGTTCGGTATCGAGCGACAGCGCGGCCGACATGGAGAAGATTTCGCGCGAAATGGGACGCACCGTGGACGCCGTCAAGGGATTGTCTTCGATGCTGGAGACCCTGGATAACCGTTCGCAACAAATTACCGGCATCACCAACGTGATCAAGGACATCGCCGACCAGACCAACCTCTTGGCGCTCAACGCCGCCATCGAGGCGGCTCGCGCCGGGGAAATGGGCCGCGGCTTCGCCGTGGTGGCCGACGAAGTGAGAAAGCTTGCCGAGCGCACCGCGCAGGCAACGTTGGAAATCACCGGCATGGTCAATACGATCCGCGAGGAGACCAGCCTAGCGGTGACCAACATGCAGCGTACCGTCAGCTCGGTGGATGGCGGCGTCGAATTGACGCAGAACGCCGTGCAGCGGATCGAGGCAATCCGCTCCGCCATGGAAAGCGTCGTGGCCAAGATGAACGAGATTTCCTTGTCCACCAGCGAGCAGCACAACGCCACCACGGTGATCGCGCAAAGTACCGAGCGTATCAACGGCCGCATCATCGACAGCGACAATTCGCTGCAGGGCGTGCACCAGACGTTGTCGGTGCTGAACGACGCGGCATCGAAAATGCGCGAAATGTTTGGCCGCTTCCGCGTCTAGCGCGATCGCGGCACGCATCGAGGCCGTCATGCCTAGGGCATGGCGGCTTTTTCTTTCTAACGCCAGACGGCGCGAAATGCCGTATCCCCTTGCTGCAGCCGGCCCGCGCTGAAGCGGCCATCACTGGACAACCCTTTGGCGTAGCCCATGCGCAGGTTGGCCGGCAAGACCTGCTCGACCAGCATGCCGAGTTCCGGCGTCCAACGGAAGGCATGGGTGACGCCGTGCGCGTCTTGCGCGATGCCGATCACGCTCGTGCCGCCATTGGCCACGCCGAGCGGCAGCGTGGTTGTGCCGCCGAGGGTATTGACGATTTCCTGCATCCTGCCGTTGGCGCGATGCCAGATAAAACCCTTGAGCACGTCGGCGTTGGGGTCGCTCCAATCCTCGATCTGATCCGCGCTGCACCCAACCACCACATCGCCGTTTGCCGAGACGGCTGTCGCTTGCGCATCCGCCGAGCCCGGCAGCGAGCCGAGATCGACCATGCCGCGCGCCGCGCTCCAGACGAATGCCCGCGAACGGTGCGCGGCATTATGCGCGCCGCCCACCACATAGCCGCCATCTTGCGACATATCGGTGGCAAACGATTCTTCTCCTCCCAGCGTGCCTAATTCCTGCGGCGGTCCATCCCGATGCCAGCGTACGGCACGTAACTGACCCTGCCGATTTCGGCTATAGCCGGCGATGTGTTCGCCATCGCCGGAAAGGCTGGTTGCCGCCGATTCATTCGCGCCCGGCAAAGTACCCAGGTCGCGTGGCGTCATGCCGTCGTTCCAGCGCGTTGCGTGCATGAGAAACGGTTCGCCGGCGGCGAGGCCGTCACTGGCGCCAACCACGATCCGGCCGTTGTCGGATACCGCTAAGGCGGTGGCTGCGCGCCCGCCCCCGGGCAGATGGGGCAGCGCGCGCATGCCTTGGCGCCGGACCCAGCGGAAGGCGGATTGGCGCGCCGTTGCCTGTATTTGGCTGACGTCTTCAACCGTGAGGCTGAACCCGACCACGACCTCGCCGTTGTCGGAGATGTCCTGGGCTTGCGTGGTTTGCTCGGCGGCGCCGGCAGGCAGATGCCCCAGATTCTCGATGCGAGGCGCGGCGTGGGCCGGCGCGGCCAGCAATGATGCGGCCAGGGCGGCACGGGCAAACACCGAAGAAGTGGGGCGTGATACAGGCATGACATAACTCCTGGAGGGATGGACGGAAATAAAGCGTGCGGTGACGTCAACGCCAATCGGCGCGGAAGGCGCCGTTATCGTGCGCCAGCCGGCCAACGCTAAAGCGTCCGTCGCTGGACAGTCCTCGTGCGTATTGCATGCGCAGCGCTTGCGGCAACGTGGACTCGACGCGCATGCCCTCCGTCGGCGTCCAGCGGAAGGCGTGGGTGTCGCCCCGGGCATCCTGGGCGACACCGACCACGACGCTGCCGCCGTCGGCTACGCCCAGCGGTTGCGTCCAGGTGCCGCCGAGGTTGTTGACGATCTCCCGCATTGAGCCCGTGGCGCGAAGCCAGATGAATCCTTTGAGCTCGGCCATGTTCGACGCGCCCCATTCCTGGATGGCCTCGGCGCAGTAACCGACGACCGCATCGCCGCTGGCCGATACGGCAAGCGCCATGGCATGGTCCTTGTCCGCCAAGGCGCCAAGGTCGCGCATGCCGTGCGCGCGCACCCACAAGAAGGCGCGTGTTCGGCCCGACGCATCGCGGGCGCCGCCAACCGCGGTATCGCCATCGCGCGAAACGTCAGTGGCGATCGCGGCGAGGCCGCCCAGCGTGCCCAGATCCATGGCGGGCATGCCATCGCGCCAAAGCAGTGCTCGCCGCTGCCCGCGGTGGTCCTTGCCGTATCCGACGATCACGACGCCATGGCTGGAGACGCCGGTGGCGGCGGTGTCGTCTCCCCCGGCTAAGGCGCCTAGATCGTGCGCCGCGCCGCGCGCGTTCCAACGCACGGCATGGGAGCGAAAGCCGCGGCCGCTGTGATCTTGTCCATCGCTGAAACCGACGATGACGCTGCCGTCGGCCGATACCGCCTGCGCACCGGTCGTCCCTCCGCCAGGAAGGGCCGGCAGCGATTGCAGGCCGTCATGCGCGGTCCAGCGGAATGCGGTTTGCCGCATGCCCGATTCGGCCAACTGGAAACGGTAACCGGCAACTACCGTGCCAGTATCGGAAACGTCTTGTGCTTGTGTCAGCGAGGCTTCTCCTCCTGTTCGCGGCAAGTCCAGCCGCTCGACGCGCGGTGCCGCCTGGGCGGCGGGAAGCACGGCGAACGCAAGAAACAGGGCGCAGCCAGTGAATGCAGGAAAAGAGGTTGATGTAAACATGACCTTCTCCTTGAACGTGTTGGTGGCATGGCGGTGGGGTGCGGTCCGGCCCGACCCCGGTGCACTTGACTGCGCGAGGGGCGCGATCGTTCGTGGATGCGCGCTGTACTGGCATTAAGGCCAGTACGGCGTGTAGGAAAATGTCGTCAACTGTATATGTAATTGTACTGGCCAGATGGTTTAGATTGCAGTCATAGATCCCGCAGGGACAGAGGAGAAATGCATGATAGAACCGAAGATGGATGCCTATTGGATGCCATTCACCGCCAATCGCCAGTTCAAGCGCGCCCCGCGCCTGCTGGTGGCCGCCGACGGCATGTATTACACCGACGCCGATGGCCGCCGGGTGCTGGATGGCGCGGCCGGGCTGTGGTGCGTCAACGCGGGCCACAACCGCAAACCGATCGTCGAGGCCATCCAGCGCCAGGCCGCCTCGCTCGATTACGCTCCGCCGTTCCAGATGGGACACCCGCTGGCGTTTGAGGCGGCGGAACAATTGGTGGCGATGGCGCCGCAAGGGTTGACCCAGGCCTTCTTCGTGAATTCCGGTTCGGAAGCGGTGGAAACCGCGCTCAAGATGGCGCTGGCCTACCACCGCGTGCGAGGCGATGCCGGTCGCGTCAAACTGATCGGCCGCGAGCGCGGTTATCATGGCGTCAACTTCGGTGGCGTGGCGGTAGGCGGCATGGCCGGCAATCGCAAACATTTTCCGGTCACCCTGCCGATGGTCGATCATCTGCGTCACCCGCTGGATATCGGCAAGAATGCCTTCAGTCATGGCGAGCCGGCGCACGGCGCCGAGCTGGCGGATGAGCTGGAGAGCCGCATTCTGACTTTGCACGATCCCTCTACCGTCGCGGCGGTCATCGTCGAGCCCATGCAAGGGTCCACCGGGGTCATTCTGCCTCCCAAGGGCTACCTGCAGCGCTTGCGCCAAATCTGCGACCGGCACGGCATCTTGCTGATCTTCGATGAAGTCATCACCGGTTTCGGCCGTTTGGGCGCCGATTGGGCCAGCAACAAGTTCGGTGTGTTGCCGGACCTCTTGACCTGCGCCAAGGGGCTGACCAACGGCGCGGTGCCGATGGGGGCGGTGCTGAGCAAGCCGGCGATCTATCAGGCCTTCATGGACGCCGCGCCGGAGCACGCCATCGAATTTCCGCACGGCTATACCTATTCCGCACATCCGCTGGCATGCGCCGCGGCGATCGCCACGCTGGGCGTCTACCGCGACGACGGGTTATTTGGGCGCGCCGCCGAGATGGCGCCGCATTTCGAGGCCGGGGCGCACAGCCTGCGGGACAAGCCGAACGTCAAGGACATCCGCAATCTTGGCCTGGTGGCCGGCATCGAACTTGCGCCAAGGGCCGGCGAGCCCGGAAAGCGCGGCATGGAGGTCTTCCTCAAATGCTGGGAGATGGGGGTCATGGTGCGGGTGACCGGCGATACCCTGGCCGTTTCGCCACCGTTGATCATCGAGGCCGAACAGATCGACCGGCTGTTTGCCGTCCTCGGCCAGGCCATTGAGCAAACACATTGACGGAATCACTATGCAAACCTTGACGCATTACATCGCCGGCGAGCGCCACGCCGGCACCGGGCAGCGGTTTGGCGACGTCTACAATCCCGCCACCGGCGCCGTCACGGCGCGGGTGCCTTTGGCTTGCGACGCGGATGTCGACGCCGCGGTGGCCGCCGCGCGGCGCGCCTTCTCCGCCTGGGCCGACACGCCGCCGCTGAAACGCGCTCGCATCCTGTTCCGCTTCAAGGAACTCCTGGGGCAACGGCAAGGCCAGCTGGCCGAGTTGATTTCGGCCGAACACGGCAAACTCGTGCCCGATGCCGTCGGCGAGGTGACCCGCGGGCTGGAGGTGGTGGAGTTCGCCTGCGGCATTCCGCACCTGCTCAAGGGGGAGTACAGCCCGCAGGTCGGCAGCGACATCGACAGCTTCAGCCTGCGGCAGCCGTTGGGCGTGGTGGCCGGCATCACGCCGTTCAATTTTCCGGCCATGGTGCCGATGTGGATGTTCCCGGTGGCCATCGCCTGCGGCAATACCTTCGTGCTCAAGCCTTCCGAGCGCGATCCCTCCGCCGCGCTGTTTTTGGCTGATTTGCTCAAGGAGGCCGGCTTGCCCGACGGCGTGTTCAATGTCGTGCATGGCGACAAGCAGGCGGTCGATGCGCTGCTGCGCCACCCGGACGTGATGGCATTGAGCTTTGTCGGCTCGACGCCGATCGCGCGTTATATCTATGAGACGGGCGCGGCGCACGGCAAGCGCGTGCAGGCGCTCGGCGGCGCCAAAAATCATCTGGTGGTGATGCCCGATGCCGATCTGGATCAGGCGGTCGAGGCATTGATCGGCGCGGCCTACGGCTCTGCCGGCGAGCGCTGCATGGCGATCTCGGTGGCGGTGGCGGTCGGCAACGTGGCCGACGCGCTGGTCGCCAAATTGGCCGCGCGCGCACGTGGGCTGAAGATCGGCAGTGGGAGCCAGCCAGACGCCGAAATGGGGCCGCTGGTGACGAGGCAACACCTGGAACGCGTGCAGGGGTATATCGCCGGCGGCGTCGAGGCCGGCGCCGAGCTCGTGGTCGACGGGCGCGCCTATCGCCCCCCGCAAGACGGTGACGGCTTTTTCCTGGGCGCGAGCCTGTTCGACCATGTGACGCCGCAGATGGCCATTTACCGCGAGGAGATCTTCGGCCCGGTGTTGTGCGTCGTGCGCGTGGATGACTTTGAACAGGCGCTGGCGCTGATCAACCGTCATGAGTTCGCCAATGGGGTGAGTTTGTTTACCCGGTCCGGTGGCGTGGCGCGCGCTTTCTCGCAGCGCATTCAAGTCGGGATGGTGGGGGTCAATGTGCCGCTGCCGGTGCCGATGGCCTTTCATAGTTTCGGCGGATGGAAAGCATCGCTGTTCGGCGATCACGCCATGCATGGCCCGGAAGGGGTGCGTTTCTATACCCGAGTGAAGACCGTCACCAGCCGCTGGCCGGACACGTTGAGCGCTGAGTTCGTCATGCCGACCATGCAGTGACGTTGCGTTTACGCCATAAAGCTACTTTTGCGCCCGGCATATGCCGGGCGTTTGCGTTTTCTCATGGAATTGATCGGAAATTATAAGTAAAAGATGCAATAAAGGTAATAACTTGCATAAAAACAGTGCCGCGCCTAACGGCAAACTAGGGGGTCAAGGGGATGGAGATTCAGACCAAGCACATTAGCCTGCGTTGGCGATTGATGGCGTTGATGGCCTTTGCCGCATTGATCCTGTGCGTGCAAGGCGGGCTCGGCATCTACGGCCAGCGCACGACCATGCTGCAGGACCGCCAGGATAAGACGCGCAATCTGGTTGAAGCCGAAGTCAGCACGGTGGCCCGTTTTGAGGCCTTGGCGGCGGCAGGCAAGCTGACCACGGCACAGGCGCAGGCGATGGCGCGCGAAGCGCTCTCCGCCGTCCGCTACGACCGCAAAGAGTACATTTTCGCTTTCGATGCCTCGATGCACTATGTGGTGCAGGGCGTCAAACCCGCGATGCTCGGCAAGGACGCGCACACGCTCAACGATGCCGCGGGCAAGAATCTGGGGGACTTATTCGACCAGACCGTCTCGCAGGGCGGCGGGCAAGGTTTTGCTTCCTATATCTGGGAGAAGCCGGGTTTCGATACGCCTCAGCCCAAGATTTCCTATCTGAAAACCACGCCCGTATGGCACTGGATCGTCGGCACCGGTATTTATCTCGACGACGTCGATGCCGCCTTTTACGCCCAGATGCGTTGGCTGCTGCTGGAAGTGCTGGTGTCGATGGTGGTGCTGTTGACGCTGGGCACGCTGGTGACGCGGCGCATTCTGACACAATTGGGCGCCGAACCCGCCGTCACCACCCGCGTCGTGCAACGCATCGCCGATGGCCACTTGGACGAGGTCGTGCCGTTGCGCCCAGGTGACCGCGCGAGCTTGCTCGCGGCGGTGGACGACATGAAAACCCATCTGCGCCAACTGGTGCACGACATCATCGGCGGCGCCGATCAATTGGGACAGAGCAGCGCCCAGGTGACCGCGAGCGCCGAGCACGTGGCGATCGGCTCGCGCGAGCAAAGCCAGGCGGCCAGTGCCATGGCCAAGTCGGTCGAATCCATGACGCAAAGCATCCGGGCGATCGCCGAGCATGCGCAAGAAGCACGGCGCTTGTCTGAGGTGTCCGGTGAGTTGTCGCGCGAAGGCAGCACCGTGCTGGGGCAGGCCGAGGGCGAAATGACACGCATCGGCGACACGGTCAATACCGCGGCCACGGCCATCGGCGAGCTGGCGGCGCGTAGCGCCAACATTACATCGATCGTGCAGGTGATTCGCGACGTGGCCGACCAAACCAATCTGCTGGCGCTCAACGCCGCCATCGAGGCGGCGCGTGCCGGCGAAGCCGGTCGCGGCTTTGCCGTGGTGGCGGATGAGGTGCGCAAATTGTCGGAACGCACCGCCATGGCCACACGGGAAATCACCACCATGGTGGAAGAGATCCAGCAGGGTTCCGATGCTTCGCGCACGACGATGACGCAGGCGGTCGAGCGCGTGCAAAGCGGACTGGCGCTGATGCATCAGGGAGGCGATGCCGTCACGCGCATCCGCGACAGCGCCGAAGCCGTGTTGACGGCTGTGCATGACATTACCGAGGCGCTACGCCAGCAGGGCGAGGTCAGCACCGAGATTGCGCGGCACGTGGAGCAGATCGCGCACAGCAGCGACGCCAATGCCGCGTCTACGCTGCAAACCTCGCGCGCGATCGAGGACATCCACCAGCGCGCCGAGCAATTGCGCGGCTTGGTGGCGCGATTCAAGGTTTGATTGGAGGGAGTGGGGAGTAGGGAGTCGGTGACACCGGGTTCGGGGAGCGTTCGCTCCCCGCCTCCAGGTTAGGGTGTTAATCGGCGGTCAACACCAAGCATCCCGCCACCTCGCGCAGGCGCGCGGCGTCTTTCAGGTATAACCACGCCG
>Ga0213872_10000673_pt1 | contig 25847 bp, 17 predicted proteins | sample VelepicomBERX_R2_FD_160071 | JGI IMG/M metagenome (GOLD analysis project Ga0213872, IMG submission 160071) | Rhizosphere microbial communities from Vellozia epidendroides in rupestrian grasslands, the National Park of Serra do Cipo, Brazil - RX_R2 | ecosystem: Host-associated > Plants > Roots >...
TGAACTTCTACAACTTACTCCATCTGGCGAACCGCAACGGGTATACCTTTCCCCAGCTGTTCGACCTTGCAGGCTTCGCACCAAGGAAGTTCGCCAACGTGTCAAATGTGCTCTACGACATGATTGAAGTAGCGCCCTTTGCCCAACTTGTCGGCGCACCAAAGTCTGCGCTGGCGAACCTTGTGTACCCAACTCGCCGGCACTATGGGCGGCAAGATTCCGTACGTTACAAAGGAGCTGATTTGCCGCACTGGCTGATGCGTGGCGCCCGAAGCCCTGTATGTCCGCTTTGCCTGGTCGAGGACGGATACACGAGTGCCGACTGGGATTTGGCGCTTGCAACGCGGTGCTTGCGGCACGGCACCATGTTGATTGACTGCTGTCCATCCTGCGGTGAACGTATCCATTGGTGGCGGCAGGATATTTCCTCATGCACCTGTGGTGAGGACCTTCGGACAATCAAACCGGTTGCCGCGGCGCGACTCCATGTGCCTAGTTCGGCAGACCAACTCTTGCGGCTTGCTGCCTTGGTTGCGTTCCAGCTGTGCAACGCATCGTCTCGTTTGCCATTGACGGCCTTGCGCGACGCTCCCATGCAACTGCTGGATACGGCGGTAAGAAAGGGGCTCAGTGCCTTATCACGTGGCGACGATGGAGCGCGTGCCCTGATACGGCGTATCGCGAAAGATCGCGCCAGGCGCGCCGGCGCGCTTGGGGTCCGTTGGCCTCTACTGCCGCTGCTCCGCGAGCCGTCGCTTGGCGCAGACTGCAAGGCCTGGATCGAGTCGCTGGTTGCGGATTGCCAGGTTCATATCCCACGAGCTAGCCGAGTTAAGGTCGGCGTTACAGTGCTGCCAGAGTCCCACGCAAAACATCTCCTGGGCCTTCGGCAGATCAGGCCGACAAGCCGATCAGCCTGGGGGCTAGCTGTGAAGCATCGAAAATCCGGAAGGAGGCCACAGCTAGTCGACCCATCTGCGGTCGCGGCAAGGCTGGCTAGAGCAGCGGCACGTCAACAACGGGTCTTGGTGGCGCCAGGCATGCTGAGCGTCACCGAGGCATCGAAGTTGGTTGGCATCTACGCTGATGCGATTCGGCGGGTCATCAAGGCGGGGATGCTGCCCGCGCGCAGAGGGCCGTGCCGGACGGTCAATATTGCCCCAGGCGATCTGGCACGGTTCCAGGACGAATTCGTCTTTGTGAAGGAACTGGCCCAGCGATGGCGCCTTACTCCGACAAACCTTGCCGAACGTATGCAGGCTTTCGGCTGCAAGCCCGTCAGCGGGCCGACGATTGATGGCGCGCTGGTGTACTTGTTCCGCCGCGGCGATGTGGTGGCGCTCGATTTCGGCGCGATAGCTGCATTGCGCAACTATCCAACGCGAACAGGGCGGCGTCCAGGTACCTCGCGCGGGGATACGCTTGCGCCCTACTTGACAGCAGAGGAGGTCGGTCAAGAGCTGGGGCTGAGCGTACAAAAGGTGTCTACGCTTGTTCGCGACGGATTTCTGAAGGAGGCGAGACCCGACGGGGTCTTCGCCAATCGACGTTACATCGCGAGGGACACGCTTCTTGCGTATTTGGCGGCGTATCGGGACAACAAGGATCTGATACGCGTCGACCTCGTCGCGAAACGTATGGAAATCGCGATTAGAACCTTGAACACGGCCGTGATCATCATGGAGGGTCTCGCTACTGTGAGCGACGGCATTCATCGCTACCTACTGGCTGATCAGGTCGAAGGCTTCCTTCAGCGGACAAGGAGTTTGCTGACGAGCGTGCAGGCAGCTGCGGTCTTAGGCGCAAAACGACACTTCATCGTGAACCAGGTCGCGCTGGGTCGACTTAGGCCGGTTAGTGGGCCCGGGGTTGATAGCGCTCGGAACTTCCGGTTTTTGAGCGAAGACATTGAACTGATCGCCGAGCGGGCCCGGTATCGACGCGCGGCTCCAGTCCCATAGGAAACAGCCTGCAGATGTTGAACGGCAACTGGTAGCGCCACCACCAACCGAAGTTCAGCATGGCCCGCAACATCGCGGGCCATTTTCTGTTCCGAGGTCTTACCTATGCCGCCAGGCAGCCAGGCCAGCCTTACAAACGACTCAATCTGTCAGCGATTGGTGGATGAGTGTCGAAGAATCCCATCTTGGAGGTCGTGTTATTCGATAGCAACCGCAAGGCTTGTTTCATATCAGATGTCGAAGTCATTGCGGCGCCATCGGCGTCGGCGGCAAACTCTCTTTGTCTGCTGTAGTGAAAGAACAGCATATCCGTCAAACGGTTTAGCGCAAAGGCAATGGCGATTGGGGCAGCCATGCGCAGTAAAAGCGTCAGGAACGGGAGTGCAGGCTTGATGGCGGCTGTTATTCCAGCTACATCATACGTCTTAACGCTAAGTAAGAAAATTACGGCGAAAAATAATAGAGATATCCAGACAATGGATTTCAGGATTTCCTTTGAGATGTAGGACATTATTGCAGGATAGAAATTGACTACCTGGTGAAATGCAAGAATGTATGATTTATTCAAGCTATCGGCATTCTTGATGTGAGCTACTTCATGTGCGGCTATGGCCATCAACTGTGCAGGCGACATTGCGTCAACTAGGCCAGTGGAAAACGCTATTGCCGATTCCTTGCCGAAGACAGATGAAATGGCAAGCGCGTTAGGGTCATCCGATGGATAGAGTCCAATGCGGACGTTTTGATCAATGCCGTTCAGCAATGGCCTGACGAAATTTGAGAGAGACGGATCGTCTACAAACTGTATTTCCCTGATCATCCTATCTACTGGATCAGCAACGTACTCGTAGGCTGCCCGGAGGGGCAGTCCCAACACGATTACTATTGCCATAGCTGTCGGTCCGTATTTATGACTTCCTAAAAACATCGAGATCAGTAGAACTGCTAAGGCGACTGAGAAGATCAGTGCGATTGACGACAGGGCAATTTTGGCAGCTTTGGGATACATGGCGTAACGAAGTTGGCAATGGAGTTGGGACTATAGCGCGCTTGCATCGGAACCTGTGATGTTTGGCGCAATATAAATGCCTAGAGCTGGCCATCGCCAGATCTCTGGTCGTTCGACCTGCGTGTCCTGCTAGCGTGTCTGCGCGGCCGCGTGGCGGTGGTCAAACTTGCCGAAAACGGCAGCTTATAAGGAAGTTAGCGAAGTTATCCTTTTTCGATAACTTCGCTAAGTTCCCTAGAAACGCATCGTTACCCAAGGCATAGGGGCGTGATCACTCGTGCCTGGCAGCTACTGGGTCGAGCAGCTGGAACATTTCGGGATCAACCAGGTGTTTCAACGGTACGCCCAGCGCTTCGGCCAGCGCCCCCATGTTGTCGATCGAAATGTTTCGTTCGCCTCGCTCAACCTCCGAGACGTAGGTTCGGCTTAGGCCGGCCTGCAAACCAAGCGCTTCCTGAGAAATATCGCGGAGCCTTCTCGCTCGCCGCAGATTGTGCGCAAAGACCTCGCGTGCGCCCGCGCCGTGATCGGTTGTAGCCATGCCGCAAGCTTCCCGCTGCACGCGATTGCAGACCACGCCGTATCGTTGCAATAATGATAACTATAAGTGTCGTTGTGGTTTAATTGCGAGACAAAGTGATGCTGATAAGTGTTGGTGTCGGCGGAATCTTGATTCCAAGACCAATTCGAGGGGGAAGCGATGGCTGTGGCGACTGTTCGTTGTGGGAAATGCGGTTCGGATGTCAGTCCAAGGTTGTGGCATGTACATGTCAGCAATTTCACATACCACCGCACGCAGCACATTTGTCCGATCTGCGGCGTCGTCATGTACGAGACCGGTGGCGGCCTTCAGGGCTGGGTTCGCATCGTTTTCATGTGCGCCCTGGGGATGGGGTTCTACGAGGCAGGCATTGGCGAACTGCATCGATACCTATGGAGGGACAAACTCATTGGCATCGGTAGCCTGATCGGCTCCGTCGTGTTCTTCACGTTCGCCTTCGTGCCGCTCAAGACGATCATGTACGGCCTTGGGCGCGTAGTTGGGTATTTGATGGGTCGGCGCTAAACCGCGCCTTGCGTGCGACTCAGCCGAATAGGCCGTGCAGATACCAGGTCCCTTCGTTGCGGCGCCTGTAAACCCATACCGCTGCCCCGACCGTCCCTCGGCCAGGTAGTAGTCGCGCGCAATGCGCTGCCCATCATCCCAGCCCGAGTCGATGCGTTCTGCTGCACTAGTCCATCTGAAGCGGATCGCGGTACCACGGCTGGTTCTGTCTGGTCTCCTGTGGCAGTGGCTTGGACGGCAAGCAGTCTGGGAGCGGTATGCGCGTAACGCGTTGATATAAAATGAATTATCCTGAAATTACGAATTCGGTCAATTTCAGGATAAAATCATTATATTCAATGACATAAGCACACTGGCGGTATGCACCACCATTGCTTTAGGCACGGCCAGGCATCCGTTTGATCAGAGATGCTACGTTACGCCTCAAGAGCTGGCATGGCCAAGGAGCGACTTCCCATATTTCAGGCAATCTTGAAGCAGCGGCCGTCACGCGTTAAGGTGTCGTGACCATGCGCCGCAGCCAAACAGCAAAGCCTGCCAAGTTGACCCTAATTGAAGTCGGCAGATGGACATTGATACCCAGGGCGGGGCTGGAGTCGTTGTTGGCGTCTGGCACCATCGATGTCGACTCAGCCCGCTTGCTGAACAGTCTGGCGGACTTGATTCATGAGCTGGGCCAATTGCGTCCTGCGTTGCAGTTGGACTGCAAGGACATCGCCGAACTCACGCGCCATTTGCGTGATGGGCAAGCGATCGAAGAGGCCAACATTAAAGCTGCGATTGATTGGTTGGACAAAGCGTCCAGTGTGCTTCGAGCGACTAAGCGCGACGAATATCGCATCGCGTTGGCACGCTTGATAGAGCAAGCCGAGCTACGTGCTCTAATTGAGGCATCGCGGGCCTGATTGTTGATTCCGTAGATGCGATACGCTCGCATTTGACTCGGCGCTGGCAGCTATTTCTTTACAGACTTTTCTTTCATAAATCGTCCATTGACGAAGCGACCAATGGCGTTCTTGCCGTCCAGCTCACGCACCATCCAGCCAGGCCGGTCATCGCATCCGAAATAGAGCGGTACACCTTTCTTTCGGGCTAGCTTAATGCCCGGCGTCAGCAGGGCGTACAAGCCGCGCCGAAGGGCCGCTTGGCCTGCGGCGATATTGGCTTGCCGTTCGTCCTCTGTTGGCGGTGTCACAAGGACGGTAACCGATCCAAAGGTGACCGCCACAGGAGTCACCTCGCTTCGTACACTGGCTGGCCTTGCGTTGCTATCCGGGTGAGTCATGACCGCTCGACCTATGAATGGTTACCTGTCCATTCTATTACCGATGCGCTGAGAGGGCGATCAAACTTGGTGGGATATGTCGCTGTGGCCTAGGTGGCGACGACCGGCCATCGGCGCTACGATTTGTGATGTTATGTCAGTCGAAGCATTCAACCATGTGCGCGAACTACAAACCGACAGACCGTGAACGCCTGCAGATCAACTACGGTAAGCGATCTTGGCTTTCCAATGCCGGTGTTGTAGCGGGCCGTGAGTCGTTCGCATAGGGGGTATCATGAGTAAGGCACCTCAGAATCAGGTACGTTGGCAACGTGCAGTGGAAGGTTTACACACTGAGATCAAGCGCTTGCCGCCAACTGAGCCCGTAAATAAGGAGCTGGTTCTCGCAATTGTCCGCGCTTTTGGAGCTCTATACGAATGTCGGAAAACAAGAAATGAAGAGGATTACTATCTTGGCAATCTGAAATCAACAGGGCGGCTGGAAGGAACTCGTGAAGAGGTCCTGGGAACCGTTTCGGATGCAATTGAACGTACAATTGAGTATTTTTCGAAAGAAAGCAGAATTTTTCCACATCAAGCGGAAATCCTTGCTAGAAATCTAATTAATGTTTTATGGAAGGAACGTTTCAAGATCGATGTTGATGCAGTGCTTGCTCCTTATGCGCCAGCTTTTACGAGGCTTGTCAAGAGAAAAGGCGGTCGTCGGCCTCTGAAAGAAGCTTTTCTGCCCGCGAAGCGGAGGAGAGCAAATGTGTTGCTGGTCGGTATGTTGATTCTCGTGTTGCTTGCACTTCCGGTCGTTATGTATGTGAGTACGTTTGGTCCTCATCTAAGTCACGATCACACTAGATGGGGGGAGATGGGGTCTGCATTTGCAGGGATATATACGCCGATTATGGCAGGTTTGACGCTCGTTGTTCTAGGATTTCAAGTCCACCTGCAGCGGCAGTTAAATGATCAAACTGAAACTCACGCCAATATTGACTTGGCGCGGGATAATGTCGACTACCATACCTCTTATTTGATATCTTATCTAAAATGCGTTGGTACATCGGGAAATAAATCTGGGCGAGATTGTATCCTGGGGTTTCTTGATTTGAACGAGATCGACTTTTATAATGGTAATCTGAGTTTGGATGAGCTAGATGCGGCATTCCCTAGTGTATTCATGGCGTGGCTCGCTATCAGTGAGGAAATATTTAAGTTGCGTTGTCGTGGCGACCGGCTCTATTGGGCGGCGGCTGAGGCGATCGTGCTGAGGCTCCAGACGGCGCTCGGCGAAAAGACATGCATTGCGTTGGATAATTTCACGTGGGTATTAAATCGGAAAAAGGATTATGGCTTTGACGAAATAGTTTACTCGTTTAGTGCAGATATCCCCAATCATGGTCGTAATGCCTGACGCAGTTATTCTGAAACAATCCTCGATCTGCAAGGCGAAAAACCTAGCCAATCGCTCGAAAGAGCGTCATCGAGCGACTATTTGACCTACGCCCGGGTGAACGCGCATTTTTTCGGCAAAATAGACTGTAAAGCAGGGAGAATGTCTTGTTAGAGGCGCTCGAAACTCTGGCGGACAAGGCCGTGAGCGATAGTCCGCCCGCGCCGCTTGATCGTCAAGCTATTCCGGATGCTGTAGCTCGGCGGTAAGCGGCTACGGACAATGCAGGTTTGCGAACAACTCGACGTTCAGAAAAACCATGCAGGCGCATCCCCTCGCTGGGGGATTCCGCCGCAAGCACGTTGACGAAATAATACGCGGTTGCAGTAGGGACCGTATCTTGAGGAAACGAGCAGTCATGACTACCCCCCCCAGTCGTGCCGGCGGTGCAGCCACCGCGGCCGGAATGGACTTCCAGGCTGACGTTGGTACTTGGCTGTCTGCTCACCTCGCCGCGGAGCAATCGATCGGAGCGCGTTTCGGGCTGCGGAACGACGAGTCGCCCACTTCCCTTCGTTTTGAGACAGGCGAGCAACTCGACGATATCGAAGTTCGCACCCAGTCCGGCGCGAGGATTTATATCCAATGCAAGACTAATCCATCGCTTTCGTCCAGGCCAGACTCGCTACTTGGCAAGACGATTGGGCAATTGGTAGCTTGGTATCAGCCCCTTCGCGATCAACAGCAGCCTATCGACTTCAGCCGCAATGTAGCCGTCATGGCCGTCAAGATCGACGCGCCCGCCACGCTGAATAGACTCGAAGAAGCTTGCCGCTTCTTTGATCATGGTGCCGACTGGCAGGATCGAACGACACTTAGCGAAGCGAAGCGAGAGGCGCTCGAGAATTTCGAGGCATGCGTTACAGCGGCGTGGGGAACGCACAGCATCGCAATGACCGACGTAGATCTCGCGTCGCTTGCCAGACTATTTCGAATCGTGCGATTTGACATGGGTCGTGGGCACCACGATTGGCAGGACGCGGCAGATCGAATTGGCAGGTGGCTGTATGGCGACGGCGGGAATGGGGAGGCCGCAATTGTTACGCTGGAACGTACGGTACACACGCTCATTCGGCAGCGCGGCATTGCAAATCAAGAGGGATTGAAGCACGCGCTGCGTGCCGCTGGGCTTGAAGATACAAGGTCGCCGCACTTTGACGACAACATTGCCCGTTTGCGTCGGCATACCGAGCGAGAGCTTACGCGCCTTGCGCGCCATGCCCGATTGCCCGATGGCGGTGAAGGTGTGCCAATCTCGCGCGAATGCATTCCCTTGTTGCGCAACGCAATCGATACCGGCAGTTTGCTGCTCATTGGCGAGCCTGGTGCAGGGAAGACTGGTGTGCTGGTGACACTGGCGAACGAACTCGTTCAAGACGGCGTTCCCACTGTATTCCTCTCCGTCGATCGTCTTCCGGATGGCGACCTTGAAGAGCTTGGCCCAGTTACGAGGTTCTTGGACGTTCTAGCGGCTTGGCCAGGCAGCGTCCCGGGCGTCCTCATTATCGACTCACTAGATGCGGCACGAGGTGGCGTGGCCGAAGCTGTCTTCGCCAATTTGATTGAGGATGCGATCACTCGCCTTGGCCAACGATGGTCGGTCGTGGCATCAATCAGAACCTTCGATCTAAAAAGCGGTAAGCGATTTCGCTCGATCATGGCCGGGTTGGCGCCGAACCCGGACTATTGCGACCCCGACCTCAATGACGTTCGGCATTTTCGAGTAGAGCGTCTTTCACCATCAGAGCTTACCGAAGTCGGAACAAATTTCCCGGACATTGCGCTTTTGCTTTCGGCAGCGCCCGATCGTCTATTCGAGCTGCTGCAAAACGTGTTCAACTTGTCGTTGGCGGCCGATCTCATATGCAAAGGTATGCCTGTAGCTGGAATTCGGTCCGTGTCCTCGCAATCGGATCTAATCGATCGCTATAACGACGAGCGCTTGAACACACACGGTATGCAGGTTGCCACCACCGACGCAGTTGAACGCATGGTGGCTGATCAGCGGCTCGCGGTTCGTGCCATTTCTGTGCGCCATGGCGACCTCGAGGAGGTCATCCGAAGTGGCGTACTCGTTAGAGACGGTGATCTAATTGCCTTTGCTCACCACGTGCTATTCGATCACGCTGCTGGGCGCTTCTACTTGCGATGGGATAATCCGGCAGCGCTGGTGCGGCAGGTAACGACTAATGAGAATCTGGGCTTCATGCTGGGGCCAGGTCTCAGGTATGCAATAGAACGGGTATGGACGAATGGCGATCATGGGCCTGCGGAGGCATGGTCGCTGATCACGAAAATCGCCTCGGCACCTGCAGTTGACCCGGTTATATCTAGCGTTGCCCTTCGAACGGCTGCCGAACGTGTTAGCGCTCGCGCTGATGTAACTCCACTTTGCGTGCTCATCGAACGGCAAGACGTCGCGGAAATTGAGCAAGCGGTATCGCAGCTCGTGAGCTTTGTTAGCGTTGGCGTAGGTGAAGCCGGACGCTTCACGTCAGAGGCGGCCATCGCCTGGGCGCTCGTCGCCCGAAAACTAATCGAGCGACGTGATCGGCGGCTCCTTGGCAGTGGTCACTTCCTCCTCATGACCTTGTTCGAGAAGGCCGATTTCGCCGTAAGTGCGATGGCTGAGATCTTTGGTACAGCTGCGCGCGGCATGCTGGCGTATTGCTGGGACAACAATGTCCAATGGCCGACCGCCACCGCCAACGCCGTTCGATGTGTAGCGAAATCCTTCAATACCGATCAAACCGCCGCCAAGGCATTGCTCAGGCGTGCCCTTGAAGAGCCACACTTCACCGCGCATGCCCATAATGAAATGCCTTGGCTTGCCGAAGGAATCTTGTCGATCGCCGCGTGCGACATCGAATTCGCGACAGAAATCTATAGCAAGCTGTTTGGACGCCGCGCACCGTCAGACGCTGAAACTTATATCGGGGCACCCAGTGGAATCTTGTCCCTTCGCTCCAACGCCGCTCAAGACTATGAACATGCGCGCTGGCGCCTAAGCCACGCTTTCCCGACCTTCTTGGCTCAAAATCCGTCGGCCGGTTTTCGTGCTGCAAGTGCCGCTGTGATCGGAACGGCCTTCGAGCGGTATGAGCGAGATTTGGACAGTGCAACCTACGAAATCCAATTTGCGACCCGTACGCTTCAGATCGTTGAGGATTACGGTGCGCGGCAAGAATGGCGGACCGACACTCTTGGTCGCAATGGTAACTCGGACCAAATTCTGCGTGCGATCACCGAATACATGCGCACCTGCTCCGCCGAGCAGTTTCATGATCTTGTCGACGCTGCGATCACGTACAAATCAGCTTCGTCCATATGGGCCCGTCTGTTTGGAATAGGCATAGATCGTCCAGGTGTGGCCGACGATCTCCTTTGGCCAGTGGCAACCACGACCGAAATACTGGGCATCCGCGACGTCGTCCGCGACGCGATAGCCTACGTCGCCGCCGCGTACTCCACTCGCTCGCGCCAAGAACGGGAACAATTTGAGCAGCTGATCCACGATCACATCGTAGCGACCGGACCGGACGCCGATCCCGACTGGTGGCGCCACGTCCAGCAGCGCTTCCTTTCCATCGTGCCATATGACTTGCTCGCGACAAGCACGCTACAGGAAATGAAGGTCACCTTGCAGGCGGAACGTGCCCTCACTGGCAATGAGCCGTTCATATCGATGCAGGTGGGGTGGGCGCCAGTCGGCGACTTGACCGACGATTTCCTGCGTTCAAGCGGCGTGAATGTCGACCAGGGGGTAGACCACGATATTCGGCAAGTCGCCAAGCCATTAGACGAGTTGGTGCTCGATCGCAACTCGCCGGTAGACGTGCCGCGCATAGCCAGTCTTTGGCTCTGCGTGAGCGCGCTTACGGATAGCATCGAGTCGAGCGTGGAGTTGTCGCCTCGCGAGAAAACGCTGCAAGCATGTTGGGGTTCAATTGGCAATGCTGTCGACATGATCGCCGGCTCCGATGCATTCACACCGGGCGAAAACGGTCATCCAACCTTCGACGCCCTGTTATCTGTTGTCGATCGGCTGTCCGCGAGCCCGTATCCAACTACTCCGGATTCGCTAGACGAAGACCTGATGGGCTGGGGGAATTGGGATGTACGCGTTTACGCAGCATCCAGCTTAATGGCACTTTGCCGGCGGGCTGGCGAGCGGGCGCCGGAGATCATTCGACGACTCCAGCCGTTGCTCCGAGATCCCATTGCTGCGGTCAGGCTTCAAATTGCAGAGCGACTTAGTTCGCTCTGGGACATTTCCCGCGACGAGATGTGGCGGATGATTGAGGACGTTGCCGAAAACGACGAGAGCCGCGGTGTGCTCGGTTTTCTGATCGCCCAACCGTTGATGAGCATAAGCAGCGTGGATCCAGAACGCTGTCTCGCTCTGTTTGAATGCATCATGACTCGTTTGGCGCAGCCGGCGGATGACGCAGAACCATCCGATAAGGGCCGGACGCTTCACGAGGCTGGTGCCGTTTTGGTGCTAAGGATATGGATTTACCGCGGCCTCGAAGCAGCTAAGGGACAAGTTGAGGCGTGGACACGAAACCTGGTGCCTTCGAAAGGGTATCTCTGGCACGTAATTTCCCATTTACGTGAGCCACTATTCGCTGGGTATGCACCAGACTCGTCGGATGATCAGCGTCAATGGCGAATGCGTGCACGCGAGACATTGGAAACCATTGTCGCTGCCGCGGCAAGCGTGCGGCAGCGCGCGAACGCCGCATATCGTGAACCCGGTGCGTCGGACGAACAGCGGCGCGTCGCAACGCTGCATTTCCACGCCGCTGAAGAACTGCTTGATCATGCCGGCAATCAGCTGTACTTCGGTTCGGGCGCCTTTCAAGGCAGCGGAACGGGCCTCAGTTCGCCCGAGGCGATGCGTGACTTTTTCACTGAATACGGGCAGATCCTGAATGTCATCGAACAGGACGGTCCCGTCCGAACGTTACACCACCTCGTCGAGTTGTATGAATACCTGGCAGTGGCCGAGCCCGCAAGTGTATTTGACCGAATCGCCGCTCTGCTGACCGGCCCGGCGCACGATGCCCAGTACCAAGCGGAAGGCATGGCCTCTAGTGCGCTCGTACGATTGGTGCGCCGATACTTGGCGGACCATCGCAACGTGTTTAACGATGCCGCCCGCCGGGGGAAATTGGTCACCATTCTAAAGACCTTCTCTGAGGCTGGCTGGCCCGAGGCCCTCAAGTTGCTCTACGAGCTGCCGGACTTTCTCAGATGACATTTGAGACCGCCAGCTTTGATTTTCAGCGTCGACTTGGACAAATTGTTCGTGACTTCCGGGGCCAGGAAAGCGCCATTCGCGCTCAGTACGCGAATCCGGCACCGCCTGCAGGAACTGTATCGGCAATGGAAGAGCGCGGCATGTTGGAGCGCGCCACCCGACGGTACATCATTGATGAGCTCTTGCGCGCCCTGGATTGGAATCCTGCTATCCCTTCGAACGTTGCGGAGGAGGCGCGTGCACGCAGCTCGGACGGTGCGAGGTTGTACTTTGACTATCTGGGCGTTGCTCCGCTCACTCAGTTTCCCGTGTTACTTGTCGAGGCCAAAGCGTTCGATGTAAGCAAGCCGCGCAAAGCCAGAGGCAGTGAGCTCGACGCACGGACAATGTCGCAAGTTCTTGCTACGGCTATTGAGGCGATAAAGCGGGGAAACACAAATGTCCCGATCCACTCGGAGTGGATCGCGTATTTGCGCGACATGCACTCCTACATGCTCTCAATTGCCACGCTGGGCCGTACGACGCTAAAGCGGCTCCTCGTTACGTCAGGAAGTTGGTCCATTATTTTCGTAGAACCGGCAGCAACGTTCTTGGCCACCGGTGAGGTCAACGCTGCCCACATAGTCTGCTTCACCAGCCTCGACGAGTTGGTTGTTGGTGCCCGAGACGTTTTTCACCTCCTCCATCGTCCGCGCTTAGTGGATACGTTGCCGTTTGCCTTGACGGTAGCGGAAGCGTTGGAACTGATTCCTGCCTCTGGAATTGGCGACTGTTACCAAGCAGTTATGGTGACCTGCAGCAGCCGTGGTGCATTGCGGCAACAGTATCCTTGCCGCGATATCTATCCGGCGTTGTTGGTGAACTCGGGGAGACGATGGTTTGCCATCGTTGACTATGACTGTCGAATGCCCGAACCAGAGGCAGGCGTAGACCAATCCAATTTCATTACCGACATTGAAGGCGGGGGGACAGCGTTACTCAACCGCCTGCGCCGACGGTATGACCTAAGCCTCGCCCCGGGCTCCCTTGGCGCATTCCCTGGTCTTCCTGCACCAATGAGTTCAGCGATTGGCATGAGCACGCTTGCAGCGCCGTTGCCAGGGTCGACAACAGCCATGAGTCTCGCAGGCAGCTCGGTTCAACGTCGATTCGTCGAGCATCACAACGTGGTTGGTCGTACCGCTGAATTTGTTGTCATTACCGGAAGCAGTTGGTTCTATAAACGTGATTTCAGTGCCGCAAGCCCATGCCTTTACCATTCCTGGGACAATGCAAACACCGATAGGGTCGCGGTGCCGCTAAAGCTCCTAGCCTACACAGCTGACTCGTCCACCCGAGATGGCCAGGAACATCATTGCGCTAACCAGGATCTGCACAGCCTTCGCGCCAACATATGTCATTTGCGCTCCTTCGAGACCCACCTTTGCTGCAAGACCTGCATATTCGAGTTTGACTGCTGGCGCTCGGACGGTCAGCAATTGCCCTGCCCCGCGCCCGCTCAGTCAATCGTGCAGGCAGGCAATTGAGACGCGGTTCCAGACAAGAAGTTGGAGCTGGACAACGGCGACGGACGTGCAGCAGTCAGAAGAGGAAGAGTCGTGGCAGGATTTGAAGAGGTACAGCCGATCGAGGGCATGTCGGCACCGCTGAAGGTGCGCTTTGACCTCATGCAAATGTTCGAGCGCTGGTTGCCGGGGTCGAATAACCCGCGTCCCTCCTACGAACCGGGCGAAATAATCGACGAGCTGAGGCTTCTCGACCTGTGCCAGCACTACCGATTGGAGTATCCAGGTGGCGCCGTGGATATTGCGGAGATCTGGGACAAATCAGAGCAGCGCACTGCAGATGGCGGGCCGACATTTGACGAACTACTGCGCTTGGGCTGGGTATTCTTCGACGGCGCTCGCTGGATGGTGCAGTGCTCGCCTTTGGGCACGAGCTCGCACATCAACTACCCGAGTCCAAGCACAAAGACATTCTTGACGGAACTGGGCAAGGCCCGACTCGTTGCAAAGACTGACACGCCTCCTCCAAACGCCAAAGCGCTTGCAGCCAGGATATCGGAAGAAAGCTGGCTCAAATCGCATATTCCAATCAGAAACCCCGACTGGCTTGCCGGTCGGCTATGGGAGCGGCTGTGTCCGAAGTCGCGGCCTCGCGTCGTGGATGATAGTAGCAACACAATGCAGGCAATGACCACAATTGCGAGCGAGGCCGGTGATCCTTCGATATTGCTGGAGCCGGAGGCAGGAGCTGTTGACCGAGCCTTCTTGGAGTGGTCTGCGTGGTGTAGCGCCATCGGAGGGCCTAGCAAATGGGATATTGACTGGGGGCCTGAGGAGAAGCAGTACTGCCGTGAGGCAGCTCAGCGAGTCTTGGAGCGTCAGACTATTTGGGGTGCCTGGGACGATGATGCCGTGCGCTATGCCGAGGTGCTCCAAACGACGTTTGCACTTCCTCAGGATCAACTACGGTACGTCATGACTCCGCAGAAGGAGCCACCTCGGACACTGGTGGCGCGGGCTGACTGGCTGAAATGGCCAGCGGTTCAACATCTCATGATGGAACGGCTCGGCATAAACACGGCCGGCTTTGCATTTGGCTTGCTCTGCTCCGTACTTGAGAAACCCGGCATTGGTATTGGGCCGATCATCACCGATGTTGCGGAGACGGTCATGTCGTTCGCAGTCGACCATCCGATGGCGTTGCTGCAATTTCTGTTTCGGGTCGATGTGGTACCGGCACTGTTGGTGGACATGCTTATGCAGGAGCGCACTGCCTGCCTGGCTGCCAAGTTGGCCATCGAGTGGCAGCCGGCTTTGGGGTTGGACAATGACCGAAATGTTAGTCGTGCAGCGCAGACCAAGGCGTTTGCGGTTCAGGACGCGCTGTCGTTCCTGGCTTACCACCTGGATAAGGGCACGCTTGACCTCGAAGAGTGCGCGTCTTTAATTACTTGGTGCTATGCCGGCGGCCCTGACAGCGGGAGGGCAGTTGCAGATGCGAGGAAGCCCATTGGGCACCAGCTTCTCCGAATGATTGCAAGGGGAAATGTAGAAGTTCAGTCTGCGGCGCTGCAGCACCTCATAGATCAGGCGGCCTATGAGGACAACGTGCCCCGAGCGCGGTTCGCGGGCGTGCTCGACGCGTTGGGCTGCCTTTCAAACGCGTCGAGTGTCGATGCTTCCCCAATTGTCGTACTGTATTCAAATTTTGCGCGCGACCTGCATTTGGAATGGACCGACGCGTCCAGCTTGTCGCCAGAGCAAGCAGCGCGACTTGTTGCGATCGGATTCGCCCACGCCACGTCCGACCGAGATGCACTGCTAGTGCCATTCGATATCGCAAAGCTGTTGCGCGAGACGCCGGACGATACGAGGCTGTCCTCGAGCTATTCCATTGCGCAAACCTTGAGAGGGCACGTGCGCTTGCTTGCACGTGCCGTAGCCGGTTGGCCCGATGGAGTCGTGCCGACGGAGCTTTGGGATGCAATGCAAACGCTTATTTCGCGCAGTGTCATTGAGCATGCCGAGAAAGGGCGTGTCGGCGCTCTCACGGACATGCACGGTCTAGGCCGCTTTCTTGCACCAGAGAAGGGGTCGCCGGCACAAGACCTCACAGCCGCATGGCGTCGGCTAGATAGCAGTCAACAGGAAGCCATGCTGCAGGCGCTAGCTCAGTCCGACGACCCGGTGCTACTTGCACAACTTTGTCAGCACCTTCCGGCTGCGGCAAAGGCCTGCATTCAAGCGAGGTTGCGCCAGTTGAAACCAGGAGAGGCTGCAACGCTTTGGACTTGGCCCGAGCTGCAGCACCGCATCGAGTCACTATTGGTCGCGGGAGAATTCAGTCTTGCGCGTGAGCACATGGATGAGGCTCAGAAAGACTTGGCCCGCGCACCATCGCAGTTTCGGCTTGGCCTTTTTGGCCTCGAGCTTCGACTGCTTCTGAAGGAGAAGCACTGGACTGCACTTGATGATGCGGTCGTCCCGTCAACGCTTGATATGGCCTCGAAGCGGCAAGCGCAAAACCAGCTGGACTTTTACAAGGCGACCTCACAACTGCTGCGCCCGAACGGCAATTTAGAAGGTGCTCGGATCGTACTGCAGCGCCTCGCGGCGCTTCCCGGGGCGGCCTCGGCATATAGGGAGAACGCCTTTGCAGTTGCCGTCCAGCAGCTTCTGGGCCAAAGGTTTCGTCCGCTGACCGCCGCGGACACGGTAACCGGCGAGGGCCTGCTTGCGGAAATCAATGCTGCGGTCGATGTAAATGAGAAGCTAGCTAGCAGCAGCTTGCTCGCCAACCGCGGGTTGCTCATGATGGCTTTGCAACGGCCTGAGGATGCATTGGCGAGCGTGGCTATGCGTCGTAAGGAGACGCGGAGCCTGGAGCTCGAACTCATTGCCGTACACGCAAAGTACGAAATGGGGTTCCGCGGCGAGGCAATGGCGATATTGGACGCGGCCATTGCAGAGTTCGGCACCAATGATCAACTTATCGCGCTCAAGAACGACCTTGAAGCCGGGGCAGCGACACCAACTGTCGCTTCAGCTTCAGTTGTTGTTGATTCGATTTCATCCATCCGGGCCGCCTTGCAGCAGTTGACCGAGCTCCTACCTAGCCAAGTTGGCGACGTGTTGGGTCCGCCTGGCGAAGGATTTCGCGGCTATCTAGTACGGCAAGTCTCACGCGCTGTCGCCGCACTTCAACACATGGCGGCAATGTTGCGGGACCGGAAAAATGCAGAGGATGAGGCAAGGCTTGAGAACGACCTCAACACCTCCGTACGAGAGGTGCTGGGTGCTTCACTCGCAGTGGTCAAGTGGGATGTGGCTGACCAATCGCTGGGGGGCGCAACTGCAAAAGGCAATCCCGGCGAACGGGACGCCGTTATTCGGGCATCTGGTCAGGAAATTGCTGTCTACGAGGCGCTTGTCTGCTCCGGGCTTAACCGGTCCACTATCAAAGAGCACTTCTACAAGCTATTGGCATACGGCGTCTGTGACCTGTATTTCCACGTCACGTACTCATATGCCAAGGAGCTCAAGGATCTCCTTGATTACATTGAACAAATGCTGGAACACGAGGTTCCTCCCGGCCTCACATATCAGGCCAGCAAGGCTCTAGCGCCCCCGGATTACGAGACAAGCGGCTTTATCGCGACCTATCGTATCGACCACCGGGAGATCGCGGTGGTGTTCTTGATTGTCGACCTTACGCGTTGATCCTTGCTGGCTGATAGCGCGGCGCGAAGGGCGACTGGCCGCAATCCGGCGGTTCAGGAGCGGCGGCGACGGCGTTTTATCGACATTCCCCCTGCAACGTGTCGAGATCGACCATACGGTGATGGACCTCCTGGTCGTCCATCCGATCAGCCGACGTATGTCATCGTCCTCGAGATCTGCGTCGAGGTTGATGACATTGTAGGACGAAGTTTTCCGCAGAGTGGCGTAGGCTGCGGATTCCGGCGAAGTTGACCAAGCGTGCTGGTGATCACTGACCGATCTGACTGTGGCATGCTGGTGGTGACCGCTGTTGGTCCGCCAACGGACTCCGCCGACAGATTCGGGACTAGCTGCAGTCGGCCATGAACGGTCACCCGAGCAAGTGGTCGGCGTGTCCACTTTGCTTCTTCGGCCGGCACGGGCGCCGATACCCCGAGACAGCTTATTACTCCAATGCAGCCACGCCTCATCAAGCATGCGCAATGCAATGCGGATCTTTGTCAGCTAACGGGCGACCTAATTGGCAAGGATTCACCACCAGCTCGAATAAATGGTGCGCAACCAGGACAAGGGACAAGGTGCGCCGGTACAGCTGCTGCTAGAGTCCGCCTGGGACTATCGCTTCGACCCGCAAACCAATGTCATCAATGTACATATGAATAGCTTGCGGCAGAAGGTCGACAAGGAATTCTCGCCGCCACCGCTCCAGAACGCCCGTGGCATCAGGTTCACGCTGCAGCCACCTACCTATACCAGGGCCATAGTGACGATAAGCTTTCGCCATTCGGTGCTGCTTCGCCTCGTCCTCAGCTACGGGCTGCTGGCCGTACTGAGTGTTGGCACACCTGCCAGTCAGGCCTTTCGCTTAATGAGCTTCGCCAACCCGGGGGCTGGATGATCATTGGCGATACGTCGACACAACTCTATGAGGCTATTCACTAGCGAGTCGAAATGGTCCGCATATGTTGCACGATGAACGCAATAATCGAGCATCTTGTACCTAGGTAAGAGGGAATACTTTAGACAATTATACCCTATGCTTAATGTCGTATCAGACGTCAGCACCTACCAACTATGGAAGTATCTTGAGGTTGGGCGCGCTTTCCGGATACCGGCATACGCAATCCAGACACCGAACCAGTCCCATACCGCAGCCACAATGTACTACCTTATAGCAGAATCTCCCAGCTATATAAACAAATCCGTAAACGCATTAATCATAGCTAGGATATTCGGACAGCATTCGAATTCCTTACGCACACCCAGGAAAAAAAATATATGTGTAGCATCCAGGTAAATAAGAGTCGCATGGAAACGCGTACTCAGCCCAGCCCGTCTGAAGAGATCAATCTCGCGATCAATAACAAAACCCACCTCTTGACGCCGATCACTAGGACGAATTCCAGACAATGTTACAGTATGTAAGAGCGGCCACACATCAATCCAGTTTTCACCTTCCCAAAATTCAGGCGCATATTTTTCCTTCTGCACGGACTCGCGCTTCAAAATATCAATCATAACATTATTAGGCAAACCTCCCGAGACCACAAACTCCTTTTCCCACACCCTGCAAACAATCTCCTCGGACTCATCTACATAATATTTTAAATTTGGCATATTTGCCTCAAAAGCCGAATAAAAGAAATAACAAAATAGCAGATATCTCAGCGGCGCTGAAACATATTAAACGCATCCTGCAAACGTCTTCGCAAAAGTACGACATGTTCTTCAGCAAAGATCAGTGGCGGGCGAATTTTTATTACATTTCGCATTGGACCGGTGGCACCAACCAATACACCGTGACCACGAAGGCTATTTAAAAGAAGCTTTGCAACGCCAGTCGAAGCAAGACCGTTTGCATTCTTCACCTCTATGCCCCAAAGTAGCCCTTGACCCCTAACGTCCGCGATAAGGTCAGACTGACATTGCAACGACCTCAATTCCGCACCGAGAATGTCACCAATCAACTGCGCCTGAATTTGAAGATTTTGATCTCTCATAACATCAAGTACAGCCATACCTACCGCGCACGACACCGGGTTGCCGCCGAATGTATTCAAATACGGTCCATGCTCACTAAATGCATCTAGGATTTCCGGTCTTGTAACAACCGCTGACATCGGATGTCCGTTTCCGATGGCCTTTCCGAGCACAACAATATCGGGAATCAAACCATGTGCTTCGAATCCCCATGTAAATCTTCCGAGACGCCCAAAACCGGACTGAATCTCATCTGCAATCAAAAGCCCACCAGCGCATCTAACAGCCGATACAACGCTAGAAAGCCACGCGTCCGGTAGGCGCGGCATGCCATCGCTCGTTAGGCATGGATCCAGTATGAAACCAAGCAAGCGGGAGCCATTACTTTCAAGCTTACAAATAGCGTCGTTAATTAGGTCAACCATCACTTTCGCAGTCGCCGAAGGCGCCGGCAAATCGATGACCGCAACCTGAAAACCTGCATCACCACTAGGCCCATAGGCTCCGGAAATACTGGAACTTAAATGAGTGCTCCCATGATAACTATTGCGCGTTACAATTATTCCATTTGCACCTGTATATGACCTCCCCAAACGAATTGCCAAATCATTAGCCTCGCTTCCACTACAGGCAAAGAGACAAGCACCAAGCGCATTAGGAAATAGTTGAAGTAATCTCTCTGCATAAATAATCAACTTATCATCGAGGTATCTGGTGTTTGTATTTAATCTAACCGCTTGCTCGTGGAGTGCAGCTAAAATCTTGGGATGGCCATGACCGACATGCGGAACATTATTATAAGCATCAAGATAAATACGGCCACCATCATCAGTAACCCATACACCCTCGCCCTTGACCAACTGAATGGGCTTATCATACATCAACGGAAGCGCGTTTTGAAATATCGCGCGACGGCGATTGACTAACGTATCCTTCATGACCATATCTCGCGTGTAGATACGCTTGAATGAGTTCACCGCCTCATTTCGATCAGTAGTAATATGCGCCTTAACAAGCCGTAGGGCCGTTGACTCATTGCGTAAAAAATGAGCGGCACGATCCGGGTCATGATTTCCGCGCCAACGACCTAAGATCAACCAGGTTGCGAGTCGAGCGCCGATCAGATCGAATATCATACCGAGCTCGAGTTCCGAAAGCGGGATGACAGTGTTATATCCTTGGACAAAATCCAGTGCATTCTGAATGGAATAGTCAGGAAGAACTTGGTATGTTGCAGCAATAGCTATGTCAAATATCTTCGGCGCGCGGACCGCGTCACCGAAATCCAGAACTGCGGCAAGTTGGTCTGAGCTGCCAGATTCTATGAGTGCATTATTTAGATTAAAATCTCCGTGGATAAATTGGGATCCAAGCTCGGAAAACCACGGATGTAAAGTTTCGAAACGCCGTAGTAATGAATACAAATCATTTCTGACATCCAGATCGTCAAATAATTCGATATATTCACGAAGGTCAAGAACATTTTGCATATCCCATGGCAAGACCTCAGCTTCTTCGTGCGCGGGGGCGAACGAAGTTAGTGCCATCTGAAGATTGGCCAACCCAACACCGAGGTTACTACTAAACACACATGATTGATTTGCATTGGATGCGGGAACACCTTGAATCCATTTCTGCAAACGCACCCGAATACTCTCTCCGGGCGTCAACTCCACTATTTCCTGAAATTGCCCGCGGCTACTGGCAATCAGTTGTGGCGTACCAAATGAAAGCGATTGGCTAGCTAGGTATACAAGAAGCGCAACCTGAAGGTCTGAGCGAACAGTGGACTCACCTGCATTGACAACTTTAAAGAAATATTCTCCGCCATGGATATCCAACACCCGAAAATTTGCATCTCGATCCCCTGGCAGCGCCTTTACGTCCTTGACGTTGAGGCCATAAGTTTGCCTTAGAATACTTGGAATCTGTTGCAAAGCTATTTGAGGCTGTTTTGCAAGAAAACATCCTAAAAGACTCTGAGCTTTCACGTTCGATCAGCCAATATCTTCAAGTGTGGATCGTACGGCCCGGCCCAATTGACGCACGTGTTCTTCATCAAAGATGAAAGGCGGGCAGAATTGAATTCTACTGTAACCCGGACCCGAGCTTACCCAAGTTACGACCCCATTCTTCGCCAGGGATTGACGAAGTTTTCTATTGCGTTGCAAAGGCGACGCGTCCACAGCAGTGGGCGGCTGCTTCACCCAAAGCGATGAAAGCAAGCCCATCGAGTGAAAATCCCATGCGATAGGAAATTCGTCCATTAGAGGCCTTATGACGCCGGCGACCATCGATTCGATTTGCGGTACCCGATCCATAAGTTTACGATCGAGAACATATCGTTGCGTTGCCAATGCTGCCGCGCAACTCACAGGATGATTAGCAAACGTGTGGCCAGATGGGAATCCATTAGATATGTCGACAAAACAGCGACCAATTCTTTCGGCGACGGTAATTCCGGCCAGCGCAGCATATCCTCCTGCTGCAGATTTTCCAAACACTGTTATGTCCGGTCGAACGTCGTAATGCTGTAACGCAAAAGGCCTACCAGTCTTTCCAAAACCGGACTTAACCTCATCAGCGATAAAAACGATATCGTACCGGTCACAAATTTCCCGAATCTTTGTCCAATAATCAGCAGGAGGCCAACCCCAGGACGATGATGGATCAGCAATAAAGGCAGAGACTGTTCGAGGCCCTTCAGCAAGAATCATTCGCTCCAAATCGGAGGCGCACATCATTCCACATGATGACTGCTCCAGATTAAATGGACACATGCCGCACGTGTTCCGGGCGATTCTCCGAAAAGAGGTTTGCTCATAGGCGGGCCACCGTAGACCAGAAACGCCGGTTGCGTTCATGGCTCCAATAGTAGCCCCGTGATAACTACCTTCTCGCGATAAGACTTTGTGCCGTTCCGGCCGTCCGCAAGCGCGGTGGTAAAGATTTGCTGCCAGGATCGAAGCTTCAACTGCTTCGGAGCCACTACTTACAAAATGAGCATGTGTGTGTCCTGGGTTAAGTCCAAGAATGAGGTCGGCGAGCTCAATCGCGGGCTTATTCGACATCTGACTCCAGTGCATATAAGACAGCGATTCAAGCTGCTGCGCTATTGCGTTTACAATTTCCGGTACACCATGACCAACCATTGAAACAAAGCAACCTGCGGCCGCATCGAGATATCTCTTACCATCTTCGTCAAAAATATAGACACCCTCCCCCCGCACAGCCATAGGTAGATCATCCGCATCAGGCCCCATCACCGCTTCAAGAAGGCTATGCTTTGCCTGTTGCCCGCGCGATTCTTCTTGCCGCTGTGCCAATATGGCGCCACGCTCTATATTTTGACTTACGGTCGTCATAAAAAATTTCCTGTCTCCCAATCCCACAAAGGACTGTAGTGATTTACTCCGTCACAGCGGATTGGCGTTGTATATAACAACAAACTGGCGTGATACCTCAGAGCTTTCCTTGTACTACTTTTGTACGCAGAACAAAAGAAAGATGCTCTTACAAATGTTAAATTCTCTTATCCACGATGAATCGCCCTTTCCGCTTCGTTTGAAGTTCAAAATAAGAGAAATCAACCAATTCCACCGTCAAGTCTCCTAATCGTCCTTCCTGAAGCAGTCGCCCAATAGCGGGAATCGTGCTAAAAAAGCCGTCTAAAATATATGCCTTGACTTCAGCCTCACTAATAACCTGACGGTTCAGCGACAGGACACAATGAATCCTCGGTTCTTCTTCCGTACCGCGAATTTCAAGTTGAAACTTCGATATCCGAAGCGTAGTGCATAGCTTGTCAACGAGATTTGCAACTTCGGATGCATCAATCGCTGCATTAAGCAACTTATGTTTAAACGGGAAAAGTCGGCCTCGAAGTTCCAGCATTCGCCCACAGCCCTGTGAGCCGGGGATCCATACAGCCATATCCCCCGTATCCATTCGAATAGCTGGAGCAGCGACGCGGACAAGATTTGTAGCCACAACAAGACCTGGTATACCGTATTCGTCAATGACTTTGTGTGTTAGTGGATCGACCAACTCAATCTTACATATCTGATCGAATATTTTGATTTGTGATGGTGACGTTTCAAGATCTCCGTAGCCCATCAACCCCGCTTCCGTTGATCCATATAGAAACGAAGAAATTGTCGCATTCGGGAATGCTTGACGGATGATGTCAAGCTGCGCACCATAAAGAAGCTCGCCTCCGCCCAGTAGTCTTTTTATATCCTTTAACGAGCTGCCCTGCCTTACAATTGACTCGGCCAATCCAAGAATTGTTGGATTCATCCCCGCAACGATGTCAGCGCCAAATGCCGTCATGACGTTGTAGATTTGCTCATAAGAAGCGTCGCCTCCAATGGGGATCTCCGAACAGCGCCCCGGAAAGGAATCAACCACCCGATGAATAGCCATGAATGAGGCGCTACCTGGCTCCGAAATATTGCAAATCGTCGCTCCATCATGGATAACACCATTTTTCCAGTGAGTGATTGCAAGTAGCTCGTTGGTTGTCCTCCACTCATCCCGCCCAAACATAGTGGCCTTCGCCTTACCCGTTGTGCCAGACGTTGTATAGCACATACCGTACTCTTCATTTGACGAAAACAGGTCGTTGAAATTCGCATGAACCGCCGACATGACCTTATCAAAGGTAGCGATTGGAATATCCGTTAGCGCATAATCTCGTAATGGTAGATTCTTGTAGAGATCATAATAAAACTTCGATCCGCTTCGTGCAATAGACACCAATTGCGGTACAGTGTATATGTTCATGCTAGTAAATCCGTAGTAATTGAGCAATATGACGAAGTGGTTGATTCTAGCGCAGCTTAACTTTCGAGCGTAAATGCCTCAAATGATTTCAAAGCATGGAAATCCGCAATCAATTTTTCCCGATCAGCATTTTGGACCACCCCTATACATGCAGGCGCAATACCACTGAAATCACGAATATCATCTCCAACGGATACCAGCCATTTTAGATCGATCTCACTATCAATGGCAGGCGCGTTAAGCGCTCGGACTACGCCTTGCTTCTTGGGGAAAAAAATCCAAAATGCAGGGGTCGTATCAACAAGAGGCCGTCGCACGTCAATACCGGTATCCAGAGTAAATTGCCAGTCCATGTAGCTAAATCCAAAGTCTAGCTTAGCAATCGAGACGATTGGCCCTCCCGGAGGCCTAGCACCTACTTCGATGAAAACTATCTCCCCATGTCTCACAAAGAGTTCCATATGCGCCATTTGATCGCGGGCACCAAGTACATCTAAGGCGCAATCGCTAAAATCTTTGAGGCGCTGACAAAGCTCGTCATCCCAAGTCAATTGAATGCTGGAGAGATTTTTGCCCACAGTTACATCGAAATTTGGACAGCTATACTGATAAACAGCGGAGAACACGGTCTGACCATTCTGACGAATCGTATCTACATGATATGCATCACCAACTATAAACTCTTCCACTTCAAGCTCATAGGGGTTTTCCGGCAACTCTGAACAAAACCCCAGGTAATCTTCAAAACTATGTATAGGATAAACTCTATAGCTGCCAAAACAGTCGATCGGTTTGACAATAAAAGCCCCCCCGAACTCACCCACCAACAAGTTATAGTGTGATTGACTGGGGATTATCAAGCTTTTGTCAATACGCTGGTATTTCGGAACGCGAATACCACGTAAATCCAACCGGCGCTTCATTTCTATCTTATCTCTAAATGGAAAGATATCATTGTCAATCATTCCAACAATTCCAAATTCTCGCCTCAATTTCCCCGCATTTAAAAGATTCATCTCATCAGCGCAAACAATACGAAGTTCATTGTCGGGATAGAGACTTTGTTCGGCACTTACCAAAGCCTTCAACTGAGAATAATTGAAAGGCTGGGTGCAATGATCAACAACACCACATTTCAAATAATAATAAGCATCAAGCTGGCCTTTAAAGTCATGCGGAATGTTATCCACAAAGAACTCGTCCACTACCGCCACAATGCGACATCCTAGCATGCGAAGGCGAAGGTCTCCCAACAGCTCCGATGCATAATTAGCACCAAATCGAAAGTTTACAAAGATGATGGTTTTCATAAAATTCCTGTCATGGCACGTTAGCTTGTCATTATCAAATCCAGTATGCGCTTAAATCGGACTGGAGCGACCCGCGAGGACATGATGTAAAAATATGCATATACCCGTGGTAATTGACCAAACTCCAGGCGCATCTTGAATCTAACTCAAGAAACCCTACTGAACAACGGTGCCATCCGATCAATGACCCGGTATGTCAAGGCCTGTTGGGGCTGAGCCGACCAAACCATTGGCTCTTCGGCGGTACCTAGGGCCAGTCTCAGTTCATGCATTTTTCTTGGCATTACAGGTGAAAGCAAGATCGCCAGCGTTCGCAAGCCGTGATGTAGAATAAACAGCGCTTCATCCAGTAAAGCTTCCTGATCGGACGATTTAGCAAGTTCCCAAGGTGCAGTTTCATTGACGTAACGATTCAGATCACGCGCGTAATCAAGTACCGGCTCAAATCCTTGCGACAAAAGCATATCGTCGACGGATGCTAGTACAAGGGCATATAAACCGGAAGAATTTTCATATAACGTT
>Ga0213872_10000674_pt1 | contig 25844 bp, 28 predicted proteins | sample VelepicomBERX_R2_FD_160071 | JGI IMG/M metagenome (GOLD analysis project Ga0213872, IMG submission 160071) | Rhizosphere microbial communities from Vellozia epidendroides in rupestrian grasslands, the National Park of Serra do Cipo, Brazil - RX_R2 | ecosystem: Host-associated > Plants > Roots >...
CGTCTGGATTCGACCGGATTTCAGCATCGCGAGCATGGTCAGCATTGGCCTCCCGCTCTTTATCGTCACCATGGCTTCGCAAAACATGCCGGGCGTGGCGGTATTGCGCTCGTCGGGTTATGAGCCGCCGATTTCCGCTTTAGTGGGTTGGACCGGCCTCACCAATCTGCTGCTTGCGCCATTTGGCTGCTTTGCGGTGAACCTCGCTGCCATCAGCGCTGCAATCTGCACGGGGCCAGAAGCCCATGAAGACCCAAAACAACGCTACCTGGCCAGCGTGGCGGCGGGCGGGTTTTACCTGCTGCTGGGGTTGGCTGGCGGTTCGGTTGGAGCCGTACTCTTCGCATTGCCGCACGAGCTGGTCTTGGCTGTGGCAGGCATCGCGCTATTTGGTGCGTTGGCCAGCGGCTTTGCCCTGGCCATGCGCGAAGAGGCGCAGCGTGAACCCGCACTGATCGCCTTTCTGGTGACTGCGTCTGGTGTCACGCTTGGCGGTATCGGCTCGGCGTTTTGGGGGCTGGTGGCGGGTACCGTGGCCTGGGCTGTGGCGCGTTGGCGGGCCGCACCCGCCTGAATAGCGTTTGTGCTGGCTATTTTGCGCAGGGCTGCGCACATAATGAAGGTATGACCCAACGGCTATTGCTCATCTTTGCGGTGTTCCACTTGGCGGGTTGCGCCAATCTGGCCTATCTGAGCCAGGCGGCGCAGGGCGAAGCGACGGTGCTCAAAGAAGCCAGGCCGATACCAGAGGTCATTGCCGATCCGGAAACGCCACCCACGGTCGCCGAGAAGCTGAAGACGGCGCAAGAAATGCGCCGATTTGCGGTGGATGAGCTCAAGCTGCCCGACAACAATAGCTATACCCGCTACACCGATACCGGGCGTGCCTACGTGCTGTGGAATATCGTCAGTACGCCGGCATTGTCGCTGAAGCCGGTTGAAAGTTGTTTCCCGATCGCCGGCTGCCTTGCCTACCGAGGTTACTACGATGAGAAGGAAGCACGAGCCTGGGCCAAGGCTCGGGCAGATCTGGGCGAAGATGTCTTTCTCTATGGTGTGCCGGCCTATTCCACGCTGGGCTGGTTTGGCGACCCGCTGCTCAACACGACGGTACGTTATGGCGAGCTGTCGTTGGGTCGCCTGATCTTTCATGAGCTCGCGCATCAGGTGCTCTATGTAAAGGGCGACAGCGCATTCAACGAGGCTTTTGCGACGGCGGTCGAGCTTGAAGGGATCGAGCGATGGCTAGCCAGGCGCAATAACCCGCGCTTGAGCGAGGCGTATCGCAAGAGCGAGGAGCGGCAGGCGGCCTTCATGGCGCTGATGGGGGAGGCGCGCGGCAAGCTTCAGGTCTTGTATGCCAGCACCCAGACCGACGCCGAGAAGCGAGCGGCCAAACAGCACATCCAGGAAGAGACCAAGGCGGCCTACACCGCACTCAAGGCTACATGGGGTGGGTATGACGGGTACGACCATTGGTTTGACCCGGTGCCCAACAATGCGCACATGGCCTCGCTTGCGACCTACCGTCGCCTCGTGCCGGCGTTTCGCGAGCTGATCTGCGAGCACGGGGGTGATTTCACCGCCTATTATGCGGATGTGCGCATACTGGCCCAAAAAAATAAGGCCGCGCGCGATGAAGCGCTGGCGGCCCTTGAAATTGCTGCGAATCAGGGGAGATGCAGCAAGGAGGACAAACTCCTGCGTCGCGGGCCCGACTAAGGCCAGACCGCACAACGCCGCCATACTCGGATGATCAGCCTATCGGGGCTATTGGCGTTTTCAGCAGCAGGGCTGCATCGGTAGGTGCGCCGATCCAGCCGCTAGCGCGTAGAATGGCGCCAATCCTGCATCTGGAGGTCGCATGAAGTGTCCGTTTTGTGGTTCGCCTGAAACGCAGGTGGTCGACACGCGTTTGTCTGAAGAAGGCGACAGCATCCGGCGTCGTCGCAAATGCGCTGCCTGTGATAAGCGTTTTACTACCTTTGAAACTGCAGAAGTCCGTCCGCCGCAAGTCGTGAAGGCCAATGGCAATCGTGCTGATTACGACCGCGAAAAGGTACGTGTCAGCTTTATGCGCGCACTGCATAAACGCCCGGTACCGACTCAGCTGGTTGACGAGGCGATTGCGCATATCGATCAGCGCGTATTGAGCCTTGGCGAGCGCGAGATCGAATCGCGCCGTATCGGCGAAATGGTGATGGCAGAACTGGCCAAGCTCGACAAGGTAGCCTACATCCGCTTTGCCTCCGTCTATCGCAGTTTTCAAGATGTCGACGACTTCCGCGACCTGATTCGCGAGGTCAGCAAAAAATAGCGCAAGGAAAGCGACAGTCGATGAAGCTGCAACGTGCCGATCTGGAACGAGCCGAGCAAGCCGGCGTTCTGAATGCAGGGCAGGGCGAGGCATTGTGGGGTTTTCTGGCGCACGCCGGGCACGCCGACGACGTCGCGCAGTTTCGTTTTGCGCATGTCCTTTACTACTTGGGTGGCATGATCGCGATCGCGGCCATGAGTCTTTTCATGTCTGTGAGCTACTCACAATGGGGCGCCTGGTCACTGACGGTGTTCGGCGCGGGCTATGCGTTCATTGCATGGCGTTTAGGCGCCTGGTTCCTCGACCGCAAGCATCTGCCGATTCCAGCCGGCATCCTGTTCACGCTCGCCATCGTGTTGGTTCCGGTTGCGGTGTACGGCATCGAAGCGGGGCTGGGGCATTGGCCGAGCGGCGGGCGCGTCAGCGACTACCACGTGTATATCGATTGGCGTTGGGTATTTCTCGATCTCAGTACGCTGTTGGCGGCTGCCATTTTCCTCTGGCGTTATCGCTTGCCCTTCATGACCATGCCGGTGGCTGTGACGCTCTGGTATATCAGTATGGATTTGGCCGCTTGGATCATTTTCGGTATCGCTCAAGTGGGTGCCGAGGCTGATTGGGAGCGCGACTGGTTGCTGCGCAAATGGGTGTCTGTTGGTTTTGGTACGCTGATGCTGGTCTTGGCGCTGGTCATCGATTTACGTAGCCGGCGCGCGCGCGGCGACTACGCGTTCTGGCTGTATCTCTTCGGTTTGCTTGCCTTCTGGGGAGGCCTCAGCAGCATGGATTCGGACAGTGAAGTCGGCAAGTTCATCTACTGCCTCATCAATGTCAGCTTGATTCTGACAGGGGCGATACTTGCACGCCGTGCCTTCCCTGTGTTTGGCGGTATGGGGTTGACGTTTTACCTAGGGCATCTGGCTTACACTGTGTTTCCAGATAGCCTGACTTTTTCGTTTGCTTTGTCGGTGTTGGGCCTGCTTGTCGTTTTTGCCGGCGTCTGGTGGGGGCGACACGGCGATGCACTGGGCGATCGCATGCGGCTGGCCTTGTCGCCGCAGCTTGCCGAATTGATACAGCTACGCAAATCATGACCTTTACTTCAGACGATCATCGTTACATGGCCCGCGCGCTCGTGGTGGCCGAGGGTGCGCGCTACCTCAGCATGCCTAACCCGGGGGTAGGGTGCGTCCTGGTGCGCGATGGCCAGGTCATTGGCGAAGGGCATACCCAAATGGCGGGCGGCCCACACGCCGAGGTCATGGCGATGCGCAACGCGGCTGCACTTGGGTATTCGGTTTCTGGTGCAACCGCCTACGTCACCTTGGAGCCCTGCAGCCATCACGGACGTACGCCGCCCTGTGCGCTTGGGTTGATCGAAGCAGGTGTGGCCCGGGTCGTGGCGGCCATGGAAGACCCTTTCCCCGAGGTGGCCGGCCGTGGCTTGGCCTTGCTGCGGGAAGCAGGCATCCAGACCGAAGTCGGTTTGCTGGCCGCAGGCGCGAGGGCATCGTTGCGGGGCTTCCTCTCACGCGTCGAGCGGGGCCGCCCTTGGCTGCGGCTCAAGATTGCTGCGAGCCTCGATGGCAGAGTGGCGCTTGCCAGTGGCGAATCGCAGTGGATCACCGGTCCCGCGGCGCGCGCTGACGTGCAGCGTCTCCGTGCGCGGTCTTGCGCCATGATCACGGGTAGCGGTACGGTAATGCATGACGACCCCTTGCTGACCGTGCGCGAAGTCGATGGCGAAGCCTGGGGCGAGCGGCGGCAACCCTTACGCGTGGTGCTCGACAGCCGAGCGCAGATGCCGCCGACTGCGCGCATGTTCTCGGCGCCCGGCAAAACCCTGGTAGTGGTGGCAGATGCCCCCGAGAGCCATGTCAGCCGATTATTGAGCTGTGGTGCAGAAGTTGTCTCGCTGCCTGACGCACATGGTCGGATCGACCTGGGTGCCCTGCTCGATACGCTTGGAGAACGTGGCATCAACGAGGCGACGGTCGAGTCAGGTGCGCGACTCAACGGGGCGTGGCTGCAGAGCGGTCTCGTGGACGAGATCATGCTCTACCAGGCACCGGTATTGCTGGGGAACGACGCACAGGGCCTCGCTGACTTCTCCATTGCGCGGCTTGCTGACAAGCTGGCACCGCGTGTCTCGGATATTCGCCAGGTTGGGCAGGACATCCGTTACACCTTGCAATTAGGTAGTTGGACTTAGGACTTGACCATGCGTATTGCCATTCTGACATTTGAAGGCTTCAACGAAATCGACTCGCTGCTGGCTTACAGCCTACTCAATCGCCTGAAATCGCAAGGATGGACTGCAGAGATTGTCTCGGATCGGGAAGAAGTCACGTCGATGAACGGACTGACGATCAAGGCGCATCAATCGCTATCCGTGCTGCCTGAGATGGATGTGGTCTGGTTTGGCAGCGGTACGCGGACGCGGGATGTTGCGGCGGATGCCGAGCTGATGTCTCGCCTGAAGGTCGACCCAAGCCGGCAATTGATCGCCGCACAATGCTCGGGCACCTTGCTCCTGGCCAAGCTCGGCTTGCTGGGAGAAGTGCCGGCCTGTACGGATCTGACAACCAAGCCGTGGGTTGTCGAGGCAGGCGCCAAAGTGATCGACGCGCCGATCTTTGCCCGAGATTCGATTGCGACGGCGGGCGGTTGCATGGCGTCGGTCTACCTGGCGACATGGTTGATCTGCCGCCAACTGGGCGAGGAGGCGGCCGCCCGGGTACTGCACTACGTTGCACCGGTGGGTGAGAAGGAAGCCTATATCGCCCATGCATTGGCCGTAGTGCGCCCTCATGTAATACGGGCTGCTGTTCCTGTAGCCTGAGCGGGCTCTGCGGCTGGCAAGCCTTGCAATTGCGCCAACCATCCCCATTTCCCTGCCAATGGTTACCGTACCGCTTCGATGACGGTAGCTACGGCGGAATCCCGCTTCTATCATGAGAAGGCGGTGGCCAGGTTCGGTCGCCCTGTGCAGCGCTGCTGCACAATCATGTCAAAAGTGGGGATGCCGCATGTTCACTGGAATGATTGAGGCGATCGGCAAGGTGGCGACCATTCAACCGCTGGCCGAGGGCCTGCGCATCATGGTGGTCAGCGAAACGCTTGATCTGAACGATGTGACGGTAGGTGACAGTATCGCGGTCAACGGTGCGTGCATGACGGTGGTGGCCAAGACGGCGCATAGCTTCAAGTTTGACCTGTCGGCGGAGTCGTTGAAGGTGACCACCGGGCTCGATGACCCGGGCCGCGAGGTCAATCTGGAGAAAGCGCTGCGTTACAATGAGCGGCTCCAGGGGCATCTGGTGGCCGGCCATGTCGACGGCGTTGGCGAGGTGCTCAAATTCGCTGAAGCAGGCGAGAGCCATCAATTGGTGATACAAGGCCCCAAGGCGCTGGCTCGATACATTGCGATCAAGGGCTCGGTCGCCATCAATGGCGTATCCCTGACGACCAATAACCTCAAAGAGGTCGGTGATCGTTGTATTTTCTCGGTGAACCTGATCCCGCATACCTTGCAGGTGACGGCGCTGAAAGGATTGAAGGTGTCCGACCAGGTCAATATCGAAGTCGACCTGATCGCGCGCTACGTCGAACGATTGATGCCCGAAATCGAACCGTTCGACGCCTTGAAGAAACGCAGGGGCGAGTGAGTCTCGCCCGTACTTCCAACTGATTGAGAACCCCCATGACCCTTTCCCCCACCGCTGATCTGGTTGCTGACCTTGCTGCCGGCCGCATGGTTGTCTTGATGGACGACGAAGACCGCGAAAACGAGGGTGACCTTGTCATGGCGGCAGAGCATGTGACGCCCGAGGCGATCAATTTCATGGCGAAATATGGCCGCGGCCTGATCTGCCTGACGCTGACCGAGGCGCACTGCCTTCAACTGAACCTGCCCCTGATGGTTGAAAAGAATGGTACGCCGCACGGCACGGCGTTCACCATGTCGATCGAGGCGGCCGAAGGCGTCACCACGGGCATCTCGGCGGCTGATCGCGCACGCACCGTGCAAGTCGCCGTGGCGCGCAATGCCAAGCCGAGCGATATCGTGCAGCCAGGGCATATTTTCCCCCTGAAAGCGCGCGAAGGTGGCGTGCTGGCCCGAGCCGGCCATACCGAGGCAGGCTGCGATCTGGCCCGCATGGCCGGCTGTACGCCAGCGGCGGTGATCTGCGAGATCATGAACGACGATGGCAGCATGGCGCGCTTGCCCGAGCTGCTGCCGTTCGCGGCAGAGCATGGTCTGAAGGTCGGTACGATCGCCGATCTGATTCAGTACCGTAGCCGGACCGAGACGCTGATCGAGCAAGCGGGTGAGCGCGTGGTCGCGACGCCTGCAGGCGAATTCAAATTGGTTGTCTTCCGCGAACGCGGTGGTGCGGCTACGCACCTCGCGCTGGTGAAGGGCGAGATCCGCCATGATCACGATACGCTGGTCCGCGTGCATGAGCCGCTCTCGGTCATGGATTGGCTCGATATCGGCCAGACCCGCCATTCCTGGGGCATCATGCAAAGCCTCGAAGCCATCAACCGGGCGGGTAGTGGTGCGGTCATCCTGCTGCATCGCGACGAAAACGGTGACGACTTGCTGGCGCGTGCCTTGCCGGAGCTGAATCTCAATCAGCCCAAGAAATGGGACCTGCGGACCTACGGCATCGGCGCACAGATGCTGAAGGCGCTGGGTGTCGGGCGCATGAAGCTGCTGTCGCCGAGTAGAAAGATGCCGAGCATGGCCGGTTTCGGTCTCGAAGTGGTTGGTTTTGTTGAGCCTTGATTTTATTGATGTTTTGACTGATTTGCTTGTGCGCTGCTAAAATGCTCGATTGGCTTTCGGTAAACCGGGGCCTTGAGGTTTGGCAGCGCCCCGTTTTGTTGACTTCGTTTACTGCGTCGTCACGCACAACATTCTGAAAGATCTGACTGATGCCTCAATTCGAACATATCCCCGAAATTGCACCGAACCACGATGGCGCGGGCCTGCGCATCGGTATTGTCATGGGGCGGTTCAATACGGATGTTTGCCATGGTCTTTTGTCTGCCTGCGTCGATGAACTCAAGCGCATGGGCGTGGCGGACCAGGATGTGCTGTTGACCACCGTGCCGGGTGCGCTGGAAATTCCGCTTGTCTTGCAAACGATGGCAAAGTCGGGTCGTTTTGATGCCCTGGTGGCGCTGGGTGCGGTGATTCGTGGCGAAACCTATCATTTCGAGCTGGTTTCGAACGAATCGGGTTCCGGCGTGACGCAAGTGGGCCTCGATACCGGCCTGCCTATCGCCAACGCGATTCTGACGACTGAGAACGACGACCAGGCCCTGGTGCGGATGCAAGAGAAAGGCGCTGATGCCGCGCGTGTCGCGGTCGAGATGGCGCGCCTGCAGCAATCGCTTCGCGGCCAGTTCCGGCTATAAATCAATCTTGGCCGGCAGCGTCGCTGCCGGCGCTAAGGGCGCTCGCCGCCCTTGTTCTTTATAGGATGCAACATGAACCAAGCCGCCCCATCCCCAGACGCCAAGAAACCCGCGCCACACAAGTCTGCGCGCCGTCGTGCACGTGAATATGCCGTGCAGGGGCTGTACCAATGGCAATTGACGGGTGATTCCGTCGCCAGTATCGAGCGTTTTCTGCGCGAGAGCAGCACGAGCTTCGGCCGTGCCGATGAAAACCTGTTCCGTGAGATCTTCTACGGTGCCATGCGCGATGTGGAGCCGCTCAAGGCGCGCCTGGTACCGCATCTGGATCGCGATGAAGTCGACGTCAGCCCGGTTGAACGCGCCATTCTGCTGGTCGCCGGATTCGAGCTGATCAACAAACCTGATACACCCTATGTGGTGATCATCAATGAAGCCATTGAGATCGCCAAGACGTTTGGCGGTACCGACGGCCACCGCTTTGTGAACGGCGTGCTCGACAAGCTGGCGGCTGAAGTGCGTACGGCCGAAGTGGAGCAGGGCCGCAACCGCAAGCGCTGAACCTTGCCGGTTTGAATCTCGGGCACGTGGTAGGGCGATTGGATGTAGTCGAATCGATCTGCCGGACGTGCCCGTTTCTATTTTGGGTGTGCGCCAGGCACGGCGCATGGCCTGATTGAGTGCTGACCCATGGCGCTAGGTGAGTTTGACCTGATTCGACGCTTCTTTACCCGTGAGACACCCTCGGCCGTGCTGGGTGTGGGGGATGATGCTGCCTTGCTGGCGCCTACGCCGGGTATGCAACTGGCTGTCGCTGCAGACACCATGGTCGAGGGGCGGCATTTTTTTGCGGGGACCGACCCGTTTGCGGTGGGGTGGAAGAGCCTGGCCGTCAATTTGTCCGACATGGCCGCCATGGGCGCGGTACCACGCTGGATTACGCTTTGCCTGACCTTGCCTCGGGTCGACGAAGCGTGGCTCGCAGGCTTTGCTGATGGCCTGCTATCGCTCGCGTTACGCGAAGGCGTTGAGCTGATTGGCGGTGATACTACCAGTGGGCCTTTGGCGATCTCCATACAAATTCTGGGCGAGGTGCCGCCAGGCCAAGCACTACAGCGCGATGGAGCGCAGGCAGGTGACGATATCTGGCTATCGGGCGAGGTTGGCGCGGCGGCGCTGGCGGTACGGCACCGCATGGGCCAACTGGCGCTCGATGCTGCCGCCTTGGCGCATTGCAGCCGGCGGCTGGATTTGCCGGAACCACGACTTGCGCTCGGCCTCGCGCTACGCGGGCTGGCAACGGCAGCAATTGATGTTTCGGACGGGCTGGTGGCGGACGTGGGCCATATTGCTGCCCGTTCTGGCCTGCGTGCCGTTTTGCAGCTGGATGCCTTACCGCCTTTGCATGCTGTAACTGGCGTTGCCGACACGATCTACCAAGCTGCGCAACTTTCGGGCGGCGACGACTATGAGCTGTGTTTCACTGCACCGGTTGCTGCACGTGGACACCTGGGCGCGATGGCACGCTCTCTCGGCCTGCCGTTGGCGCGTATTGGTACATTCACGGTGGGCGAGGGGGTGGCGGTGTTGAATTCGGCCGGCGAGCAGGTTACGCTGGCGCGCCCCGGTTTTGACCACTTCAACTGACGCTGTTCCCTTCATGTCCGATACCCCGCAAGCTGCGATCAAGCAACCCGACCTGCGATTTCTCTTCGCGCATCCGGCGCATTTCCTGGCCCTGGGTTTTGGCAGTGGCCTGTCACCCAAGGCGCCGGGTACGATGGGCTCGCTGGTGGCGATTCCGTTCTATCTGCTGCTCACGCTCGTGCTGACGCCGTTCCAGATCGCCCTGTTGGCGATTCCCTTATTCCTTATCGGTGTGCCCATCTGCGGCCGTGCGGGTCGTGCGCTGGGCGTATCGGATCACGGTGCCATCGTTTGGGATGAGATCGTGGCGATGTTGCCGCTACTTGCCCTGGTACCGCAGCATCCCGTGGGATGGGCGGCTGCATTCATATTGTTCCGGCTTTTCGATATCACCAAGCCCTGGCCGATCCGCTGGGTGGATGGCCACGTCAAAGGTGGGCTTGGCGTGATGCTGGATGATGCTCTCGCAGCCATTCCAGCCGCGTTGCTGCTGTGGCTGGTTCGAAGCTGCCTGGCTTGATCGGGCCTAGGCGGCTTGCGGCCCTTCAGCGGGTGTCTCGACCGCCTGCATCAGCGACACCACAATTTCTTCTGCATGCGCCAACCGCTCTGCGCGCAGCTTGTGCAACGCCTCGACGATCGGTGCGGGTGTTGTATCGGCTGCGAGCGAAGCCAGCAGTACATCGACATCTCGCAATTCACCAAGCGCATCCTGGGCTGCCTTGATCAGTATCGGGTCGATCTGATCGCGCGCCGGCAGAATGCTGCGATAGACCTCTTGCAGATACCGTAACCGTTTGCAGTCAAGGCGCAGCGCATGCCAGGTGGCCGCTTCGTCAAACAGGTGCCGGCCATGGAGGCTATAGTCGCCAATGCGTTCCTTGAGGCGCCTGCCTTGTCGACGGATCGCCCAACGCAATTGCTGCTTGCCGGCTTTCTTGATTGCGCGCGTGCAGGCTCGGCGGATCAGGCGCGTAGAGCGGCCGATATCGGGCCGCTGCATATGCCGGTAAAGGGCGATTTGGATCGCATGGTCGGCATGCGTCCGCGTTTCGAGCCAATGCTGCCACCATTCGGGGTGAGCGCCTTCGGCGAGCGGTTTGAGCAGTGCGGCCTGTACCTCTGCGTCGCGCAACTGGTTGCTGAGCTTGATGAGCGCATGGATGGGCTGGCGCAAGTCACGGAGCGATGCAAAGGATTCAAGTTTACTGAACGGCGATAACGTACTACCAAGTCTTCTGGCCGAGACGCGGACATTGTGCAGCGGGTCGTCCCCTTGGTTGGCGAGCAGCAAGTCGATGCTTTGGGAAAGGGACGATGTAACGAGGCTGATCTTGTTTGCGATTTGCTTCGTTGCTTTGCTCATAAGCTATGCAATCCCTCATATCACTCGTATATTCTGCTGATTCATATTTTTTGACCAATCAAGTCAGATCGTTCCGCTATCAGTGTGTCATACCTCTCTGTAGCATGTGCTTACTAATTCAGAAACATTGAACACGGAGAGTAAGCACATGATCACGATCAGACCAGGGCAAGACCGCGGACATGCCAACCATGGCTGGCTCAAGTCCTTCCATAGCTTTTCGTTTGCTGACTATTATGATCCTGCACACATGGGCTTTGGTGCTTTGCGCGTGATCAATGAAGACCGTGTTGCGCCCGGCGCAGGGTTTGGCACCCATGGGCATCGCGATATGGAGATCATCAGCTACGTGCTCGATGGTGCGCTTGCACACAAGGACAGCATCGGTACCGGGGCGGTCATGCAAAAAGGCGATGTGCAGCGCATGAGCGCAGGACGTGGGGTGCTCCATTCGGAATTCAATCATTCGACCGAACAGCAGGTGCATTTTCTGCAAATCTGGATCGAACCGAGCGAGTTTGGCATTCCGGCTGAGTACGAACAGCGCCATTTTAGCGATGCAGAGAAGAAAGGCCGTCTCTTGGCCATTGCCAGCCCGGTCGCCGACGATGGCAGCTTGATGATCCACCAGGATGCGACGATCTACGCTGGTATATTCGATGGTGGCGATGAAGCAAACTTGCCTATCAAGGCGGGGCGTCGGGCCTACGTGCATGTGGTGCGCGGCACCGTCGTGGTGAATGGCGTGACGCTCAACGAAGGCGACGCCGCGCAACTGGTGCAGGAAAATGCGGTCCAGATCACGAATGGCGACAATGCCGAAGTACTGGTGTTCGATCTGGCTTGAGCTGAACGACTGGATTGATCGTAGATTTGCCTAGAGGAGTAGGGTTGTGACCATCATTGCCAAAGATGTACCGGGTAGTCATTTTCAAACGCGCTTGAGCGTTGGCAACGCGGAATGGTTTTCAGGTGAAAGCCTGGACAATGCGCCAGACCATGCCATGCCGGACCCTCACGACCTTCTGGATTCGGCGTTGGCGGCCTGTACGTCGATCACCGTACGGATGTATGCCGAGCGCAAAGGTATTCCGCTGGAGCATATCGAGGTGTCGATCGACCATGTGGAGGAGGGCGGCCTATACCACCTGAACCGTCGCATTGAGCTGACTGGCCCATTGAGCGACGAAGATCGGGAGCGCTTGATGGTGATTGCCAACAAGTGTCCGATCCATCGCGCATTGACCGGTAAGTTCGAAATCGAGACCAGCGAAGTCCGCGCCGAAGCGTAAGGCGCGCGTCAGCCCGCCATGGCCTCAGCGGCCATGGCGGCGTTGGTTCGCTTGGGCAACGCCGCCCAAAGGCTTGCCGTCAGAATCAACGTACCACCCAGCATGCCTTGAGTGGTCAGCCTCTCACCTAGCCATACCATGGCAAAGAGCGCCCCGAACAGAGGTTCGCTGCTGACCAGCAGCGTCGCACGTGTCGGCCCGCAGCGGCGGATGCCCCAGGTTTGCGCAAAGAAGGCGAACAGCGTGCAGAACAGCACGAGGTAGAGCGTAATCAACCAGAACTGGGGTGCGTGCGGCAAGCGTGGTAACTGGCCTGGGAGCAGGGCAGCGAGGCCCAGGCAGCCGAGACCGAGTATCGAGGTTTGAATACCGATCAGGCCCAGCGTCGAAAGCGGTTTGTCGGCCACGAGCCGCTTGGTCATGCAGACAAGCACGGCGCGCAGTACAGCGGCGCCCAGCATCAATATATCGCCCAGATTCAAGCCCACATGCCAGGTATCGGTCAGTAGCATGGTGCCGGCGAGCGATGCCCCTGCTGCGATGAACGCGGCGAGCGGCGGTTGGCTGCCGAGCAGCACCCATTCTACAAACGGCGTCATCACCACACACAGGCTGATCAGAAACGCAGCGTGAGCGGCCGAGGTATGTGCGACGCCAAAGGTTTCGCACAGGAAGATGCCCAAGAGCATCAAGCCAAGCGGCACGCTGACGCGCAAAGCCAGCACCGGATGTTGGCGGAGATCCCGCCAGGCTGCAGGCAACAGCAGGGCGGCGGTCAAGCAAAAACGCACGGCGAGGAAGCCGAGCACCGGGTAAAACAGCAGCGCCTGCTTGGTGAGGCCGTAGCTCGTACCCCAAACCATGGCAACCAGCAGCAGTAGTATTTCAGCCATTGGCGCGATCTTTCGTGGTGTCTTTAAACAAGGCTCGATTATGGTTCGTGAGCTGAAATATGATAATTCCATCAATTGGAATATCATTTTTGCGCTATGGGAATAAATAGACTTGATCCTTTGCTGCCTGATATGGCGGCGTTTGTCCGCGTGGTGGATTGCGCCAGCTTCTCTGCTGCCGCGCGACAGCTGGGAGTGACGCCCTCGGCGGTTAGCCGCATGGTCAGCCGCCTGGAGGCAAGCCTGGGCTTGCGCCTATTGGAGCGCTCGACCCGCCAACTGCGCTTGAGCGAAGCGGGGAATGACGTATACCAGCGCTGCGTGGCGATGATGGATGCCGCGCGGGATGTCGTCTCGCTCGCCGAGAGTGCGCACGAAGCACCGCGTGGCCTGCTGCGCGTCAGCATGCCCAAGGCCTTTGGCCGCCGCGTGATCCACCCCTTGATGCCGGAGTTTCTGCGGCGATACCCGGAGGTGCAGGTCCAGCTGATGCTGAACGATCGGATGTTGAATCCGGTGGGTGATGAGATGGATTTGGTGATTCAGGTTACCGACCAGCCGCCGCCTACCTGGGTTGCCTGGCGCCTGATGCAGGTAAGGCAGCTATTATGCGCCGCACCAGCCTATCTGGCTGCGCGCGGTGTGCCGAAGCATCCCTCGGAGCTGGCTGGTCACGATTGCCTATATCTGGGTGAAACGCCCAGCGACGCGAACTGGACGTTTCGAAAAGGCCAGGAGCACGCGAGTGTGACGGTGCACGGGCGTTATGTGTGCAATCACAGCGAGGTACGGCTGGAAGGCATGTTGCAAGGCTTCGGCATCGCCTGCCTACCGCATTTCATCGCGGCAGAGGCATTGGGGAAGGGCGAGGCGGCGCAGGTACTGCCTGACTGGGAATACATCGGCGCATATCAAGGCTCGGCGTGGCTGTTGAGTCTACCCAATCGCCGCATGACGCCGAAGTACCGCGTATTCATCGACTACCTGCTCGAAAAGCTTCGCGCTTGATCTACGACCTAGCCCGCATGTGTAGCGAGCCGCAGCGCACAATACGGGACGACGTTGAAGAACAAGATCGCCAATTTATAGCCCGCCATGCCTTGGTAGTGGATGGTGTCGAACTGCTCGGGCGAAAGTCGGAACCATCGACTGTGCAGGCTGTACATCCAACCATGCATGCGCGTGAATGCGGCGAACCATAAGATCAGCACGCCGTAGTTGAATGCGATACACCATAACAGGAAGCTGCCGATGAGTTGCATGGTCACGGGGCTGCGGTCCTTTTGAAGAGCGGGCTCACCGGAAGGTCAATGAGCCCGATATGAGGGGGTTACTTTTTGCCTTTGTTGGCCGCTTCTGCGGCCATCTTGATTTCCTTGCTGGCTTGGTCGAGTAGCGCTTTGGCCTTGGCGGCGTGGCCATCCATATCGAATTCATTGGCGGCTTGTGCAGCAGAAATCCTGTTGAATGCTTTCTCGGTTAACTCCTGGGCTGCGTGCAGGTTAGGGTGCTTTTTGCCGCCGACATTTTCTTCAGGGCCTGCGAATGCGACGATGGAGAAAGCTGCAAGCGCAACAAACAGCAAGAATGATTTCATTGGGATGCGCCTGGGTGAAGGAGGGGAACAACAGACTTAGACTAGAGGCTGAGAATGGGCTGCACAAGTTTTCGTACAGTACCCCCTTGGTTCCCGCACTTTCGCGTGTTTATCATGTCAAACCCTATGCACCTATTCAGGCTTCAGGAGCCCATCATGCGCCTATATCTGATTCCGGCTGCGCTACTGCTTGCCGCCTGCGCGCATCTGCCGCCGCCTGTATCTGTCGATGAGGCGCTGGCCATGTCGAAACGCGGCGATACGCCCGATGCGATCATCGCTGAAATGCGTGCCAGCCGATCGAGCTATCGACTCACTGCGAGCGACATCATTCGCCTGCACGAGCAGGGCATGCCGCAGCCCGTGCTGGACTATATGAACCAGACCCAGTTGGATGAAGTACAGCGGCGCCAGCAGCAGGCCGATTGGGAAAACGACCGTTGGCCGCCGTATCGTGGTTGGGGCTGGTGGCGCTGGTAAGTACTCAGGCGGGGTAGATCGCCCCCAGGATGCGTGACCCGCGTGCGCCGGTTACGGCAGGCAGGTTGCCTGGCCGACCCATCAAGCAGGCATGCGCCAACCAGGCGAAGGCGACGGCCTCGACCCAGTCGGGGTGCAGGCCCAGCGCCTCGGTCGATGCTAAGCGACGCGGCGCCAACAAAGCGGCCAATCGGGCCATCAGTGCGCCATTACGGGCGCCGCCGCCGCAAATGTAGATCTCTTCGGCCTTGCTGGCTTCTGCCTCAATTGCGTTCGCAATGCTCCAGGCGGTGAGTTCCAGCAGCGTCGCCTGGATATCTTGTGCTGCGTGCCCGGTAAGTGCTTGCTGCGCCAGCCAATCTGTGTGGAATAGATCGCGCCCGGTGCTTTTGGGGGGGACACGACTGAAATAGGCTTCGCGCTGTAGTTCTGCGAGGAGCGATTCGACGACACGCCCACTGGCCGCCCAGCGGCCACTTTCGTCGTAAGACTTGCCTTGATGCGTATTGATCCAGTGGTCCATCAATACGTTGCCAGGGCCGGTATCCCAGCCGCGTACCGCGCCTTTGGGCGGTAGGTCGGTCACGTTGGCGATGCCGCCAATATTGACGACTGCGCGATGCACATCGCCGCCGAATAAGTACTGGTGAAACGCAGGCACCAGCGGAGCGCCCTGGCCGCCTGCAGCGACATCCCGACTGCGAAAATCAGAAACCACGGTGATGCCGGCAAGCTCGGCGAGCCGCGCTGCATTGCCAATCTGTAGCGTATAACCGAGCTCCGGCCGATGGCGGATCGTCTGGCCATGCATACCGATCGCCGCAATCGCATTGGGCGCGAGCCGGGCTTTGCTGAGCACATCGGCGACCGCGCTTGCATAGGTTTCGGCAAGCTCGTTGGCTGCAAGCGCGCTACGGTGCAGCTCATCTGCTCCGGGCTGCTGCAATGCCAGCAGTTCGGCTTTGAGCTTGGCATCGAAGGGCAGCAGGGTGCTGGCGATAAGGCGCGGCGAAGGGCTGCCAAAATCGACGATCACGGCATCGACGCCGTCAAGACTGGTGCCAGACATCAAACCTAGGTAAAGCGACGATACGGGCATGGAAATCGGCTGGTTTCGGTTAGAATCTCTGCAATCTAACAACAGACATGCCATGCCGTAAACGGCGCCGTGATGACACGACGCTCTGAGCGGGCCAGTTTCCTACTTTGAATGCTATGACCGAATCCTTGCACCCCGATACGCAGGCCGCACTCGACATCATCAAGCGCGGCGCCGATGAGTTGTTGATCGAAGCTGAAATGATCAAGAAGCTGGAGAAGAGCCGTACCACTGGCGTGCCGCTCAAGATCAAGGCGGGCTTCGACCCGACGGCGCCCGACCTGCACCTTGGGCATACGGTATTGCTGACCAAGATGCGCCAGTTCCAGGAATTGGGGCATCGTGTGCAGTTCCTGATCGGCGACTTTACGAGCTTGATCGGCGACCCGACCGGCAAGAGCGCCACGCGCCCGCCGCTGAGCCCCGAGCAGGTGCAGATCAATGCCAAAACCTATGCCGAACAAGTGTTCAAGGTCTTGGACGAGAGCAAGACCGAGGTGATGTTCAATTCCACCTGGCTCAAAGAGCTTGGCGCAGCCGGCATGATCAAACTGGCCGCAACGCATACGGTGGCTCGTATGCTGGAGCGGGACGACTTCCAGAAGCGATTTGCGGGCAACCAGCCGATCGCCATCCATGAATTCCTCTACCCGCTGGTGCAAGGCTACGACTCGGTGGCCATGCAGTGCGATGTGGAGCTCGGCGGCACTGATCAAAAATTCAACCTGCTGATGGGCCGTGAGCTGCAAAAGCACCATGGGCAGGAACCGCAGTGCGTCTTGATGATGCCGTTGCTGGAGGGCCTCGACGGTATCAAGAAGATGTCGAAGTCGCTCGACAACTACATCGGCGTGAGCGAAGCGCCGAACACCATGTTCGCGAAGATCATGTCGATTTCGGACGACCTGATGTGGCGTTGGTACGACCTGCTCTCAACCCGCTCGAATGCCGAGATCGCACAATACAAGCGTGAAGTGGCCGAGGGCCGCAACCCGCGCGATATCAAGGTGCAACTGGGCCAGGAGATCGTCACGCGCTTTCATAATGCGGCTGCGGCCGAGGTTGCATTGCAGGATTTCCAGAACCGCAGCGCAGGCGGGATACCGGATGATGTGCCCGAGGTGACGCTGACGGCCGAAGGTGATGCGATGGGGATTGCTAATGTGCTGAAGCTCGCCGGACTGGTGGCGAGTACGTCAGAAGGCATGCGTCAGATCGACGGCGGCGGCGTGCGGATCGATGGTGAGAAGGTAGATAACAAGGCAGTGCAAGTAGCGCGTGGTGCGACTGTGGTTGTACAGGTCGGCAAGCGCAAGTTCGCCAAGGTGACCATTGCCTGATTGAGCGCCGGGCAAGCACCGACCGCCAGGCGTGGAGGAATCGGTATGCGTGCGGCAATCGTGATGATGATGACGCTGTCGGCTGCGCTGAGCTGCGCAGCCGACGATAACCCGTTTAACGACCCATTCGAGCAGGCCACCGCCGGCTACCCGGGCTGTGAGGTGCCTGTGCTGCCCAAGATGAGCGATGCCGACCTGCGGCGTGAGGCGCATCAACGGCACGAGCGCGGCACCAGCTGCTGGTTGGCCGGCCAGTGCGAGGCAGGCGGGCCATATAAGCACGATGCGGAGATCAACGCTGCCATCGTCTCTGCGCTCAAAGCTGACAAACGATTTGAGCGCACTAGCCTCTGGGTGGAGACGGTACGTGGCTATGTGACGGTCCATGGCTGCGTGCGGAGCAAGGCGCAGCAGCGCACGATTGAGCAGTTCGTCAAACCCATGCCGCGTGTGTTGATCGTGTGGGATCAGACGCACCTCGGCAAACACCCCTTATCCAAAGCAAAGCCCTGATGTAGGTTGGGGCGTGTGGCAGAAATAAAAAAGGCAGCCAGAGGCTGCCTTTTTCTTGCGACTGTAACTGTCGATCAAGCGCGCTTCTTGAATTCCATGGTGCGCGTGTCGATTTCGATCTTGTCGCCGATGTCGATGAAAGCAGCGACAGGCAGTTCGAAGGTCGTGCCCTTCAGGCGTGCTGGCTTCATTACCTTGCCCGACGTGTCGCCACGGACGGCCGGTTCGGTGTATTCAACTTCGCGGACGATGGTGGTCGGCAGTTCAACCGAGATCGCGCGACCGTCGTAGAAGGTCACTTCGCACAGGTCAGTCATGCCGTCGACCATGAAGTTGACGGCATCGCCAACGTTCTCGGCTTCGACTTCGTACTGGTTGTATTCGGTGTCCATAAAGACATACATCGGGTCGGCGAAGTAGGAATAGGTGCATTCCTTCTTGTCGAGCACGACGACGTCGAATTTTTCGTCGGCCTTGTAGACCGACTCGGTACCCGCGCCGGAGAGCAGGTTCTTCAGTTTCATCTTGACGACGGCGGCGTTACGGCCCGACTTGTTGTATTCGGTCTTTTGCACGACCATGGGCTGGCCGTCGATCATCACGACGTTGCCGGAGCGGAGTTCCTGGGCGATCTTCATGCTAAGCGTGTCCTGCGAAAATGGGTAAGCGTTTGAAAAAACGCACTATTATAGCCGGGCTTCCATGACAAGCGCCACTTTCACCGGTTGAGCGCAGCCTGCGAGAACAATTGCCCTGCAAATTCCGTGAGTTGGCTTGCCAGATCGGGTTGCGCGGCGAGGTGTTCCGCCCAGGCTTCGGCGTGTTGCCGCATGGGCGCGGCCTGCGCAGCGAGTGTATCCCACGCCACTTCAATACGGGCGCCTGCATCTTCATTCCACGCTCGGTGAAAGGCTCGCAGGGCTGAGTGGGCGTCTGCCGCCAGAGCGGGGCTCTGGGCAGCGTATTGATCCAAAAAGGCATCCAGCTTGGTCAGATGAGTCTGTTCGTCCTGCGGGTAGATATGCCACACCAGCGGTCGGCCAGCCCACTGCGCCCGAACGAAAGAGTCTTCGCCGCGGATGAAGTTCACATTGCACGACCAGAGCAGCTGGTCGTAATCGGATTGTGAAAGGAAGGGCAGCGCAATCAGCGTGAGTGCGCCGCGCTGCACGCGCGTGCCGACACGAAATGCGGTGCCCAGCCAATGCTCAATCTGTTGGCGCGGCTTACCATCCGCCACGCAAACAAGCTTCTGCGCACCCTGTTGCCAGTGCGCCAGCAGCCGGGGTAACGCGGGGTTGTCGTAGCAGAACAGCGAAATGCGTTCGGCGCCTTGGTCGGCCTCTGTGGCGCCCAATGCCGCGAAGATCTGCCATTGGCCGATAGGGTTCGCCTGCAGTGCATCGCGATTCGCGAAGAGCGCGCTCTCGCGAATCAGACCGCCCGTCTTAGGGGTAAAGCCGGGAAAGAAGAAATGCCGGGTTAGCGGCAATCGCGGGTGGCGCGCCGACAGGCGATGGCAACCCTCTACCCAGTCTTCGGCAGACAGATATTCGAGATTAATCCAGATCGGTTTGACAGGCAGCGCCGCCATGGCCTCGACAAACGCATCGGGCGGGTTGCAGGCGAAGGCTTCGACGACGACGGCATGCGGTGTTACATCGCTGGGCATGGAGACCCAACTGCGTACCTCGACATGTTCGATAGGGTGGATCGCGGATTTGGAATCGGCTTTTGGGCAGAGCACCTGAAACACGCTCATATCGTCGACCCAAAGCCGCACGCTTATGCTGTGTTCCGCAGCCAGCTGGCGTGCCAGGCGCCAGCAGACGCCAATATCGCCAAAATTATCGACGACGCTGCAGAAAATATCCCAGGTGGCCATGCTGTTGGGGTTCACTTGCTTGCCGGTAAGTCCGCGTTCTTAGGCCAGATCAGCCAGATGCGGCCTTGTTGCTTCATGCGGCCGGCGAGCGCGCCGGCTTCTGGCCCATAGCCCCAAAACAGGTCGAGACGGATCGGGCCGCGGATGGCGCCGCCGGTATCTTGCGCATGCAGCAGACGATTGAGCGGCTTGTCCTGATTCGGCATGGTTGTTGCAAGGTAGAGCGGCGTACCGAGCGGAATGAAGCGTGCGTCGACCGCCGCACTGTAGCCATCCGTGAGTGGTGCATTGAGCGCACCAATGGGGCCGCCTTCCGCGCTAGGCAGTACTCGGAAAAACACGAAACTCGGATTGGCAGCCAGCAATTCGCGTAGGCGCTCGGGATGGGCGCGCGCCCAGGCTTGGATACCCTGCATCGATGCCTCGCTGGCTTTGAGCTCGCCACGATCAATCAGCCATTTGCCGATGGATTTGTATGGGTAGCCGTTCTGTTCGGCGTAGCCCAGGCGCAGCATGGAGCCGTCGTCCAATCGCACGCGTCCGGAACCCTGCACCTGCAAGAAGAAGGCTTCGATCGGGTCATCCACCCAAACCAGCGTTTTGCCACTGAGCTGCGCCTTACCATTGGCGATGTCATCGCTATTCCAGTAAGGAATGACTTTGCGACCCTCCACGCGGCCACGCAGGCGCAGGCCCTTCAGTTCGGGGTAGATATCGCCTAGCTCAATGTCGAGCAGGTCGTCTGGTGTGCTGTAAAGCGGTACGCTGCCAGGCTTCGGGGCCGTACTGCCTTTGAGCAGCGGCTCATAATAACCGGTGATCAAGCCGTGGTCGCTACCTTCGCTGGTCGTCACCTGAATGGGCTGGAAACTGGTCTCGAAATAGCTGCGAATCTGTTCGGCCGACGTCGGATTGAGCTGCTGCGCCGCCGCGCAAACGTCCTTCCAAGCTGGCCGCGCTTTCAAGCGCTTGCAACTCTCTAGCCATGCCGGCCATTCGGCCAAGGCGCCTTCACCTGGCCAGTCGGGCAAGGCAGACCAGTCTTGTGGGCTATAGCGCGCGGTGACAGGCGCGGGCTTCGCGGGTTCGGCGCAGGTGCATTCAGGTTGATTGGTGTTCGGGCTGGGCGCGGGTGCGGTAGCGCATGCCGCCAGCAAAGCGAGTGACAGAGTCGCAATCAGGTAGCGCATGAGGGGCAATAGCTGTGAGAACAGGGAAAGCTTACCGGAAGATGGGGGTAAGGGCCTTGTTAATGATGGATTGCAATCGATACGGTACAGAAATGAAAAAACGGGCATGGAAAACCATGCCCGTCTTGTACTGCGCAAGCTCTAGATAAAGCTTAGAACTTGTGGCTCAGACCGAACGACACTGCCGACGTCGTAGCAGCACCAGCCGAGGTGAGCGCGCCAGCTGCATTGAACGTTGGGACTGCAGCGTTGCCCAGTGGGGAGCCCTTGAAAGCACCCTTGATGGAGTCGCCGCTGATTTCGAACAGTGCGTACGTAGCCTTGCTGAATGCGTAGTCTGCGCCCAGGGTCCAACGAACGAAATCGCTGTTTGCGACATCGCCATTGCCCAGCGTAGACGTTTCGAGCTTGGCCTTCTGGAAGAAGACTGCGCCAGCCTTCAGCGTGGTTGGGCCCATGCCGTAGGAAACGGACGTCAGGAACGCATCGCGCTTAACCGTGTTGATCGTCGTTGCAGCGCCCAGGTATGCGGCAGGTACTGCAAAGTTGATCGTTTGCTTAGCGGTTTGGTAGCCCAGACCGAACTTCAGCGTATCGATCGAGTACGTACCAGCCAGCAACCATGCATCGTGCTTCACGCCCGATACGCCGCCCAGGTTGGTTTCATCGTTGTAGGCTGCGCCTACGAACAGCGCACCAGCGGTGTAGTTAGCACCGATGGAGAAGTAGTTCGTGTTCGGCGTGGTCGAGGTCTTGTTCTCGCCCGTACCGTACATGATCGCGCCCTTGAAGCCTTCGATGCTGTTGGTGTCGTAGCGAACGGCGTTGTTGAAACGCTTGGTGATGACGCCGTTGGTGCCCTTGACTACGGAGTCAACGTTGTAGCTTTCCAGGTTGCCAGCTGCATCCACCAGGCCGTCGAACGTGTCGGCCAGATTGGTGTAAGGCGACTTGCCACGGCCGAGGCCGAACTTACCGAAATCACCGCTCAGACCAACCCAACCTTCGCGGCTTGCGAAGTTGGAGTTCGTGTTGCCGTCTGCACCAGCGTCGTCCAGAGCAACAGCTTGTTCGATCTGGAACCAAGCCTTCAGGCCACCGCCCAGATCTTCTTCACCCTTGAAGCCGATACGCGACGGGGTGTTCAGGTTGCTACCTGCATCGACACGGGTGGTCGTGACCTTACCAGCTGCGCCGCCGGCATCTTTGCTGGCAAATTCCAACGCGGCGTTGGCTTGGCCGTAAACGGTAACGCTATCAGCGAGGGCAGGAACAGCGATTGCAGCCAGAACTGCGCTTGCAAGCAGGGACTTGCGCATTGTGATTCTCCTTGTTGAGTCGTTGCGGAAGCCTGTCCGGGACTCAGGCTTTTTTGTAGTTTGCGCGATTAAATTACAAACACGCAATCGGGATTCCCCTACTAGCCCAAGTTTTCCGCCGATTTGCTGGATTTCTGCAACAAATCAGTCACTAAGTCGAATAAGCACTTAGTGGACAGGCATGTGACCTAATGCTTCGCACCAGGCGACGTCTTGCTTTATACGAAAGCCATATGACGTGACAGTGACAAGTTTACCACTCTTGTTGCGTTGCCGCAACGAAACGGCCATAGCCAACTGGCTGTAAGAGGCCCTGTCACTCACACAAAGGCCAGATGGGGACAGTTCGTTTAATTTAAAGTTCCAAATAAATTTTGCAACGCAGCACCCGGTGACGGCGCACGCATGAACGATTCGCCGACCAGAAATGCATACACCTCGTGTTCTAGCATCAGGTCAACATCTTTTTGCGTGGCGATTCCTGACTCGGTGACGACGATTCGATCACTTGGAATCTCGTCGAGCAATTTAAGCGTTACATCAAGTGAGACATTAAATGTACGCAAATCGCGGTTATTAATACCCATCAATGGCGTATTCAATTTGAGTGATTTATCGAGCTCGTTGCCATTGTGTGATTCGACCAATACAGCCATGCCCAGTTCATGTGCGAGCGCTTCAAAATCAAGCATTTGCTGAGTTTCAAGTGCTGCGGCGATTAATAATATACAATCTGCGCCCGCCGCGCGGGCTTCATATATTTGATAACTGTCAACAATGAAATCCTTCCGCAAAACGGGGATTTCACATGCGGCGCGCGCCGCGACCAGGTCGTTCAGATGGCCCTGGAAATAGCTTTCGTCGGTCAGTACCGAGAGGCAGGCGGCACCATGTTTTGCGTAGTCGTGTGCGTGTTCGGCGGGCTTGAAGTCAGGGCGGATCACCCCCTTGGACGGGCTGGCCTTCTTGATTTCGGCAATGACGGCGGCCTGTCCGTCAAGATATTTATTTTTGATGCTGCCCACAAAATCACGCTTGTCCGTGCGCGATTCAGCCTCGGTACGAACCGATGCGAGCGGTTTAATGGCGCTCGCGCGGGCAATTTCTTCTGCCTTGGTGGCGAGAATTTTGTTCAAGACGTCGGACATGGTCAGCCCCTGAATTGTTGTGAGAAGTGGACCAGCGCGTCGAGCTTGGCGCGTGCGGCACCGCTGTCTAGCGCGGCACGTGCCGCATCGAGCCCTTCATCGTAGCTGCTGGCGATGCCGGCCGCGTAAATGGCGGCGCCCGCGTTCAAGACGACGATGTCGCGGCATGGGCCGGCCTCGTTGTTGAGCACGGCCAGCACCTTCTGCATCGATTGCGCGACGTCGCGTGCACGCAGATCAGCGGTTTCGCAGAATGTGAAGCCATAGTCGCGTGGATCGAGCTCATACTCCTCGATCGTGCCTTCCTTCAGCTCGGCGATCAGCGTCTTATCGGTCAGGCTGATTTCATCAAGACCGTCCTTGCCATGCACGATCAATACATGCCGGCTACCCAGCTCCTTTAAGACCCGTGCCTGGATACCAACGAGATCTGGGTGGAAGACCCCCATTACCTGGTTGTCGGCCTCGGCTGGATTGGTCAAGGGGCCGAGGATGTTGAAGATAGTCCGCACGCCCAGGTCGCGTCGGATAGTCGCGACGTTTTTCATCGCGCCATGGTGGTTAGGCGCAAACATGAAACCCAACCCAACCTGATCAATGCAGGCGCCCACTTGTTCCGGGGTAAGGGCGAGATGCACGCCGAGTGCTTCGAGTACGTCGGCCGAGCCCGATGAGGACGATACGCTGCGGTTGCCATGCTTGGCGACGCGGGCGCCTGCAGCGGCCGTTACGAATGCAGCGGTCGTTGAGATATTGAACGTATGTGCGCCATCGCCCCCTGTGCCGCAGGTGTCGACGAGATGGCGACGGTCTTGCACGGCGACGCGGCTCGACAGCTCACGCATGACGGTAGCCGCTGCGGCGATTTCGGAAACCGTCTCAACCTTGACGCGCAAGCCAATAAGGATGGCGGCCGTCTGCACTGGGCTGATTTCGCCATTCATGATCTGCCGCATGATGGAGAGCATCTCGTCGTAGAACAGCTCGTTGCTGTCGATCAGTCGATTCAGTGCGGCTTGGGCGGTAATCATGGCTGGGCTCGATGTGAAAAGAATAGAAGGCGTAGGCTGGAAGCAAGCGGCTAGTCGATATACCAGGCCGCATCCAGCCAATCTTGCACTTGAAACCAGGCGAGGCCGCAGCGCAGCAGCGCTTGGGCCATTGCGGAGCTGCGCGTGGGGATGGGGGTGTGCGGCAGTTTGGCAAACAGGTCGAAGCGTCGCGGGGCGCCAGCAATGGCTTCCGCAATGACTCGCCCTGCGAGCCCTGTCAAAGCCAGTCCGTGCCCGCTGAACCCCTGTGCGAAATAGACCTGATCGGCCAGGCGGCCGAAGTGCGGCAATTTGTTGGGGGTGACGTCGACGATGCCACCCCACGCATGCTCGATGGCAACGTCGGCCAACTGCGGAAAGACGCTCAGCATACGTGCCTGCGTGTCGGCCGCCCGGTCGACACCGGTGCCGCTGGCGCGTCCGCCAAAGAGCAGGCGTTGGTCAGCCGTTACACGGAAGTAATTCAACACCCGGTTGCAGTCTGCAACGGCGACGCCGGAAGGTATCAAGGCTTGAGCGCGCGCCGCACCGAGCGGCGCTGTAGCGACAATGAAGCTCTCTACGGGCAAGAAGTATTGCGCCAAACGAGGCTCAAGGCTGCCGATGCCGGCATTGGTGGCCAGTACGAGATGGCGGCAGCGCACGTTGCCGTTCGCCGTCGTTACGAGCAGGTCTGCCGCGTCCTTACGCCAGCCCGTTACGGGTGTTTGCTCGTGGATTATCGCCCCCTGGGCTTCAGCGGCCTGGGCGAGACCCAGGATGTAGCTGAGGGGGTTGAGGTGAATCTCATGTGCGTCCAGGAGGCCGCCCACATAGCGCTGCGTCGCGACGTGCGCCTGCACCGCATCGGCATCCAGCAAGCCCAGTTCGGTATAGCCATAGTGCTTAGCTGCGTGCTCGCGCCACTCGGCCAGTTCGTCCAACTGGCCCCGATGCAGCGCGGCGTAGAGATAACCGCCTGCGCTGGGCTGGCAATCGATGCCAAAGCGCGCGATGTTTTCTTTAAGTAGTGCGAGCGCTTCGCGCGACATCGCCCACATTTCCTGTGCGGCCGTCATGCCCAGCGCCCGCTCCACCACTGCCATGCTTGCGGCATAGCCTTGCAATGCTTGCCCGCCATTGCGCCCCGAGGCGCCATAGCCGACACGCGCCGCTTCGAGCACGATGACAGAGAGGCCTTGGCTTGCGGCGTGGAGCGCAGTGGAAATACCGGTCAACCCACCGCCGATGATGACAACATCGGCACGCGCATCGCTGTCGAGCGCGGCATAGGCCTTAG
>Ga0213872_10000675_pt1 | contig 25843 bp, 24 predicted proteins | sample VelepicomBERX_R2_FD_160071 | JGI IMG/M metagenome (GOLD analysis project Ga0213872, IMG submission 160071) | Rhizosphere microbial communities from Vellozia epidendroides in rupestrian grasslands, the National Park of Serra do Cipo, Brazil - RX_R2 | ecosystem: Host-associated > Plants > Roots >...
GGCGTTCTGCATTGCGATCGCGTCATCAAAGTGTTGGTAGGGCAGCACATAAAGAATCGGCGCGAAAGTCTCGCGTTGCACCACCGGCCACTCGTTCTTGGCCGCCGCGAGGCAGGGGGTCACATAAAGCCCGCCAGGGTATTCCGATCCTTGGAGTCGCTCGCCCCCGTACAGTACCTTGCCGCCGAGTGCGCAAAGCTCTTCCAGTGTTTCCGCCATCGCATCAACAGCTGCCAAGTCGATTAAAGGGCCCATGAGCGTCTCGGGGTTCAGCGGATTTCCGATACGCACCCGGCTATAAGCTGACCGCACGGATTCCAGGAAAGTCTCTTCGACACTTTTGTGTACGATGAGCCTGCGCGTGGTCGTACAGCGTTGTCCAGCCGTGCCGACGGCCCCGAATAGGAGAGCTCTCAACGCCAGCTGAAGATCCGCAGATTGGGTCACGATCAGCGCGTTATTGCCGCCGAGCTCTAAAAGGGTTCGACCTAGCCGGCGCGCAACAGCTTCTGATACGAATTTCCCCATGCGGGTTGAGCCAGTCGCTGAAATTAGTTTTACGCGCGGATCTTCGGCCAGCTGTCTCCCGACGGCCGGACCGCCAATGGCGAGGCTCCAGATCGCCGGGTTCACGCCGATCTCGCGACTGACTTGCTCGGCGACTTTGATGCAAGCGATCGCCGTGAGCGGCGTTTTCTCGGAAGGCTTCCACAAGGTTGCGTTACCGCAGATCGCCGCAAGCGCGCTGTTCCAGGACCATACCGCCACTGGAAAATTGAATGCGGAGATGATGCCGATCAGCCCTAATGGGTGCCAGTGCTCGAGCAATCGATGATTGGCACGCTCTGAGGCGATGGTTAGCCCATAAAGCTGGCGCGATAGCCCGTTGGCGAAGTCGCAGATGTCAATCATTTCCTGCACTTCGCCTTCGCCCTCGGAGATAATTTTACCCACTTCCAGCGAAACCAAACGCCCTAACGGCGCCTTCAATTCGCGAAACCGTTCTCCCAGCCTGCGAACGACCTCACCCCGCTTCGGAGCCGGGATCGCTCGCCAACTGGTGAACGCGCGTTCGGCGGCACCGGCAGCGTGGTCGTAATCCTCGCGCGTCGCTTGCGCAATTCGAGCCAGCAACGTGCCATCAATAGGAGACCGTTTTTCAACTAGCGGACCACTACCGAACCATTCACCGGCAAATACGCCAGAAGCCGATTCTGTCAGTCCGAGCAACGGAAAGATTTGTGATTTAAGGCCGCCAACATCGCTGGAGGAAAAGGTTTGAGTCTGCATTTTTAAGCTTGGATCGAGATACGCGGCGCCACCGTTTCAGCCTCCCGATAAACGCGGCCACCCCATTCAGTGTCGAAAAACTCTTCCAAGGCGATCGATTCCTGCTTGACGAAACCGGGGGCCAAATGACCGCGGGCAAACAACTCGATCACAGCGACGACGCCGGCTGCAGTCGAGAGCTGAATTGCGGAAAGCGGGCGACCGCCCACTGTGCCAGCATAGATTTTCTTTACAAAGCTTCGTTGGATGAGTCCGCCGTTGTCGTTTCCGACGCTGTTTACGTAGAGAACCACCACGTCGTTGAAGGTCAGAGGCACTTCCTGATCGAAGATCTGCGTCAGCAAATCCTGCTTGTGGCTTAGGTTTAAGTCGTTCAGCAAAAACTTCATCAAGTCGCGGTGCCCCGGGTACCGCAATGTCTTGTAGTTTAATTCACTCACCCGCCCTTCAAAGGTCTCACACATGGTTGCCACTCCGCCTGACGTGTTGAAGGCCTCGTACTCAACGCCATCAATCGTCAGGTGTTCCACCCCGTCCAATGGCAAAGTAGGAATGCGGCGGCCCTGGTAAAGCGCTTCGCCGCACTGACAATATTCGTTGATGAGCCCCGCAGTGCTCCAACTCAGGTAATACTTCATCTGGTTGCTGGCTGAGAGTGGTAATGCGCCCACGCGCATTTCGAGTGAACGAACGACCTTGAAGGAATGGGCAAGACCGCTGCCGATGATATTGATCGCGCCCGGAGCAAGACCGCACTGAGGCATGAAAGTTGAACGACTACCCTCCGCGAGACTGCGGACGAAATTTGTCGTGTCGACATCTTCCGTCAGATCGAAGTAGGATCGGCCTGATCGGGCACAAGCCCGAGCGATTGTTTTGTTGAGATAGTACGGCGCCGCACTCACGATGGCGTCGCAGTCGTGGACAAAATTCTCTAGCTCCAAGGCCGCCAGCACGTCCAATTGCCGAAAACAGACTTTTCGCAGCCCTTCCAGATGGCCCACCGTCAGTGCGTCGCCGAGAATGACCGAGTCGACAAAGGGCGCAACGTCAAGAAGGGCCGCGATCGAGAGACCGACCTTACCGGTCCCTAAAATACCGATCTTCATTCAGATATCGTCCTCGGGTCCGTTGCCTCAATAATCACGCTAACCGATTTCTGATTGAAGCCTTTGAAACCGCCCCTGCGCTGGAGGTTCTCGAGATGGCTTCCAATCGCGCCTGTTTTTTTGAAACCGTCCGCCTGTTCGCGGGTGATCAGCCCAGCTTCGAGCAAAGTCTGAATTCGTTCCGGCTTGACCTGCCAACGCTCGCCTTCAGTGAAGGCCTGTCTCAAGAAAGCGAAGTCCGAAAACGGCTTCATAGTCGTTACTCCTTCGGCCTTTAGCTGATCGCGGAGTAAAGCGAAATCGAATCGCGCTTCCAGATGATGCATGCCCGCTTGAAGAAAACTGTCTCCGTGAAGTCCGCACCAGAGTCCGACGGTCCTAAGCCGGGGCGCGTCCGGTAAACGCTGAGTCGAAAAGTCGATGCTGGTTTCTTCAGGCATTAAATCGACATCGGCGAAAACTGTAATCCCGGTTCCATAGTGTTCGAGGATCTGAGCGCCCCAGCCCGCCTCTGCTCCTGCATAGTATCGCTCACGCTTTTGAAATCCGAATCGTACAAGAAATTCAATAAGGTCCGCAAAAAAGCGACGCGAACATCGGAAGGTGTGGTGGTCATGGTTGCCCCACCCGAGCCCCAAAGAATCTTGTCGTCGCCGTTGGATTCGTCCGGCTTGGTTCCGCAACTCCCAGTAGGCCCGCTCCTCTGTAAAGAAGAGTTCGCAGGCGACGTCAGGTCCGACCAGATCAAACGCTTGCTTCTGGAGGCTCAACGCGCGGGCCACGCCGTCGGCGTCATTGGTGAAATTCCGTTTCCGGGCCCGCCAGAGCTCGCGCACCTTCGTTACTGCCTCAGCGCTGCGTTGCGCTGTCTGACTAACGAGGAAACCCCGATAACCGAGACGTTCCACCGCGAAAAGCTTGTGATTTCCTTCGTTGGAAACCAGCGCCTGCCGCAGTCCAGAGCCGAACGGTCCACGAATTTCTGCGTCGAGATCGTGCCTAGCTACGAAATCGACAAGAGACTCAGCGCGGATCGCGAGAGTCAAAGGCGCGCCCTCTGAACTGCCACCGCTCTGCACAAGAACGCGTGGCATCATAGCTCTGGGATGATAGTAGACTTCGCTATTCGGCGGAGCCTCAACTGATTCCTGGATCAGTCCCGAGTCCGCGAGCGCTTCAGCGTGCTCGGGGGCTAAAGTGAAATGGTCAACCCACTCGTAGAAATCTGTGCCGGTTTGGTCCCGCATCTGCTCTGCCAACTGGTTGGCAAACCGATTTCGCTCGAGGAATGAGAAAGTGAACTGCCTTAACAGAGTCTCTGCTTCGTAGGCTAACGGCCAGTCAAAAGCGCCGATTTCCTGGGTTTGGGTCTGGATATTCATACGTGGGTTCTGCGGAGGAAAACCGGATTCCGGCACCAGCTTTCGCTCGTTTGCTTCAGGGAATTGTAGGTCTAACCGTCGCTTACTTCATGCGAAAATGGCGGATTGGCATGGAGAGCGATATAGCTTGGTTGCCTCGGTGCAAACGGAGAGCGCTGGTGTAAAGGAGCTAAACTCTACGGACAAGTAGAGTTTAGTTGCGGAATGCGCGACTTTGTGTAGTTTCGGCCAATATGTCCTCAACAGAATACGCGCATCCTGAAGCTTTGGTTAGCACGGACTGGCTCGCCAATCACCTGAACGATCCGAACGTGCGGATCATCGAGAGCAACGAAGACGTGCTCCTTTACGACACCGGTCATATTCCTGGAGCTGTCCATGTCGATTGGCGGCGGGATCTGAACGACCAGACCGTACGAGACTATGTCGATCCAAAGGGCTTTGCGGCGATCGCGAGCCGAATCGGAATTACCCCGGAGACCACGCTCATTTTTTACGGAGACAAATCCAACTGGTGGGCCTGTTATGCGTTGTGGGTTTTTTCGCTTTTCGGCCACAAAGATATGAGAATTTTGAACGGCGGCCGCGATAAATGGATCGCCGAGAAGCGAGAAGTTACCCGAGAGGTGCCGAGCTACCCTGCGACGGACTACCCGGTTCCGGCGCGCCGAGCGGACGACGAAATTCGCGCTTTCTACGACGAAGCTCTGGAGCAGAGCAAGGCTGGCAAACCGTTAATCGATGTTCGTTCTCCTGGTGAATTCAGGGGAGAAATAACTCATATGCCGGAATATCCCCAGGAGGGTGTGCTGCGCGGTGGACATGTCCCGGCAGCGAAGAGCGTTCCCTGGAAGACAGCGGCTCGAGATGACGGCACGTTCAAACCAGTCGAAGAACTCAGGAAGATTTACGTCGAGAACCTAGGTTTCAACCCATCGGAGCACACCGTTGTCTACTGCCGGATCGGGGAGCGATCGAGTCATACCTGGTTCGTGCTGACGAAGCTTCTGGGATTCGATGACGTGAAAAATTACGATGGCTCGTGGACGGAGTGGGGCAACAAGGTGCGGACTCCAATTGAGAAGCCGTAAGCAGGCGGCTTAGCCCAAGGTGAAACTTGGCCCTACCGTATGTTGGCCCAGCGTTCGGTAGGGACGCGCTTCGTCGCGTCCTGGGTCTCAGGCTAACGAACGCATCGGAACCTGAAGGGGAGTTGCTTGTGCAGTTCCTTAGGGGGTTTGTCGTCGACGGATGATTCAGGGTCCTTTCGGCCTGTCGGCCGGTGGCTGCTACGGCGGAGCGTAGCCCTCCAGGGCGTGGCCAAACCCCAGTAGGGGCTAATACCAAGTTCGCGTCCTCCGGCCCTCCCGATTTTGAGCTTAAGGCTTGCTTGTTTTATCTTTTGGCGTTTTGTGATTTCAAACGCGATAAAGCGAGTGAAAAATGCTGGACGCGAATCCTGGAAATCTCACAGCCTGATACTATATGGAGCGCGGAACCTGGAGCTCGGAAAGCGACGCTGAATCGGTCTATCCAAAGGGACTGCATGCGATCATCAGCTTATTTGAATCTTTGCCCGACCAGGAGAAACGGGACGCGCTTATTTCGTATGCTGACCAGGCGCGCAAATGGGAGCCAAAAACGGGTGAAACCTTTGATCTTCAGGACGTTCGTAAGGACGAAGAGTGCACCGATACGGTAGGAGTCTTTCTCAGGGTGGGTGAGGAAGATAAGGGAACCTTTCGAGTTACATTGGGTCCCCAGGTGCAAACTTTGACTCGGGCGATGGCCTCGATCCTTTGCCGTGGGCTGGAGAATGCCACAATCACCGAAGTACTGGAAGTGCCGAGCGACTTTGTGCCGAAGATAGTTGGTGGAGAGTTGATTCGAGCTCGCAGCCAGACCGTGTATTACGTACTCACCCGGATGAAAGGGATTTGCAAAGTCTATCTGGACCGGCGCCGCGCGGCGTTAGCCCGTGAGCAAGACGCACTACCGCGTTAGGGAAACTCCATTCGATGGGTGAGGGTGCAATGACTAGAGCCACGTTGCTCGCATTCCTTTCGCTGCTGCCTACCTGCCTTTTGATCAGTTCCTGTCATGAACCGGAGCGTTGCCGCAACGTAACGACGTCGGAAGAGGTGTCTCCTGATGGGCAGCTCAAGGCGATCACTTTCCGCAGGCTCTGTCCCGAAGAGCATTCAATTACTACGCACGTATCTATATTAGGGGCGAAAGAGGCGCTGCCCGATGGCAATGGAAACGTGTTTGCATACGATAATGAGATTGCGATCCGGGTTGCCTGGTTGAATAACGAACGCTTAGCCGTATACACGTACGCCGATCCGGCGAAAGCGACAAAAATCGAGCGGGCCGGTAAGGTGGCGATTGAATACTCAACGGTCGTTGAAACGGCCCTGATACCTCCAATTCCCGATGCTGCCTCGCGCGGAGCCGGGAAACCGGCCGACGCATCGTCGCCCACGGATCAGGGAACGCATTAGCCCCTACCTTCGTTGTGACATGGGTGTCCCGCCCGTGATCTTTGCCGGGGTCACGGGCGGGACGCCCATGTTACCTACCGCCCCTGGACGAGCCCTCAAAGTTAGTCGAACGTGCTCTGTATGCATCCCTCTGCTGTGAAAACCGTTCGGCTGGCCTACGGTCGCGGGCAACTCGAGGTCAGCTTCCCGGAGAGCACCACGATCATTGAGCCTCGCTTTATTCAAGGGCTATCTGACGAAAAGAGCGCCGTGGTACGCGCTTTGCAGAATCCGATCGAATCGCGTCCGCTTGCTGAGTGGCTTAAGCCCGACAGCAGAATTTGCGTCTTATTTACCGACATCACCCGGGCGACGCCGAACGAGCGACTAATCCCGTGGCTGCTTGAAGAACTGTCCCGAAGCGTGCCAAGGCAGAATATCACGCTGATTAACTCGCTCGGCACGCATCGGCCGAACACGCGCGAAGAACTGGAGCGGATGCTAACCGCGGATGTAGTGGATAACTATCGTGTGGTTAATCACGAACCGGAAAACCCCGATTCACTCGTTCAGGTAGGCGTGACACGGACGGGGCGGCCAGCCCTGATTAACAAGCTGGTGGTAGAGGCCGATGTACGTATAGCAACCGGCTTTATCGAACCGCACTTTTTTGCGGGATTCAGTGGCGGGCCGAAAGGCATCATGCCAGGGGTCGCCGGGTTGAAAACGGTGATGCAAAATCACAGTGGAGCGAACCTCGGAAGTCCGAACGCTACATTTGGCGTCCTTACTGGAAACCCGATCTGGGAGGAGATGCGAGACATCGCGCTGATGGTTGGTCCAAGTTTTCTATTGAACGTCACCCTGAACGAGCAAAGGAAGGTAACCGGCGTATTTGCAGGAGACTTAATCGAGGCGCATCGGCAGGGCTGTGAGTTTGTGCGGGAAACGGCAATGCAACCTGTGGACGCTCCGTTCGACATCGTGGTCGCAACAAACAGCGGATACCCCTTGGATCAGAATCTGTATCAGGCGGTCAAAGGAATAAGCGCCGCTTCGCGCATCGTAAAAGAAGGAGGGACAATTATCGTCGCTGCGGAATGCTCCGACGGCGTGCCCAACCACAGCCATTACGAACGGCTACTTAATCATTCTTCGTCCTTTGAGGAGGTGTTTAAATTCATTCTCGATCCTGGCAGAGAGGAACCGGAACAATGGCAGGTGATTGTGCAGATGGTGATTCAACGCAGAGCGGAGGTCATGGTGCATAGCCGGTTGCCGGATGAAAAGGTGCTGGGGGCGAAAATGCTGCCATGTCACGATATCGCGGCCGCGGTGCGCGAGCGAATGCTTGGCCCCGAAACCCGGGTGGCTGTGCTCCCACAGGGACCGCTGACCATTCCCTATGTTCGGTAGGGACCGAGGGCTTCGGCTAAGCCTAAATGGCGAAGTTGAGAAGTCGTGCTCGTGCTCGTCCTCGAGAATTGTGGATATCTCATTGTCAGAGTGATGGAACAAAATAATTGCCGAAGGATCGGGCTCTCTTTTCGGCGCCGAAGTCCTACAGATCGAGCACGAGCACGAGGACGAGCACGATTCCCGTAACTTCGGAATCCGGGCTAAGATCACGGGCGGGACGCCCGTGCCACGTGAAGCTACCTGTATTTGACCCTCACGAGATATAGACCTTCGGCCGGCGCAGTATAACTTGCCTTGGTTTTGCCGGGATCGCTCAGGAGTTGATCGATCCAGCTGAGGTCTTCTCGCCCGGAAGCCACTCGAACAATCGCTCCGGTAAGCATCCTGACCATGCGATAAAGGAAACCGCTTCCATCAAACTCCATCGCTATGAGCTCTCTTCGGCGCTGAATGCGGATTTGGTTGATGGTTCGAGTAGTGGCTTCGTTTGCCTTTCCGCGATTTGCGGCGAAAGAGGCAAAGTCGTGAGTACCGCTCAGGCGATCAGCAGCGACCACCAGGGTTTTCAAGTCAAGAACCTGAGGGACGTGCCAGGATCTTCCAATCTCTAAAGGATGAAACACCGGATCATTCCACACGCGGTACCGGTAAACCTTTCCTATTGCAGAATACTGAGCATGAAAAACAGCCGACACGAGTTGGCAGCGGATCACCCGAATCTGAGCGGGCAAATGGGCGTTCACGGCCGCCATCCATTTAGCCGAGCTGAATTTTTGGTGGGGCACATCGACATGGGCCACCTGCCCGAGAGCATGAACACCGGAATCTGTTCGCCCGGCACCGTGTAACTTTACCGACTCTGACAATATTGCGAGGAAGGCTTGCTTCAAATGATCCTGGACACCGTTCTGGTCCGGCTGACTTTGCCAACCGCCAAAGGGTGTCCCGTCATAAGCGACAGTCAGCTTCAGACGTTGCATAGAGAAGTTGCAGGAGTTCAGGAGTTCAGGAGTCAGGAGTCAGGAGGCAGGAGGCAGGAGTCAGGAGGCAGGAGGCAGAAGGAAGGGAGCGTAGGCCCGAAAAATTGCTTCATCTTTTTAGATCACCTAAGAGCGGCGCCGAATTGGAGGCAGTGCAAAGCGGGAATATAACGAAGTGCCTGCCAACTGAAGTCTGCAGGTTCATTCTGCAACTCCTGAACTCCTGCAACTCCTGACTTCTTTGGAACCTTCACCACGTTCCTGGAGAGCCCGCAAAAATCACGCACTCCATTGCAGTGAGTCCAGATAGCTTTGCAACAGAATCTGGGCAGCGACCTGGTCGATTATTTTCTTGCTTTGTTTGGTGTTTTTACCCGCAGTCTGCAGGGCGCGCTGCGCTTCGACGGTAGTCAACCGTTCATCCCAGAATATGATCTTCGCCGCAGGTATGGCTCGAGCAAGCTCGTCGCCGAAGACCTTGGCCTTTGCCGCAGATTGGCCGAGCGTGCCATCCATGTTCTTGGGCAAACCGATCACAATCCCGCCGATTCGTTCACGCTCCACAATCCGGCCGATCTCGGGGAGGACCCGCGCATCGTTCTGCAGGGTCTGGTAGGGATGGGCCAGGCATGCCAATTCGTCGGAGATCGAAAGACCGATCCGGCCGTCTCCATGGTCGATACCGAGCCAGCGCATATTTATTGTAGTCGCTCAGGAACCTTCGGAATCAGGTTCTTGATCTTTTCGACGTCGTGACGATGGCAAACCAGGATCGCGTCCTTTGACTGCACTATGACTAGGTCGTTCACGCCGAGAAGCGCGACATGGGTTTTCGCATCTGAAAATACGATGTTGTTCGAAGCGGTTTCGACGGTCACTGGACAATTGGCGGCGTTGTTGCCAGACAACTGTTCGAGATATTTGGAGATCGCGGTCCAACTGCCGACATCATCCCAGTCAAACGTGGCCGGCTTAACCAGGACGCGGCTGGCTTTCTCCATGATCGCGTAATCAATCGAGGTCTTGCGCAAACTCCGGAAGCGATCGGCCAAGACCTTTTTCTTATCGGGCGAATTCCGGATTGCGGATACAAATTCTGCCAAGTCCGGCGCATGCCGGTTGAATTCTGTCAGGATGGAATTGACCGACCAGATGAACATCCCGGCATTCCAGTAAAAGTTACCGCTCCGCACAAACGACTCGGCGAGATCAGGATTCGGCTTTTCCCGGAACCGGATGACCTCAAAGGCGTCGGAATTGCCGATTTGTTTGCCTCTCTCAATATAGCCGAAGCCCGGACAGGCCCAAGTGGGCGTGATTCCAATCGTAACCAGGTCTCCGCTCCGCTCGGCCATTTGGGTCGCACTTTTTAAATCCAGCTGAAACGCGGCCTTATCGGATATTCGGTGATCGGCCGGCAGCACAGCCATGGTCGCCGACGCGTTCCGCGCGGCGATGATTCCCACTCCCAGTGCAATAGCGGCTGCAGTGTCCCGTTTTGCTGGTTCGGCGACAATATTGTTCTCGGGATGTTCCGGTAATACTCTTCGGACCGCTGCTTCCTGCTCCTGGTTGGTCAAGACCAGAATATTTTCCAAGGGAACGAGCCCATCGAGCCGATGAACCGTCTCTTCGAGCAAGGATTGAGAACTGAACAAGCGCAGCAACTGTTTGGGTGTAGCTTTCCGGCTGAGTGGCCAGAACCGCTCGCCGCTGCCTCCCGCCAGCACAAGTGCATAAAAAGAATTCGACATCGCTGAATTATCGCCCAAGATTTTTTCGTAGAATAACGGCCAAGCCTACCTCAAGTTATAGAGGCTTAAGGCCAACCCCTCAACAGAGTACTACTGTTTTATGTGGAGTGATAATTATAAGGCCATTGCGATTTCGCTTCCCTCGGCGGGTTTGCTTATGATCGCACAGGCTGCGACGGGCTGCGGACTAGGTATATTACTCGCGGACAAGATTGGCCAAACCAAGCGGAACGCTGCCGCTGTCGCGATGCTTGTTCTGGCGATGGCGACAACCGTTCCCGCGCTCGCCGGGGTCGTCGTCGATCTCATCAACGGACCACAGTCAAAGCTAGGGGTGAGGCGGCGACTGCGTTCCATCCGTGAGGATTCCGGCTTGCACGCGGAGGAAGAAGTTCTCTAGATTTCCCATGACCAATCCGATTCCGGCGAACTTGAAGGATCACTTTGAGTCGGTGCATGCCTGTTCCGCTTCGAAACGATTTTGATTTGCGCCTTCTCGTTGGTGACAAGCGAATCTGGTGGGATGCTCTCCATCAAGAAAACGTTACCCCCTATTGTTGATCGCGCGCCGATTTTGGTTGCTCCGCCCAGAATTGTTGAATTGGGGTAAATAGTCACCCAGTCCTCAACGTCCGGGTGCCGTTTTCCCCCTTTCTTGATTTTTCCTGCTTCGTCCTTTTGAAAACTGCGCGCACCGAGCGTGACACCGTGATAAAGCTTCACATGAGAACCGATCCGGCAGGTTTCGCCGATCACGACGCCCGTGCCATGATCGATGAAGAAGTGGCTCCCGATTTCGGCACCTGAATGAATATCGATCCCGGTCCGGCTGTGCGCCCATTCCGTCATGATGCGTGGAATGAGTGGGAGCTCTCCCTTGTAAAGTATATGAGCGATTCGCTGGATCGCGATCGCTTCAATGCAGGGATAACTGACAATAATTTCGTCGAAGCTGGTGCTGGAAGGATCCCCTTCGTACGCAGCTTCAACATCGGTCTGCAGCAAATCGCGAACATTGGGCAACTGGCTGATCAGGTCGAAAACGAGTTGCTCCGCCCGCCGACTAGGGCATTTCGGCTCCTGTAAACGCAAACTTTTGAAGGCTTCAATTCGAAGTCTTTCAGCGACACTCAAAATCCGGGCCGAGGTAATCTCGCGGACTTGTTCGGTTGCGATCGGCTCCTCATCATGGAATCCCGGGAACAGAAGTTGGAGAAGGTCTTCACAAATTTGCGCGATCGCCCTTTTAGACGGCAGATTGGAACCGTCGATGTTATTAATCCCACCGATCTCGTGGTAGGAACCAAGGATTCTCGCAATTAACGGCGTCACGCTCTTTTCCATGGTCGCAATGAAAAGCATGTTGTTTCGCGGGCAGGATAGAGCAGGATGAAAGATTCCGCCAGTGGAGACGCGTGATGGGGCGAGGGGTTGCGCTGGAGGGCTACGCTCCCGACTTCGCCCCTGTTCCCCCCCTGCTAGCCCGACGTAGCAGGGGGGGAACAGGGGCGAAGTCGGGAGCGTAGCCCTCCAGCGCCAGCCGTCAGCCCTACCAACCCTCGCCCTACCTTAGGCCAGGACGCGCGCACCTTCGGAAGGCGTGGTGAGAATGGGATAGCACGTAGCGCCGACTATGCTTCGATATTCGCGGGAGATTGTCCGGATGATCTCGTCAGCCTGCGCGCTATCGATAAGTGACACGGTTGAGCCTCCGAAGCCGCCGCCGGTTAATCTCGAACCAAATACACCCGGTGCCCGTTTTGCTAGTTCGACCAAAGTATCGAGATGCGCCGTACTGTTTTCAAAATTCGTTCGGGAACTTTCGTGAGACGCGAACATGAGCGCGCCGAAGAGCGCCAGGTTGCCAGAACGCAATGCGTCAACCCCCTGAACTACTCTTTCATTTTCCTCAGTAATATGCAGGGCTCTCCGACGAATGACGTCGTCCAGGTCTGCGCTTTTAACTAACGCCGGAGTCACATCGCGAAGGGAAGCGACTCCCAGAGATTTGGCTGCCAGTAGGCACTGCTTTCGTCTTTCATTATACTCGCCGCCCGTTAGTTCATGGGGGACGCCGGAGTTTAACAGCAATAAAGAAACGTTTGTTGGCAGTGAAACTGTCTCGACTTTGATCGCCAAAAAATCCAACAGGATCAACCGATGCACCCGGCCAAAGACGGATGAAGCCTGATCCAATAACCCGGACTGAACTCCGACAAACTCGTTCTCGGCCTTTTGACAAAGTTGGGCAAGCTGCATCATTTCAAGGTCAAGGTTGAAGAGCACCTTGGCGGCCAAAGCGGTAGCTACTTCTAGAGCAGCGGAACTAGATAGTCCGGCGCCCAGAGGCAAGTCACTCGAAATACGGATGTCCATTCCGCCTAGTTGAAAGCCGGCCTCAAGCAGAACCTTGATGACTCCGATTGGGTAATTTGCCCATGCCTCGTCCACACAGGGCTGAAGCTCATCGAGACGAATGGTGACGCTCCTCTGGTTCGTCTGCGAACTAATCTCCAAAATGTTTTTGGAAAGTCGATTCGATCTGACGGTGACGCCTAAGTGGATCGCAGCCGAAAGCACAAATCCAAGGTTATAATCGGTGTGGTTACCCAGTATTTCCACACGGCCGGGGGCGAACGTAGTGACGGTATCGGGCATTGGGTCAGTGTTATTCGGGAGCCATTACAAATCAACTATCGGTTGGCAGAGTTAACTAAATCGAAATGAAAAGATTAAAACTATCTAAAGTTTCTTGCAAAGTAAGAAACCAAGCATAGTTTGCGCCTGTGAAATTATCTTCCTCCACTCTAAGGAAAGCAGCAGAAATTCAGGAGCGCATCGAGCAGTTGCAGTCGGAGCTCGACGGTTTGTTAAAAGCAGGCGCAGAGGCTAGTTCAGCTCCGGTGGTCGCTGCGACGACTGCTCCTACAGTGAGTCGCCAGCGTGGAAGAAAGGCTGCTGCAGCGGTACCGGCCGGGACAAGTCGAGGCCGACGGTCCACGTCGCCGACCGGACCCCTGGCTCCCGCCGTTGTGAAAGTTCTTAAATCGAGAAATACGCCCATGAGCGTTTCCGAAATTTTGGATGGGCTCTTGTCAAATGGCTATAAGTTTGCTTCCCCGGAGCCCAAGAAAAATCTATTTGCGCGGATCTACCGTTTAAAAGGGGTTAAGCAAGTCGGTCCTGGCAAGTTTGCAGCCGAATAGTATTGGCGCGCCAAGCCTGCATCGCTCACAAAATCTTCAGAGATTTGTGAGCGATGCAGGCTCAGGCAGCAGAATCCTCCGGCTACGCCGGATCATTCTGCTGCTCTTTGAAGATAAGAGTTTAAAAGCAGGTTGTTTCGAATCCTTAATTTTAAAAACAGGCTCTTAAACAGACGCGCAGCGTCTGTTTAAGAGCTTTCTAGCCCGCAATGAGCTCGTCGATTCTCCCAGGACGTGATTTTTGCGGGCTAGCGCTTACACCTGATGAACGAGTCGCCTGGCATACTGGACCGTATCGATTTCCGTAACTTTTTTGTCACGCCGAATAGCTTTGATGCGTGGAAACCGTAAAGCAAGCCCGCTGGCGTGGCGATCACTCGGCTGCACGGAGTCAAAAGCGATCTCTAGAACTATCTCAGGGACGACCTCGCGGAAATGGTGTTCGTGACGAATCGTTGTTCGAAGGAAGTGCTCCGTTAATTCTTCGATTTCGTCGTCTCGAAGTCCTGAATAGGCCTTTCCAATCGTTTGCAATGCGCCGGTTTCTTCATCTCGCACAGAAAAGGTGTAGTCACTCAGCACATGACTGCGTTTGCCGTGGCCCTGTTCGACGCCGACTACTACGACATCGAGGGTTGCTAACTCTCTTTTGAATTTGATCCAAGCGCCGCCACGTCTGCCTGGCGTATAGAGGCTATCCGAAGCTTTGATCATCAAGCCCTCATAAGATTCACTCCTGGCTGCCTGATAGGCTTCGTCTATCTCCCTGATACTAGTAACTTCCCGCATTGGAGAGACTTTGACTCGATCCGGAAGCGCCAATTGGTCCAAGCGTCGGCGGCGCTCTTTCAACGGCGTTTTCAAGAGGGTTTCGCCATTCAACCATAGCAGATCAAACACCATATAGAGCACTGGAATATCATCGGTTTCAAAAAGGTCTAGAGCACGTTTTCTTCCCAGGCGTCGCTGCAGGTCGAAGAACGATAGTTTCCGGTCCGGCCCGAAGGCCACGAGTTCTCCGTCGAGAATCAGATCTTCGGCGAACCGAAGACAAGTCAGCTCTGGAAATTCTTCAGAAATGTTGCGCAAATCTCGGCTGTAGAGCTCCGTCCGATGATCAGCTCCATGCAGTTGGGCGCGAACACCGTCGTACTTGGCTTCGGCTAGAGCAAAGTCCGCCGCGAAGTCCGACCGGACACGGTCCCAAATCTCTTCGGCCGAGGATTCGGGAATCGCTAACATACATCTGACGGGTTGAAACAGTGTCAGGTTCGCGGCAGAGAGTCGGTTCGCTTTTGCGAGCTGCGCGGTCTCACCAATGTCGCCTGTTAGCATATTCACCTCTTTAACCTGTCCGAGGCGTTGTGCGAATGCCGCCGCAATCGCTTCTTCCAAAAGGCCTTCCTTCAAACCGATGCGAAGATCCCCGGTCATGATCCGAACAATGTAGTCTCCGCAGTCAGGGCCGATGGTTTGCAGACAATCGGCCAGGAGCGCCGTTTTTGCCATCGGCCCAATCGCATCCTGGATCGCAGCGAACGTGTCAGCAACCTCTCGGATAGGTATCTCGCGGGAGGTTGTCCGGCCCAACAATACGTCATAAGCGACCCGCCCGGCATCTCCGTATCCGGCGGAAATGTTGCGGAAGTCTGTTTCACTTAAGCCGCTGGCCTGGATCAGTGCTTTGCTGATAACCGCCCAGCCAACCTGCAAGGTTTTCCCGGTTTTTCGGGAGAAAGCATGCCCCGTGAGAAATGTTGCCACGACAGGCAATTCTTCTTCCGTCAAGGAAACCAGATAATTGGAAAGAATATCTATTTTTCTGAGCTTGCCTGTCAGCTGTGCAATCTGATTGCAGATTTTGGCGAACTTCAAGAATCCGGACTCTGTTGCGGCGCTGATATCTGGGATTGGAACCGATTGAGCGGCCGGAGCATTTGTGGTGAGTACAAGTTCGAGCTGATTATCTTCGGCGAGGCTCCACGCCTCGATACCTCGGCGCCGGAGATCCAGGGCGAATTCGCTGGCGAACCCGTGGACAGTAAAAACCCGCTTCGGTTGGACCAACTCGACGTATTTTATTAGGTCTGAATAATCTGCGTGATCGGACAACGGAAAAGCGGCGTCGCACTGGTAGCGATGAACGGTTGCCGGATTGAGTGCCCAACCAGTTAGGACCGCCGTTCGCCGGTTTTTGATTCGTTGAACTAGCCTCGTTCGATTAGCGGCCGGGGGACAGATAACCACGCTACCGGCGGCTCGGCTTTCATCGTATAGAAGATATTGAGGCAGCGATTTGCGTAGCTTCTCGTAAAGCCTTGTTATTTTGTAGACGCTCGGGTGGAGCAGAATGCGGAGCCCGCTTCCATGGAGCCCTGCCAGTATTTCCTGTGCTTTTCCTAACGAGTAACCGAAGAGGATGGGCACAAGGTTTTCTTCAAGGGCCTCAACGCAAAACTTTGTCACTGCGGCAATGACCTGTTCAGCCGGCGGAAATATATATTTAGGCAGCCCGTAGGTGGTCTCCATGATCAACGTATCTGCACGAAGCCATTCCGCAGCTTCAGCGGACTTCCCTTTCCGCAACTTGAAGTCCCCGGTGTAGAGCAGAGTTTCACCGTTCATTTTGATACAGACCTGCGCAGAGCCAAAGACATGTCCTGCAGGCAACAAAGTGACCGTAGCACCGCGAAACTGGATTGGAGACTGGAACGGGAGAGCGTGTTCCAGCCTTTGGCCCGGCAGACGAGCCGCCATCAGTTTGGCGGTGATTTCCGACAAGATGACCTCCCGATGATTCCCGATGTGGTCGGTGTGCGCGTGAGAAACGAAAGCGGTGTCGCGCTCATCCCATGGGTCCAACCAGAGATCTAACTCCGGGAGGAGAATCCCGCGTTCGAAGGTGACCTTCATCATCTCAATTTATTCGATTCGTAAAGTAAACCTAAGAATTTGGCGGAAAGCCAATACTCTCGCGGTCGAAGAAACTCCTGATTGACACCTCTAAGCCTTCGGAGTTTGATCGCTCTCATGAGAGGTCTGGTTTCATGGGCGTGCCTTGCTGTTGTGGTCGGCACCATCATGGTCAGAGCCGAGAATCCGCTGCCAATCGAGAGCGCCAACGTGTTGCCGGAAGCCATTAGTGACGATTTTGAATTCCGCAAGTTTGAAATATTTCGTAACGCGGCGATTGTTCCAGGGGCGACTCCTATCCCAACCAAGGACCTGATGGTTGACTTCGAGCGCAAACACAGAATGTGGGGAGCGCTTACTGGTTCTGACGTTTCAGTCAGGACCGGTCAATATTTCACCTTTTTCTGGCGTGCGAAAAGACCTGCAAACCTGACTATTCGCTTGGAGTATCGACAGGCCAATTTGAAGAATTACGTCCAGGCCAGAGAATTGTACTACCCGAATGCAAAGGGCAGCCATAGTTCGGACTTTGCGATTTTGGGCAACGATTACGAAACGGACGGACCGATTACCTCTTGGAGAGCTATTTTGATCGAGAATCGAAAAATTGTGGCGCTCCTTCAGTCTCGAACTTGGCAATGAAGTCGCGTCTGAGTCTTGAATTTGACACTTAAACACCGCGGCGGATATATTTCGGTAGCTTTGTGAATTCGCGAGCTTCCATCTTGGTTGGGATAACGAATGGGGCGATCCATGTTAAGGTGGAGGGCAAAGGTTCGTTCCAGAACAGCCCCGCTTTGAAGGAGTTCTCGAAAGGGATGCTGGAACGGGGCTACCGTCATTTCGTGGTGGATCTGAACGGTTGTCCGGTAATGGACTCGACCTTTATGGGCACACTGGCGGGGATCGCGTTACGATTGCGAGAGTTTGGGAACGGCTCGTTATTGGTTCGCAATGCCAACGAGCGCAACTGGGACCTGCTCCAGAATTTGGGATTGAACAACCTGTTCGAAGTGGAGTCGAAGGCCTCCGAATTGGCAAACGACAAGCTGGTTGATGCCGCTCCCTTGGACGCCGATCATCCGATCGATCGTTCTGATCAGGCTGAGTGCATGATTGAGGCCCACGAGGCTCTGGTGGACGCTGATCCCGAGAACCTCGCGCGATTCAAGGACGTTCTCGAGTATTTGAAGCAAGATCTTCGTGCCGGTTCCAAATAGCTTGATTCAATGTGGTCCTTTCTGCTCATAGGACTACTCGCCGCCGGTGTCGTCGCCCTGATCGCAGTAGTTCACAAACAGGGTCGGGTTATCGAGGAGCTCAGGAAAGCACGAGAAGAATTGCAGGTTGAAGAAAACAGAGTTTTCGATTTCTTGCACGGTCTGGGTGAAGCGTTCTCGGATGACTTGCGTGCTTCCGATCTCCACCGGTTGATCGTCGAAGGGGCGACCCGCATTACCGATGCCCATGGGGGAGCTCTCTACCTGGTGGACCGGACCGGCAAGTTGCTGGTTCCGAGCTTCATTTCGAAAGATTGTCCCCCGCTCGTCGAAGTACCGCCTCATATCTCTCAGCAGAGCCTGAATTCTCCGTTAGCCCTGGAGAGTTATCTGAGACTTCATACTGTGAAGCCGGGGGACGGGATTCTCGGTGCCGTCTGGGATCGCAAGGAACCACTGTTTCTCTCCAGCAGGGATGCCGATCCACGCCTTGAGCGGCTGAGGCACTCCGCGTTGGAGATGGATTCGGTTATGATCGGGCCACTGATCTATGGTAACGAGAACCTGGGTGTACTGGCGGTCGCGAACGGGCCGATGACCACTCCTTTTTCCCCTTCGGATTTTGTCGTGTTTCAATCGATCGTCGAGCAATCCGCCTTTGCCCTGTACAATGCAGTTGTTTATTCGGAGGCTAGCGAGAAAAAAAGGATCGACCGGGATTTGGATGTGGCCCGCGATATTCAGCGGATCCTGTTGCCGAACACTGCGCCTGCTATGGAAGGGTTCGAAATTGCCGGACTTAACATCCCCGCGAGCCATGTGAGCGGAGACTACTATGATTACATAGCTTTAGACGAGCAACGCCTTGGGATCGCAATTGCAGATGTTTCGGGTAAGGGAGTACCAGCTTCCCTGATCATGGCCATGTGCCGTAGCGTGTTGCGCTCGGTGGCCCGCTCGAGTCAATCTGCCGCGGCGGTTTTGCACGAAGTGAACCACCAACTTTATCCAGATATCAAGGAGGATATCTTTATTAGTATGGCGTACCTGATAGCCCAAAAGGCCGATCACGAACTTGTCCTTGCCAGGGCGGGTCACGACGCTCCTCTCCAATACCGCGCGAAGGATAAATCCGTCATTAAGATTAACCCACCCGGGATGGCGCTTGGAATTGACAGTGGGGGCGTTTTCAATAGGGTAACGGGCGATTTCAAGGTCCGCCTTGAAACGGGTGATTGCTTAATTTTGTATACAGATGGCGTGACCGAAGCTTTAGACGTCAGTGGCTTGGAATTTGGCTTGTCGAGGTTGATCGAGGCAATTCAGGCCAGTGCTGCAGACGGAGCTCCAGCGATCTTGAGTCGCGTGACCGGCGACTTAAAGATCTTCGTAGGTAGCCATCCGCAGAATGACGATATCACGCTAATCGCGATTCGGAAGTTATGAATAAGGCTGACACACACAAAGATTTCGAACTGGAAAACAAGTTGATCGAAGAAGGGCCGCTCGCTCCGCCGGAGCTAGCGGCGGGTGCTGCTTTGGGGATGTCTGCCGGTCCTAAAAATCCAGAGACACCGTCAGTGGTCAGCGCCAAACCGGTGAACGAAGATCCCGAGGGAACTGATTTCAAAAAGGCGAGCAGTGCCCCGGAGCAACTGGCGCAGCTGAAGGTGGAGTTGGACAAATACAAGGACATCGCTCTTCGTGCGGTCGCTGATCTCGACAACTATCGAAAGCGAATGGCTCGGGAGAAGGACGACGCGATCCGCTACGCCAACGCCAATTTTCTCGAGCGCTTGATCCCGATTCTCGACAATTTCGAACTGGGCCTGCAGGCGGCCAAGGCCGGAGGAGGTCAGTCGGCGATTCTGGACGGAATGACAATGGTCTTCAAACAACTGCAGGATTTTTTGACGAGCTGCGGCGTGGAAACAATCGAGGCGACGGGAGAGCATTTTGACCCAAATATCCACGAGGCGATTGCGCAAGAAGAGAATGCCGAAGTCGAAGAGGGAGTCGTTATTCGGCAGCTCCGAAAAGGCTACAGATTGAAGGATCGGTTGATCCGTCCCGCGAACGTAGTGGTCTCGAAAGGTATGGCTGTAGGTGAGGATTCTGCAAAGGCCGGCGCGAGTACATGACGAATGGCTACGAAACGAGATTACTACGAAGTTTTGGGAGTTGACCGGAATGCGAGCTCCGAGGACATAAAAAAGTCTTACCGCAAGCTTGCCGTAAAGTATCATCCCGACAAGAATCCCGGCGACGCCGGCGCGGAAGACAAGTTCAAGGAGATCGGGGAAGCCTACGAGGTCTTGATCGACGAAAACAAGAGAGCCGCGTACGATCGATTTGGGCATGCTGCGTTCGGCGCCGGCGCAGGTGTAGGCCGCGGACCAGGCGGTTTCGGCGGCGGTTTCCACGATCCATTCGATATCTTTCGCGAAGTGTTCGGGATGGGCGCCGAGGGAGGTGGAGGGATTTTTGACCAGATATTCGGTTCCGGCACGGCTTCACGAGATCGGAGCGGTCGGCAACGCGGCTCCGACCTAAGGTATGATCTGCAGATCACCTTGGAGGAAGCCGCATTTGGTACCGAGAAGGAGATCGAAATCCTGAAGCATGAAACTTGCACGCATTGCGGCGGATCAGGAGCGGAGTCCGGCTCCCGCGCGACGACCTGCCCGACTTGTCAAGGCCGCGGCCAAGTCATCACCTCGCGCGGCTTTTTCCAGGTTTCGCAAACCTGTCCCCGGTGCCGAGGAACCGGCCAAGTGATCGAACGTCCGTGCCGTGACTGCGGCGGCGACGGCAGACTGGAAAAGAGGTCGCGAATTAAACTTAAGATCCCGCCAGGAATCGATGACGGCGCTCGTCTCCGCTCTTCTCGCAATGGCGAGGCAGGCATCCGCGGAGGGCCTCCGGGGGATCTGTACGTCGTGATCCATGTGCGTGAGCACGAGATCTTTACGCGCGAGGACGACGACTTGTATTGTGACATTCCGATCTCGTTTGCTACCGCGGCTTTAGGAGGCGAGGTCAAAGTACCGACGATTCAGGGTCAGGCTCTGCTAAAAATTCCGCCCGGAACCCAAAGTGGTACCCAGTTCCGCCTGCGTGGCCACGGAGTACAAAATATGGAGACCAGAAACAGAGGAGATCTCCGCGTTCGGGTCATTGTCGAAGTCCCGACTCGATTGAATTCCGAGCAGCGGCGGAAGCTTGAAGAATTCGCGTCTTTGTGCGGCGACGATAACAGTCCGATGCACAAGACGTTCTTCGAGAAGGCTAAGGATTTTTTCCGTTAGTCGGCCAGTGAGCACGCATCGGTTCTATATCCCTCCGGAGCGATGGACGCCGGGTTCTCTCTCGTTAGATGACGCTGAAGCACATCATTGCATAGATGTGCTCCGGCTAGGCGTCGGCTCGCGAATCGTGGTCTTTGACGGGCGCGGGTCGGAGATTACGGCCGAAATCATGTCTGTTAACAAAGGAATCGTGCAGCTTAAGGACCTGATGTCAGCGAAAGCTGAACCTCTACGCTGCGCCATCACTCTGGCACAGGCGATTCCCAAGGGAAAAAACATGGACTTGATTGTCCAGAAGGCGACGGAGCTTGGGGTTTCCAGAATCGTTCCGCTCTTGTCTGATCGGGCGGTCGTGCAACTGGGTGACGACGAAACGCGGAAGAAGCGGGAAAAGTGGCAACAGGTCGTGATCGAAGCGGCTAAACAGAGTGGGCAAAACCGGCTTCCGGAAATTGCAGAACCAATAACCTCGAAAAGGTTTTTCGCCGAATTCGACCGATATGAGCTGCCCTTGGTGGCGTCTTTGCAGAGTGACGCGCGCAGCTTCAAGAATGTCTTGGCCGACTTTCGTGAGCAACATGGACGACGTCCTGCCTCTGCTATTATTCTCATTGGACCCGAAGGCGATTTCACACCGGCGGAAACTTCATCGGCCAAAAGCGCCGGATGCATTCCGGTGAGCCTCGGGCCTGTCGTGCTGCGGACCGAGACGGCCGCAATCTTTAGTCTCAGTGTGTTAGCCTATGAGCTGCAAGGCCAGGAAACATGAGCCTAGCCCGCAAAAATCACGCGCTGGGGAAATCGACGAGCTCATTGCGGGCTAGAAAGCTCTTAAACAGACGCCTACGCGTCGGTTTAAGAGCATGATTTAGAAATAAATGGAGCGAGACAAAACTGTTTTTAAAATGTTCCTCTCAAAAAGCAGCAGCATGATCCGGCCTAGCCGGAATATTCTGCTGCCTGAGCCTGCATCGCCCACAAATCTTCCGAGATTTGTGGGCGATGCAGGCTAGCCCCTTTTTCCTTGCCAATGATGGGCTCCAGAAGCATTCTCCCAGTCGTTATGCGCGGCGGGTGGGTATGCGTTGCGGTATTCTTTTTGTTTACCTGTAGAACGCTCGCTTTTGACTGGACGCTCATTAAGCATGAAGGACGCGATTACGTTCCGGTGGAAGACGTGGCGAAGTTCTATAGCTTCACCCAAGCCGACTACTCCAATGACATCATTAATCTTGAGGGTCCAACCCTCCGGATGCAGGGTGGAGTTAACTCGCGGGAGTTATATCTGAATGGACTCAAGTTCATTCTCAGTTTTCCCATCGTTAAGGCGGATAATAAGATCCTCATGTCGAGGATGGATCTTAGCAAGCTCGTAGAACCGGTTTTGCGCCCGGCGAAAATTGCCACTGCGCCTGTTCATACGGTGGTGCTTGACGCGGGTCACGGCGGCTACGATCAGGGCGCGAGTAGCATGCTCGGGAACGAAAAAGCCTTTACGCTCGATGTGGTGGAACGTGCGCGTGATCTTTTGTTAAAAGCGGGGTTTAACGTTCGTTTGACTCGTTCAGCAGATGTATTCATTCCGCTGGAAGATCGGGCCGCATTTGCCAACCGGCAATCGAAGGCGGTTTTCGTGAGCGTGCACTTTAACGCCGGGGCGCGTGAGGAGGCTGGTGGGGTCGAGACCTATAGCTTGGCGCCACGAGGAGTACCGTCCACTAACAATACGAACCTAAGTTTTGCGGATTTCCAGCCTAGCGTCGGTAACATTCGTGACGCCGAAAATATCGCGTTAGCCACAGCGATGCACACGGCGCTGATTACGAAACTGGGAGTGAATGACCGAGGGATCAAACGAGCTCGCTTTATTGTCCTGCGTGACTCGACAATTCCGAGCGTACTAATTGAAGGAGGTTTTTTGACAAATGCCCAAGATCGCGTTCGAATCGCTACACCCGTCTACAGGCAGCTCTTGGCGCAAGCGATTCTCCGGGGGGTGCTCTCTTACAACCGAGCAGTACAACGAAATGAAGCCTCGGACCAGATGATGGTCCGGCGCAGCCAGACTACTGAGGAGCCGCCACCTGACGCGGGAGCGTCTGTGTGGGATCCGCTGAGGCCGAATGTCTATACTCTCCCTGAAGATGCGCGAAAATGAGCCGTCGCTACGGCCGATCGGAGTGTTCGACTCCGGTACCGGCGGACTGACCGTTGTTCGTGCGCTGCGCGACCTGCTGCCGTACGAAGATATTTTCTACATCGGGGATACGGCGAGGCTGCCGTATGGGGGCAAGAGCAAATCGACGATCGAACGGTACAGTATCGAAATCAGCGGTCTACTCCTGGCTGAGAGCTCCAAGATGATTGTCGTTGCGTGCAACACCTCCTCATCTTTGGCCGTCTCGAAGCTTGAGGAATTGTTGAAAGTGCCCGTGGTCGGAGTCATTGCGCCTGGCGCTCGCGCGGCTGTCAAAGAAACACGCGTTGGTCACGTCGGAGTGATCGGCACCAGGTCGACGATTAAGAGCGAGGCCTACGAGAGGGCTATCCAGGCATTGAATCCGGATGTTCGTGTGACCAGCCAGGCGTGTCCCTTGCTTGTGCCATTGGTCGAAGAGGCCTGGTTGGACGAAGAGGTTACGCGAGAAGTGCTGCATCGTTATCTTGATCCTGTGGTGGCGGCAGGAATCGACACACTTGTTTTAGGATGCACGCACTATCCGCTGCTGGCGCCTTTGATCGAGGAAGTGGCGGGTCCTGGAATACGATTGGTTGATTCCGCGAAGAACTGCGCGGTGGCTGTGAAACAGACCTTGAGGGAGGGGGGTCTGGAGAACCTCGAGGAAACGACGGGAAAACTGAACGTGGCCCTGACCGACAGCTCAAACTCGTTCCTGGCTACCGCCAAACAAGTCCTTAGACTGGATATCGATTCGGTAGAGACTCGAATTGTCCAGGGAGTAACTTTGCTCGAAACGGCTTAGCCTGCATCGCTCACAAATCTTCATAGGACGCGACGAAGCGCGTCCCTACCGAACGATTTGGTAGGGCCAAGTTTCACCTTGGCCTTCGCGGGACGGGGCTGCGACAAAGCAGACCCTCTCCGAACCAGGCGCGTCGTTTTTGGTTGCGGCAACGCCGCGCTCAGAGCGATGCAGGCTTTGGCCTGTGTCGCTGGAATGTGACGGTCTCGGTTACACCAGCCGCGTCGAGTACACCAGCCAGCCGCTCATAATCCGCTGCGACCTGGACGTACGAGTGCGCGTCCGAGGCGGTTGTGATCGGAATGTGGAGCTCGACGGCCATTTGTAAGATGGATGCGTGAGGATACTGTTCGCCAATGGCCTTTCGCCAACCGGCGGTGCTTGCTTCGATTGCCAGGCCGCCTGCTCTAGCCAGCTCGAGAATCGGTCGAAACAGCTTGGTCGGATCATAGTCCCGGGGTAGCAGTCCGTGGATTTTCACCAAGTCAAGATGAGCCAAGCAATCGAGGTGACCTCGCGCTATAAGCTTCTCGAGCTCCTGCACGTATTGGTCGAACGCCCGCGATACACCTCGCGACTCGATCTGCGCTGTTTCGCCCGCGCGATCCAGCATTTCCGTTTCACCACTGAAGTAGTGAATAGAACCCAACACGAAATCGAGCCGTTCCCAATTTTTCTCTACCCAGTGCAGCCCATCTGTCGAGGTTGCCGGATCATTGTCAAGTTCGATCCCGGCCAGGATTAGCACATCAGGATTCAGGTCCCGCAGATGGTCAATCACAGAAAAATCAACGCCGGCGATGTAACGGTCATGATCGGTGAAAGCGATGCTCCGAATGCCCTTTGCGCGACACTGTTCTATCCACGGCTGCAGCAGATCAATCGTGTAAGGGTGCACATTGTGGCCCTGAGGGTGTGTGTGATAATCGGAGCTGGGAAACATAAGTGTTCGCTTTCTCTGCTGGACGAAATGCCTCTTTTGAGGCATTTGTTCAACGGTTTTTCGCCAGGACACTCAATCCGAAGACGCTAATGAACGACGTCTTGAATAAAGCAATGGTTCTTGTACTGAACCGAAATTGGCAGGCCATCGACGTGAAGACGCCTGCACAGGCCTTTTGCATGATGGCAAACGGCAATGCTACTGCTCTCGACATGTTTGGTACTAGTGATATGCGCCCGGTGCGATGGCAGGATTGGATCGGTCTTCCCGTGCGCGAGGAAGATTGTGCAGTCCGAACGGTCCGCGGCTTCGTTAGGGTCCCGACGGTTTTGGTCTTGGCCCGATACAATAAAGTGCCAAAACGCCGGCCCAAACTCTCGGCGAAGGGAATTTGGGAAAGGGATGGAGGCCATTGCCAGTATACCGGAAGAAAGCTTGCCCCACATGAAGGCAATATCGACCATGTGGTGCCGCGTTCGCGCGGCGGGCTCACATCATGGGAAAACTGTGTCCTGGCTGATAAGCGGATCAATAGCCTGAAAGGAAATCGTCTCCCGGAAGAGGTGGGCTTGCAATTGAAGAAAAGGCCTCAGGTCCCCCGCGAATTGCCGGTGACCTACTTTATTCGAAACGCCCACAATGTGCCCGATTGGGAACACTTTCTAGTTCATATGAAGTGAGGGGGGGTGGGTCTGTAGGCGAAGCGTCCCGCTTTGCTCGGTTTTGAAGAAGCAAAGCGGGACGCTTCGCCTACACAATTTTAAAGAAGCAAAGCGGGACGCTTCGCCTACCGCCCTCGCGTGAACTCTCAGGTTGCGGAATCGCCGCTGCCGCGGCAGATTCCGCTTCCCA
>Ga0213872_10000676_pt1 | contig 25807 bp, 21 predicted proteins | sample VelepicomBERX_R2_FD_160071 | JGI IMG/M metagenome (GOLD analysis project Ga0213872, IMG submission 160071) | Rhizosphere microbial communities from Vellozia epidendroides in rupestrian grasslands, the National Park of Serra do Cipo, Brazil - RX_R2 | ecosystem: Host-associated > Plants > Roots >...
GCTCTTCACCGGTCTCCAGATACTTCTCCATCGCGACCTCGTCCTGCTCCAGGCAGGTGTCGATCAGGTCGGCGCGATAGGCCTTCCAGGCGGCCAGAACGTCGCGGTCTTCCTTGACCTGGATGCCGAGCTTGTCGGCCAGGCCGTCATTGACCTCCAGCAGTTCCCACTGGGCGTCCTTGTCGTCCGAATCCCACACCAGGGCCTTCATGTTGACCAGGTCGACCATGCCCTTGAAGTTGTCTTCCGAGCCGATCGGAATCTGGATCGGCAGCGGACGGGCGCCGAGGCGCTTCTTGATCATGTCGACGCAGCGCACGAAATTGGCGCCCGAGCGGTCCATCTTGTTGACGTAGCAGATGCGCGGCACGTTGTAGTTATCGGCCAGGCGCCAGTTGGTCTCGGACTGGGGCTCCACGCCGGCGACGCCGTCGAACACCACGACCGCGCCGTCGAGGACGCGCAGGCTGCGGTTCACTTCGATGGTGAAATCGACGTGGCCGGGGGTGTCGATGACGTTGATCTTCTTGTTACGCCAGAAGGTCGAGACGGCGGCGGACTGAATGGTGATGCCACGCTTCTGCTCCTGCTCGAGGTAGTCAGTGGTGGTCGAGGTCTTCAGATCCTTGGTCTCGTGCACGTCGATGATGGTGTGCTTACGACCGGTGTAATAGAGAATGCGTTCCGTGGTGGTCGTCTTGCCGGCGTCGACATGGGCGATAATGCCGATGTTGCGGATATCGGAAAGAGGCGTTGTGCGGGGCATGTCAGACTTCCGTTAGCAATAGTTACAGGTTAGGCCGCATCTCGACCGTGCATAGGCGCGGGCGCAAAATGCCATCGTGCCGCGAAAAAAAACACAGGAATTACGAGAAAAATAATTTTCCCGTTCGGGATGGGCGCAGCTAATCCGATTGGTGGCGTCTTTTAACGGGTCTTGGGCTTGCAGTCAAATCATCCCGCACGCATGCCCGTGAGGAAGCTCTCGATCTCCTCGCGGACCTTCTCGGCAGTCTGGGAAAGGTCACCGGATGACGCCAGAACTTTATCGGCCACAGACCCTGTGGTGCCGGCTGCATCCGTCAGCCCGGCGACGTTGCGCGACACCTCGCCGGTGCCTTGGGCAGCCTCGGCGACATTGCGGGCGATTTCCTGAGTCGCCGCGCCCTGTTCCTCGACAGCGGAAGCGATGCCCGACGAGATTTCGCGCACCTGGTCGATCACCGACGAGACGCCCTTGATCGCTTCCACCGCGCGGCGGGTCTCCTCCTGCACGGCGGCGACCTGGGACGAGATCTCGTCGGTGGCGCGGCCGGTCTGGCTGGCCAGGTTCTTGACCTCGCCGGCCACCACCGCAAAGCCCTTGCCGGCGTCGCCCGCGCGGGCCGCCTCGATGGTGGCGTTCAGCGCCAGCAGGTTGGTCTGGCTGGCGATGTCGTTGACCAGGCTGACCACCTCGCCGATCCGCTGGGCGGTGGTGGACAGGGTCTGCATCATGTCGTTGATGCGCGAGGTCTCCTCCGAGGCCTCGGTCGAGATGCGCGCCGCCTCGCCGACCTGGCGGCTGATTTCCGAGATCGAGGCATAGAGCTGTTCCGAAGCCGCCGACACGGTCTGCACATTGCCGGTCGCCTCATGGGCGGCGTGCGCCGCCGAATTGGCCTGTTCCATCGATTGGTTGGCGACCGAGGCCATGGTCTGGGCGGTGCTGTGCAATTCGGCGGTGGAGCGGGCGCTGTGCTGGATCAGGCTCATCACCCGTTCCTCGAATCGGCCGGCGATGGCCAGGCGCTCGGCCGCCATCGCCGCGCGGGAATCCTCTTCGGCGCAGCGGCGTTCCTCCTGTTGCTTGCTCAAGGAGATCGCATTGGTGCGGAACACCTCCAGCGCGTCGGCCAGCTTGCCGATCTCGTCGCTGCGCTGGGCATGCTCGACCGAGATCGTCAGGTCGCCATGGGCCAGGCGGTCCATGGAATCGGCCAAGCCGGCCAGCGGCCGGGTGATACTGTTCACCAGCCGCGTGGATATGCCGAGGATGACGAGGGTCACCAGACCGAGAATGATGCCCGAGCGGGTGATCTCCTTGCGGAAGGCTACGTCGATGTCGTCGAGATAGACGCCGCAGCCCAGCATCAGGTCCCAGGGCGCGAAGCGGCCGATCGCGGCGATCTTGCCCACCGCTTCGGTCTGGCCGGGATGCGGATAGGTGTAGCTGACGAAACCGCCGCCGGCCTGGGCCGCTTTCATGAATTCCTGAACGTAGAAGCGGCCGCCGGTGTCCTTCTCCTGGGTGCGGTCCTGGCCCTCCAGCGCGATTTTGGGGCCGAGCACCAGCAGGATGCCCTTGCTGTCATAGACGAAAATGTAGTCGTTATTGCCGAAGCGGATGTCGCGGATGTCGGCCTTGGCGCGTTCCTTGGCTTCTTCGACGCTCATCTTGCCGGCGTCGGCAAGCTGGCGGTAATGCTCGAAGATGGAGGTGCCCGCCTCGACCATCTGGCGCACATGGTCCTTGCGGCCTTCCAGCAGCGCGTCGCGATTGCTGATGGCGCCGACCAGGGCGAATGCGATCATCCCGGCGATCGGGATCATCACGGCGAGCAGCATCTTGGCCCGGACGTTGATTGTCGGCATGGCGAAGCCTCCCTCTTTGGCGGCCGCACTCCCCAGAGCGACCGTAACCATATGAATCTCATAAGCTTGTTGATGGATTATGAACGCTGGTAACGCGAGCCCCCAATGGTCACAACAAGGAGAGGGGTACGCGTGGTTCCTTAGCCGCATGGCATATAGCGGCACACTCTCCGGCGCTGCCTTCGGCAGGCGCTTCATCCGGGTGGAAACGGTCGCCGGCAGCAATATCGACAGCCCGGCCCTGGCCACCTTCTTCGCCTTCTGTCTGGCGGTCTATCTGTCCATCTACTCGCTGGAGGCTCCGATCCGCTACGGGCTCTTCCTGGCGGGCAAGGACAGCCTGATCCTGGTGCGCGACGCCCTGATCATCGCGCCGCTGTTCTTCCTGGCGGCGACGCAGTCGCTGCGCCTGCAGCTCCACGCCGCTTTCGTGGTGTGGGCGGCGATCATGCTGTTCCATGCCATGGTGCTGATCGGCACGGTGGGCAGCCCGAAAGGCGCCATTTATGGCGCCAAGGTGCTGATCAATCTGCTGTTCGGCTTCTTCGCCGCCGGCCTGCTGATCGCGCCCCCGCCGCGCATGACGCGCTGGCTGGCCTTCCTATGGTGCGTGATCGTGTTCGGCGTCTGCCTGGAGAAGGCCGGCGTGACCTTCGTCTGGACCGGCATCAAGACGGTGATCGGCGATCTCAATGTCGACGTGTCGAAGGATTGGGAGATCACCGATCCTCTGGCCAAGCGCGTCGCCGGTTTTTGCCGCAGTTCGATCTCGGTGGCGGCGATCCTGCCCTGCCTGACCATCGTGCTGATGTCCAAGCTCAGGCATCCGGTGACCAGGGGGCTGATGGCGCTGGTCGCGATCGCCGCGGTGATCGCCACCACCCAGAAGGGCTCGATCGTCGCCATGATCCCGGTGCTGGGCATCCTCTGCATACAGCCCGAGCGCCAGCCGGCGCGGCTTCGGATGGCCTTCGTCGCCTTCGTGATCCTGGCCGTCGGCCTGCCGCTGCTGACCCTCGGCCTGCATATGGAGCATGGCGCCGGCGTATTCAGCACCGAATCGATCTATCTGCGCATCGCCTATACCTGGCCGGACGCCTGGCGCTGGATCACCCATCACCAGATGCTGTGGTTCGGCGTGGGATTGGGCGGCATCGGCGGGCCGCAGCGCCTCTACGCGCCCGACAGTTTCAATCCATCCGACAATATCGCCGTGCTGCTCTACGGCTATTTCGGCGTGTTCGCGATCCTCTATGCCGGCCTTGTCTGCGTCCTGGCCCTGCGGCCGGTCACCGGGTCGATCCAGCGGGTGACGCCGGCGCTGGGCGTCCTCGCTTTTGCCTTCGGATACGGAACGGTGCTGTCGGTGATCGAAGACCAGTCGGCGTCCCTGTTCCTCGGCGCCGCCGTCGGCGTGCTGTGGCGCGAGACGCGGAAGAGCGCAATTCCCACTGCGGAGGCATCATGCAGAACAGTCCGAGCCTGAAACAGCGGGACGTGGTCACCTTCGACCGCGCCGCCTTCGACGAGGCCTGCGCCTCGCTCATGCACCTGGTGGTGCAGGACGGCTGGCCCGATGCGCTGGTCGGCATCCGCACCGGTGGGCTTTATGTCGCCGAATCCATGGCGAAATCGGTCGACTTCACCGTGCCGGTAATGTCGCTGACCTGCCGCCGTCCCTCGACCGCCGCCAAGTCGAAATTCAGTACGGTCAAGAAGATCGTCTCCAGCCTGCCGCGCCCGGTGGTCGACAAGCTGCGCGTGATCGAGCATGCGATGCTGACCAAGAAGCCCCAGCGCGCCCGGCCCGAAACCTACAGCTTCGACCAGGGCGAATTGGCCATCCTCGACGATTGGCTGCGCGAGGCGGGGCCCAATCCCTCGATCGTGGTGGTGGACGATGCGGTCGATACCGGCGCCACCTTGTCGCTGGTGCTGGACGCCGTCAGCCATCGCGCCCCCGGCGGGCAGGTCCGCTCGGCGGTGATCACCGTGACCACCGCCCGGCCCTGGGCGACGCCGCGCTATACTTTGTTCAGCAGGCAGCTCTGCCGCTTTCCCTGGTCTCTCGATGCCTAAGGGCGTCGCCGTGCCCCGCGACGGGGTGGTCGTGTTCGACCTCGACGGGACGATCCTCTCGGTCAATTCGTTCCCTTTGTGGGCGATGACGATGATTCGCGGCCGCTTTCCCGGCTTGACCCTGCGGCGCCGTATCCGCGTTTCGCTTTTGACGATCCGCGCGCTGGCGGCGCGCAAGGCCGGGCTCATCAGCCACGACACCCTGAAATGGCGGCTGCAGCGCCTGTGGCAGGACAGCGTGCGCGGCGATGGCGGTGCGGCCGAGCATGATTTCGCCGGCCGTCTCGCCCGCTTCATCCGGCCCGAACTGGCCGGCGTGCTGGCGGCGGTCGCCACCGGCCGGATCGAGGCGGTACTGGCCACCGCCGCCGCCGCAGACTATGCCGAAGCGCTGGGCCGGTCTCTGGGTTTCCGGCATGTACTGGCGACGCCGCGCGTGCGGGAAAAGGGCTCGCCCGGCACGGTGGGGGTGCGCAAGCGCGACGCGGTGCTGACCTATCTCGAACGGCGGGGCTGGGGCGGACGGCCCATCCTGTTCTTCACCGACCATGCCGAGGACCTGCCGCTGATCCTGCGCTCCCGCATCGTCTATTGGTTCGGCAAGGAGGCTGAGCGCCGCGCCATGGCGGCGCGATTGCAGTCGCAGGGGATCACGCTGCTGCCCGGCGCCCGCGGCCAGGAGATTTTAGCGAAAGTGAGAATGGGGGCGGGCAGCGGATGCTGATCAACATGTTCGATACCGGCATCGACAGCGACAATCTCGGCGATCATTTCATCATGGATGCGGTCTGGGAGGCGGTTCGTCCGCTGTTCCACGACGCCGACTATGTCCTTACCCCGACCCACCGCCGGGCCAGCCTGGCCGAGATGTCGGCGGGGCGGCGCGCGGCGGTTTCGATCGTCGGCGGCACCAATATCCTGAAGTCGCATATGCTGGTGCGCAGTAATTGGCGTATCACGCCGCTCGATTACCTGGCCTGGCGCAATGTCGTGCTGCTTGGCGTCGGCTGGCAGCAATATGGTGATCGGGCCGATTTCGCGACCCGCCTATTCTTCCGCTCGGTGCTGTCCCCCACTTTGCTGCATTCGGTGCGCGACCTGCACACCTACGAATATCTGCGCGAAGTGATCCCCAACGTGGTCTATACCGCCTGTCCGACCATGTGGATGCTGGATGCCCAGCGCTGCCGCGAGATCCCGGTGCGCAAGGCGCGGCACGCGGTGTTCGCCGTCACCTATTACCGCCCGGCGCCCGAGCAGGACCGCGCGGTATTCAATCTGCTGCAACGCCATTACGAGACGGTCTATTTCTGGCCGCAGCAGGCCGAGGACACCCGCTATATCCGGGACATCGGCATCACCGGTTTCGTGCCAATCCCGCCCGACATCAAGGAATATGACCGGTTGCTGGAAGAGGTCGACGTCGATTTCGTCGGCGCCCGCCTGCATGGCGGCATCCGTGCCCTGCAGCATCGCCGCCGCGCACTGGTCATCCCGGTCGACAACCGCGCCGCCGAGATCAGCGTCTCGACCCTGCTGCCGATCGCCTCGCGCACCGATCCGGCTGCGATCGAACGCTGGATCCTCGATCCCGTGCCGACGGCGCTGACGCTTCCGGTGTCAGGCATCGCCGAGTGGAAGAGCCAGTTCACCGTGGGAGAACCGGTGACGAATCTGGTGGGGGCTGAGCGTTAGTCAGGAAGACGTTCCGCTTAAAAGTACCCAAAGAAACAATCCATTGAGAGACAGGCTGCCGATGCTTGTCCCGATGACGACCGTAGGTTTCAGCCTTACCTCTCCGCCGAGCATCATCCTGATATAGGCGTAGAGCATCGGTGGAACGATGACTGAGGTGGGGAAGGCAAAGGTTAAAGTAACGACTAGCCGCGAACCGAATGCGTGCCAAACATCGAAGCCCGCGAGAAAGAAAATCCGGGCAACCCAGCATGCCGCGGCGATGAGGGTTGAGAAGGCCAATATCGAGAAGCCGAGAGGCCTCCACTTAGTTGCTATTTGATAAAGCGATAACCCGACCCAGCTGGCAAAAAAGGCGCAGATGACGGGGAGTATCAGTAGCGTGGTGGCATTGATGTCGTGAATGGCGGGTTTCTCCGCATTTGCCTCCGGCATACCGTGCAAATTTTTTGCAGGAAGGGCAAGAAGGTCTCCGCGTTCGCGCTATATCAAGCGCGCCAGAGCTTTTGGGGAATTGCTATTGTTTTTCACCACAGAGGCGCAGAGGGCACTGAGAAGAAAGTGATGAGAAGAGCCGTAAACAATCATCCCTATCTCCCAATGATTTTGTGGGCATAGGAATGAGTGCGCTGCGCGCTTTTCTCCTTCTCAGTGTCCTCTGTGCCTCTGTGGTGAATTCATATGGTTGGGCTGATGGAGTGCTTCTCGTCAATTCTCAAATTTTCGACGGGATGTTTCGGTGGGAAAATTTTTATGGTCCCACAAAAATTTTCTGAGCCACGTAAAAATTTTAGATATAATTACATTCTGTCCCACATCAGGAATGCATGAATGAGGGCTATGCGCGATCAGAAAGTCACTATGGATGCGAAGGGGCGTGTCGTCCTTCCTCGCTCTGTCCGCGAGGCGGCAGGACTATCCGCCGGCAATGGCCTCGTAGCTTCGGTCGAGGCGGATGGGTCGATCAGGATCGAAAAAGTCTCGGCCCGCATCTCAAGGATGCAGGATCGATTTGCCAAATATGGCACCTCCGGCTCTCTCGCTTCCGACGAACTCATCACTGAACGCCGCCAGGAAGCTGAGCGTGAGTAATAGCCACCTGCTCGACGCGTCGGCTTTACTCGCCCTCATCTTTCGGGAGTCAGGCCATGAGATGGTTGCTGCGGCTTGTCCCGCCGGGATATCGGCGGCCAATCTCTCGGAGGTCGTTGCGAAGCTCAGAGACCGTGGGGTTCCGCTTCTCGAAGCAGCTACTGTGCACCTGGAAGCCAACCTCGAGGTGATCCCTGTCTCCGAGGAAGTGGCCATCAAAGCGGGGGGCCTTCGTGATGTCACGCGTCCCCTCGGTCTTTCTCTCGGTGATCGCCTTTGCCTCGCCACGGCCCAGGTCGGAGAACTTGAGGTTCTGACCGCCGACGCCGCATGGGAAAACTTGGCCGCAGATCTTGGTATCGCCATCACAAACATTCGACCGCGCACTACTTGAGCGCTGGTCAGGTCAACGCTGACCGATAGATCGACAATAGCCCGGTCGCGTGGCTTTCCAGCGTCTGGGCGTCGCTCCAATAGCGGTAATAAGCTTTCGCGCCCGCCATGCCGATGGAATCGTCGTCGAGGGTCAAGGAGAGGCAGCGGGCCAAATCGTCGGCGTCGCCGCTTTTGAAGCGCCAGCCGGTCACGCCGTCCTCGATGCGTTCGGCGGCGGCGGAAATGTCGCTGACGATGGCGGGAACCCCGCGCGCCGCCGCTTCGGCCACGGTCAGGCCGTAGGTTTCGTACCATAGGCTGGGGAACACCAGGCAGCGCGCGGTGTCGAGATAGTCCTGCACCTGTTCGGGCGCCACCCAGCCGGTGACGCTGAGCCCGGACATCGCCTCGATCTCGGCGCGCAAGGGGCCGTCGCCGACGAAGGTGACCGGCAGGTTCAGTTTCGCCGCGGCCCGGGCCAGCAGGCGCACGCCCTTTTCCTCGTCGAGCCGGCCGACATAGAGGATGCGGTGATTGCGGTCCACCGCCACGCGCGGCCGCTGGACCACGCCGACCACGTTGGCCAGGCGGTGCATCTGGGCGCGCTTGGGCAGATAGGGCGCCAGGATCGCGGCGGAGCGCTCAGACAGCGAGATGTAATGCTCGACCGCGGCGGGAAAATGCCCCAGCAGGCGCTGGAGAAAGCCGCGCGCCACTCGAAACAGCTTGTGGGCATAGGCGCGCTTGTCGCAGCGGGCGGCGACGCAGCCCAGCGACAGGGCCTTGCGCGGGCAGGGCGTGGCACGGCCGTAATCGAAGAAGGCGCCGTTCGGGCAGGCGGCGAAGAAATCGTGCAGGGTGCAAACCACGCGGAAACCCATGCCTTGCGCGGCGCGTACCGGGCTGGTGGTCAGCGCCTTGGTGTAGCCGTGCAGATGCACCACCGTCCGCGCCGGCGACAGATCGGCCAGGATGGCGCGCACGCGGGATGCCGCTTTGGTGTTCCACAAACCCTGCAAGATGACCGAGGGGTGTTTGCCGACGTCGAGCAATTGGGCCTGGTCGAGGCATTCGACCCGCAGCGGCGCCTGGGCCAGCTCATCGCAGACCGGGCCGACGGCGCCGACGAAGATCACCTTGACGCCCTGATTGGCCAAGCCCACCGCCTCGTCGATCGCGACCTTCGAGGCACCGCCCTGGACATGGCAGAAATCATTGAGCACGACGACGGTCAAAGGGGCGTTGGGATCCGGTGCCCTGGGCGGCGTTCCCACCCGTCTCGACAGGCGGCGGCCGAAGGCGATGCCGGGCGCCTCGATGAAGCGCTCGGCGACGGCGGCCAGCAACAGGACCGTGCCGACCGTCAGCGCGACGCCGTCCCAGCCCGGCCGGTAAAGGCCGAACAGCAGGGAAAGCTGGATGATCGGCGCATGCAGCAGATAGACGCCGTAGGAGATGTCGAGCGTCAGCCGCACGCGCGGGGTGGAGAAGGCGACGAACATCACGAAGGCGGCCACCGTCAGGGGATAGATCACCGGTATGCGCAGATGCATCAGCAGGGTCATCGCCACGCCCGACAGGATGGCGGCGACGAGGCCGAGGCGGCGGTCGAACTTGAACCGATGCTGGTATTTGTAGCCCAGGATGCCGAGCAGGAAGTAATGCAGCTGGCCGGGCAACTGCTTGGCGAGCAAAGGCTGGTCCGCCGCGTTCATGCCGAGCTGGAAGGCGACCGAAGCGACGAACAGCACCGCCACCACAACCAGGCCCCAGCGCTGGATGGCTTTCCACAGGAAGGGCAGGATCAAATAGAAGCCGAATTCGATCTTCAGCGTCCACAGGCTGGCATTGAGGCTGGGATCGACGAGGCCGCTCATCACGCCGCCGATATCGTGGTCTGCGAAATTGGCGAACACCGCGTTGGCCGCGAGGTAGCGCGCCGTGGCGGCCAGATTGCCCTCGACGCCGCCCGGCGCCAGGCTGGCCAGAACCAGCGACTGGACCACGATCACCACGAAATAGAGCGGATAGATGCGGCAGACGCGGCGGATGAAAAAGCGCCCGAGATCGGGATCGCGGTCGAAGCTGTGGGTGACCAGGAAGCCCGAGACCACGAAAAAGCATTCCACCGCCGTGGCGGAATAGGAAAACGGCCAGTCGGGGCTGAAGAGTCCGACGAACGCCTTGAAATGGCCGAGCACCACCATCAGCGCCAGGCCAAGCCGCAGGATGGTGAAATTATTGTCCTCAGTACTGCGCATCTAGAGTCTCCGGCGGGCGCGGGCCGCGATTCGGGGAATGGTGGTGGGGTCGGATTCGCGGAGCAGCTTGTCGCGGACGCGCCGGGCCAGATGCAGGATCGAGCCGGGATGCCGGGCCAGCGCCACCGGCACCGCCAGCCAGCGCCGCTGGGCGGCGGCCTCCTTGGCGGTGAAATAGCTTTCCAGCACCTTGAGGCCGTGATTGCGCGCCAACAGCCGGCGGCGCTGGCGCGGGGTCAGCACATGCTCGGCCTCGCGCAAATAGCGCTTGTTGATCTCATAGGCGTTCTGGAAGTCGTAGCGCACCCGCTCGGCATGCGACCATTCACGGGAAATCGAGCCGTAGGGCTGGGTGTAATAGTAATAGGGCGTGTCGCAGACCACGGCCTCGCCGCCCGACAGATAGAACTGAAGCAGGTGGAAGAAATCCTCGCCCTGCCGCGCCGTCGCCTCGTAACCGAGCCCGACACTGCGCATGAAATCGGTGCGCAGGACGGGCTTGAGCATGCCCAGATTGAAATTGTCGTAGGCGTTCGAGCCGAGCAGGAAATCGTCGAATGTCAGTTTCCACGCCCCGGAGCCAGCGGGCCAGGCCGTGCCGACCAGTTGATCGGCCTGGGCGTCGTAGAAGAACTGGTTGTCGGCGACCATCTCGACCTGGCGTCGCTCGCCTTCTGAAATCAGCGCGCCCAATCGCTCGGGATGATACCAGTCGTCGGCGTCGAGCACGGCCAGCCAGCGGCCGCGGGCGACCGACACGGCGCGGTTCATCGAGACCGATTTGCCGCGGTTGGTCTTGTTGCGCACGGCGCGTATCCGCTGATCCGCCCGCATCATCTCGGTGATCAGGTCCCACGAATTGTCGGGCGAGGCGTCGTCGACGACGATCACCTCGATGTCGCGCAAGGTCTGGTCCAGCGCGCTTTGCACGGCACGGGCAAGGGTTTCGGCGGCGCCATAGGTGGGGATCACCACCGTCGCCCGCACGGGCGGGGCGGGCGGATCGGCGCTGATCCAGTAATCGCTACGCTCGCACATCTCACTGCCGCCCATGCTGTCCTGCATCGGTGCCTCCTTTCGCCGCGCGCCGGCTCGACCGCGCGGCGATATGTTTGATGGTGGTGTAATAGCCGGGATGGCGGCGCATCCTTTCGGCGACGCGGCCGAGCAGATAGCCCAGCATGGCCGGCTGGCGGACGGCCTGGCCGAGCGCGCCGAAATAGTCGCCGCGGCCCAGCGCCTCGCGGGCGCGGAAATAGCTTTCCAGCAGGCGGAGGCGGGCGTTTCTCGCCTTGAGGCGTTTCCACTGACGGGACGGCAATACCTCCATCGCTCGCCGCAGATAGCGGTCATTGATGCGATAGGCGCTCTGGAAATCGTAGCGCTTGCGGGCGGCGTGCGACCATTGCCGCGAGATCCGGCCGAAGGGCTGGGTGTAGAAATAAAGCGGCCGGTCGCTGACCACGGCGCGCCCTCCGGACAGATAGAATTGCAGCAAGTGGAAGAAATCCTGGCCGTGGCGGGCTTCGACCTCGTAGTCGAGCCCGACCCGCCGCATGAAACTGGTACGGATCACCGGCTTCAGCATGCCGAGATTGAAGCTGTGATAGGCGTTCGAGCCGCGCAGGAAATCGTCGAACCCGAGCGGCCAGGCGTCCGTGCGCTCGGGCCAGGCGGTGCCGACCACCCGCGCCGCCGAGGCGTCGTAGAGAAACTGGTTGTCGGCGACCATGTCGGCGGAGCTCCGCTCGCCCAGTTCGATCAGCGAGGCCAGGCGGTCGGAATGATACCAATCGTCGGCGTCCAGCACGGCCAGCCAGCGCCCGCGCGCCAGGGCGATGCCGCGGTTCATGGCGATCGGCTTGCCGCTGTTGGCCTTGTGGCGCACGCCGCGTACCCGCTCGTCGCGCGGCACCAGATCGGTGATCAATTCCCACGAATTGTCGGTCGAGGCGTCGTCGACGATGATCACTTCGATGTCGCGCAGCGATTGGGTCAGCGCGCTGTGGACGGCGCGCAGCAGGGTGTCGCCGGCGCTGTAGCTGGGAATGATCACCGTCGCCGTCACCTCGGCGCCGGGCGGAATGCGGCAGGGGGTGAACCAGCATTCCTCGTCTTCCTGCAAAAGCTGGACGGGTCGGGTGTCCATCACGCCTCTCCTCGCGCCGAATGGAGTGTCCGCCGTCCCAGCAGGCGCAGCGTCGCCAGCCGGCCGCGCACCATCCAGGGATAGAGCGTGCGAGCCAGGCGGGGATGGCGGAAGATCGCGCGGTTCAGCGCGTTGAACAGGCCGGAGCCGGCGCCGAGGATGGCCAGGATCTGCATCGCCTCGGCGCCGTGATAGAAGTGCCCGGCGGCCTTCACCACCATGCCTTCGTCGAGGTTGAAGCCCCGCGCGCGCACTTCGTCGAGCACCGGATGCGGCTCGCGGGCATCGACCAGATGGACGCGTCCCGCCACTTCGCGCAGCCGGTAAAGCCGGACATAGGAGCTGCAGAAGGGACACTCGCCGTCATAGACGACCCATAATTCGGTATCAGGGCGCGACATCGATGGGGGTGTCCGTGGTTTTGCGCACGTCGCGGACCAGCTTGCCGTCCTTGATGCCGAGGCACACCGAGTCGACGACATAGTGATAGCGCACGATGTCATCCATCGACAGGGCATTGAAATCCTTGAAAAGCAATGGGTTGGCCAGCATGTGGTGCGGATAGAGATAGTAGAGATTGTCGTCCTTGACGGCGGGCGCCGCGCGCATCGCCTCGTCGGTCTCGCGCACCATCTGCACCACGGAGGCGAAGCTGGTGCTGGTGGTCTGGTGGGCGGCGACGACCGGGCCGCAGGATTGGGAATCGAGCCAGTCGGCCCGGTTGTGGCTATTTCCGCCGATCCGCACCGGGAAATGGTTGTCGGGGGTGTACATGATGGTCTGCGCGATCGAATAGGAACGCATGCCGAAGAACACCGAGGGAACCGGTACCCGGCGCCCGTCCGCCGTTTCGGCGACGAAGGACGGGCTGGCCAGCTTGGCGCCGTCCAGCCAGCCGAGATGGCTGGTATAGAACAGGTAATGGGCCGCGAAGGCGGCGACGAACAGGGTTGCCTTCATCTGCCGGGTGAAGGGCACCGATTTGTCGAGCACCCGCGCGGATTCGCAGATCAGCAGATTGACCGCGATCCAGAAGATGAACAGCGCGCCCAGGGTGAAATAGACCCCGACATGGAACAGATCGTAGAGCAGGGTCAGCGCCATCAGGACCCGCTTGTTGGTGGCGGCCAGCGGCGCGCTGATCTGGGTGCCCAGCACGAACAGATTGAGGAACACGCCGGCGCCGGTCACCCCGTTCCACAGCATCTGCGTCATCCAGGGCCAGGCTCCGAACGGGTTGTCGCCGCGCTCCAGCCCGATCAGGATCGAGGTCTGGGTCGGGTTGTGCAGCAGCCAGAACAGCGGATCGTCGCCGCCGACGCGGATCTTGGTCCAGGCCGAGACGAGGTAATTGCCGAGATGGGCGCCGACCGCCCAGGCCCAGATCAGCCCGGCGGCGCTCTGCCGGATCTTGGCATCCTGGTCTTTGGTGGCCAGCGCCACGGTCAGCCCGCCCAGCGCGCAGAACTCGCCGACGTCGAGCATGCTGAGATAGTCGGTTTCCGAAACGTCGATTCCGGTCAGCACATTGAATTGGTGACGGAAAGCGACGTAATGGATCATCAGCGGCAGCAGGAAGGCCGGGCGCCAGATCGCGCCGATGCCCGCCGCCAGGGCCATCAGCGTGCCGGCGCGGAAGAAGGTGCCCTCGGCGCCGGTCGTCATCGAAGCGGGGGCGTAGAACAGGGTCGAGCCGTCGAAGGCGACCTGCACCAGCACCACCATGCCGATCCCGCGCGCCAGCAGGCGCAGCGGCTCGGGGATGTCGCGATAGGCGACCTGGCTCAACAGGGTGGCGGTGGCGCAGGCCATCACGTCCAGCCACAGACATCCGAGGGCCGGCCCGAAGGCGATGTCGATCACCAGCGAGCGAACCGCGTAATACAGCGCCAGCGATCCCGCCAGAAGCAGGGTCGGGCTGATCGACTCCCTCGATTTAAGATCAAAGGAAGGCGATATTCGGTTAATGCTATTTAAGAGCATGATTTCCGAACGCTTTTCTTCCCAAGTTACAATGTAACACAGCGGGTTTCGGCTCGAAGCCGTCCCGACTGTATTTAGACATTGTTTGGTCAGGCTGCATCGTGACCTTGCTGTGACCCGCAGGATTGCGCGGTACTGTGGCAAAACATGGTGTTATGCCTTGAGTGGAGACTGATCGATGCAATAGGAGACATGATGCAGGAAGCGGCTGTGGTGGAGACCGGCTCCTGGTTCGCGCGGCTGCGCCGCATGCTGGCCAGCCGCCCGTTCCTCAAGGACGTTTCGATCATGCTGACCGGCTCGGCCGGCGGGCAGGCGGTCAGCCTGTTGCTCTCGCCGCTGCTGACCCGGCTCTATTCGCCGCAGGAATTCGGCATTCTGTCGGTCTATTCGGCGATCACCGCGATCCTGATGGTGGTGGCGTCGCTGCGCTACGAACTGGCCCTGCCGCTGGTGCGCGACGATGAGGACGCCGTCAATCTGGTGGCGGTCTGCCTGCTCGCCCTCGGCACCACCACAGTCGCTGTCGGGCTGCTCTCTTTCCTGGCCCCGGACACGCTGGTCGAGCGACTCTGGCCGATCCCGCTCGATCCGGCCCACAGCCTGATTTATCGCGCGCTGCTGGTGGCCGGCTATGCCTGTCTGGGCGGCTATTTCATCGCCCTCTATGTCGCCACCCGAGCGGGCGCGTACCGGGCCATAGCCCGCACCCGCCTGGCCCAGGGCGTGGTCGGGCCGACCTCGCAGATCGGGCTGGCGCTGCTCGGCGCCGGGGCGCCCGGCCTACTGGTCGGGTCGATCCTCGGCCAGTCGGCCGGCACCTTCGGCCTGTTCGGCAAGATGGCGGCCGGCCGGGCCGGGTTGCTGCGGGCGGTCTCCTGGCGGCGGATCGCGGCGCAGGCGAAGCGGTTTCGGCAATTCCCGCTGGTCGGCAGCTGGGCGGCGCTGATCGACGCGATCGGCGGCAGTCAGCTGCTCTACCTGCTGATCACCACCACCTATTCGGCGCGCATCGCCGGTTTCATCTTCCTGGCCGAGCGCGTCGTGTCGCGGCCGCTGGCGATCATCGGCACGTCGATCCTGCAAGTCTTCGTCGGCGAGGCCGGCAAGACGATCGCCAGCGATCCCGCTTTGCTGAAGCGCCGCTTCTATCAGGTGGTGACGCGCCAATCCGCTTTGGCCGCCGCCTGGGTGCTTCTGGCCAATGTCATGGCGATCCTGCTGTTCCCGACCGTGTTCGGCGAGGATTGGCGTGAGGGCGTGCCCTATCTCGAAGCGATCAGCGGCGCCTATCTGGCCCAGGCGGTGGTGCTGCCGGTGTTCCATACGCTTCAGCTGCTCGAGCGCCAGCGCATGGCGGCGGCCTGGCAAATAGGGCGGCTGGTGTTGACGGTCGGGGCATTCTCGGCCGGCATCGCCCTCGATTTCCCCGCTCCCGCCGTGATCGCCGCCTATAGCGCGGCCCAGGCGGTGGCCTGCGCCATCCTCCTGATATTGATGGCCCGTTCGATCCAACAGGTGCAGAAATGATAAAGAGACTTCTGATCGCCGCTTTCAGCGCCGCTTTGTCGGCGCAAGCCATGGCGGCTCCCTTCTGCGTCGACGTCACCGGCCTGCCGCAGCAGTGCCTCTATGTCGATCCCAATCAATGCCGCACGGAAGCGTCGCGCCAGGGCGGACAATGCGTCGCCAACGTCAACGAGGTCAAAACGCCCTTGCGCGCCCAGGCCTTCTGCCTGGTGACGGCCGGCAACGCCATGTCCTGCACCTATCCCGACCGCGCCGATTGCGACCGCGATAGCGTCCGTTTGAAGGGGGCGTGCATTCCGTCCAACGGCTCGGACCCGACCATTCCGGCACCGGCTCCGGGTGTAGATGAGTATCAGGTGAAACGGCCTTATTAGGTTTTCACCACGAAGACACGAAGACCTGAAGGAAAAAGAAAGAAAAGCGCCGCAGGCAGTCATTCCGCAATCCCATAGTGTGCGGAGGGATGATTGCCTGCGGCGCTTCTTCCCCTACTTCGTGTCTTCGTGGTGAACCCTTTTACGGTTCATCGACCAAATTCGGAACGAACCGACCGAACCCACGTTCGGGAAATTTCGTAGCGGGAAGGTTTTCCCGCTGAGCCCCTGCGGCGGGGGCGATGTAGAGTTGGTAGCGGCTGGCGGCGCGTAAAGACTCCTCGACGAAGGAGGCGGCGAGCCAGCTGTTGGTGTTGTGGAAGACCGGGATGGTTCCGTCGGCGCCGTCGCGCACCATATAGACCAGCCCGCCGAAGATGTCCGAATGGCCGCCCTCGGCATTGTCGAGGACGATGCCGACGCCTTCGGTCTTGAGGCCGAGGATCGACAGCGGGGCGCCGCGGTTGGAGATGCGGATGCCGCTGCCCTCGGTGTCGAACTGGCGGGCCGTCACCGGCTTCGGACCCGCCATCGCGATCTTGCCGCAGCAGACATCCTCGAGGAACGCCGCTCCACCCGACGCCTTGCGGTCGAGCAGGCTGGTGCCGGCCGAGACCACGTCGCGCAGGACAAGCGTCCGCTCTCCGCTCTGCTCGACCGCCAGCTGGTCGCCCTGGTTGGTGTTGTCGAAGGCCAGGCGCTCGATGACCAGCGGCGAACCGCCCGAGGAGATTTTCACCATGCCGGCGGTGCGCTGGAAGGCCGGCTGGCGTTTGGGCAGCACCCGGATGGTCGAATTCATCCCGACGATGCGCTGCACTGTGGAGGGGATCTCGATTCCGTCGCTGATGGCATAGGTGCCGTGCGGCAGATAGATTACCGCCGCGCCGCTGGCGAAGGCGGCGCGCAGGGCCTCGGTCGCGTCCTGGTCGGGGTCGCCGCTGGCGCCGAAGCGCAGCGGGCTGACCCATTGGGCGAGGGGAGCCTTGGGTGGGACAGGCGCTTCGGCCATCGCAGTGATCCAGTCGGGAACCGCGCCGGCCTGCCAGTCCTGGCCGTGCAGAACGCCGCTGGTCTCGCCGTTCGCCATGTTTACCCGGCGCAGCGTGACGTAGCCCGCATTGCGAAACAAAGCCGCCGGCTCGGCGCCGCCCAGATGACCACCTTCGATGGCGAGGAAAGCCTTGTCGCCGGCATTCAGGATCACCGGATTCTCGTCCGCCAGATCGAGGTCGCGGATCGCCAGGGAATTCTGCTCGTTGCGGATCGCCGCCTGGCCCTGGCCCTTGAGCGTGATGTGGTCGAAGGTCAGGCCATATTCGGTCTGCGCCGTGGCCAGCCCGACCGCGAAGCCTTCGATCGCCAGGTTGCTGACCAGGGTCGGGCCGGGCCATTTGCGCGTCATCGACAGGCCGATGGCGCCGCTATTGGCCGGCGCCTTGAGGGTGACGTCGCGGATGGCGTCGAGATTATTGCCGAGGAAATCGAGCCCGACTGCGCCGGGATTGCCGTTGCCGGTTTCGATGGTCAAGTTTTCGACGAAATTCATATAGGCGTCGTTGCCTTCGCCTTTTTCCGCGTAATCCCGGCCGGCGGCGTTGCCGCCGATCAGCTTCGAGGTGGTGTAGACCACCGCCTTGGGATGCTGCGGATCGTTGAAACCGCTGGCATGGTCGATCAGCCGGATGACGGTGTGTTCGCGCGATTCGCCGATCAGGCTGAGCCCCGAGGCGAAGGTGCCGTTCTTGTAGCGCTTCAGCAGGGTGTCCGAGACCTTGTAGGTGCCGTTGGGCAGATAGACCAGCCGGTCGTGCCAGAAATTGGGGCCGGTATCCTCGCCGCTGGCCGCGAGCGCCCGCAGGATCGCCTGGGTGTCATCGGCCCGGCCATCGCCCTTGGCGCCGAAGGCGCGCACGTCGAGATAGCCGGCATCTTTGGGAAATGTCTGTGCCCCGGCGGGACAGGCGAGCCCCGCCGCCAGCAACAGAAGGGTTAGCCGCTTCATTGCGCGGCCATCGCCGGCACGCCGGCCCGGGTCAGGGCGGCGTAATGGGCCTCATAGGAATCGATCATCCGCTCCACCGAAAAACGCTCCGCCAGAGCCCGGCTGCGCGCGGCCAGATCGGGCAGGGCGGCTGGGTTGTTGGCGAGGTGCGACAGAACGCCGGCCAAAGCGCGGAAATCGCCGGGCGGGAACAGATAGCCGGTCTGGCCCGGCTCGACGAATTCCGGGATGCCGCCGATGTCGGAGCCGGCGATGCCGAGACCATAGGCGGCCGCTTCGACGATGGTCACCGGCGCGTTCTCGTACCACAGCGAGGGCAGCAGCAGATGGCCCGCTCTTGCCAATGCTTCCGCTTTTGCCCGGCCGTCGAGGAAGCCGAGATAGCGGATGCGCGGATCGCGATCGGCGGCGGCGCGGACGGTTTCCTCCAGCGGGCCGCGCCCGGCGATGGCGATCTCGAACGGCAGATGCCGCGGCAGATGCGCCGCCGCGTCGAGCACGGTCTGGATGCCTTTCTCGACGGTCAGGCGCGTCAGCATCAGGAAACGGCGCGACGCCTCGGGCTCGCGCCGGCGGCGGATTTCCTCGCCGTCCTCGGGCAGGGGGATGCCGTTATGCACTACCGCGTCGATGCGCGAGCGCAAGCCGGCATGGCGATGCTTTTCGAGCAGAAAGCGCGACGGGCTGGCGAACAGATCGACGTGGCGGGTGGTGCCAAGATGCCAGTCGCGATAGAGGCGGCAATGGAGTCGGGGCTTGGTGCAGAGCTTCCAGTCGCCGGTCAACAGAAAGGCGCGCGGGCACAGCAGGTGGTAGTCGTGCGCGGTATGCATCACCGGCACGCCGGCCCGCCGGGCCCGGGCCCAGATCGCCGCCGAGAAGCCGTCGATCAGGTGGGTGTGCATGACATCGGGCCGGGCCTCGGCGAGGATCGCCTGGAACCGTTTGGCCGCGGCCAGGTTCCAGGCGTCCCTCGCATGCCAGACCCACTTCTTCGCTCCCGGCTCCATCGGCCGCTCGAACGACCAATAGACGTTGGGGGGAAAGAAGCGGATCACCTCGACACCGTTGCTGACCTCGGTGGGATAGGGCTCCATGGCGGGGCCGCAGGTCGAGACGACGGTGACGCGGTGGCCGCGCTGGACCAGGCCTTCGCAGAGATAGGCGACGATCCGTTCGGCTCCGCCCGCCATGATCGGCGGGTAGAGATTGTTGACGACGAGGATGTGCATCCGCTGTCCGGTCACATCATGGTCGCCAGCCACGGCGGAATATGGTTCTGCCGGTCATGCAGAACTGCGCCGACGATCGGACGGCCCGAGCGGGACAGGATCTCGCGCAGGCGAATCGCCGAAGAACGGCGGGTATATTCGGCCTCGATCACCAGGATCGAGCCGTCGACGCAGCGGGCCATGATGGCGCCCAAGGGATCGCTGTCGGCCGGCGGCGGCACCACCACCACCATGTCGAAGGCGAGGCAGAATTCGCGCAGCAGCTCGGATATCTCTGCGTTCTTCGAGCGCGACAGGCTCTTGCCGTGCCAGTTCTGCATGTCGGCCATATAAAGCTCGTGGCCGGACACCTTGACCAGATCGCCATGGGGCGAGAGGGGGTGGATGGACTCCTCCCCGTCATTCACCGTGCGGCTGGCCTCCATGGTCCAGCGGCTGCGCGTGCCGTTCAGTACCAGCACCTTCTTGCCGAGCACGCTGACCGCGGCCCAGGCCATGTCCAGCGCGATCAGGGCCGAGCCGGGACCGCCCGAGGCGCCGATGAACTGGACGACGCAGCCGCCCTCCATGTCGAGCGAGGATTCGATTTCGAGATAGAGCTCGATGAGATCGACCACGGCCAGGTCCTCCGGCACCTCCCATTCGGTCTCGCGGGCGGCGAGACCGGCGCGCAGAAGGCCGAGATCGGCGAAGTCATCCTGGGCAAAATTCAGCTTTTTCATTCATGGCCTCCGAAGGCGATGAGTTCGAGGGGGATGCGGCTCGGACGTTTCTCGAAGCTCGCCAGCACCGGCAGGTCGAGCAGATAGGCGACCTGCTCGGCCGAGCTGAACCGGTCGTCCTGGGCTTCGCGCAGCAGGGCGGCGCCGGCGGCCAGGATGGCGCCGCCGAACAGGCAGGCCAGCAGGGTGATCAGCTTGCGGGGCCGCGCGGTCTTGTAGGGCTGCGTCGGGGCGCTGATCATCATGGCGGGGGAGATGTGCTGGTCGTTGAGGTTGCCCTTGACCCGCGCGTCGGCCAGTTGCAGCGACAGCGTGTGGTAGGTTTCCTCGGCGATCTGGTGTTCGCGCTGCAGATTGTTGTAGGTGCCGCGGTTCTTCTGCAGATCGGCCAGGCGATGATCGAGCGTCGTCAATTGCTCGGTCAGCACGCGAACCGGCTCGGCATTGCTGTTGGCGTCGGCGCTGGTGCGCAGGAAGTCGGTCTGCAGGCTCTGATAGACACTGTTCTCCTGCGAGGTGTTGCGGTTGGACAGCTCGGTGGTGCGGGCCTTGACCTCGGCCTCGGCGGTCTGGATGCCGGCGTTCAGCGAGGCCATGGCCGGGCTGTTCGGGGCATAGGTCGCCAGCATCTGGCTCTGCTTGGTCTTGAGGTCGGCCAGGCGGGTGCGGGCATCATCGAGCGCGCGGTATTTTTCGCTGCTGGCGGAATCCGGGATCTTCTGCGGCACCTTCTGCATCAGCACCTGCAGTTCTTTTTGCCGCAGCTGGGCCTGGGCCAGATTGGCCTTGGCGGTGTGCAGGTCGTTGTCCAGATCGCCGCGCTGCTGCAGCAGATCCTCGACTTCCTTGTCGTAGTCCGAGATGTGCCACTGGCCCTTGAAGGTCTCGAGCTCGGTCTGCGCCTTGGCCAGCCGGTCGCCGGCCTGCTGCACCTCGTTCGTCATGAAATTGGCGTGCGGGTCGCGATAGACCGTGGTCTGGCGGGTGATGTAGAGGTCGACCATCTTCTGCACCAGCTGCGGCACCAGATCCTTGTCCGGGTGATGCAGCACGATGCTGATGATGTTGTCCTGGGCGCCGACCTCGACTGAGAGATCGCCCTGGAACTGCTTGACCGCGGCGTCCATCGGGGTGCCTTGCGCCGGCGGGTCTTCGGCGATCTTGGGATAGACCTTGTCGAGGCCGAACGATTCGATGACGGCCTGGGCCAAATCGTGGCTTTGCAGGATCGCCGCGTGCGACAGCACGATCTCGCGCCGGTCGGACGGCGTCAGCTCCAGCGTCTGGCTGTGGGCGATGTCCGGCGCACTGCGGTCGCCGAACGTCACGACCAGCTCGGCCACCGATTCATATTTCGGCGTGGCGAACAGCAGGTAACCGATGCCGAGGATCATCACCGTCGCGAAGACCGTGATGAAGCAGCGCCACTGCTTGGACAGCAGGGTTACCGCACTGTAGGGAATCAATTGCGCCGACATTGTCATACTCCGTAAGGCTTACTTGCCCGGCGTCGTCGATACCGGGTTGATGTTGTAGGAGAAGCCCCAATTGACCGGGACGAACTGCTGCACGAACTGGTTCCAGAACGTGTAGGCCTCGTAGATGCCGGTGCGCGGCACATAGACCACGTCGTACTGGGCCAGGCGCGCATCGGCGGCCGGGTCCTTGCCGGAGATGACGTCGAGATAGCTGACCTGGAAGGCTTGGGGCTTGTCGCCGTCACCCCGGCGCATCACGAAGATGCGGGCCTGGGCGGCGGACAGCTTGACGCCGCCGGCGCGGGCGATGGCCTGGCTGATCGTCAGATTGGGGCCGACGGTGACGAATTCGCCCGGATTGGCGACCTCGCCCGCCACATAGATGCGGTTGGGGGCGAAGGTGTGGACGATCACCGAGATCTGCGGATCGGAGAGGGTCGAGCGATAGCGCTCGCGCAACTCCGCCGAGATTTCCGCCGGGGAGCGGTTATAGGCCTGGACGTCCTCGGCCAGGGTGGTCGAGATCATGCCGTCGGGGCGAACCACCACTTCCTCGTTCAGTTCGGGATTGAGGAACAGTTTGACGTCGAGCAGATCGCCGACCTGCACCTTGTAGGCGGGCAGGGTGGCGGGACCGCCGGGCTGCGGCGTCGAGATCTGCGGCATGGGCGGCAGATTGCTTTCCGTCTGGGCGCAACCGCCCAGGGTGATCGCCGCGCCGGCGAGGCCGGCGCAGACGAAGAGCGCTCGGATCGACATGAGGAGGTTTCCTTCAATAGGCGCCACTGCGGCGCAGCACGGCGACCGGCGTGCGCAGCAGGATGGCGATGTCGCCGCCCAAGGACGACTGGCGGGCATATTGCTGGTCGAGATGGACACGCTGGCGATAGCCGGTGTCATTGCGACCGCTGACCTGCCACACGCCGGTGATGCCCGGGCGGCAGCGGGTGTAATCGTGGAAGGCCGCGCCATAGCGGGCGATCTCGTCGGTGACGATCGGGCGCGGCCCGACCAGGCTCATCTCGCCGGCCAGCACATTGATCAGCTGGGGCAGTTCGTCGAGGCTGGTGGAGCGCAGGAACTTGCCGACCGGGGTGATGCGCGGATCGTCGCGCAGCTTGAAATCCTTCTCCCACTCGCGGCGGGCTTCGGGATCGCGGGCGAGCAGATCCTTCAGCACGGCTTCGGCGTCCGGCACCATGGTGCGGAACTTCCAGCATTTGAAGCTCTTCCCGCCGGCGCCGACGCGGCGGTGGCCGAACAGCACATTTCCGCCGTCGCGCAGGATCAACAGGGTGACCGCCAGCAGCAGCGGCGACAGCAAAGCGAGAAGAACCGAGGCGCCGAGGACGTCCAGCATCCGCTTGCTGATGCGCCGGGCGGGTTCCTTCAGGGAGGCGAGACGCGAGCGGTCGAGCAGGGCGCGGTCCATGGCGGCGGCGTGGAGAAGGCGCCAGTCGAGCCGGCTGCCGGACATCCGCAGCATGTCGCTGCCATAATTCTGAAATGCCATTGGGCCACTCCGTGTAAAAATAGCTGGTCCAAAAGTATTGATGTAAAAATAACGCAACAATCTGTGCGTTAGTTGTTTTCACTTTCGGAGGATAGCAACCCGCTGAGAAGGGGTGGTGTGGTCATTCTGTGGTGGTGGCGTGGCGGATACCGTTATTTTGCAGTATTTTGGCTTAGTTTATCTTTCCCATAGCGTTGCGGATCGACGCGAGTGAAAACCAGGCCAAGTACATCGCCGCGCGCCGCCAGGATCTTGTCCATGGCGTCGGTGGCCTTGCCGCGCGGCGTATGGCGCCAGCGCACCGTGAAGATCAGCTTGTCCACCAGGCCCGACAGCAGCAGCGATTCGTCGGCGGCCAGCACCGGCGGCATGTCGAGCAGCACCAGATCGTAGCCGGCGGCCAGGGCCGAGAGGATCTTGCGCATCGGCTCGGAGATCAGCTTGTGGACCGCCTGGCGGTTGCGCCGGCCGGCTGTGATGATGTCGAGGCCGGACAAAGCGTCGGTGTGGATCACGTCGTCCAAGGCGATGTGCGGATCGAGCAGCAGCGAGGTCAGGCCGGTGTCGTTGGACAGGCGGAACAGGGTGTGCAGCTCGGGATGGCGCCAGTCGCAATCGACCAGCAGCACGCGCCCGCCTTCGCTGGCCAGCAGCCGGCCGAGAGACGCCGCCAAGGTCGAGCGCCCTTCGCCCGGCATGGCCGAGCTGATCGCGATCACCTTGGGCGCCTGGTTCCAGCGCTGGGAATGCAGCTTGCCATAGAGTCTGCGCAACGAGTTGGCGAAGGGCGAGCCGGGGTCGCGCAGCACGTTGGCGAGCGCGGTGCCGCCATCGTCGAGTTCCGGCACCACCGTCAGGACGGGCAGGCCCGACGCGCTTTCCAGCTCTTCCGTCCGGGTGAACAGGCGCGGCCGGCTGTCGAACAGCACGATGCCGGCCAGTCCGGCCAGCACGCCGGCCGCCGCCCCTGCCATCAGGATGGCGGAGACCGGCGGATAATCGGCGATGCGCGGCGGCATCGCCGGGGCGATCACGGTACCGGTTCCCTGGACGAAATGGCCGAGGCTGTTGGCGATCGCGGCAGCCTCCCGCGGGTCGCTGGCCGAAACGCGAATTTCGACCATGCGCGACGAACGGCCGCGATGGATGATCTCGACCTGGTCCCAGAAGCGGTCGACCAGGCCGCCACTCTTAGGGGAAAGCGGCAGTTTCCAGCCGCTATGGGCCTCGATCCAGGATGCTGCCGAGATCAGCGCGTCGGGCGGCTGCCAGGCTTGACCCGTCAAATCGGGGTCGCGGTCGAGATGCAGGTCGCCGATCACCTGCTCGGCCAGGGCCGGCGAGCGGTTGAGCGACATCAGCGAATCGGCGCCGTCGGGCGGCATCAGGATGCGGGTCTCGGCGACATAGGTCGTGGGCAGGACGGCGACCAGCCCGCCGGCCAGCACCAGCCCGGCGGCCAGGCAGACCAGCAGAACTTTCAGCCGCCGCTTGAGGGTGGGAGCGGTCGATATCGCCTGGGCCGACCAGGGCGTGCCGCGCCGCCGGGCCGGGCGGGCCGGCCGGGATTCCTGCTGCCGGTCGTGCGGCCCGTGCCGGGATTGAGCGTGATGGAGGGGTATGTTGCGCATCGCCGGGACCCTCGGCTCAGCGCGTGCGGACGGCCCGCCGCACGTCGACCAGCCGATAGTGTTCGTGCCACTGCCAGGCGGTGGCGATCTGCTGTTCCAGCGAGGCGTAGCCCGGGCACCAGCCCAGCAGCCTTTTGGCGCGCGAGGCGTCGGCGATCAGGCGGGCCGGGTCGCCTGCGCGGCGGGCCTTCACCTGGATGCCGATCGGGCGGCGGGTGACGCGGGCGGCCATGTCGATCACTTCGCGCACGCTGGCGCCGTGTTCGCTGCCGAGATTGAAGGCGTCGGCGCCGCTGGCATGGTCGAGATAGGACAGGGCCAGCACGTGAGCGTCGGCCAGGTCGCAGACATGGACGTAATCGCGGATGCAGGTGCCGTCCGGCGTGCCGAAATCGTCGCCATAGATGTCGATATGCGGGCGCATGCCGGCGGCGACGTCGAGCACCAGCGGCACCAGATGGGTCTCGGTGGGATGGGCCTCGCCGATCTCGCCGTCGGGGGCGGCGCCCACCGCGTTGAAATAGCGCAGCGCCACCGAGCGCATGCCATAGGCGGCGGCGTAGTCGGCCAGCAGCCGCTCGCACATCGCCTTGCCGGCGCCGTAAGGATTGACCGGGCGCTGCGGGTGGCTTTCGGGGATGGGCAGATGGTCGGGCTCGCCATAGACCCCCGCCGACGAGGAGAACACGATGCCATGCACCGGGGCGGCGCGCATGGCGTCGAGCAGCGACTGGGTGCCGGTCACGTTGGCGCGGTAATAGGTGGCGGGATCGCCCACCGATTCGCCGGCGGCGATCAGCCCGGCCAGATGGATCACCGCCGTCGGCCGGTGCTGGCGCAGCACCACCTCGATGCGGGCGGTATCCTGCAAGTCGCCGATCTCCAGCGGCCCCCAGCGCACCGACCAGGCGTGGCCGTGGCACAGATTGTCATAGGTGACGGGAAGAAAACCGGAGGCGGCCAATGCCCTGCAGACATGGGAGCCGATATAGCCCGCGCCGCCTGTCACCAGGATCCGCCGCGCTTCGCCGTGCTGGTACATGATGCCCTCTCC
>Ga0213872_10000677_pt1 | contig 25769 bp, 25 predicted proteins | sample VelepicomBERX_R2_FD_160071 | JGI IMG/M metagenome (GOLD analysis project Ga0213872, IMG submission 160071) | Rhizosphere microbial communities from Vellozia epidendroides in rupestrian grasslands, the National Park of Serra do Cipo, Brazil - RX_R2 | ecosystem: Host-associated > Plants > Roots >...
AAGCTAAACAACCCGGTTCAATATATTGGTTCAAAGAATATCGAGCCGAAACGAACGCCGCAGGGAAACTTTGAAACTGGTGCCAGACCGTCAAGTGGCTTAGAAAAGCTGCTGCTGTTCCTTGAGCGACTCGTCAATCGTCTGCTGCATGCGCGCAATTCTACGCCTAAAGTCGGCAACGTCAAAACCGCCCGCTAAACGCGTGTTCATAAATTCGTGCGCAATGTTGAGCGCAGCCATGATCGCGATCTTGTCGATGCCCATCACGTTGCCCGTATCGCGGATCTCGCGCATGCGTAGATCGAGAAAGCGGACGGCTTCCATCAGCGCGGCTTCTTCCTCGGGCGGGCAGGCGACGCGGAATTCGCGCCCCATGATGGTGACGTCCAATTGCTTCACTTCGCTCATTCTGCTTCCTCCTCGGCCGCGTCTTCCTCATCGGCGGGAATCTGGCCGATCAGCGCCTCTACCTTGGTCTTCGCCACATCGAGCTTGTCGTTCAAACGCTTGTTGTCGTTTTTCAGGACCAGCACCGACTGCCGCAGCTCGATATTCTCGGCGCGCAGTTGCTGGCATTGGCCAGCCAACAGCTTGATACGGTCTTCCAGGCTTTGCAGTTCGGCTTCCATGGCGGACGGGGGACGAGGAGATGGCTGGATTTTAGCCCGGATATTTCAAGAGGTCGCTCAAAATTTGCAAGCGGCCCGTGGATCAGCGTGCCCCTTGCCGCAGGCGATCGAGCTGCGTGCATAGCTGAGCCGCTGCATCGAGCACGCGCGGCCCAGGGCGGCCCAGCGTACTGGCTGGGGCGGTCAGCAGCGCCGGCTTGGCTGGCAGCGCGGTCCAGCGGGCCGTCCAGTGCTGGGTCGAGGCGGTGTCGTCACCGAGCGCCACAATGGCATCCGGGCGCGCTGCGATCAGCGCCTCCTGCGAGATCAGCGGTACGGCGGCGAGATTGTCGCCGAAGGGGTTGCGTGTGCCGCAGCCTTTGAACACCGTTGCGAGGAATTGATGGTCGTTGACCGTCATGGCTGGGTCGTCGCTCACCTGCGGCACCACCACCAGGGGGCGAGCATGGCGATAGCGCTCAACCGTGGCATGCCAACGGGCATCGAAGGCATCGGCTGCGCGGCCGGCTTCCGCATCGAGCGCCGTCAGCTTACCCAGTGCACGCAAGGTCGGGGCAATGGCGTCGATGGTGGCGGGCTCGCTGGCGAAGACGGCAATACCGAGTTCGCGCAGGCGCTGCGTGGCAGGGCCAGCCTGTGGGCCTTCCCAGGCAATGACGAGGTCTGGCCGCAGGGCGACGATGGCTTCGACATTGAAGGCGCCATACTGGCCGACGGCCGGCAGCGCGCGGGCGGCAGCCGGGTAGTCGCTGGCGCTGTCGCGGGCAACCAGCCGATTGCCGGCACCGATGGCGTAGAGCAGCTCGGTCGCGTGCGGGCTCAGGCTGATAATGCGCCGGGCCGGCTGCTGCAGGGTGATATCGTGCTGGGCATCGTCACGCACGCTGACCGCAGCATGGCCGGTCATGCTCACCAGTGTGGTGCAGGCCAGGAGTAGCGCCGTCACGCACCTCATTGTGCGTCTTCGTCGGGCGGGTCGAGCGGCAGGTCGAGCGGGTTGCCGGGCTGCTCCAGGCTTACGCGGCCCAGCACGCCACCTCGGAAATCGGTCAGGATGCGCTCGGCCGCCTTCTGGCCGTCGATGCGCCCGCCCGACTGCACGCAGCCTAGCGTGCGGGCTGCCGTTTCGAAAAGCTCGTCCGGGTGAGCGGTGAGGTCGGGCAGCTTGTAACGCGTGGCGATGACGGTCGGGTAGTGCTGAGCCAGCCAGCCGAGTGCATACCAGGCGACCTCTTCGGCATTGAAGGCGTTCCGACCGATGGTGCCCGAGAGCGCGAGCTTGTAGCCATCGTTATCCGACGTGATCTTCGGCCACATCATCCCCGGGGTGTCGACCAGGATGGTGCCATCGACCAGCTCGATGCGCTGCTGCGACTGCGTCACGCCCGGCGTATCGGCCACCTTGGCGATCTTGCGGCGCGACAGTGCGTTGATCAGCGTGGACTTGCCTACGTTGGGCACGCCCAGGATCATGGCGCGCACCGGCTTCTCGCCGCCGATGCGGTGCGGCACCAGCTCGCGACACAGCGCCAGCACCTTTTGTGCATCGCGCGCCTTGCCGGCTTCGTCGAGCGTCAGCACCGCGGCATGTTCCTCGTTCTTGAGGTGGCGCACCCAGGCCGCCGTCACGTTCGGGTCGGCAAGGTCCGCCTTGTTCAGAATCTTGAGCGACGGCCGCTGGCGGGCAGTCCGCAGATCGTGAATCAGCGGGTTGGTCGTGATGCGCGGCAGGCGGCTGTCGAGTACCTCGATCACCATATCCACCTTGGCCATGGTTTCGGCGATCTGCTTCTTCGCCTTGTTCATGTGCCCTGGGAACCACTGGATTGGCATGCCTGCTCCTTGCGCGGGCCGCATGTGCGGCCGATAGATGTCTGGTTTCGTTCAGCGGCTTGTATCGGCGGTAGCCAAGAAAACCAAGCGTATGGGGCGCGGATTATACGCTGCCAGTAACCATAATCCGTCGAAAATCAATACAATACGACTTTAGGCCGTATTTCGCTGCGACCCGGGTTGAACCTTGCCCATAGCGTGCGGTCTCTCCCACAGTCGCAGCTTGCAAGGAAAGAACGCATGAAACCCCTCGTCAAAGCCGGTATCGCCATTGCCATCGTAGGCGGCCTCGCCGCTGCTGTGGTCCTTGGTGGTGCGCAATCGTCGCAGGCGCCGCACGTCAACTACACCTCCATCCGTGGCCAGCAGACCACGCAAGATGCCTTGCAGGGCAAGGTGGTGCTGGTGAACTTCTGGGCGACTTCATGCAGCGGCTGCGTCGAGGAAATGCCCAAGCTGATCGACACCTACGGCAAGTACCACGCCAAGGGTTTCGAGACCGTGGCGGTCGCCATGAGCTATGACGAGCCGAACTACGTTTCGGCCTTCACCGAGCAGAAAAAGCTACCTTTCTTTGTCGCGCTCGACGTCGACGGCAATCTTGCCAAGCAGTTTGGCGATGTGAGCATGGCGCCCACCAGTTTCCTGATCGACAAGCATGGCCGCATCGTGCAGCGCTATCTCGGCACGCCTGATTTCGACAAATTGCACACACTGATCGAGCAAAAACTGCAGGAAGCCTGACAGCCGGCACCCCTGAGCGGTGGAACGGCTTTACATCGCGGCGGCAAGCGGCCTAAGCTGAGGACTGGACAATCAGATCCTCGGCTGCCGTTATGATTACCTGGAAGAACCACTTCTTATACCAGTTCGACTACCAGCACTGGGCGAACGACCAACTGTTCGACAGCCTGGACAAATTGTCCGACGAAGCGCGCAAGCGCGATGAGGGCATGGCCTACAAGAGCATTCACGGTACGCTCAATTATCTTTTGGCGACGGGCCTTGTCTGGTCGGGCCGCCTGCGCAACGAACCGGCCGACTACCGTCACGATCAAACCCTGTTCGAAGACTGGCGCGAGCTGAAGCTCGCCCACAAGCAGACCATGCGCCAGCTACAGCACTGGCTGCAGAACCAGCCGCCGGAATACTTCACCAACGAAGTGACCTACAAGGGCGGCACGGGCAAGCCTCAGACCAACTGGGCACACGATATCCTCACCCACTTCAGCAATCACTTTGCCTACTACCGTGGGCAGGTCAGCGCGGTGGCCACTCGGCTCGGCGCACCAGCGCCTGAGATGGACTACCTGCTGTACCGGCGCGATATGCAGGATACGCTGGCCAACGCGCGGCAAGCCGGCGGCTGACACCCTTTGCCCTTGGTCTAAAGAGAAGCTGCATGCCGCGACCTGGTGCGATCAACGTAGGCGCGCAAGCTCCGTGCCAATCCAGCTGTAGCCTTTCTCGTAGGCCCATTCCGCAGCATCCTTGCCAGCACCGTCCTTGATGTTCGGGTTTGCGCCTGCATCGAGGAGTACTTTGACCACATCCGCATGTGCATGCTGCGCTGCCCGCATCAGGGCTGTTTCGCCCTGCGTCGTCTGGGCGTCGATCTGTGGATGCCTCGCCAGGATTGCCGTGACCACTTCCGTAAAGCCGGCATCGGCGCACACGATCAGACCGGTCAAGCCGATCTTGGACGAGAGATTCACGTCGATCCCGGCTTCGACGAGTTCCAGCGCCACAGCCTGATGTCGTCTGAAGCAGGCTTGTACGAGCGCGCTCTCGCCTTGCTTGAGCACGATGTCGAGCTTGGCACCATGCTTGATTAGCAGCTTGGTGGCTTGCAAATCACCCCTCTCCGTGGCGTAGAGCAAAGCGGTCCAGCCGGACTCTGTTTGCAGGTCTATTTTTGCGCCATGCTGGAGCAAGGCCTCGATCGAATCATAGGCACCGTTCGAGGCGGCGACCATCAAGGGCGTCACACCGGCATTGATGGTTTGATTGACATTGGCCCCGCGCGCAATCTGTGCGGATAAGTCCGTGGCGTGATTGCGCGCCGCAGCGTCGAACAGCGGGGGTATGGTTTGGGATGCCGCAAGAGCATGGGAACCGATCAACAGCAGGGATAGACTCGTCAGGACGGCATGGCACATGTGCACGAGGGAGCGGACGTTTCCGTACGCAGCGCGCCGACCAAGCAATGACCGGATACGTGAGAGGCGCATGGGATTGAATCTCCTGACGATAAGGTGCGTTGTCGATAGAGGCTTTCGCCTGAGTACACAGCATTTGAAGCGGGTGCCCAAATAAAAGAGGCCACCCTCATGCGAGGGTGGCCATCTTAACGGGCGAACACGCGAGCCGCGATCAGATGCGGATCGTCTGCGGCTTGGCTGCAACAGCCGGTTGCGCCGCGATGCCCTGGTAGACCTTCATCTTGCTGTCCCATTCCGGCTTGATGGCGGCATAGGTGCTCAGCTTGATGTGGCCATAGCCACGGATCTGCTGCGTCAGCGTCACGATTTCAGCGGCTTGCGGCAGCTTGGCGGCGTCGAGGCCGGCGAGCAGCGTGTCGATGCTGGTTTCGAACTCGCCGATCAGGCGGCGCTCGACCTTGCGGTCTTCCGCGTAGCCGAATACGTCGAGGCTCGTGCCGCGCAGGCCCTTCATCTTGGCCAGCACGCCAAACGCACCCATCACCCAGCTGCCCAGGCGGAACTTCTTGGCTTGGCCGTTCTTGGCGAGCCACTGCAGCCACGTCGGGCCAAGGCTGAAGTTCATCGTGTAGCTGCCTTCGAACTGCTCGGCCATCTGGCGCTTGAACTCGCCGTCGGTGTACAGACGCGCGACTTCGTACTCGTCCTTGTAAGCCAGCACCTTGTAGTAGGCGCGAGCCACGGCCCAGCTTAGCAACTCGGACTCGGGCGCCACTTGGCGCTCGGCACTGCGCACGCGCTCGATCAGCGTCGTGAAGCGTGCAGCGTAGGCGGCGTCTTGGTACTGCGTCAGGTCGGCCACGCGGCGAGCGATGAACTCGTCGAGCGTCTGGTTGGCGAGCTTGATGGAGGCTTGCACTTCCGGGAATGCGATCTTCTCGACGCGGATGCGGTCGTGGGCGGTGTGACGGCCCCAGACAAACGCCTGCTTGTTCATCTCGATGGCGGCGCCATTGAGCTCGATGGCCTGCATGATCGCCATTTCGGAGATCGGCACGAGGCCACGCTGCCAGGCAAAGCCCAGCATGAACATATTGGTGGCGATGCTGTCGCCCATCAATGCCGTGGCGATCTGGGTGGCGTCGACCTGGTCGAACTGACCTTCGCCGACTGCTTGCTTGACGGTGTCGAGCATCGAGCGCGCCGGGAACTTCATGTCCGGGTTCTTGGTGATGTCGCCGGTGGCGGCTTCGTAGCCATTCAGCACGGCATGGGTATGACCATGGCGCATCTTGGCGAGGCAGTCGTTGGTGGCGGTTACGACCATGTCGCAGCCGAGCACCACGCTTGCGTCACCCGCGGCGATACGCACGGCGTGTAGCTTGCTTTGCTCGCTGGCGAAGCGCAGGTGGGTGGTGACGGCACCGCCCTTTTGCGCCAAACCGGTCTGGTCGAGCACGGTCGCGCCTACGCCGTCGATGCGTGCAGCCACACCCAGCACACCACCGATGGTCACGACGCCGGTACCGCCCACGCCCGTCACCAGGATGCTCCAGGGGTGGTCGATGTTCGGCAGCGTCGGGGCCGGCAGCGAAGGTAGGCCTGCAAATGCGTCCTTACCCAGCTTGCTGCGGCGTGGCTTGGCGTCGCCTTCCAGCGTCACGAAGCTTGGGCAGTAGCCCTTGAGGCACGAGAAGTCCTTGTTGCACGAGCTTTGGTCGATCTTGCGCTTGCGACCGTACTCGGTCTCGGTCGGGATCACCGACAGGCAGTTCGACTGCTTGCTGCAATCGCCACAACCTTCGCACACGCGCTCGTTGATGACGACGCGGCGCGGTGGGTCGATCATCTTGCCGCGCTTGCGGCGACGGCGCTTTTCAGCGGCACAGGTCTGGTCGTGGATCAGCACCGTGGTGCCACCGATCTCGCGCAGCTCGCGCTGGATGCGGTCGAGCTCATCGCGGTGATGAATCTTGATGTCGGCAGCAAGGCCGGTCACACCTTCGTACTTTTGCGGTTCGTCGGTCGTGATGACGATCTTCTTCACGCCCTCGGCTTCGAGCTGGCGGGTGAGCATCGGTACCGTCAGCGTACCGTCCACGTGCTGGCCGCCGGTCATGGCGACTGCATCGTTGTAGAGCAGCTTGTAGGTGATGTTCAGGTTGGCCGACACCGCCGCGCGGATCGCGAGGATGCCCGAGTGGAAGTAAGTACCGTCGCCCAGGTTCACAAACACGTGCTTGGTATCGGTAAACGGCTGGATACCGGCCCAGGTCACGCCTTCGCCGCCCATCTGGCTGAACATCTTGGTACCCGGCGTCACCCACATGGCCATGTAGTGGCAGCCGATACCCGCGAGCGCGAGCGAGCCTTCCGGCAGCTTGGTCGAGGTGTTGTGCGGACAGCCCGAGCAGAAGTAAGGCTGGCGCAGGATGATCTCGCGCGGCTTCTTGAGCGAGTTTTCCTTTTCATCGAGGAACTTGAGCCGTTCTTCGATTATCGGGCTGGTGTAGAAGCGGGCGATGCGGCTAGCGATCACGCGGGCGATCATTGCGGGCGTCAGTTCGCCGGCAGCCGGCAGCAGCCAGTTGCCTTCGGGCAGCGTCCATTCGCCCTTTTCGTCGAACTTGCCGATCACGCGTGGGCGCACTTCTTCGCGCCAGTTGTAGAGCTGTTCCTTCAGCTGGTATTCCAGCACCTGGCGCTTTTCTTCCACCACCAGGATTTCATCGAGCCCTTCGGCAAACGCGTGCGTGCCTTCGGATTCGAGCGGCCAGGTGAGGCCGACCTTGAAAATACGCAGGCCGATGTCGGCGGCGAGCTTTTCATCGATGCCGAGGTCGTCCAGCGCCTGCATCACGTCGAGGTAGCTCTTGCCCGAGGTCATGATGCCGAGGCGCGGCTTGGGCGAATCGACCACGATGCGGTTGAGCTTGTTGGCACGCGCATAGGCGAGCGCGGCATACAGCTTTTGGTGCAGCAGACGTTCTTCCTGCACCAGGGGCGGGTCGGGCCAACGGATATTGAGGCCATCGGCAGGCATATTGAAATCGGTCGGCAGCGTCACCTTGATGCGCTGCGGGTCGACGTCGACGATGGCCGACGATTCGACGGTATCCGAGATCGCTTTCAGCGTGACCCAGCAGCCGGAATAACGGCTCATTTCCCAGCCGTGGATGCCGTAGTCGAGGAATTCCTGCACGCCAGCCGGGTTCAGTACCGGCACCATGAACGCGTCGAACGCATGGTCGGTCTGGTGGGGCAGGGTAGAAGACTTGGCGGCATGGTCGTCGCCCGCGATCAGCAATACGCCGCCGTACTTCGACGAGCCGGCTGCATTGCCGTGGCGGATCACATCACCCGAGCGGTCGACGCCCGGGCCTTTGCCGTACCACATGCCGAACACGCCATCGTACTTCGCGCCTGGGAACAGGCCGACCTGTTGAGAGCCCCACACGGCGGTGGCGCCGAGGTCTTCGTTCACGCCGGGCGTGAAGACGATATGGTGCGGTTCGAGGAATTTTTTCGCGCGGAACAGTTCCTGGTCGAGCCCACCCAGCGGGGAGCCGCGATAACCCGAGATAAAGCCGGCGGTATTGAGCCCAGCGGCAAGGTCGCGCTGGTGTTGCAGGATCGGCAGCCGTACCAGCGCCTGCGTCCCGGTCATGAATACGCGGCCGGATTCGAGCGCGTACTTGTCGTCGAGGGAAAGGGTGCTTCCCATGATGTCTCCTTCTTATATATGGAGTCCGTCGCTGGGTGAGCGGCGGCCGCTACTGAGAGTCGCTGACTTGGTTCCAAGGGCGACTCTTACTTCGTTTTAGCTTGTGGCCGAACGAAGCATTGATGCATTTGGGCGCGCATTCTAGGCTCTTTTCCGAGTGAATGCTCGAACTCTTTGAGTATGGACCCAGAACGTATGTTTCTTGTTCCAAGCAAGTGGTAGATTGCATACTTACTAAATAGTAAGTATATTGCCTTTCAATGGCTTAGCCTTGAGGTGACCTCGCAATGGCTGTCGAAACCGCTTTGATGCTCAACACTGCCGATGGTCATGTGCTGGCGGCGACGCACTTTGCACCCGCCGGTAATGCGCGCGGCATGGTCCTGCTGGTGCCGGCCATGGGCGCGGACCAGCGCTACTACGCGCCGCTCGCCCGCTGGCTGGCGGCGCAGGGCTGGCAAGTGCTGACCTTCGACTACCGGGGCATGGGCACTTCGCGTCAAGGGGGCTTGCGCGGCTTTGCGGCTGATATCTCGACTTGGGCGACGCAGGATTGCGCCACGCTGCTGGCAGAGGCGCACCGGCGCGCAGCTGGTACACCGGTGCTCTGGGTAGGTCACAGCCTCGGTGGGCAGGTCGCGGGCCTCGTACCAAACCTGCACTTGGCGCGTCGGGTCGTGAACATCGCCAGCGGCAGCGGCTACTGGCGCGATAACGCACCCCAACTCAAGCGTCGCGTCCTGCTGTTGTGGTACGGCGTGATGCCGCTGGCGACCGCGTTGTGTGGCTACTTCCCCGGCAAGCGCCTCCGTATGGTGGGCGATCTGCCGCTCGGCGTGATTCGCCAATGGCGGCGCTGGTGCCTGCACCCGAAATATTTGATCGGTGTGGAAGGGGAAGCGGCACGGGCACGCTACGCCGGTATATCGCAGCCGATCACCTCGATCTCGTTCACCGACGACGAGCTGGTGAGCGAGCGCAGCATCGCGGTGCTGCATGAATTTTATAGCGCCGCACCTCGACAGATGCGGCGCTACAGCCCCGCTGACCTCGGCCTGCGGCGCATCGGCCACTTCGGCTTCTTCAAGCCCGATGGCGCGGAAGCGCTGTGGCCCTTGCTGCTGCCCGAGCTGGCCGCGCTGGAACAAACCGACCTGCCCATTGCGGCGATCACCGATTAGACTGAAACACTGCTGTACACCTATCAACGGAGCTGACATGTCGCACACCGCCTACCCCAACTTGCTTGCCCCGCTGGACCTGGGCTTCACCACGCTGAAGAACCGTACTCTGATGGGCTCGATGCACACGGGCCTTGAAGAATCGCCGAACGGCTTCGAGCGCATGGCGGCCTTCTATGCCGAGCGGGCACGCGGCGGTGTGGCGCTGATCGTGACGGGTGGCGTGGCGCCGAACGAAGCGGGCCGCGTGTACGAGGGCGGCGCAATGCTGCACACCGCAGGCGAAGTGAGCGACCACCGCAAGGTGACCGATGCGGTGCACCGTGAAGGCGGCAAGATCTGTCTGCAGATTCTCCACACGGGTCGCTATTCCTTCCAGCCCAAGCCGGTTGCGCCGTCGCCAATCACCTCGCCGATTGCCTTTTACGAGCCGCTGGAACTGACCGAAGCGCAGATCCTTGCCACCATCGAAGACTTCGCCCGTTGCGCGGAGCTCGCGAAAGAGGCAGGTTACGACGGCGTGGAAGTGATGGGCAGCGAAGGCTACCTGATCAACCAGTTCATCGCCGAAAAGACCAATAAGCGCACCGATGACTGGGGTGGCAGCTTCGAAAAGCGCATGCGCTTCCCGGTCGAAGTGGTGCGTGCCGTGCGCGAGCGCGTGGGCCGCGAGTTCATCATCATCTACCGTCTGTCGATGCTCGACCTGGTCGACAACGGCTCGGTGCTCGACGAGACCATCCAGCTTGCCCGCGCTGTCGAGGCCGTCGGTGCCACCATCATCAACACCGGTATCGGCTGGCACGAAGCGCGGATTCCGACCATCGCCACCATGGTGCCGCGCGCCGGCTTTACCTGGGTCACCCGCAAGCTCAAGGGCAAGGTCGGCATTCCGCTCATCACCACCAACCGCATCAATATGCCCGACGTCGCCGAAGAAGTGATCGCCCGAGGCGATGCCGACATGGTGTCGATGGCGCGGCCTTTCCTCGCCGACAGCGAGTGGGTCAACAAGGCGGCGAGCGACCGCGCGCTCGATATCAACACCTGCATCGGCTGCAACCAGGCCTGCCTCGACCATATCTTCCAGGCCAAGATGACTTCCTGCCTCGTCAACCCGCGTGCCTGCCACGAGACGGAGCTGAACTACCACCCAACCACTGCCGCCAAGAAGCTGGCTGTCGTCGGCGCCGGCCCCGCCGGCATGGCCTTCGCCTCGGTCGCGGCGGAGCGTGGTCACAACGTCACGCTGTTTGAAGCCAGTAATGAGATCGGCGGCCAGTTCAACGTCGCCAAGCGCATCCCGGGCAAGGAAGAATTCCACGAGACGCTGCGCTACTTCAAGCGCCGGCTCGACCAGACGGGCGTGCGTATTCGCCTGAACCACCGCGCTACCGCGGCCGACCTCGCCGAGTTCGATGAAGTGGTATTGGCCACCGGCATCGCCCCGCGTAAGGTCGATATCCCAGGCATCGAGCACCCGAAGGTGCTGAACTACCTTGACGTGCTCAAGCACAACAAGCCGGTCGGCAAATCGGTCGCCATCATCGGCGCGGGCGGCATCGGCTTCGATACCGCCGAGTTCCTGACGCACGAAGGCACGCCGACAAGTCTGGATGTCGATGGCTTCCTGCGCGAATGGGGCATCGACAAGACACTGACCGAAAAGGGCGGCCTGAGCCCTGAAGGCGCCAAGCCGCACGCCTCGCCGCGCAAGGTGTGGCTGCTGCAACGCAAGACCAGCAAGGTAGGCGACGGCCTCGGCAAGACCACCGGCTGGATTCACCGCCAGAGCCTCAAGATGAAGGCCGTCGAGATGGTCTCAGGCGTGAGCTACGACAAGATCGACGACGCCGGCTTGCACGTGACGGTGAAGGGCAAGTCCGAGGTGCTGCCGGTCGATAACGTCATCATCTGTGCGGGGCAAGAACCGCTGCGCGAGCTGTTGGCTGATCTGCAGGCCACGGGCAAGCCGGTGCATTTGATTGGTGGCGCAGATGTGGCGGCGGAGCTAGATGCCAAGCGGGCCATCGACCAGGGCTCGCGTCTCGCGGCGAAGATCTAAAGGTGCGTCGACAAGCGGTTAAGTTAACCGATGCCGGAATGGTAGGGCGGGTTCGCGTAGCAACCCGCCGAATGGCGCAGCGAAGCTGCTGAACCGAGGGCATCGGTTGATTAACTGCACCTGATCGATTCAGCGGCTTGCGCCGCAAGTGTTCGGCAGGTTACAACCCGCCCTACCATTTGGGCAGCGCCGTGATCACCGTAGAAAGAAGGGTCGGGCGATACGTCCGGCCCTTTTCGTTCACCCAAAGAACCCCGTCGGCGCACAGCCAAACTGCCGTTTGAACATGGTCGAAAACGCACTCGGGCTTTCATAGCCCAGGTTCAGCGCCACATCGATGATCTTGCTGCCGCCCGCGAGCATTTCGAGCGCTGCCAGCACACGTACCTGTTGTCGCCATTCGCCGAAGGTCATACCGGTTTCGCGCCCAAAGCGGCGTTGGATGGTTTTGGCATCGATGCCCAGTTGTGTAGCCCAGTCCGCCAGTGTGGTCGGGTCGTCGGGCGTTTGCGCCAGCGTGTCGCAAATGCTGCGTAGCGCTGGGTCTTGCGGCATGGGCAGGCTCAGCGGCAGCGTGGGCAGTATCGCCAGTTCATCAAGCAGCAACCCGACCAATCTGCCCGAGCGCGATGCCGGGTCGTAAGGCCGGGGCAGGTCGATGCAGGCGAGGATCAACTCGCGCAAGAGCGGCGAGATCGACACGGCCTTGCATTCGGTCGGCAGGTCGGGCGCCGCATCGGTGCGGATGTAGAGCGTGCGCATCTGCGTTGCACCCACCATGCGCACCCAGTGCGTGACGCCTGCTGGCATCCAGATGCCGCGCGTGGGTGGCACTACCCATTGGCCGCCTTCGGTGCTCACCACCAGGACGCCGCTCAGCGCGTAAATGAGCTGGGCGGTCTTGTGCGAGTGGCGTGGCGTGACCATGTCGGTTTCGTAGTCGATGGACTTGCCGGCAACCGGCATCTCGCCCTGGTCGGGAATGCCGACGAAGATCTCGGACAGCGTGCGGGGCATGGTGAGTGTCCTTTTTGGAAAGACTCGTGCCGAATACTAGCAGGACAGACACGTTCGGTCACCGTAGCATGGGCGTGTTTTCCTTGTTGCCCAAAGGTTTATCCATGCAAAACCCTGCTGCGACTCTTCCGCGCCCGCATGACGCCCAAGCGCCCAATACAGCGTTTGGTGTGCTCGGCGCCATCAGCTTCTCGCACATGCTCAACGATATGATGCAGTCGCTGATCCTGGCGATCTATCCACTGCTGAAAGGCAGCTTTCACCTGAGCTTTACCCAGATCGGCCTGATCACGCTGACCTACCAAATCACCGCCTCGCTCTTGCAGCCGGTGATCGGCTGGTATACCGACCGCTCACCCAAGCCTTGGTCGCTGCCGGTGGGTATGGGCTTTACGCTGTCTGGCCTCTTGCTGCTCTCGGTTGCGCCCAGCTTCCCTGTGCTACTGCTCGCCGCCGCGCTGGTCGGTACCGGTTCTTCGGTGTTCCACCCCGAGTCCTCTCGGGTGGCGCGCATGGCCTCGGGCGGGCGGCATGGTTTGGCCCAGTCGCTGTTCCAGGTGGGCGGTAATCTCGGTACGGCGCTCGGGCCATTGCTCGCAGCCGCCATCATCATGCCGTATGGGCAGCACAGCATCGCCTGGTTCTCCGGCGCTGCCCTGCTGGCTATGGCGGTATTGGCTCAGGTCGGCCGCTGGTATGCGCACCACCGGCATGGCGTGCGCGGCAAGGCGGCGGGGCACAAGGCCGATCATGGTCTTTCGCGGGCACGGGTCACCGGCGCCATCGGCATCCTGCTCTTGCTGATCTTCTCCAAGTATTTCTACATGGCCAGCATCGGCAGCTACCTGACCTTCTACCTGATCAACAAATTCCAGATCTCGGTACAGGCCGCGCAGATGCACTTGTTCGTCTTCCTCTTTGCCGTCGCGGTCGGCACGGTGGCAGGCGGCCCGATTGGCGATCGCATCGGCCGCAAGTATGTGATCTGGGCATCCATCCTCGGCGTCGCGCCATTTACCCTGATGCTGCCCTACGCGAACCTCTTCTGGACGGGCGTGCTTACCGTCATCATCGGCCTTGTGCTGGCCTCTGCCTTCTCGGCCATCCTGGTGTTCGCACAAGAGCTGATGCCGGGCAAGATCGGCACGGTGTCGGGGCTGTTTTTCGGCTTTGCGTTTGGCATGGGCGGCATCGGCGCGGCGGTGCTGGGTAAGCTCGCTGATACACACGGCATCGATGCGGTCTATCACCTGTGTGCTTATCTACCGCTCTTGGGTATCGCGGCGATCTATCTGCCCAAGCTGGAACGACACTAGCGCACAGGCGCTACGGCGCCGTCGCGGCTCGCGTTCCAGGTCTGGTCACGAGCCAGGTCGGCGCCCACGTAATGCGCAATGATGTGTGTCACCGTGCCGTCGGCACGCATCTGGGTGAGGGTATTGAGCAATAGCGATAGATCGTCGGTATCGATCATCAGACGGTTGAACAGCAGGCCGCCCACGCTGCGTGGCGCAGCCTTGACCGGGATCACGCGGACCGTCTCGGCAAGGTTGAAGCGGTCGAGCTCGCGGCGATAGATCATCGCATAGCCGAATGTGGCATCGACCCGGCGTGCGGCCATCTTACGGTGCACGCTCTCCATATCGGTCGAGTGGTCGATCCGCTCGCTGGGGAGGGTAGCCAGAAAGGCGTCGGCCCAATTGCCGTATGTCAGCCCCGCGACGACGCCGAAGATGACGTGCGGGTCTTCCTGCACAGTCTCGATAGTGCTGGCGCCGAGGTCGGAGCGGATGATCAAGTCGGTACTGGCGGAAATCAGCGGCACGAATTCCCGGTCGGCAAGATGCCGTTCGCGCGTGAGCCCGCCCATCGCCACCATACCGGCCCGGCCCATGGCGGCGACGCGCGCGGTGGGGTAGGTCTCCACCGTCAGCTTGCAGCCGCTGCGGCGGGCTAACTCGTTGAATACGTCGACACTGATACCGGCCGGCCTGGCCTTTTCGTCCAGGTAAGCGTTGTAGCCATAAAGGCCGATCGTGGCCGCGTACGGCCGCTTGCACTGCGCAGACGCATGCTGGGCGGCGAGTAATCCGCACAGCATGAGCAAAGCAAAGTGAAACAAGCGTTTGGCCGTCAGCATGACGCCAGTATATCGCTGCCCACCGGGCTGCGTGCGGCCATTACCTACGTTTACGTGTTGCGGCGCAACGCTTTGCTACTGATCGCGATGGTCCTCAAACCGTCGCCGCGTTGTCGCCTCATCACGCCGGCCGAAGGCGTAATTGGCTTCCAGCCACATGACGTTGATGATGCCGAAGGCGAGTGCCAGCCCTAGGCCCAATATCCACGAGAAATACCACATGTCTCATTCCCTCTAGATAGAAATTCAAACGGTCCGTTCGCCACCCGGCGGGGCCGGGTGCAAGCAGGCAGTGAAAAATCACCGAAGCGCTGCTGATTGATTCCGCTCCCCCGCCCTCGTTGCGTGGTTGTCGGCGCGTAAGCGCCCTACGACCACGGCACACCCTTTACGGGTGCCGCCGCGAGTACCCGCAAGTGGTAGGCCGTGGTTCTAAGGCGCCAAGGCGCCTAAGAACACACGCACGGAGCTTCGCTTGCGCTCATAGGCGAGGGCTCGTTTCAATAAGCCGTATGCGAATCGCGCTGGATGTCTTCCACCGTCACCGGGCCGCGCATCACGCGGTAGACCCAGGCGGTGTAAAGCATCACGATAGGGAGCAGCACCGCCACAATGGCAAGCATGGCGCCCAGCGTGCGTGCGCTGGAGCACGCGTCCCATAGGGTGAGGCTGCTGCGAGGGTCGAGGCTCGATGGCAGCACGAAGGGGAACAGCGACAGTGCGGCCGTGGCCAGCGTGCCGATCACCGCGAGGCCGCTCGCGAAGAAAGTCGGCCAGCGCCAGCCGCGCCAGGCGGCAAAGCTGGCCAGCAGCGCGCCGGCGATAGCGGCACATGGCACCCACTCCATCAGCGGCCAGCGGCTGTAGTTATTGAGCCAACCGCCTGCGACCATCGACACTTGTTTGTCGAACGGCGTGAGCGCGCTGCCGACATCGCCCTGCTGCACGATGACCAAACCCTTGAGGGTGCTGAGCCAGATGCCACCTGCGAACAGCAACAATGCCAGAAAGATGCCCAGCGCCATGGCGGCCTGCCGTGCGCGGTGCCGTACCGTGTCTTCGGTGCGCAGCGTCAGCAGGGCTGCGCCATGCAGCGCCAATAGGGTGACCGACATGATTCCGCAGAACAGGGCAAAGGGGTTGAGTTCGTCCAACAGCCCGCCGCCGTAGCTGATGCGAAAGCTATCGTCGAACTGGTAGGGCACGCCCATAAAGAGATTGCCGATGGCGATGCCGAATACCAGAGCGGGCACCGCGCCGCCGATTACAAGACCACGGTCCCAATTGCGCCGCCAGCGCGGGCTCTGCAGCTTGCTACGGTAGTCGAAGCCGACCGGGCGCAGAAAGAGCGCGCACAGCGCGAGTATCAGCGCGAGGTAAAACACCGAGAAGCCCGCCGCATACACCATGGGCCAGGCGGCGAACACCGCGCCCGCACCGAGTACCAGCCAGACTTGATTGCCTTCCCAAGTGGGGCCGATAACGTTGATCGCCACGCGGCGCTCATCATCGGTGCGGCCGACCCAGGGCAGCAGCATCGCTACGCCCATATCGAAGCCATCGAGCAGCGCAAAGCCTGTGAGCAGCGTCAGCACCAGCCCCCACCAGATCAATTTCAATGTGCCGTAATCAAGCATGTTGAGCTCCCAGGTCTGCTTCGCCGTCATAGCGCCCGGTTGCGAGCGATGCCGGCCCCAGGCGGATGTATTTCAGCATCAGGTACATCTCGACCACGAAGAGCGCGCTGTAGATCGTGAAGATGCCGATAAAGCTGGCCCACACCTGACTCGATGCCACGCTGCTGGCCGAAAGGAAGGTCGGCAAGATGCCCGAGATGGTCCACGGCTGGCGGCCGTACTCCGCCACGAACCAACCCAGCTCAATGGCGATCCAGGGGAAGGGGATCGCGCAAACCGCCAAGCGCAGCAGCCAGCGCTGTGGCGCGAGCCGCTTACGCACCAGAAACCAGAAGCTCGCCGCGAAGATAAAGAGCATGGTGATGCCCAGGCCCACCATGCCACGGAAAGCCCAAAACAGCGGCGCGACCTTGGGGATGGTGTCCTGGGCGGCCTGATGGACCTGCGCATCGGTCGCGTCGACTACATTGGCGGTATATTTCTTGAGCAGCAGCCCATAGCCGAGGTCGCCCTTGTGCTGCTCGAACTGCAGCCGGTCGGCGTCAGACGGGTGGCCCCCCTTCAAGGCAGTCAGCGCGCCATAGGCCAGCATGCCGCTACGGATGCGCAGCTCGTTGGCTGCACGGATATCGCGCAGGCCAAGTACTGGCTTGTCGAAAGAGCGCGTCGCGATGATGCCCATTACATAGGGAATCTTGATTGCGTAGTCGGTATGCTCGGTTTCCTGATTCGGCAGGCCGAAGGCGGTAATGGCCGCAGGGGCGGGCTCGGTGTCCCATTCCGCCTCGATGGCTGCGAGCTTCACTTGCTGCACTTCGCCGGCGGTATAGCCCGATTCATCCCCCAGCACGATAACCGAGAGCGAAGATGCCAAGCCGAAACCGGCCGCTACGGCAAACGAGCGAATGGCAAAGCCGGTATCACGCGCCTTGAGCAGATACCAGGCCGAGATGCCGAGCACGAACATCGCGCCTGTCACATAGCCCGCCGCCACGGTGTGCACGAACTTCACCTGCGCCACTGGGTTGCCGAAGACTACGGCGAGGTCGGTCAGCTCCATCCGCATGGTGTGGTAGTTGAATTCCGCCCCCACCGGGTTCTGCATCCAGGCGTTGGCGATCAGAATCCAGAGTGCGGAAAGATTGGTGCCGAGCGCCAGCAAAAAGGTCACGCCCAAGTGCTGCACGCGGCTCAGACGGCTCCAGCCGAAAAAGAACAGCCCAACGAAGGTGGATTCGAGAAAGAAGGCCATCAGCCCTTCGATGGCGAGCGGCACGCCGAAGATATCGCCCACATAGTGCGAGTAGTAAGCCCAGTTAGTGCCGAACTGGAATTCCATGGTGAGGCCGGTGGCCACCCCCATGGCGAAATTGATGCCAAAGAGCTTGCCCCAGAAGCGGGTCATGTCCTTGTAGACCGGCTGCCCGGTCATCACGTAGACCGATTCGCAGATCACCAGAATCCACGACAGGCCGAGCGTAAGCGGCACAAAGAGAAAATGGAACATCGCCGTCGCCCCGAATTGCAGGCGTGACAGCGAAACGACCTCAGCGGCCGGGATCATGGCGAACTCCTTGGGAAGACGAATCGGATGCCGGCGCGGCGCCAGCAAGAAGATGACTTTCGACACCTTGCGTGTCGACTTGCATATGGTGGGCGATGGGGTGGGCGAACCAGAGTTTCCACGCCCCAAAAAGCAGCAAGAGCTTCAGGATGACGATGGCAGCAATTTCGCGGCCCAAGCGCCGGTTGGCGCGGGCGGCGAGTTTGCGCTGTAGGCTTGTGGGGGCGGGGTCGGTATCCATACCGCGTTATTCCCGCTCTGTCTCGCGCCCGCCGGTGAGCTTCAGGCGGTCGGCGAATTCCAGTACCTTCTGAACCTTGGCCCCAAGCTGCATCAGCCTGATCACTGTCTCGGGCGACAAGCGTTGCACGTCGTCGAACCAACCGGTGGTCAGCTCGATCAGCTCATACATCTGGCGCATCTTGTCCTGCGCCACACGGTCTTCCTCGGTACTCGGCGCCTCCATCAGCGCTTCGCGCAGCATCGAAAGCGTCGGCTCGATCTCGCGGCGGCGGCGCTCTTCCATCAGCACGCGGAAGATCTCCCACACATCCTTGGGCGGCTCGAAATAGTCGCGTCGGTCGCCCGGCTGGTGTACCAGCCGCACCAACCGCCAGGCTTGCAATTCCTTGATGCCGATGCCGACATTGGAGCGCGAAAATGCCAGCGTCTCGCCGATATCGTCCGCATTCAGCGGCCGGCCAGCGATATAGAGCAGGGCATAGATCTGCCCCACGGTGCGGTTCACGCCCCAGCGCGAGCCCATCTCACCAAAGTGCAGCACAAAACGTTCAGCCAACGGGGTCAGTTGCATGTGTTGAATTTCCAGTAATTTCTGGAATTCTAAGATTTGATGTAAATCAATGCAAGTGGCGCGTCGATCTGGCTTGCCAAATCAGGGGTGGGTTTCTTAGCATGCGGTGTACAAAACCGTCCAAAGGCCGCTTGCCCTTGCGACGATCAGGAGGAAGACATGGGCGAACAAGACACCAGCCAAAGCCAGGCCGCGTCGGAACTGATCTCGGGTCGGATTGCTGAACTCGGCGACTGGCGCGGCGAGACGCTGCGCCGCATGCGCGGGCTGATCAAGGAAGCGATCCCCGACATCGTCGAGGAATGGAAGTGGATGGGCACGCCTGTCTGGTCGTACGACGGCGTGATCTGCACTGGCGAATCCTACAAGAAGGCCATCAAGCTTACGTTTCTCAAGGGTGCCTCATTGTCTGACCCCGCCCGGCTGTTCAATTCCAGCCTCGACGGCAACGCGCGTCGCGCCATCGATATCTTTGAGGGTGGCGAGGTCGACGCGGCGGCCTTCAAGGCGCTGGTGCTGGAAGCGGCTGAGCTGAATCGTGCGGGCAAGGCGAAGAAAAAGACAAAGACAAAGACATGAGGTGGCTTGCTTTGGCTGTGTGCGGACATAGGTAGTCGCACTTCTAATTGGACCGAACTGCAATGCCGAAAACCATTTATTGCTGGCGATGCCAGATCGAAGTGCCAATGTTGACCGAGAGCGAGTGGCAGCAGATTTCGCTTCACCTGACAGGGCCTTTCGAGAAAATCAAACAGTACCGTGAAACACACCAATGCAGTTTGGCGGAGGCTCGGGCCAAGGGATTCGGACAAGAAGCGCTTGCGCTCTATCAACAGCTGACTGGTTTCGAAGAGACGAACCCGGATGCGCTTTTCCACCACCGACTGAGTCTATATGGACCGCCTTGCGATGCTTGCGGTAAGCCGCTACGAACGCCAGATGCTCGGCATTGTGCGGCGTGCGGTGCTGCGAGAATGATCGGAAAGATGGCCGGGTAGGGCGGGTTGGCCTCCTCAACCCGCGCAGTACATCACGCTTCAGAACGACACCTTACCCCGCAGCATTTGCCCATACATCAGCCAATCGCCGATCAGGCTGTAGAGCGGATGTTTGAAGGTGGCGGGGCGGTTGTGTTCAAAGAAGAAATGGCCGACCCAGGCGAAGCCGTAGCCCGCGAATGGCATACCGATCAGGTAGCGCAGGTTGCCTGTCACGATTGCGGCGGCCAACAGGGCGAGCACCAGGGTGCTGCCGATGAAATGCAGCCTGCGGCAGGTGCGGTTCTGGTGTTCCGACAGGTAGTAGGGGTAAAAGCTGGCGAAGCTGGGGTAGTCCATGTGATCGCGGCCCGTGGCGTGATGATCGCAGTGTGCCGCAGTCGCCGCTATGCGGCCAGTCGCGGTGCAACATCGGGTGCGAGCATCACATGCGTGCAACATTCCCGACCTAAGGTAGCGTCGGGAGCCGGTGCATCCGATCGGCCCAGACACCCGCGCGACCATCGAGGCAGAACGAATGAGCAAGCAGGAAAACGTGGCAGCACCGGCTGGCGAAAGCCCGTTCAAGGGTAAGACCGGCATTCGGCGCCTGATCAATGCGACCGGGTACTCCATCGACGGCTTTCGCGCCGCCTGGCATCACGAATCGGCGTTTCGCCAGGTCTGCCTCTTGGCGGGCGCCGGAATCGGCCTCTCGTTCTGGCTGACGCTGCCTCCTTGGGGCCGTGCGCTGATCGCATTTGCGCACCTCTTGAGCGTGATCGTCGAGCTGCTCAACTCTGCTGTTGAAGCTGCGGTCGACCATACCTCGCTCGATCATCATCTGCTTGCCAAGCGAGCAAAAGACCTGGGCAGCGCGGCCCAGCTGGCGAGTCTCGTGAACGCCGCCATCATCTGGGCCATCGTGCTGCTGAATCGCTGACCAGGCTGGGCCAAGTACCCTGTATTCGAAGTCAAGTGACTGGCTAACGAGCGATAGAGAGGCTCCCTCGCGGCGGCGAGGGCGGGGGGAGTGGAATTGATCAGCGTGAGTGGTTGATATTCCAGTGCGTGCAAGCGCCCGGGTTTCCCGGGCGGAGCACTTTCCTCTCTATTCTCGCACCCGAAATTACAACCTTAAGGCACGAGAATCAGGCTGCCCGTTGTTTCGCCCCGTTCCAGCATGCCGTGTGCCTTGGCGGCGTCTGCAAGTGGCACGCGCCCCCCGACATGCGCCTGCATGCCGTTCGCCAAACGCTGAATAGTTTCTTCGACCCCTGCTCGGTAGCGCGCTGCATCGGTGACGTAACGGAACACACTGGGGCGCGAGAGCGCAGCACAGCGGGCGCTCAGATCTTGTGGATTAACCGGTGCAATCGGGCCGGCAGGCTGGCCGATGCTGGCCACGGTGCCAAATAGCGCAGCCGCCGCGAAGCTACGTGGCAGGGTGTCGCCTCCGATACCGTCAACGACAAAGTCTGCACCGCGCCCATCGGTGAGTCGCATCGTCTCGGCAACGAAATCCGTCTCGCGGTAGAGAATCGCATGGTCCAGCCCATGCGCCATCGCGAGTGCTGCCTTCTCGGCCGAGCCGACGGTGCCAATGACGGTGGCGCCCAATGACTTGGCCCACTGCGTCAGAATTACCCCCAAGCCGCCCGCCGCTGCATGCACGAGCACGGTGTCGCCGTGGCCGACAGCGCGTACCCGGTTGAACAGCATATGCGCTGTCACCCCGCGCAGCATGGCGCCGGCGGCAGCGTCAAAGCTGACGTTGTCGGGCAGCTTGGCCACCCAGCGCGCATCGAGGTTACGCGCTTCGATATAGCCACCGGCTGGCGGCGCGGCATAGGCTACCCGGTCGCCCACGGTGATGTTTTGCACGGCGCTGCCGACCGCCTCCACCACACCGGCGCCCTCTACACCCAACACGGCGGGGAAGCCTGGCAGCGGGTACAGCCCTTCGCGTAGATAGATATCGACGAAATTCACGCCCGAGGCATGGTGGCGCACGCGCACTTCATGCGGCGCGGGTGGCGTCAGGGTACGGGTGACCGGCTTGAGTTGATCGGCGGCGCCCGGTGCGTGCAGTTCAATGGCGAGTACTTGCATGGTCTTCCTCCAGTCGTTGATCGGGTGGAGGCATTCTGCACTGGGCAAGAGCTCATAAAAATTGCAAGATGCGCACACAATATGTGCATAAATTGATAGCTATGGATTGGGACGACGTACGCATCTTCGCCCTGCTGGCCGAGGTCGGTACCTTGAGCGGTACTGCGAAAACGCTGCGCATTGAGCACTCGACGGTATCGCGGCGCATCGACGCGCTGGAGCAAGCCATCGGCCTGCGTCTCTTCGACCGCCTGCCCCGTGCCTGGCTGCTGACGACCGAGGGCGAACGGTTGCTCGAACATGCGCGGCAGATGCAGGCGAGCGCCGACGCCTTCAAACGCACGGTGACCGACAGCGCACCCGAGGCAGGCGAGGTGTATGTCTCGGCTCCACCTTCTTTCTCGAGCAACCTGCTGTTGCCCCGGCTGGCGCCCAAGTTGGCCGCGTCACCCGAGCTGACCCTGGTGCTGACCGGTGAAGCCCGTGCCGCCAGCCTCACACGCGGCGAGGCCGACTTGGCGATCCGCCTGGGGCGGCCCGATTCAGAGGGCCTCGTTGCCAAGCGCCTCGGCGGCATGCAATTCGGCCTGTTCGCTACGGCCGACTACCTCGCGGCGTATGATGAGCCCGAACACCGCTTTATCGGCTATGACCCCAGCCTCGCCCACGTCCCCCAGCAACGCTGGCTCGACGATTACGCCGCCGGGCGCGGCACCGCACTCCGCAGCAACGACCTGCAAGCCCTCTACCAAGCCGCCTGCCATGGCCTCGGCGTCGCGATCCTGCCCTATTTCATGCGGCAAATGGATGATGGCCTGGTACGGCTGGATGTCGACTGCCCCGTGGTGCGCGATATCTGGCTGGTGATGCACACCGACGTACGCCGCTCGCCCCGGGTGCGCAAGATGGCGGATTTGATTACGGGGGTGATTGAGGCGGCAGGGATGTTTTGGCGCCGACGCCGTAGCGAAATGGTAGGGCGGGTTGGCTTTATCAACCCGCGCTGTATTCGCTTCGTAAAACTGATGGGGTGATTGGCGACAGCACCGCGCGGGTTGATAAAGCCAACCCGCCCTACACGGCTAAGCGTACCGGGCATAGCTTACCAATCCGCGCATGGTATGCTGGTGATGACCGCTGTCTACGAAGCTGCAGACGTAGTTGATAGATTTGTGGCTGGCATTAGTCGGCCGGGAGCAGCCCGCTCAGACAGGGCTGCCAAAGTGGTGGTTAGGTTATTTACTATTGGCGACTCGTCATGCTCATAGAAGATTTGTCGAAGTATCTGTACGAAGACCTCAATGGCCAAGTGGATTCGATAGCTCAAGGAAATCGCGGTCTATTGATCACTCTTGAGTGCGATGATTGGGAAATTCACGGTGGCAGAAGGCGCTTTTTGCTTGTATGTGCTGATGTAAGAGAGTGCACTCTTACTGTTGGTCCTGTCGGCTGGGTAAAGTTTTTTACTGAGCACCCTGTTCTTCTTGAACACAATAGTGAGCACTCTGAACTAATGTTTTCATCTGCGCCGGGCAATTCTTATGAGGTTATCGGTCGGCTACAGGAGGCTCATGGTAAGGTTTACGGCCATTGGCGTTTGCTTTCGGAGCATTTAAACGCAAATCATGAGATTCTTTCTGGCGGTCATGGTCTAGTTGCGAGGGGACCGCATTTGGTCATGCAGAAATATGCTGCGGCTATCGATAGCTTGTTAAAAGTGAACATCGTTCATAGTTATAAGCCCAAGACTGAATTCAGAGCACTTGTCTTTGATGAACAATTTCTGGTCTGTAACTATGTTGATGTTATCGAAATATAAATATACGTTGCCCCCGATGTAATTCCGGGACGCTTCACGAATCACCAAGCCCGCCTAGCGGTGGGAATCCTACGCGGGTTGATAAAGCCACTCGCCCTACAAACTCAATGGTTCGCAAAACCCTCAAGTTCACTGCGCTTAAGAAAAGCCTCTGCCGTAACCGCCGAAGTACAAGCATACGCACCACAAATCGCGCCGAGCCGCATGCATTCGGCCGGAGGCTTGTTATTGAAATGCCCATGCAAAAAGCCCGATACGAACGCGTCGCCTGCGCCATTTGAATCCACAATCGGCAAGCCCAGGTCTGCGCAGCCAAAGTGCTGGATCGTGTCATTGCTGCGCGTCAGCAGGTAACTGCCCTGTGCGCCAGCCATGGCGACCACGATGGTTGCGCGTCCGGCCTGCTGTACTTCGCGCATGACCTGCTCGAAACGACCCGGCAAAGCTGCGGTGCTCATGAAGACGATGTCGGAGCGCAGTGCGAATTCGCGGTGGTAATCGTTGATGCCATCCCAATCATGTAGATCGGTCGAGACGGGAATGCCGAGCGCTTGGGCATCGTCGTAGAGGAAGCGCGCCCATTGCATGATCGAGAAATGCGCGTGTCGCGCCTCGCGCAAGAAGGGGAGGTAAACGTCCCGTTCCATGCGGAGTTCGAAGGGGTGTCGGCCGTCATACAGCGAGAGCCGTCGCCCGCCGGGCTCCACCAGATTGACGCTGCGCCGCGTACCGGATGGGTGCACCACATAGCTGAAATCCAGGCCCACTTCGCGATAGCGTGCGTGGATCAAGTCGGCCTCCGGGTCTGCGCCGATAAAGTCGATCAACTTCGTCTTGTAGCCCAGCGCATGAGCGGCCTGTGCGACACCATTGCCGGTATGGGCGACGTAATCTTTGATCGGCCCGACGTGAATCGAGTCGGCATCTGCCATTGGCAAAGCGGGAACATGAACGATGGTGTCGATACCGACACCGCCGACGACGAGCAGATCATAGTGAGGCATGCTGGGTCCGTAAGGTGAGTTACAGTGCAGAAGTCGCAGAATACGCGATACCGCGCCTGTAGCCGCAGGACCCTGACTACACGCCGTTTAGCCCGCTTTCAACCCTGCTAGTCTTTCAATCGCTGCATCCAGCGTCTCATCCTTTTTCGCAAAGCAGAAGCGCACGATATGGTGGTCGCGCCCATCGGCATAGAAGGCCGAAACCGGGATGCTGGCGACGCCGTGCTGCTGCGTGAGCCATTCGGCAAACGCGAGCTCGCCGAGGTCGGGGCGTAGGTTGGCGTAGCTCACCAACTGGAAGTAGGTACCTGCGCTCGGTAGCAGCGTGAAGCCGGCACTGGCGAGGCCTTTGGCGAGTTTGTCGCGCTTGGCCTGGTAGAAACTAGCCAGGCCCTGCCAATGCGAATGATCAGTAAGGTGCGCAGCCAGTGCGTGCTGCATCGGGGTCGAAACCGAAAACACCAGGTACTGGTGCACTTTGCGGAATTCAGCGGTTAGCGCAGGTGCGGCCACGCAATAACCCACCTTCCAGCCAGTGGCGTGAAAGGTCTTGCCGAATGAATACACCGCAAAGCTACGTGCGCGCAGGGTAGGGTGGCTCAGCACACTGTGGTGCTGGGCGCCGTCGAATACGAGGTGCTCGTAGACTTCGTCGCTGAGCACAAACAGGTCGTGCTTGTCGGCAATCCGCGCCAGCGCGTCGAGGTCAGTTGCGCTCAAGACGCTGGTGGCGGGGTTGTTGGGGTTGTTGATGATGATCAGCCGGGTGCGCGGCGTCAGCGTGGCTTCGACCTGGTCCCAGTCAATCGCGAAGCTTGGTGGCACGAGGCTCACGCGCAGCGGTGTGGCGCCCTGGGCGATGATGGCAGGGGCATAGCTGTCGTAGGCGGGCTCCAGGATCAACGCTTCGTCGCCCGTACGCAGCAGCGCGGCGATGGCGGTGTAGAGCGCCTGGGTAGCACCTGCGGTGACCGTGATCTCGGCGTCGGCATCCACCACCAACCCTCGCGTGGCGAATTTTGCGGCAATGGCCTGCCTGAGCGCGGGCAGACCCGGCATCGGCGCGTATTGGTTGTGGCCGGCTTGCATAG
>Ga0213872_10000678_pt1 | contig 25758 bp, 23 predicted proteins | sample VelepicomBERX_R2_FD_160071 | JGI IMG/M metagenome (GOLD analysis project Ga0213872, IMG submission 160071) | Rhizosphere microbial communities from Vellozia epidendroides in rupestrian grasslands, the National Park of Serra do Cipo, Brazil - RX_R2 | ecosystem: Host-associated > Plants > Roots >...
CGATGTTTCCGTTGGCCACCCATGATTTCATGCCGCTGATCTTTACGCTCTCCATCGTCGCGGTGATCTACACCTCGCTGGTGGCGCTGGTGCAGCGCGACATGAAGAAGCTGATCGCCTACAGCTCGGTGGCGCATATGGGTTTCGTCACCATCGGCATCTTCACCGTGCAGACCCAAGGCGTCGAAGGCGCTCTGTTTCAGATGCTGTCGCACGGTGTCGTCTCGGGCGCGCTCTTCCTTTGCGTCGGCGTGATCTATGACCGCATGCACACCCGCGAGATCGCCCGTTATGGCGGCCTCAGTTCGCGCATGCCGGTCTATGCCTTCATGTTCATGCTGTTCACCCTGGCCTCGGTCGGTCTTCCGGGCACTTCCGGCTTCATCGGCGAGTTCCTGGTGCTGAACGGCGCATTCCAGATCAGCAGCTGGGTGGCCTTCTTCGCCGCCTTCGGCCTTATCCTCGGGCCGGCCTACGCGCTCTATCTCTATCGCCGGGTGATTTTCGGCAAGCTTGTGCATGAGGATCTGAAGTCGATTCTCGATCTGTCCCCACGCGAAATCGCCCTGTTCGTCCCCCTGGCGCTGGTGGTGCTGTGGATGGGCATCTATCCCTCGTCCTTCCTCACCCCGATGCATGCCTCGGTGGCGAAACTGATCAATGACTATCAGCTGGTGAAGACAGCCGCCGTTACGGCTCTGCCTTCGGCTCAGCAGTAAACGGGATCGCGAAAATGGAACTGCCCAATCTCATTCCCGCTCTGCCGGAACTGCTGATCGTCGGCTTCGCCGTCGCGCTTCTGCTGCTCGGCGTGATCAAAAAGGAAAACACCGGCGGCGGCATCACCGCGCTCGCCATCATCGGTCTCGGCCTTGCGGCCCTGCTGGTGGTCGGCGGTCCCAGCACCCGGACCCTGACCTTCGGCGGCATGTTCGTGGTGGATGCGTTCGGCGTCTATTCCAAGCTGTTGGTTCTGCTCGCCTCGGCGGTCACCTTGGCCATGTCGAGGACATGGCTCAAGGCTGAAGGGCTCGATCATCCGGAGTATCCGGTGCTGGTGCTGTTCGCCACCCTCGGCATGATGCTGATGATTTCGGCCAATAATTTCATGGCCCTCTATCTGGGCCTCGAACTGCAGAGCCTCGCGCTCTATGTGCTGGCCGCCTCGCAGCGCGACAGCGCCCGCGCCACCGAAGCAGGGCTGAAATACTTCGTACTCGGCTCCTTGGCCTCGGGCATGCTGCTTTATGGCGTTTCGCTGGTGTACGGCTTCGCCGGCACCACCGGTTTCGACGCTTTGGCCAAGGCTCTGGCGGGTGAGGCGCCGGTTGGCGCCACCGTCGGCATGGTGTTCATCCTGGCCGGTCTGGCTTTCAAGATCTCGGCCGCACCCTTCCATATGTGGGCTCCCGACGTCTATGAGGGCGCGCCGACCCCGGTTACCGCCTTCTTCGCCGTGGCTCCAAAGATCGCCGCTTTCTCTCTGTTGCTGCGCGTGCTGACCGGCCCGTTCGGCAGCATGGCCGAGCAATGGCAGCAGGTCATCGTGTTCGTGTCGATCGCCTCGATGATCGTCGGCGCCTTCGCCGCCATCATGCAGAGCAACATCAAGCGTCTGATGGCCTACAGCTCGATCGGCCATGTCGGTTTCGCCCTGATCGGCTTGGCCGCCGGCGGCGCCGACGGCGTCGGTTCAGTGCTGATCTATCTCTCCATCTATCTGGCTATGAATGCCGGCGCTTTCGCCATCATCCTGGCCATGCGCCAGAAGAACCGCGCGCTGGAAGGCATCGACGACCTGGCCGGCCTGTCCAAGACCCATCCGATGATGGCGCTTTCCATGGCCATTCTGATGTGGTCGATGGCCGGCATCCCGCCCTTCGCCGGCTTCTGGAGCAAGTGGATGGTGTTCTCTGTCGCCATCGACAAGGGGCTGATCGCCCTGTCGGTGATCGGCGTGCTGACCTCGGTGGTGAGCGCCTTCTATTACTTGCGCGTCATCAAGGTGATGTATTTCGACGAGCCGGCCGACGGCCTGGACCGCGCCGTCGCCGCCCCGGTCGGGCTGGTGATTGGCTTGGCCACTTTGGCGGTTCTGCTGTTCAACCTGGTGCCGGCCGGCCTGTTCTCCAGCGCCTCGACCGCCGCAGCTAGTCTGTTCGGCGGATGATGCTGGCCCCGCCGTTCCATCTGGAGCAGCGCGACAAGATCGATAGCACCAACGACGAAGCCCGTCGCCTAGCAGCGGCGGGCTTCGGCCATGGCACGGTGGTCAGCGCCGTCGAACAGAGCGCGGGCAGGGGACGGCGCGGCCGCGCCTGGATGTCGCCGCCCGGCAACCTTCATTGCTCGATCCTGCTCGACCGCGGACCCGACCCGGCCGCAGCACCCCAGCTGACCTTCGTCGCCGCGGTGGCGTTGCGCGATGCCTTGGCGGATCTCGCCATCACCATCGATTTTCGCGTCAAATGGCCGAACGACGTGCTCTGCGCTGGCGCCAAGATCGCCGGCATGCTGCTGGAACAGGCCGGCGAACTGATCATTCTGGGCGTCGGCGTCAATGTCGTGGTGCATCCCGAGACGGCGCTCTATCCTGCTACCAGCCTGGCCAAGGCCGGCAGTGGCGCCACCGCCGACGACGTGCTGGCGGGGTTCTGCGAGCGGCTCGGCCATTGGTACGGCGTCTGGCGCGAGGAGGGGTTCGCCCCGATCCGCAGGGCCTGGCTCGAAGTCGCGGTCGGGCTCGGCATGCCGATCACCGCGCGACTGGCCGACGAGACCGTGCTGGAAGGCCGTTTCGCCGGGCTCGGCGCCGATGGGGCCCTTGAACTGGCCGACCACAATAATCAAATCCGCCGCATCCTGGCGGGCGACGTCTTCTTCAATGCAAATGGCGGGCACCATGCTGCTGGCGATTGATTCGGGAAACACCAATATCGTTTTCGCCCTGTTCGATGGGGAAAGTCTCCGCGGCGAGTGGCGCTCCTCGACCACCACCGACCGCACCGCTGACGAATTCGGCGTCTGGCTGACCCAGCTGATGGCGATGGAAGGCATAGACCGCAAACAGGTCGATGCCTGCATTATCGCCTCGGTCGTTCCCGCTGTGATGTTCACATTGAAGCAGCTTTGCCGGCGTTATTTCGGCCAGGAAGCGCTGGTGGTCGGCGAGGAGAAGGTCAATCTCGGCCTCAATGTCTTGCTCGACCGCCCGGAAGAGGTGGGCGCCGACCGGCTGGTCAATGCGGTGGCGGCGCATAAATTCTACAAGGGCGCGCTGATCGTCATTGATTTCGGTACCGCAACGACTTTCGACGTGGTCGATTCCAAGGGCAATTATTGCGGCGGCTGCATCGCGCCCGGCATCAATCTCTCGCTGGAAGCCCTGCATGCCGCCGCCGCCAAACTGCCCCGCGTCGCTATCGGCCGTCCGCGCACGGTGATCGGCAAGGCGACGGTGCCGGCTATGCGCTCAGGCATCTATTGGGGCTATGTCGGGTTGATCGAAGGTCTGGTCAGCCGCATCGTCAAAGAATTCGGCGAGAAAATGACCGTCGTCGCGACGGGCGGCCTGGCGCCTTTATTCGCCGAGGCGACACCCGTTATCGATCATCTGCAGGGCGATTTGACCTTGCGCGGACTCTTGGAAATTCATCGGCGCAACAAGGCGTGATGCTTTATCCCTCCCCTTGCGGGAGAGGGATGGGCCCGCTGGCGGGAGGGTGAGGGGGCGCCGCAACATACCCCTCACCCCGACCCTCTCCCACAAGGGGAGAGGGGGGAAGGTAATGGAATCAATATGAGCAACGAAAAAGAACTGGTTTTCCTCCCCCTCGGAGGCGTCGGCGAGATCGGGATGAATCTTGCTCTCTATGGTTATGCCGGCAAATGGCTGATGGTCGATCTCGGCATCACCTTCGGTGACGAGACGACGCCCGGCATCGAGGTCTTCATGCCGGACCCCGCTTTCATCGTCGAACGGCGCGAGGATCTGGTCGGCATCGTCCTGACCCACGGCCATGAGGATCACTTAGGAGCGGTCGCGCATCTTTGGCCGCAGCTCCGTTGTCCGGTCTATGCCACCCCATTCTCGACCTCGCTCCTTAAAGGCAAGCTGCATGAGGCCGGGTTGCAGAACGAGGTGCTCATCCATTCGGTCGATGTCGGCGAGACGGTCAAGATCGGTCCCTTCAGCGTCGAATGGGTGCGCCAGACCCACTCGATCCCGGAGCCCAATTCCCTGGCCATCAAGACGCCGCTCGGCACCGTCCTGCACACCGGCGACTGGAAATTCGACCCCAAGCCGCTGATCGGCGGCGCGGCCGACACGACGCGCCTCGAAGCCCTGGGCGATGCCGGCGTGCTGGCGGTGGTCGGCGACTCCACCAACGTCTTCAACAAGGGGACGACCGGCTCGGAGGCGGCGGTCCGAGAAAGCCTGATCGAACTGTTCGGCCATTATAAGAAGCGGATCGCCGTCGCCTGCTTCGCCACCAACGTGGCGCGCGTCGAAAGCATCGCCGTGGCCGCCGCCGCCCATGGCCGCCATGTGGCGCTGGCCGGCCGCTCTTTATGGAAGATCGACAAGGCGGCGCGCGAGAATGGATATCTGAAGGACATTCCGCCCTTCCTGGATGAGCATGACGCCGCCCATCTGCCGGAAGAAAAGGTGGTTTACATCTGTACCGGCAGCCAGGGCGAACCGCGCGCCGCCCTGGCCCGTATCGCCTCGGACAATCACCCGCATGTGGTCTTGCGCACGGGCGACGTGGTGATCTTCTCTTCCCGCGTCATTCCCGGGAATGAGAAGGACATCTATAAGTTGCAAAATCAGTTCGTGCGGGCCGGCGTCGAGGTGGTGACCGAGAAGGATCATTTCGTCCATGTCTCCGGCCATCCCGGCCGCGAGGACATGACGCGGCTTTATTCCCTGGTGCGCCCGCAGATCGCAGTGCCGGTGCATGGCGAGCTGCGCCACCTGCTGGAACATGCCGATCTGGCGCAGCAGTGCCAGGTGCCGAAGCAGATGGTGATCGGCAATGGCGACATGCTGAAACTGGCGCCTGGCGAGCCCGAGATCGTCGGCCAGGTGCAGACCGGGCGGCTGGCCATGGACGGCACCCGTCTGGTGCCGGCCGACAGTGTGGTCCTGCGCGATCGCAACCGCATGATGTACAATGGCAGCGCGGTGGTCACCGTGGTTTTCGATCGCTCTGGCAACATGCTGGGCGACCCGCAGGTTTCCGCCGTCGGCTTGTTGGATCCCGAGCATGAGGCCGAGGAACATGAGGCGGTCGTCGAAGCCGTCAAGGAAGCCGTCGCCGAACTGCCCGCTGCCGCGCGGCGCGACGATGAAGTAACGCGCGAAGCCGTGCGCGTCGCGGTGCGCCGCCATCTCAAGAAGAGTCACGGCAAGAAGCCGCTAACCGATGTTCATCTGGTGAGGGTGTAGCCCATCGCCCCTCAGTTTACCTGCCGCTTGGCCAGCTTGCGTGCCAAGGTGCGCCGGTGCATGCCAAGCCGTCGCGCGGTTTCCGAAATATTGAAGCCGGTCTCGGCCAAGGTTTCGTGAATGCGTTCCCACTCCAAAGTCTTGATCGAGCTCTGCCGCGCGCTCAGCGGCACCTCGGGGTCGCCTTCCTCACGCTCGAACGCGGCTTCGATATCGTCGGTGTTTGAGGGCTTGGCGAGGTAATGGCAGGCACCCAGCTTGATTGCCTCGACTGCGGTGGCGATGCTGGCGAAGCCGGTCAGCACGACGATCCGCATCGTGGGGTCGCGCTGACGCAACAGCCGCACGTATTCCAGCCCGGAAGCGCCGGTCAGCTTGAGATCCACCACGGCATAGCCGGGCGCAAAGCTGGTCACCGCCTGATCCAGCGCTTCGGCGTCGCCGCAGATCGCCACCTGATAGCCGCGCCGCTCGAAGCTGCGGCCGAGTGCCTTGGCGAAGGCGGGGTCGTCCTCGATGATGATCAGGCGGCGCGGGTCAGCGGTCATGGTCGATCTCCAGCGCCGCCACCGGCAGCGCCATCTCCACCAAGGCGCCGCCGCCGACCTGATTGCGAACTGTCAGCTCGCCCCCCAGCTTGCGCAGCACATTGACCGCCAGAAACAGGCCGAAGCCGCGTCCGGGTCGGCCCTTGGTCGAGTGATAGGGCTTGCCGATCCCGGCCAGAATTTCAGTCGCAAAACCCGGCCCGCGATCACGGACGCGGATCAGGATGTACCCGCCTAGCCGATGCGCCACCACCTCCACCCAATCGGGCGAGGCCTCATAGGCATTCTCCAGGATATTGAGCAGCGACTGGCTGATCACCGTATCGGCGACGATCGGAAAGTCGGCATCGATCTCGTTGCGGTAGTGAAGGTGGCCGGTCTCGCGGCCGCTTCGCCATTGTTCGATCACGTCGGCCAGGAAGGTGGCGATGGTCGTGCGGGCAGCACCTTCGCCGCGCGCCTCGCCGGCGGTCAGCAAGACGCGCGAGACGATGTCCTTGCATCGGGCCAGAGCGCCCTGCATTTCGGCCAGTTCGGCCGAAACCGCGGGATCGCCGTCGAAAGTCGGCATACGCTGCCAGTCATTCAGGATCACCGATAGGGTGGCGAGCGGCGTGCCCAGCTCATGGGCTGCGCCAGAGGCGAGCAGGCCCATACGGACGATGTGTTCCTCCTCCACCGAGCGCTGGTGCAACTCCGACAGGATATGGTCGCGCTCGCGAAGATTGCCATTGATCCTCGTCACGAACAGAACCAGCAGCGCCCCCATCAGCAGGAAACAGAAATACATGCCGAATAGATGCAGATCGAGAAAGATGGAGTGATCCGGACCCACTCCGAAAGCGCCGAGATTGAGCGCGCGGTGATGGCGGATCAGGCTGAGAAAGGCAATCCCAGCCACCCCCATCAGCAGCCAGACCAGCGATGGGCGCAGCAGCACGGCGCCGAGAATCACCTGCAACAGAAAGAGCGAGACGAACGGATTGTCGGCCCCGCCGCTGAGATAGAGCTGGGTGTAAAGCGCCCCGACATCGAGCAGCAGCGCGACAAACAGCTCGGTTTCGCCGATCGACCGGCGATAGCGGCACATCCACAGGCTGAACAGATTGAGCGCCACCTGGAGCAGCAGCACATAGCCCATCTCCATCAAAGGCAGCGGAATATTGAGCGAGGCGCAGACGACGAAGATCGCTGCGATCTGGCCGGCCACGGCGATCCAGCGCAGTGCCACCAGCAGCAGCAGATTCTTGCGTTTGGCGACGTCATCGACCGAATCGGCGACGGTGGAGCCGGGAACGGAACCGCGCAGTATCATGCGCCACAAGGCGCCGAGACTGGTTTGCGGCGGGGGAAGAAGCTCGGAGGAACGGGGGACGGCCATGGCCTAATGTCATCCCGCCGGGCGCGGCCGTCAAGGCGCCCGGCGGAAAACAGAGCCTTACTGGGGCGGCATCATCCCCGGCATCATGTTCATGTTCATGTGATACATGACCCACAGGGTGCCGACGATCAGGATGGTCAGGATGATTCCGGTGAAGGCCATCGCCGCGCCGTTCCAGGACCGCACCGAGCGGCTGTTCATGTGCAGGAAATAAACCAGATGCACGACGATCTGCACGGCGGCGAACGCCATGCACACCGGCGCCAGCTGATCTTTCGGCAGGCTTCCGGTCATGACCAGCCCGAAAGGCAGCGCGGTCAGGATCACCGAAAGGACGAAGCCGATACTATAGGAACGCACATTGCCATGCGCGCCCGAATGGGTTGCGGTATGAGACCCGTGCATCACGCGACTCCCAGCAGATAAACGACGGTGAAGACACCGATCCACACGACATCGAGGAAATGCCAGAACATGGAAAGGCAGGTCAGGCGCGTGATATTGGCCTCGGTCAGGCCGCGGCGCAGCAGATGTCCGACCAGCGTGACCATCCAGATCATGCCGACAGTGACATGCAGCCCGTGGGTGCCGACCAGGGTGAAGAAGGCCGAGAGGAAGCTCGAGCGGTCGGGACCGGCGCCCTTGGCGATCAGTTCCGCGAATTCGTGGATTTCCATGCCCATGAAGCCGAGGCCGAGGCCCAGCGTCAGAAGCAGCCAACCCAGAACGGCGCCGCGCCGGCCGCGCTCGGCCGAAATCATCGCCATGCCGTAGGTGAAGCTGGAGACCAGCAGCAGCGCGGTCTCGCCGGCGACATAGGAAAGATCGAACAGGTCCCGCCCGGCCGGCCCACCCGCTACCGCGCCGCGCTGGACCACGAGGGTGATGAACAGGGCGGCGAAGATCAGGCAGTCGGTCATGAGGTAGATCCAGAAGCCGAGGGTGACATTACCCGCGGCATCGTGATGCGGCTCGTGATCGGCGGCGCTATGGCGATCGTACAGAAGAACGTTGTTGTGGACGGTCATCTCAGACCTCCTGCGAGGAAAGTTTGCGGAACCGTGCGGTCTCGGTCTTACGCACCACAGCGGACGGAACGTAATAGTCGCGGTTCTCATTGAAGGAATGGCCGATGCTGACGACAATCACGCCGGCCAGCGAGGCGATCGCCAGCCACCAGATATGCCAGATCAGAGCGAAACCAAGCGCCACCGTGATGGCGGTCAGGACGACACCGGTCGCGGTGTTGCGCGGCATGTGGATCTCGGCGTAAGCCGGTTCCGGCTCGGTCGGCACGCCTTCCTTCTTGGCTTCCCAGAAGGCGTCCTTGGTCAGGACATGCGGGGTGCGGGCGAAGTTGTAGAAGGGCGGCGGCGAAGACACCGACCATTCCAGGGTGCGGCCGTTCCACGGATCGCCGGTGACGTCGGCCAGGGCCTTGCGGTTCAGCACGCTGACCAGAATCTGGGCGACGAAGGCCAGGATGCCGAACAGGATCAGCACCGCGCCAATGGCGGCCACCATCAGGTAATTGTGCCAGACCGGGTTGTCGAGATGATCGAGCCGGCGGGTCATGCCCATCAGGCCCAGCGCGTAGACCGGGGTCCAGGCCACCCAATAGCCGATCATCCAGAACCAGAAGGTGATCTTGCCCAGACGCTCATCCAGCTTGAAGCCGAACGCCTTGGGGAACCAGTAGGTGATGGCGGCGAACACCGCGAACACCACGCCGCCGATGATGACATTGTGGAAATGGGCGACCATGAACACGCTGTTGTGCAGCACGAAGTCGGCGGTCGGCACCGCCAGCAGGACCCCGGTCAGGCCGCCGACCACGAAGGTGACGAGGAAGCCCAGAGTCCACAGGATCGGCGTGGTCATGCGGACACGGCCGCGATACAGGGTGAACAGCCAGTTGAAGATCTTAACCCCGGTCGGGATCGAGATGATCATGGTGGCGATGCCGAAGAAGGAGTTCACATTGGCGCCCGAGCCCATGGTGAAGAAGTGGTGCAGCCACACCATGAAGGACAGGACGGTGATGCACAGGGTCGCGTAGACCATCGATTTGTAGCCGAACAACGGCTTGCCCGAGAATGTCGCCACCACTTCGGAGAACACGCCGAAGGACGGCAGCACCAGGATGTAGACCTCGGGATGGCCCCATGCCCAGATCAGATTGATATAGAGCATCGGGTTGCCGCCGCCGTCATTGGTGAAGAAATGCATCCCCAGATAACGGTCGAGCGACAGGAGGGCGAGCGTGGCCGTCAGAATCGGAAAGGCGGCCAGGATCAGGATGTTCGAGCAGAGGGCGGTCCAGGTGAAGACCGGCATGCGCATCAGGGTCATGCCCGGGGCGCGCATCTTGAAGATGGTGACGACGAAATTCACCGCCGCCAGCAAGGTGCCGACCCCCGAGATCTGCAGGGCCCAGATGTAGTAGTCGACGCCGACGCCGGGGCTGTAGGCCAGTTCGGACAGCGGCGGATAGGCCAGCCAGCCGGTACGGGCGAACTCGCCCACGGCGAGGGACAGATTGACCAGCACCACGCCGGCGGCGGTCATGCCGAGGCTGAGATTGTTGAGATAGGGGAAGGCGACGTCGCGCGCCCCGATCTGCAGCGGCACGACCACATTCATCAGGCCGATGACCATCGGCATCGCCATGAAGAAGATCATGATGACGCCATGGGCGGTGAAGATCTGGTCGAAATGCTCGGGCGGCAGATAGCCAGGACCGCCGGTCGAAGCCAGAGCCTGCTGGGAGCGCATCATCAGCGCGTCGGCAAAGCCGCGCAGCAGCATGACGATGGCCAGAACGATATACATCACCCCGATCCGTTTATGGTCGACCGAGGTCAGCCAGTCGGACCACAGGGGCTTCCACAGGCGGAAATAAGTGAGCGCGCACACCAGGGCCAGCCCGCCTAATCCGATGGCGGCAACCGTTCCCATGATGATCGGCTCATGAAACGGAATCGCGTCGAGCGTCAGTTTGCCGAACATGATTATTACAATCCTTTGGAAGGAGCGAGGCCGCACAAAGCGGGGTCGCCGAAAGCGTCGCGGGCGCTCAGCATCGACATCTGCTGGTCGATGCAAGCCGACCCGTCGGTGCATTTGTTGAGAGCGTCGTGATAGACCATGCTGTCGATGTCGCCGTAATAGGTGACGGCGGCGTCTTCGCTGGGCTTGGCCAGTTCACGATAGGCGGGGTGGGAGAGAACGCTTCCGGTCTGGCGTACCTTATCGACCCAGGCCTGGAAATCCTCCTGGCTCATCGAACGGGCGGTGAAATTCATGCCGGAGAAGCCGTCGCCGCTGAAATTGGTCGAGAAACCATCGAAGCTGCCAGTCTGGTCGGCCATCAGGCTGAGCTTCGTCTCCATGCCCGGCATGGTGTAGATCATGGTTCCGAGGCGCGGAATGAAGAAGGAATTCATCACCGCCGAGGAGGTCAGCCGGAACCGCACCGGGACATTGGCCGGAAAGGCCAGTTCGTTGACGGTGGCGATCTTGAGGTCCGGATAGATGAAGAGCCACTTCCAGTCGAGGGACACCACCTCAACCTCGACTGGCTTGGCCTCGGAGACCAGCGGCCGGTAGGGATCGAGTCTGTGGGTGGTGGTCCAGGTGACATAGGCCAAGGCGCTGATGATCACGCAGGGCACCAGCCACACGATCACCTCGATGCGGTTGGAATGCTCCCACTCGGGCGCATAGGTGGCCGCCTTGTTGGAGGCGCGGTAGCGCCATGCAAAGGCGATGGTCATGAGGATTACCGGCACCACCACGATCAGCATCAAAGCGGTGGCCAGGAGAAGAATCGACCGTTCCTCGGCCCCGATCGGGCCGGCAGGATTCAGCAGCGCATAGTCGCATCCCGAAAGGGATAAGGGCGCTATCAGCACGGCCAGCACGCGCAGGGCGTGGCGCAGATAAGATGACATGACTGTTCCCGTTTGGAATTAGAACAGATTCGCTTTAGACCTGCTCGCGACGGGGGGGGATAGGACAAACGGTCCTAGGTGCGGTGCAGCATGATGAGAGATTGGACTGGTTGCCGCAGATTCTATGCGAATTTCGCATGATCCGCGTTTGACTCATGCCGGTATGCGGAAAATGCAGGCTCAGGGCGCGAAGAAAGCCTATTGAAGGCAGTCTCGCCGCTTGGCTCCTTGGCTTGTTGGCGGTTAAATGGCCGAATCGAACCATAAGGATCTTTCTTCCGATGATCGGAAAGCTCAACCACGTCGCCATCGCCGTCCCCGACCTTCCCGCCGCCACCGCGCTTTACCGCGATGTGCTGGGCGCCAAGGTCTCAGCGCCGCTGGACCAGCCGGCGCATGGGGTGACGGTGGTGTTCGTCACTCTCGACAATACCAAGATCGAACTGCTGCATCCGCTTGGCGAGAAATCACCGATTCAGGCTTTTCTCGACCGCAACGCCGCCGGCGGGGTTCACCATGTCTGTTACGAGGTCGAAGACATCTATGCGGCGCGCGACAAGCTCAAGGCCCAAGGGGCGAGGGTGCTGGGCGACGGCGAGCCAAAGATCGGCGCCCATGACAAGCCCGTGCTGTTTCTCCACCCAAAGGATTTCCTCGGCACGCTGGTCGAGTTGGAGCAAGTCTAGGCTCTGTCTATAAATTAGGCAGATCTGTGACAAAAAAGTGTTTGACTAATTCTTGTGCGAATTGGCAAGTATTCGCTTCTGAATTGGAAGGGTCAGGCACGGGCGCCGTCGACGTGGCGGGAGAGAGGGAGAAACCTCAAAGCCTTGGAAAATAAGGGGCCAGAATAGCAAAACCGCCCCTGTTTCCAGAGGGCGGTTGCGTTGAGATAGGTTACACTCCCTAAACTCAGGCCGCCCTCTTTTGGGGTCGTGCCGTCATCGTCGAGAGGAAGCTACAGACATTTCTCAAAAGAGTCATCATAAAATTTGCACAATATTATGGCTAAGCGGTGTCACTGTTGCTTATTGATCGATCAGAAATAATCGCTTGTTGAATTCTTGCTGGGGATGCCCGTGAAAAAGCTGCTTTTCATGCCCTTCTTGCTGGCCGCTGGCGCCGCTCTGGCAGACGGGCAGCCGCTCTATGTCACACGCCAAGATTGCACCCGACTGGTGGCGCATCACCCCGATGCCGGCGTCGAATATAAGCCCGGCACGGATGTTCATGGCCGCTATGTGGCACCGGCCGATCTGCCCAATCAGAACAATCTCAAACTGCCCGACAAGATCGAGTTCGATCTCAGGCTCAATCCGCTGGCTTACGCGCCGCAGAACAACGCGCCGGCCGGGGCCTTCCAGAACACCGGCACCAATATCGGCCATGTTGAGGTGGACCTGCTGAGCGGCGCGGTGAAGCTCAACGGACAGGCCCTGGACGGCGAGCAGACCCGCATCGTCGCCGAAGCCTGCCGAAAGGCGGGATATCGCTAATTTTAAAGCGCCATGGGTAGCTGCCCCGCATCCCGCTCAAGAACTATCGGCAGTCCGAGGGATCGCGCGAGAGAACTCCCTTTCTTCCCGTCACAGCCTCGCTGTAACGGAACAGGCCGTCATCCGACGCGTCGCAATATCGTCCATCGCCTTGCAGAGCGAGCTCCACAGTCGTCGGAATGGCCCCGCGCAGATCGGTCATCGATACCGGTGTGGTCCTCAATAGCTGCGATCTGGGTGACAGCGCCGCTAATGACACCCCGAACAGCATTCCCGCCGCCAGAGCCGCCTGGACCAGTTCGGGCGGGAAATTGTTGCGGGCCAGGAATCGCAGATTGCCGCCCGCCAGGATCAGAGGCAGGAAGAACCAGTAGCGCAATTCGTGCGACCTCGGCAGGAGGGCCGTCAGGACCAGCACCAAGGCTGCCCCTAGGACGATGATTTTTTGCTTGCGGTCGCTCTCCTTGCGCAGAAAGACGAGTTGGATGATCAGGACGGTCAGATTGAAGGCGATGAAGGCGGCGCCGAATCCGCCCGTCCGGCCTGGGCCTCCTCTGATCGGAAACTTTCCTGCCAAGGCGTCGACATTGTACCAGGGGACGACGCCCCGCAGCGTCCAGTCGAGTTCGGTTAGAGACAGCGCGAAATTGACCGGCTCGGGAAGGGCGAACGACTTCCCGCCGATAAGATAAGAGGGTTTGTCATTATCCCGGTCCGGACTCTCGGGGCCAGGGAAGAACGTCTTGTCGCCGACGGCGATCGCGATCGGGTAGGTCGGTGATCCGAGCAGGGACCAGTTTTTCAGGACCGAGATGGCGCCCAACAGATTGGCCAGAATCAGGAGGCACGCAATTGCCCCCCTGAAGCGGGCCGGAGTTCGGAATGCCAGACAAAGAATGGCGATCGCCGCTGTCACCGCGACGGCGCCTATCAACCCTTGATATTTGATATTACCGGCGGCGGCGAAGCAGGCGACGGCAATGGGCGCCTTTGCCGATCGGAGCGGCGTTTCGCCGTTTCCTGCCGCCTCGATCAGATCGACGAACAGAAAAAAGCCCAGTGCGATCAATAGGCCGGCGGGCAGGTCGAGATAGGTGGCCTCGTAGTGGATAAGAACCATCGGCGAGGCGAAGAGTCCAAAGATAACCCAGGAGAAGGGAACTTGTTGGACTCTCCAGAGATAGGCGAAGAAGGTCAGGCAAAGAAGGATCTGCGGGATGATGATCGAGCGCAGCGCGCCGGTCAGGAACCAGAGCGCTCCACAAATCCATTCCCACAAAAGGGGGAATCCCCACCAACGCTCCGTGGACAGGGGGTCGACGTGGAAAGTGGCCGCGCCGCCGCCGATACCGAACAGGCGCGCGCTGAAGGGAAGATGATACCACCAACTGTCATAGGGAATGATCGGCCGGTAAAGGGCCAATGCCGTGGCGATCAGGATGAAAAGGAAGGCGACGAGGTCCAGGAGGTTTAGCGATCGGGTGGTGGCGTTTCGCATATGCATGACCTCGCAAAATCGAGGGGGCCAAGTCTGAACGGAAATATATTTCCCCTTGTTATTACAACGTTTGGTGGAGCATTGAAATGGATATGCAGCCTCACAGGGGTGGCTGCTCATGGCGATGGTATAAGACAGCCGATGACGCTCAAGATCATCTGCTATACAGTCGGCGGCCCTATGTTCAGAGGAATCCAGAGGATCTGATGCGCCTTTCCGCCTATTTTTTGCCGACCCTGAAAGAAACCCCCGCGGAAGCGCAGATCGCCTCGCATCGTCTGATGCTCCGGGCCGGCATGGTCCGGCAGTCCGCCGCCGGCATTTATAGCTGGCTGCCGCTGGGTCTTCGGGTCCTCGACAAGGTGGCGGATATCGTGCGCGAGGAACAGAACCGCGCCGGCGTCCAGGAAATCCTCATGCCGACCACCCAGCCCGCCGAGATCTGGAAGGAAAGCGGCCGCTACGACGATTACGGCAAAGAGATGCTGCGCATCAAGGATCGCCATGAGCGCGAGATGCTGTACGGCCCGACCAACGAGGAACTGGTCACGGTGCTTTTCCGCGACGCGATCAAGAGCTACAAGGCACTGCCGCAGATGCTCTATCACATCCAGTGGAAATTCCGCGACGAGGTGCGTCCGCGCTTCGGCGTGATGCGCGGACGCGAATTCCTGATGAAGGACGCCTATAGCTTCGACATCGACCCCGCCTCGGCGCGCCGCTCCTACAACAAGATGTTCATGGCCTATTTGCGCACCTATGCGCGGATGGGGCTGAAGGCGATCCCGATGAAGGCCGATACCGGCCCGATCGGCGGCGATCTCAGCCACGAGTTCCACGTGCTGGCCGAGACCGGCGAGTCGGAAGTCTTCGTCCATAAGGATTTCATCGATATGGATTGGAGCCAGCGAGAGATCGATTTCGACGGCGACCTGCAGCCGATGGTCGACGAACTGACCAGTAAATATGCCGTCACCGACGAGAAGCGCGACCTCGCCCACGAGGCGACCCTGGGCGATAATCTCGTCAGCGCGCGCGGCATCGAAGTCGGCCATATCTTCTATTTCGGCACCAAATATTCGAAAGCGATGAACGCCGTGGTCAACAGCCCCAATGGCGATGTCGCGGTCGAGATGGGCTCTTACGGCATCGGCGTCTCGCGCCTGGTCGGCGCGCTGATCGAGGCCTATCACGACGACGCCGGCATCAAATGGCCGGAACAGGTCGCGCCCTTCCGTGTCGGGCTGATCAATCTCAAGAAGGGCGACGCCGCCTGCGACGAGGCCTGCGAAAAGCTCTATCGCGCCTTCGGCTCCGAAGTCCTCTATGACGACCGCGAGGAGCGGGCCGGCGTGAAGTTCGCCGACATGGATCTGATCGGACTGCCCTGGCAGGTGGTGGTCGGACCCAAGGGCGTCGCCGCCGGCATCGTCGAGCTGAAGAACCGCGCCACCGGCGAACGCACCGAGCTTCCCTTCGAAGAAGCGCTGAAACGGTTCGCGGAGTAAGCATCGATGATCTTCGGGCCGTTCGAACGGATGGTGGCGGGGCGGTACCTGCGGGCCCGCCGCCGCGAAGGCTTCATTTCGATCATCGCCTGGTTCTCGCTGCTGGGCATCGCGCTGGGTGTCGGCACGCTGATCGTGGTGATGAGCGTGATGAACGGCTTCCGCGCCGAGTTCCTGGCGCAGATATTGGGCATCAATGGCCATCTCAGCGTGGTCAGCTCAGTCGAAGGGCTGGCCGATTTTGACGCGCTGGCCGGTAAGATCCGGGCGCTGCCGGGTGTGGTGGGCGTCACCCCGATCACTGACAATGTCGTCTTCGTGACCTCGCCCGAGGGCGGTGCGACCGGCGGCGAGGTGCGCGGCATCCGACCCGAGGATCTGCTCAATAAGGGCCCGGTCGCCCGCAGCTTCAACTATGGCAATGCGGCCGAATTCACCGAGGACGCCAATGTTGTGGCGATCGGCGACCGCCTGGCCCAGAAGCTCGGCATTCATGTCGGCGACAAATTGACGGTGATTTCCCCGACCGGCAATGCGACGGCCTTCGGCAGCATGCCGAGGATCGGCGATTACCGGGTGGTGGCGACCTTCAATGTCGGCATGTATCAGGTCGACTCGGCCACCATCTTCATGCCGCTCCATGCGGCGCAGGTGCTGTTCAAGCTGCCCGACCGGGTCAGCAATCTGCAGGTCTTCCTGAAAGAGTCCGACAAGATGAGCGAGGCCAAGCAAGCGATCGCCAAGGTGGCCGGACCCGATATGCGCATCTTCGACTGGCAGCGGCAGAATTCCGCCTATCTCAACGCGGTCGATACCGAGCGCAATGTGATGTTCCTGATCCTGACACTGATCATCCTGGTGGCGGCTTTCAACGTCATTTCCAGCCTGATCATGCTGGTCAAGGACAAGGCGCGCGACATCGCCATCTTGCGCACCATGGGGGCGACGCGCGGCATGATCATGCGGATCTTCTTCCTGTCGGGCGCCGCCGTCGGCGTGATCGGCACCATCGCCGGCGTCGGTCTCGGCCTCGCTTTCGCCCTCAATATCGAGAGCATCCGCCAGTTCCTGCAGCGTTTCACCGGCACCGATCTGTTCAGCGCCGAGATCTATTTCCTAAGCCAGCTGCCGGCCAAGGTGGAAACGGGCGAGGTGGTGCTGGTGGCGGTGATCGCGCTGGGCCTGTCCTTCCTGGCGACGATCTATCCATCCTGGCGGGCCGCGAAGCTCGATCCGGTGGAGGCGCTGCGCTATGAGTGAGCCGATCCTCCGTCTGGAAGGCCTGCAGCGCGGCTTCAGCCAAGGCCGCGAGCAGCTTCATGTGCTGAACGGCGCCGGCCTGTCGCTCTTCAAGGGCGAGATCGTCGCCCTGGTCGGCCCCTCGGGCGCCGGCAAATCGACGCTTCTGCACATCGCCGGCCTGTTGGAATTCCCCGACAAGGGCGAGGTTTTCCTGTCCGGCGCGGCCTGCGGCAAGCTGTCCGACGACAAGCGCACCGAGCTGCGCCGCCGCGATATCGGCTTCGTCTATCAATACCACCATCTGCTGCCGGAATTTTCCGCGCTCGAGAATGTCATTCTGCCGCAGATGATCGCCGGTGTGCCGCAGGCAAAAGCGGCTGCGCGGGCCAAGGATCTGCTGGCGAAACTCAACCTTTCCGGGCGCGCGGAACACCGTCCCGGCCAATTGTCGGGGGGCGAACAGCAGCGTGTGGCGATCTGCCGCGCCTTGGCCAATCAGCCTTCCCTGCTGCTGGCCGACGAGCCGACCGGCAATCTCGACCCGCATACCGCCGAGATCGTCTTCGACCAGCTTATCGAATTGGTGCGCGAGCAGGGGCTGGCCGCGCTCATCGCCACCCACAATCCCGATTTGGCGCGGCGCATGGACCGCGTCATCACCGTGAAGGATGGTCAGCTTATATAAGGAGGAACAGAGGATGCGGAACGTTGTTCTGGCCGGTGCGGCCTGTTTGCTTGTCTCATGGCCGGCCTTCGCCGATCCGCTTCCTCCCGCGCAGGACGCGATCAGCCAGCCCGTCCCGGATGCCATGCCGAATAACGTTTCCTACGGCACGCCGATCGGTCTGGCCGATGCCAATAAGTTGGTCGCTTCGGCCATAGCCGGCGCCAGGAAGCATGATTGGCGCCTGGCCTGCGCCGTTGTCGAGCCGACCGGCGCCCTGGTCTCCTACCAGAAGATGGATGACACCCAATATGCCTCGGCCGAGATCGCCATCGCTAAAGCGCGCGCTTCCGCCGAATATCGCCGGTCGCTGAAAGCCTTCGCCGACGCCATCAAGGCCGGCAATAACGGCGTGTTGAGTCTGCCCGGCGTGATTGCCGTCGAAGGCGCCATGCCGATCGTCAAGGGCGGCAAGATCATTGGCGCGCTGGGTTGCAGCGGCGCCGCTTCCAACCAGGACGCGACCGTGGTCTACGAGGCGCTGGAGGAGTTCAAATAGGGCACGTCCCCAAACGGGGATATCGGGCTGGGACGGGATTTCGAATAGTGTTCGGCTTGGTTCTCAATTCCGGAAAACTATGCGCGTTTTCAAAAAATTTTCCGCCGGCGCCGATATCCTGACGCTGGCGGCCATATTGGCTCTCGTCGGTGTGGTCTATCTGTGCAGCTTGCCTTCGACCTTTCCGTCCCTGTCGAACCGTCGGCTCGGCGCCGCCGAGCTGATGGGACAGGCGCGCGAGCATATCGTCAAGGAAGGCGGCCTGTTCGTATCGTTGGTCCATGCCGCGGATGACACAGCCGCCGCCAAGCTACGCCAGCAGCTGGTCGACAATGAGCGGGCCTTCCATGAGGTCGTGTCGGAAGTCGCTTCAGATCTTCCCGAGGCCAGGACCAAGATCGAAACCATGGCCAGCCGTTTCGATCATCTGGCCGATTCCGGTTGGCAGGCCGCGTCGATGGCGCCGAAAAGCGCGCCGGAGGTCCGCGAAAATTTGCTGCAAGGCGCTTTCGCCGAGGCGCTGGAGGAGCTGCGCGAGGAGTCCGAAAGGATGGAGCTCGACCTGCGCGCCCATGACGCGGCCTACCGTGCGGTTCCGCCCGGCAAAGCGGCAATAATTTCCATTTAAGGGTCGTTGCCAAACGACTGAATTCCCATATCCTCTTCGGTCGGGCTGACGCCGTGGGAGAGGAAGGAATAGTCATGAAGATGTTTGGTCGGTTGTCATGCGCATTGCCCGCGCTGATGATCCTGTGCGCCGCGAGCGCCAACGCCGACACCGTTTCCGATCTGGCCGCCAAGGCCAAAACCGACAGCTGGGGCTATGATTTCCTGGCCGATCTCACCACCGACATCGGTCCGCGCATGGCCGGCTCAAAAGCCGAGCGCGATGCCGCCGAATGGGCCGCCGACCGCCTGAAGAAGGCCGGCTTCGACGAGGTCCATATCGAGAAGGTCAAGGTTCCCTATTGGGCGCGCGGCGCCGAGGAAGCCTCGGTCGTCGCTCCGCGCAATCAGCCGCTCGCGGTCACCGCGCTCGGCCATTCCGTGCCGACGCAAGCGGGGGGCATCGATGCCGAACTGGTGCTCTTCAAAAGTTTCCAGGCCTTGACCGAAGCGCCGGAAGGCTCGCTCAAAGGCAAGATCGCCTTCATCGATCAGAGGATGGTGCGGGCCCAGAATGGCGAAGGATATGGCGTCGCGGTCCGTTCGCGGGTCATGGGTCCATCCGAGGCTGCCAAGCGCGGCGCGCTGGCGCTGGTGATCCGCTCGGTCGGCACCGACAATCATCGGGTCGCCCATACCGGCCTCACCATTTACGCCAAGGACGCGCCGAAAATTCCGGCCGCTTCCATCTCCAATCCGGATGCCGACCTCTTGGAACGGATGGCGGCCAAGGGGCCGGTCAAGCTGCATCTCAAGCTCGACAACAAGACCACCGACGCCGAGACCTATTTCGTGGTGGGCGAGCTGAAAGGCCGCGAGCATCCCGAGCAAGTGGTGCTGATCGGCGGCCATCTCGACAGTTGGGAGCTCGGCACCGGCGCCGTCGATGACGGCGCGGGCGTCGCCATTACCGCGGGCGCCGGCAAGCTGATCGCGGAACTGCCGCAGCGTCCCAAGCGCACCGTGCGGGTGGTGATGTTCGGCGCCGAGGAAATCGGCGGCGCCGATGACGCCTATGAAGCGCTGCACAAGCAGGAGGCCGGCAATATCGTCATCGCCGGCGAAAGCGATTTCGGCGCCGGCAAGATCTATAACGCCGAAATGCCGGCCGGAGCACTGAACACGCCGTTCGGCAAGCAGCTCACGGCGGCGCTGCTGCCGCTCGGGGTCGACATGCTGCGCGAGGGCTCGTCCCATGGCGGCGCCGATATCGAAGGGCTGCATGAGAAGGATGGCGTGCCCTTCATGGATTTCGGCCAGGACGGCACCCATTATTTCGACATTCATCACACCGCCGACGACACGTTCGACAAGGTCGACGCGGCCTCGCTGGCGCAGAACATCGCCGTCTGGGCCTCCTTCGCCTGGCTGGCGGCGGATTCGGATGTCGATTTCCGCGCTCCGGCGGCGACAAGCAAATGAGGCTTCTCCTCATCGGCCTGCTCATGGCGGGGGCGGCGAACGCCGCCTCCCGTCCGGCCGTCGAAGGCGAGCATGCGATGATCGTTTCCGAAGAGCATTACGCCACCGAAGCCGGACTTCAGGTCCTGCGCGAGGGCGGCAATGCGGTGGATGCCGCGGTGGCGGTCGGTTACGCGCTGGCCGTCACCCATCCTTGCTGTGGCAATATCGGCGGCGGCGGCTTCATGCTGATCCATCTGGCGGACGGCACCGAGAAATTTGTCGATTTCCGCGAGACGGCGCCGGGAGCTGCTACTCCGGACATGTATCTCGATTCCTCGGGCAATCCGATCCGCGACGCCAGTATCCGTGGCTGGAAGGCGTCCGCCGTGCCGGGCACCGTCGCCGGTTTCGAACTGGCCGAACAGAGTTTTGGCAAGCTCGGCCGCCAAAAGGTGATGGCGCCGGCGGTCAAGCTGGCGCGCGACGGCTATGTGCTGCGTCGCGGCGACACCGACATTCTCGATTATGTGAAGGGGCGCCTGGCCGCCGATCCGGTGGCTTCGAAGATTTTCCTCAAGCCCGACGGCTCGACCTACAAGCCGGGCGAGACCCTGCGCCAGGAGGATTTGGCCAAGACGCTGGAGCGTATCTCCAAGCAGGGCGGGGACGCCTTCTATAGGGGAGCGATCGCCGAAGCCGTGGCCAAGGCCAGCGCCGCTGGGGGCGGGTTGATCAGCGCGGCCGACCTGGCCAGCTACAAGGCCCAGATTCAGGAGCCGCTGCATTGCTCCTATCGCGGCACTCTGGTCAGCACCGCGCCGCCACCCAGTTCAGGCGGCATCGGCGTCTGCGAGATGCTGAACGTGCTCCAGGGATTTGACCTTGCCGCCGCCGGATTTCATTCGTCGCAGGCGGTACATGAGATCACCGAGGCGATGCGCAGCACCTTCCGCGACCGCAACACCCTGCTGGGCGATCCCGATTTCGTCGCCAATCCGACCGACAAGCTGCTGTCCGACGCCTATGCCGCCGAAGTGCGGACCCGCATCACCGACAAGGCGACGCCGTCCGATCAGCTTCCCGAAGGCAGTCTTTCGCGTGAAAAACCCGAGACCACGCATTTTTCCGTGGTCGATCAGCAGGGGAACGCAGTGGCGGTGACCTTCACCTTGAACGGCTTCATGGGCTCGGGGGTGATGGCGCCGGGGACCGGCTTCTTCCTCAATAACGAGATGGACGATTTCACCGTAAAGCCGGGCACCGCCAATATGTTCGGTTTGCAGCAGGGAGCGCGCAATATGATCGCGCCGAAGAAGCGCCCGCTTTCCTCGATGGCGCCGACCATCGTCAGCAAGGACGGCAAGGTGTTCCTGGTGCTGGGCAGCCCGGGCGGCTCGCGCATCTCGACCCATGTGCTGCAGACCATCCTCAATGTCGTCGACTATCACATGAAGCCGCAGGAGGCGGTGGATGCGCCGCGCTTCCATCACCAGTATCAGCCGGACAAGCTTTATGCCGAGCCCTTCGCCTTTTCCGCCGATACGGCGAAGGTTCTCCGCGATATGGGCTATGATCTGGCCGAGCAGCCGGTCTCCGGCGCGGTCGGACTGATCGAGCGGGCTCCCGACGCCGGCGGCGGACCGGGCGGGTATGTCAGCGACCAGTCCTTGAACAAGATGCAGCCGGGGTGGCTCTACGGCGCCTCGGATTCACGGCGGCCGGCGGGGTCGGCGGAAGGATATTGATGGGCAAGTTCGAGGGAACAAGTTCCTACATCGCCACCGAGGATCTGAAGGTGGCGGTCAATGCCGCCATCACCTTGCAGCGGCCTTTGCTGGTGAAGGGAGAGCCCGGCACAGGCAAGACCGTGCTGGCGATGGAAGTCGCCAAGGCGCTCGGCCGGCCTTTGATCCAATGGCATATCAAATCGACCACCAAGGCGCAGCAGGGGCTCTATGAATATGACGCGGTGTCGCGCCTTCGGGACTCGCAACTGGGCGATCCGAAGGTCGGCGACATCTCGAACTATATCGTCAAGGGCAAGCTGTGGGAGGCCTTCGAGGCTGATGTGGCGCCGGTGCTGCTGATCGACGAGATCGACAAGGCCGACATCGAATTCCCCAATGATCTGTTGCTGGAGCTCGACCGCATGGAGTTCCATGTCTATGAGACCCGCCAGACCATCACCGCGCGCCAGCGTCCGGTGGTGGTGATCACCTCGAACAATGAGAAGGACCTGCCCGACGCCTTTCTGCGCCGCTGCTTCTTTCATTACATCCGCTTCCCTGACCGCGAGACGATGGAGCGGATCGTCGATGTGCATTTCCCCAAGCTGAAGAAGGATGTGCTGTCGGCGGCGCTGACCTCCTTCTTCGAACTGCGCGAAGTTCCGGGGCTGAAGAAAAAGCCCTCGACCTCGGAAATGCTGGACTGGCTGAAATTGCTGCTGGCCGAGGACATTCCGGCCGAAGCGCTGCGCAGCAAGGAAATCCCGCCGCTTTACGGCGCGCTCTTGAAGAACGAGCAGGACATTCATCTGTTCGAGCGGCTGGTCTTCCTGTCGCGGCGGGAAAGGGAGTAGCCCTGATTCCCCAAACCCCTGACGTTGGCACGGAGGAAAAAATGACGACAGGACAGACGACGGGTGAAGCCAAGCCTGGCCGGCTTGGCGAGACCGGCAACGCAGCCCGTCGTCATTTTTTCCCCGCCCCCATGTCCGCTTTGCGGACAATCACATCCTTGCGCGCCAAGCGCGCGGGGTCGCGCTGCGGCGGACGCCCAGCATCATACGGCTTAGGGGAAAGCCATCCAGGCTTACCCCTAAGCCGTACTCGCTGGATCGTCTCCCCGCAGCGCGATGCCAGCGCCAGGGGTTTGGGGAATCAGGGCTAAATGTTCACGCGCTTCTTCCTGGCCCTCCGGGAAGCCAAGCTGCCGGTGTCGATCACCGAATATCTCACCTTGATGCAGGCCTTGAAAATGGGGCTGGCGGGCCTCGACGTCGAGAGCTTCTACCATCTGGCGCGCGCCACCCTGGTCAAGGATGAGCGGAATTTCGACAAGTTCGACCGCGTATTCGGCGTGGAATTCCAGGGCGTCGAAAATCTGTTCGCCGCGATCGAAGGAGAAATCCCCGAGGATTGGCTGAAAGCGCTCAAGGAAAAGCTGCTGACCGAAGAGGAGAAGGCGGCGATCGAGGCGCTGGGCGGCTGGGAAAAGCTGATGGAGACGCTGAAAAAGCGTCTCGAAGAGCAGAAAGGCCGCCATGAAGGCGGCTCGAAATGGATCGGCACGGCCGGAACCTCGCCCTTCGGCGCCTATGGCTACAATCCCGAAGGGGTGCGGATCGGCCAGGAGACCAGCCGCAACCGCCGCGCCGTCAAGGTCTGGGACAAGCGGGAATTCCGGAATTACGACGACCGGATCGAACTCGGCACCCGCAACATCAAGATCGCGCTGCGGAGGCTCAGGCGCTGGGCGAGGGAAGGGGCGGCGACCGAGCTCGATCTCTCGGGCACCATCGCCGCCACCGCGCGCAATGCCGGTTCGCTCGATTTGAAACTGGTGCCCGAGCGGCACAATAAGGTGAAGGTTCTGCTCTGCCTCGATGTCGGCGGTTCGATGGATGATCACATCCGGGTCTGCGACGAGCTGTTTTCGGCGGCGCGCAGCGAGTTCAAGCATCTCGAACATTATTACTTCCATAATTGCCCCTATGACCGGCTATGGAAGGACAATGCGCGGCGTCAGGATTCTGTCGAGACCTGGAGCGTGCTCAGGCTTTATCCCGCCGATTACAAGCTGGTCTTCGTCGGCGATGCGGCGATGAGCCCCTATGAGATCGCCGAGGCGGGGGGCAGCGTCGAATATTGGAACAAGGAGGCGGGTGCGGTCTGGCTGCAGCGTTTCGCCGACCGTTTTCCCAACGCCGTCTGGCTCAATCCGACACCGGAGGCCCATTGGCGCTATAGTTCTTCCACGGCGATGATCTCGCAGGCGATGGGCGGGCGGATGTTCCCGTTGACCTTGGCCGGCCTCGAACAGGCGATGAAGATTTTACGCTGAAAGAGCGGTACAATCGGTTTAGATCGAGGGTGGAGACCGATGGGGCTGTCGAGGTGGGGCGCGGCGATCTGGGCCGCTTGTGCGATATCGGGAAGTGTTGCGGCCAGGGAAAGCATCACCTGGATGACAGCCGATCTGCCGCCGGCCGCCATTTTCGAGGGCGAGCTGGCCGGCAACGGCTTCTCCGATCAGCAGCTCAATGTCTTGGCCGCCGCCTTGCCCGACTACGATCATCACATCGTCAAAGGCACCATCGCGCGGGACTGGCATGAGCTCGAGACCCGCGACGGTGTCTGCTTCAATTGGGTGACCCGCAATCCCGGCCAGCATCGGAACGCGTCATTCAGCAAGCGGCCGGTGCTCAATCCGGGCTACCGTCTGGTGGTGAAAGCCGGCCGTCTCACGGAATTCCTCCCTTACATTGCATCCGGGAAAGCCGATCTCGATCTTTTGGGTCGGGACGGGACGATGTCCGGCGCTGTAGCCGCTTCCCGCGATTATCTCCCCGCGCTCGATGCTTTCATCGAGTCGCGCGATCGCAAGGCGCATCTGCAGAAGACCATCAATAATTCGCAGCTGATCGACCTGCTTCATGCCGAGCGCGTCGACTTCATTGTCGCCAGCCCGACGGAGGTGGCTTTCTACAAGCAGACGCTTCGTCTCAAGGACGACTATTCCCTGATCAAGGTGAGGAACACTCCGCCTTACAACGAGGCCTATATCGCCTGTTCCGCGGGGCATTTAGGCCGCGAAGTGCTGGCCAAGATCGATGCTTATCTCTCCACGCCTGCAGGGTGGGCGGCCTATGTCGCGCCGCTAAAGCCGTGGCTGGATCCTGCCGATTTTGCCTTCGCGGCAGGCGCCAAACCGAGATAGTGACGAAAATCTGACAATTTTTCGTTTGGGCCCTTGCGCCGCAAAGGGCTTCTGGCTATATTCCTTGCCTTGCCCGATTTCGGGCAACCCTCCAGACTACCTATCCCACAGAAACCTGAGTTTTTTCAGGTCTTTGGGCGGTTGTTTCGCCAAAAAAGGCGAACGTCGAAAATAGGTGTTGACGAGGGTCGGGCCGGTCCTTATAAACCGGCCTCCCGCCGCCGGTACCCAGGCTGCAGACGCTGAAAAGCGAAACGCAAAAAAGGGTGTTGACGACGGGGGCGAGGCGAACTAGAAAGCGCCTCCCGCCGCCGAGACCCGGCGCTGATCGCTGAAAAGCGAAATGCAAAAAAGGGTGTTGACGGAGGAAACGAGGTGGAGTAGAAACCCGCCTCCCCGACGAAAGCCGGGACTGCTGTTTGACAAGTTTGGAAATTGGAAGAGAT